>JACCDN010595286.1_pt1 | contig 165513 bp, 115 predicted proteins | sample 7441691 | NCBI WGS metagenome assembly JACCDN01 (sample SAMN15323439, study PRJNA562643) | freshwater metagenome | isolation source: river surface water | place: USA:Blue River Watershed | collected 2017-08-16 | reverse complement strand
TTGGGTAGGATCAATCGCAAGGTGCTATCATATACAGTAGCATTATTTTTTAATTTCCAAGTTGTTAAAGATCAATTTACTAGACTTGAATTCCTTATAAAGGACTAATTCAAGTGTAGACTGGGGTATCAGAATTATTTCACAATAAAGTATATCCCCAGTATTATAAAAGATGCCCCAACTAACTTATAACGAATATTGAATATTTCATTGAAGAATAAATACCCAACTACTATTGATAGAATTACACATGTTCCAACAAAAACAGGATATATTTTTGAATATTCAAATCGCCCAAGAAGATATATCCACATGACAGTAGCAATAATGTAAAATATAACCCCAGATAGAAATGGTATATTGGTTAATAAATAAATAAATTTTGCAAAAACAGTAGTGTATTGTTTATTCATTAGCTTAATGGATGCTATTTTCCATAGAGCTTGTCCAACCACTAATAAAGAAGCAGTTAAAAAGAATATTAAAGTATTTTTATTTACCATTTATTTTACTCAATAATATAGAAATTTTTCTATTTAGTTTAGATATATCTTCATGATTCTTTCGAATATTTAAAGCTAAATGTATATTAATTAAAAATAAACCAAATACCGATAAATATAAAAAAAGATCAACCCCCCTCCCTATACCAAATAACCTAGATAAATCAGCCAAGATATAAGGGTAGATTAGAACGATGTTAAAACCTATATAAAATAATACTATTAAGCAATAATCAAATATAGCGGTTGCTTTTTTAAAGTATTTATAGATAAATAAAGTAAAAATCGTAAAAATTGTTAATTGAAATAAGTTAACATGTATCATTTGGTTACTCAAAAATAAGCACATTAAGTTTATGTAGTATTGTTTTATATGCTATCTTTATTGAATTTAAGGAACTTTGTCCTTTTGCTAAAGAATAATCAGTATAAATAATATTTGTAGGAAACTCTTTATAGGTAAGTTTATGATATTTTATTAAATATGTCATTTCAGAGGCATGTGAAAAATCGTCCAACTTAGGGATCATTTTGGTAATAACATTTTTCCTAATAACACGCAACCCATTGTGCGCATCTGTAATATTTAAACCATATACAAAACGCAGAAATAACGTACCTAATTTAAGCGTAATTTTTCTAGATAGTGGCGCATTAGTGTTCGTTTGTCCAACAAATCTAGATCCAATTACTAAATCTAACTGGTTGTTATCTTCTAATATTTGAACCATTTTTATAACATCATTTAGTTGATGTTGTCCATCAGCATCAAACGTACAAACAAACTTGCAATCTTCAATTTGAGATAAATAATCAAGGCCAGTGGCTAGAGCAGCACCTTGCCCACGATTAATTACGTGATTTAATAACGTAACCTGTTTATAGCTATTTACTATAGCTGCCGTACCATCAGTAGATCCATCATTTACAATGATAATATTTTCAACTCCACTGGACAATAGTTTATCAATTACTTGCCCTATTATGTTGGCCTCGTTATAAGCAGGCATAAGAAAATAAATTCCACCCAATAAATGCAACATTAAATATTTTCCTTTCAATAATTTATAAATAATTATATAAGGTAATCTTTTATACTTTCCAATGCTTATCTAATTTATTTTCTCGACCATACTGAATATCCATATTTTGTAGTATAACGAATATATCCAAAGTTGGTTATAATCTCATCATTAACTTTGTGATCACATGGCGGAGTTACAATTACTTCAACGTCTAACGCTTTAAGACTTTTTGATATATTAAGATTATCGATAGCGTGTTGATTAACATCACATGTTAATAAAGGTAATAAAGATAGTCTATTATTATAAGAATCATCTGGTAAATACCTAGAAAGTAAATCTAAATATAATCTTCTTACTATTATTAATTTTGGATGTAATTCAAACTCTGATATAACTCCAGAGATATCCTCAGGTGCTAATATTCTGCCATCATTACGAACCGCTCTAACAGCAGCGTTTGCTATGCTTAAGCTATTTTCTCTAACCTTATAATGTCCATATTGATTGTATCCATCAATATTATTTTTTCTTATCGTTGTATATGGTGCAACGTACATTATTATTAATCCAAAAGCTAATATTAGTATAGCAGAAATTAATGGTTTGAATCCTCTATTTTCAAATGCGCTAACAACTAGAACAATTGAAGAGGATAGAAAGATCATCATTGGTACAGACCATACAACTCTCCAATATACTTCAGGAGTTGTCACATATCGTGAGATTAACGGAGCAAACAGTGGATTTAAATAAATGCCCAATAATATTAAAATAGGAATTCCAATCCTCATCTTAGTAAGATGGTTTGGTGTACAAATTAAACCCAAAGCAATAAAAAATATGAATACGAACTGTTGATGCTCTCCAAACACTGTTGTCCATACATGCATAGGTAGTTCGTTATGGGTAATTGAAACTAATAGTGAATTTGATGAAGATTTTAAGACATACAATAAGTATGGCAAAGGAATTAATAAATTAAATGTTACGTAGATAAATTTTTTCTTACATTCATAAAGGTACTTATAATTTGCTAACATTGCACTAATAAAAGCCATCGGTCCAGCTAGCATACCAAAATTAGATAATCCGATTGCACAAATCATAGAGCATGTTAATAAATAAAGTTCTATATTATTACCACGTCTAATATATTTATAAATTAAATAATATATTGCTGGAACTAATGCAGAAACAAAAACAGCTTTTCCCTGAAATATTCTCACAAATGAAAAATTTGCATATCCCCTATGGCATTCACCTAACAAGATAGTTAACACTATTGCGATTGTACCATTCATAATCCATTTTTGTGGAGTAAGTTCATTTGCTAATAGATAAGTTGCGCAAATAACAAAAATAATCCATATAGGTATCAAATAAACATAATACCCAAGTAGTGGAGACGTTTGGAAAACATAAGAAATGAATGCCGGCAATAGTTCAAAAGAAGAAAATTTATAGCTCGGAAAGATTATCGGAAGCCCTGTTTCCCCAAACATAGTATCAGTGCTCATTATAGGTAATAGTGGATGCGTTGATGTAAAAGAAGCTACTGAGGCATAGTAAGCATCATCTAAATCGCTTCTAGAAATATACATCGCCAGCAATATGTATACTAGTGCTGTAATTATTATTAAATACCAATATTTATTATTGCTATTATTAATTTGTTGATGTTTTATAATTCTTGGGTAACATGTTTTTTTTATAAAGATCTCATAAATCAAACAGATCACGGATAATATCAGGAATAAACTCCATGAATATAAAATTGATATTGTTAGTAATCCGACTATACTAAGTTTAATATATCCAATACTATTACGATTAATATAATCTACATAATACAGCAAATCTATTAAGTGTTCGTTATTCTTTATCAGTGCGAAAAATAATAACGATACAAATAAAACAAATGGAAATATAATGCTTAAATTCAATAAATTAAGCTTACATAATACCGCGATATGGCAAGAAACAGTCCAACTGGCAAACGAAATTATTAACAACGAGAGTATTTTAAATAAAATGTTTATCATAAAATTCGTATTCAATTTTGTCATTATGTGTTTACTTTCAACATTGTCATCTATTCATCATCATAAAGAACTGCCTTAAACATAAGGCAGTTACTTCAGTTGCTTTATTAATATAGTTGCATACAAATAATAAAACAAAATTGTTACTTCTATCTCATATGCTGTATATGTGTACCTAATATGTGCATTCATCCCACTAGATAATGTAAATAATATGCTATTTACTATGATAAAACCTATAATACCTATTCAAATACAAAATCCAGATCATTGCGAATTTGTATCTGAATTAATATAACTAACGTAAAAGTTCGAGCAAGCTTTCAAGCTCATCAACAGTAGTATAATTAATTGTAATTTTACCGTTACCAGTTCGATTATGCTTAATTGCAACCATCATGCCAATTTTATCGGCAATTGTCTCTTCAAGGCGTTGGATATCCGGATCTTTGCGTTCTTTACGCTCAATTACCTCACCATATTTCTGTTCATGTAATATTCTGGCAACCTTATTTTCAACCTCAGCCGTAGTTAATTTCTTTGCAACGGTTTCTTCTGCTAAGGCAAGTTGTTTTTCAACTGACAATGGCAGCAATGCACGGGCATGCCCCATATCAAGTTTACGCTCAAGTAGCATATCTAATACCGGTTGACTTAGGTTCAATAAGCGAAGAGTATTTGAAATATTACTCCGTGACTTGCCAGTTACTTGAGCCAAAGCTTCATGAGTAAGACCAAACTCATCTATCAAACGACGATAGCCTTGTGCTTCCTCGACAATATTCAGATCTTTACGCTGAATATTTTCGATTAATGATACGGCTAATGCTTCTTCATCGCTAAATTCACGAATGACGGCAGGAATCTCAGTTAAACCAGCAAGCTGGCTAGCCCGCCATCTGCGTTCCCCGGCAATCAGCTCATACTTATCTTTGCCGATTGAACGGACCACTACTGGCTGTATTACGCCATTTTGCGCGATCGAATTAGCCAATTCCTGTAGTTCTTCTTCATCAAAAATACGCCGTGGCTGATATTTTCCAGGTTGAATCTTACTTATTTTCAAACTTTGCAGTTTATGCTTCGAGTCGGTTAAAGAGGAGTCAGCCGCCACAGAATTTGAATCAAGATCAACTTTCGCTGCTGAAAGCAATGCATCTAACCCTTTACCTAACCCTTTAAATTTTGCCATTTCTTGTAACCACCATAAATAAAACATGATTAACTACTTACTTAAGCCGCTTGACTAACTCTTTCGCCGTACGAGTATAAGCTAGTGCTCCGACTGATTCCGAATCTAGAATGATTGCCGAAGTGCCGAAACTGGGAGCTTCTGCCAATCGAACTGTGCGCGGGATAGAAGCATAAAAAACTTTGTCACCAAAATATTCTACTAGTTGCTGAGAAACCTGCTGGGCCAGATTATTACGCTTATCATACATAGTCCGCAATATACCCAGTAATTCTAGTTTAGGATTCAATTTTGATTGTAGAAGGTTTACTGTATTTAACAAATCAGTTAACCCTTCCAATGCATAATATTCACACTGGATTGGAACAAGGATATGCCGTGCTGCGGTTAAAGCATTTAATGTCAGTAAACTTAACGACGGTGGACAGTCAATAATTATAAAGTCATAATCATCATAGATCTTACTTAGCGCATCTTTTAAGCGATATTCACGATTGGCTTGTTCTACCAATTCTATTTCAGCACCAGCAAGATTACGATTAGCACCGATTATGTCAAATTTACAACTTGGCGAGCGGGTAATGGCTTTTTTTGCTGGTAAATTATTAATTAAAACATCGTAGATACTATATTCAAGCTGATTTTTTTCGATACCAGCACCGGTTGTGGCATTACCTTGAGGGTCAATATCAATTACTAATACTTTTCTGCGGTTTAAGGTAAGAGCGGTCGCCAGATTGATAACCGTGGTTGTTTTGCCAACTCCACCCTTCTGATTTCCAACAACTATTACATTTTTCATCTACGAATCATCTCTATTAAAAATCGTTGAGCTTCTAAGAAAGGCACTTTAAGATTTATCACCCGAGATTGCCAATTGGTAATTTTTTCGGCTTCAATTAATCCTTGTTCACTTTTCATTGCCAGATATTTTCCGTCAATGGCCAGTAAATGTTCGGTTAATTCAATAAACAATTCTAAGTCGGCAAAAGCCCGCGAAGTGATAATCGTAAATTTGTCTTTTTCTTCTAACTTTATTAATTCAACACGTGAACTTATAACCTTTAAGTTGGTGAGTTTTAATTCAATTGCTACTTGTCTTAAAAAACTGGTTTTTTTGCTATTACTATCAATAGCAGTTATATTTGAGTCAGCTAGCACAATAGCTAATATAACCGCTGGAACACCCATCCCACTACCAACATCCAAAATATTAAGGCCATTACCAAAATGTGGAATGATACTTAAACCATCTAATATGTGTAATCTTAATAGTTGATCAGGATCCTTAATTGCAGTTAAACTATAAACTTTATTCCATTTAATTAACAGGTCTAAATAAGCCAGCAACTCTTTAATCTGGAGCGGAGTCAACTTAAGCCCTAGTTGCTCTGTACCTTCAATAAGTTTGCCCTGTAATCTTACTTGGTTCATTCGGCCAACTCGAACTCTTCAAACTCACCATCAACTACAAAGTGAGCCTCATCGACAGATTTTAACATTTCATAGTCGCCACGTGAATTACCATATCCATAGCTATAATCATAGCAAAGCTTATGCTGCTTTTGATACTCGGTAATCCGGATTACCTTTTCAGGACCATAGCAATTAGGAGTAGCTAACCGCCCAGTTGCCTGGTCATCCTTAAACTCAATTTCAGTCGCAATAACATGATCAATCAAATGCAATTTTGCAAAATAGCGTAAATATATCGCCAAATTTGCACTCACTAAGGCTATTTCATGCCCTTGCTCACGGTGCCATTCCAACTTGGCATAAATATTAGGGACCAGATATTTATTAAGGTGCGTATAGGCAAATGATTTTGCCTTTTCTGTTATCTCCTGATGCGAGCGCCCTTTAAGTAATACTGTTAATGTCCGTTCTTTAGCTTCCTGATTATTAACAATCTTTAGCCCATATAATGTTATGATTGGGATAATCCGTGGTAACGAAAAAATAAATTTAAGATAACCAACGCAATAAATTAGAAATGGTACTAAAGTATCCTTGATAGACAAAGTCCCATCAAAATCAAAATAAGCGATTATCTTGCATTCTTTCTTCATTTTCTACTTTTCACCCATACTTGCCAATTGTTCAGCTTGGTGTTCAGCAATTAGGGCATTAGTCAATTCATCCAAATCCCCATCCATAATATATTCTAATTTATATAAAGTTAGGCCAATCCGGTGATCCGTCATACGCCCCTGCGGGAAATTATAGGTGCGAATTCGTTCTGAGCGGTCGCCTGAGCCAACTAGGCTTTTTCTTTGTGCAGCTTCCTTGGCCTGCTGTTCGCGAATCTGTACATCTTTAATGCGGGTAGCAAGTAATGACATTGCCCTGGCTTTGTTTTTATGCTGAGAGCGATCATCCTGGCATTCAACCACAATCCCGGTTGGTAAATGGGTTATCCTGATCGCCGAGTCAGTTTTATTAACATGCTGGCCACCAGCGCCTGATGCCCTAAACGTATCAATTCTTAATTCTGCAGGATTGATTTCCACCTCAGCAATTTCATCTGCTTCAGGCATTACGGCTACCGTACAAGCTGAAGTATGGACGCGCCCTTGCGATTCAGTAGCAGGGACACGCTGGACACGATGCGCGCCAGATTCAAACTTTAACCTAGAATAAACGCCTGTCCCGACGATTCGAGCTACAATTTCCTTATACCCCCCGACATCGGAATCTGCACTGGATACTACTTCCACTTGCCAACCCATGCGTTCTGCATAACGTGAATACATTCTAAATAAATCGCCGGAAAATAGCGCAGACTCATCGCCACCTGTACCTGCCCTAATTTCTAAAAATACGTTTTTATCATCATTTGAATCTTTAGGCAATAATAACTTTTGTAAGTCCAGTTCTAGCTCATCTATCTTCGCTTTGGCAGTATTTAATTCAGTTTGCGCAAAATCTTTCATATCTGGATCAGAGAGTAGTTCTTCGGCTGTTTTAATATCATCTGCACACTGGCTATATTCTTTAAACTTCTCAACTACAGGAGTTAATTCCGCATATTCTTTATTCAATTTGGTAAATAAACTCATGTCATCAGTAGCATCCGACTTTGAAAGCAATTCTGCTAGTTCTTTTTGCCGGGAAACCAATAATGATAACTTATCAATTATACTTTGCTTCATAAATACCTTTAAACCTCTAATCCATATAAATAACTTACCAAATCAACCAGGTCTTCTTGCAATTGACCCTCGCTGCTGCAAATATTAACCGTCGGGTTATGTAATAGCCGGTTCGTAAGTTGAATTGAAAATTGTTTTAATACATCTACTGGAGATTCACCATTTAATAATTGCTTTTCGGCTAAGGCCAAACTTTCCTGGCGAACTTTGTCACTATCTTCACGTAACCTTTTAATTAAAGGTGCCAAACCACGTTTTCTTTGCCAGCTATGATAATCTTCCAACTTCGTAGCGATAACCTCTTCAGCTTTTAGAGCAGCTACTTTCCGTTTTTCAAGGCCAACATCAACAAGTTTTGCTATATCATCTACCGTTAAAATCTCTAAATTAGCATGCCGCTTAAGGTTTTTTGAAATGATTAATGGCATTGAAATATCAATAATTAGTTTGCGGCTTCCTTCCTGAATATCTTTGGCAAGGATATTTTCGTCAATAAAAGGGACGTTGCTGGCACAGCAAGCAATTACCGTTCCAAAATTATCAATAACGCTAGCTAGATTTTCTAAATTAGTTGCCCGGCCATCTATTTTGTTAGCAAGCGCTTCACCATTTGCAAGAGTACGGTTTAAAACTAATTTATCATCTAAAGCAAGATAGTTAAAGTGCGGTGCAATTTGCTGCATCATTTGACCCGCACCTATAAATAGGACATTCCGGTTAGCCAAACCAAGAATCCGCTCTTCAACATAGTTGACTACAGCATGCCCCATCGAGATTGCAACATTATTTATAGCACTATGGTTGCGAACATCTTTTTCAACCGCAAGTGCCATCTGAAACAAGCCTGACAAATTACTGCCAAGCCCGCCATGATTTTTAGCAAGCGCCATGGCATCTTTAATCTGAGCAACAATTTCAGTTTCGCCCAAAACCATCGATTCAAGACCAGAAATCACCCTAAAAAGATGATGGGCGCAATCTTCACCTTGAAAGATATAACTGTGTTTTCGCACTGTACGTGGGCATACATTATGAATATCGCATAATGCATTTATAACAAAGTCAATATCGTGAGAAATACAATAAAGTTCAGTACGGTTACAAGTAGATAATAAAACTGCCTCTTTGGCAACACCTGAATTTATCATACGTTTTAATACAAATGGAATTTCTTCCGTGGCAAAGGCTAAGCGATCTCTCAGCTCAAAATCAGCTGTTTGATAATTTAGGCCAAATACTATTGGTTGTAACATAATCTTTCTTATACATGTGGGCAATAAAAATTTATTTTATATTTGCATTTATCTGCTTTATAAAACTATCGTCGATATCGCTACTTAAAAAACGTAGGTTTATGCGCGCCATCAGATATTGATAGCGTGATTGCTGATATGTCTGATAAGTTTGATAGTAGTTTTTCTGTGAATTTACCAAATCCACACTGTTTCGCACACCAACTTGGTAACCTAGTTGATCTGAATCAAGCTTGGTCTTGGCTGATTTTAAAGCTGTTTCCTGTGCTTTAACAATGCTTACACCATTTTGGACCAACCAATAATTATTTCGGGTATTTTGATCGGTTTGGCGCTCTACGCTAACCAGCTGCTGCTGGGCTGCCGTAAAGTTTGCCCGCGCTTGGCGCACTTGAGCATTCACCCCACCACCAGAATATATTGGTACATTTAATTGCAAGCCAAGCGAACCAACACCATAACTCGATAATGGCGTACCTGGAATATTACTCCCATCGGTACCGGTTTGAGAGTTAAAGTTGCCACCAGTTGCATCGATATTGGCCGTGCCTTGATATGAATAAGAACCTGCCACATTAACGGTTGGCAAATGTCCTGAGACAGCAATATTAACGTCTTGATCAGCCATAGCCAGCTGCTTATTGGCAATTTTAATATTTAGATTACTTGATTCTGCAATCTGTGCCCAGCGTTCTACGCTGTTTGGATTAGGAGAATCAAGGTTAATCTTATCTTTTAAAGCCTGAATCTGATCTGGGTCTAAGCCGGTTAGATTCCGAAAAATAGTTTTTTTATTAATCAAATCATTGGTGGCTTGGATTTCTTGAGCAGTAGAAGCATCAAACGCAGCTTGAGCATCATTCACATCGGCAATTGTAACCGTACCTACTTCAAATGACTTTTTGGCTTGATTCATTTGCTTTTCTAATGCAGCTTTAGTCATCTGAATCGATGTTAGTGTATCCTCGGCATATAATACATCAAAATATGCTTGAGAAATAGTTACAAATAACTGCTGTTTGGCATTCATCAATTGTAAATCAGATACTTCAGTTCCATATTTACCCTTACTATATGCTGAAAATTTACTAAAATCAAAAACAACTTGGCTTAACTGTGCACCATAAGTTCCCTGATGGTATAAAGCACTGGCACCACTTTGATTAAAGTAATTTTCAGATAAACCTCCAGTGGCACTTAACTGCGGTAATAATTGGGCACGAGCAATATTTTTTTGCTCTTGACCAGCCTCATTACTTGCAATCGCCTTTAAATAGTCGGCATTATAAGTTAGCGCTTGCTGATAGGCATATGCCAAGTCATAAGCATTGCTAAAATTAATACCAAGTGCGCAAACAACACCTGCTAGTATTTTTACTTTCATTTAGTTACTCCTGTAACTGAACCATCCTTTGGAGCATCATTATTAGCACGGCCATCTACTTTAAATACCCAAGCATAAAGCGCTGGCAGAAAAATAAGTGTCAATGCTGTAGCGATAAATAATCCACCCATCATTGCTACCGCCATTGGTCCCCAAAATGCACTTCTAACTAGTGGAATCATACCTAAAATTGCTGCCGCAGCTGTTAAAATAATTGGTCTAAACCGGCGTAATACAGATAATTTGATTGCATCTAGCGGTGTATCACCGCTTTTAATATCAGATTCAATCTGATCAATCAAAATCACCGAATTTCGCATAATTATTCCCAATAGCGCAATAACGCCAAGTAAGGCTACGAAGCCGAAGGGAGCATGCAGCACTATTAATGACATGGTAACACCAATCATACCTAAAGGCGCGGTAGTTAACACTAATAGTGTGCGTTTAAAACTTTTTAGCTGCAGCATTAATAAGGTGATAATAACCACTATCATTAACGGGAATACACTATTAATTGACCTTTGTGATTTCGCGCTTGACTCAAGGCTACCACCAAAATCAATATGATAACCAAGAGGCAAAGTTTTCTCAAGCTCTTTAAGTTTAGGATATATCTGTAAAGTGACATCATTCCCCTGAACACCAGATACTACATCTGAGCGTACAGTTATTGACGGCACGCGACTACGCCTATATTTTAAACTTGCTTCAGGCACAAACTCGGTTTTGGCAATTTGACCAACTGGTACAAACTGGCCATTTGCGGTTTGAATCATGAAATTACTTAAATTATTTACTTGAGTACGTTCAGTTTTATCCAATTTAGCTATAATTGGGATAGTTTCATCACGATCAAAATAATAAGTCATTGCCGTACCGGATAGTAGCATATTTAGCTGTTGTTCCAGGTCTGAAGATGACAAACCAATCTGCTGCGCTTTATTTTGGTTTACCACTAATCTTAGTGACTTAAGGTCTTCGCCCCAGTTGCGGTTAACATTAACAGTATACTTATTGGCACGAACTATGCTCTCTACCTGTGTTGCAACTTTACTTAAATAAGTCGCATCTGGGCCTGAGACCCTAAATTGTACAGGATACCCAACCGGCGGTCCTAACTCCAAACGCATTACACGGCCCCGCACATCTGGGAATTGAGTTTTTAATACATTATCAAGTTTAGCAATAATCCGATCCATATCTTTAGCGTCTTTTGCCATCAATAATAGCTGTGCATAATTAGCATTTTGCTGTTGAACATCCAACGATAGATAGAACCTAGGGACACCTGTTCCTATGAAGGTTGTTGAATATCTTATTCCACTTTCCTGCATAGCGATTTTTTCAAAACGTGTAGCTTGTTCTTCTGTATTATAGATCGAAGCACTCTGTGGCAGCCACATATCTACCAGGATTTCGCAACGGTCTGATGATGGGAAAAACTGCTGCTGCACAAACTGACCGAACATCAATAAAGAAAACACAAATATTCCTGCAGTACCAAGGACTACTTTACGTTTATTTATGATAACCCAATCAAGGAATTTTTTAAATTTGATATAAAATGGTTTAGCCATGATATCACCATGTCCATGCTCTTCACCCATTTTACGATACTTTTCAGCCGGCAACAAATGAAAGCCCAGATATGGTGTAAAGATTACCGCAACAACCCACGATACCAGTAGTGAAATTCCGACCACCGCAAAAAGTGAAAACACATACTCACCTGTTGTTGAATCATTCATACCAACCGGCAAGAACCCGGCAACTGTAATTAATGTACCGGATAACATCGGAAATGCGGTAGATGTATAAGCAAAAGTTGCAGCAGCAAATTTATCATAGCCCTGTTCTAGTTTTGAAACCATCATTTCAACCGCAATAATCGCATCATCGACTAGTAGTCCCAAAGCAATAATCAAAGCACCGAGTGAAATCCGTTGTAAATCTATGCCCATAATATGCATTACCAAAAACGTAACAGATAACACCAACGGAATAGAAATTGCAACCACAATACCGGTTTGTAAACCAAGACTTACAAAGCTAACCACTAGTACGATTAATACCGCTTCAATTAAGCCCTCAACAAACTCATGGACCGAATCTTTTACTACTTCAGGCTGATTAGAAACAACATATTCTTTTATCCCGACTGGGAGTTTTTTCTTTATTTGTGCGTATTTTGCCTCAATCTCTTCACCGGTCTTTATCACGTCAGCTTTTTTATTTAAACTAATTTCCAGCAAAATAACCGGTTTACCATTATAATGAACTTTTACCGTTGGCGGATCAATAAACTCGCGTTTGATATCAGCAATATCCCCAAGCCGGAATATTTTGCCATTTACCGCAACCGGTAAAATTTTCACATCATCCAACGAGCTAAAGTTACCTGATACCCGAACCCTGATATCATCGCCTTTAGTATTAAAGTCTCCTGATGGCGAAACCGCATTTTGTCCCTGAATCGCATTTAGTACTTGCTGTAGACTAACTCCTAAGGCTGAGAGTTTGCTACTTGAGAGATTAACCGTAATTTGTTCAGATTGAGTACCTTGCAGATCTACTTTTTCTACACCATCGATTGCAAGCATTTCACGTTTTACGTCTTCAATTATACGACGTAACTCTTCATAGTTATAGCCATTAGCTTCAAAAGCGAAAATATTGCTATAAGTATCGCCAAACTCATCATTAAAGTATGGACCTTGAATGTTAGGTGGAAGTGTCGACTGAATATCACCAATTTTTTTTCTAACCTGATACCATGAGTCAGATACATCCTGTCCACGTACTGTCTCTTTAAGATTTACCGTAATTAAAGCTGCACCAGGCCTAATTTCAGTTTGCGTATAATCTAAAGTAGGTAGTTCCAGTAATTTCTTTTCTATCTTATCAACTACCTGCTCTTCCATTTGCTGCTCAGTTGCCCCAGGCCAATTGACCATTACCAGCATGGCTTTAATGGTAAAGTCCGGATCTTCACGTTGATTTAATGTAGAATAGCTTAATATCCCCATTACAAACAATAACACTAGAAAATACTTAACAAGCGGCTGATTTTTAAGGGCCCATTCAGATAAATTAACGTCTTTTAATGACATCCGGAAAACCTCTTTTTGATTATCACATAAAGCATATATTATAACAGATATTTGATTTTAACCATGCTAAGTTATGGCCTATTTCAAGCAAAAGTCGTTATCAAACTGCCAAATCCGGCAGGTAAATCAGCATAACAAAACAAAGCTTTTATTTTTTCCATGAAAGCAAAATCAGATGAGGTATAATTATACAAAATAGTTAGCTTAGTTTTGATTCGAGGGTTTAATGAAGAAAATTTTGTTAGGTAGTTTAATTTTATTATCACAATTCACTTTTGCCGGCAGCACCCAATGGGTAAGTGCCAACCAGGCTTATTTAAAAGGAAATTTGAGCACTTTATCTAACCTTGCAAATGCCTACCCCAATGACAATCTTATCAATTATCTTAACGCTGCTGCCAATCTAAGCCGGAATAACCCTGCTCTTGCAGTTAATTATATTAATAAACATGACGATGATAATTACTTCAGTGTTGACCTAATGCATCAATTATTGAATTATTTTTTCAATAACCAAAATTGGCAGCAATATATCAACGTTTACGAAAACTTACCTGAAAAACAAGCAAGCAGTAATGAAACTTGCGGCTACGATGTAGCGAATTTTGCATTAAACAAAAATATAGCCAGCAAAAGTAATTTTAAATACCTAGCATCCAACAAGCTGCCGCTTTGGTGCGTCTCATTAGTTGCATCAGAAATAAACAATGGCAACTTGGGCAAATCTTATTTACAGCCATTTTTGTATAATTTAATTATTAATGACCAATTAACCCAATTTAATCAATTAGCCGGATCATTTAACTACAATAAAGTTAATTTTACTTCAAGCGTTCCAAGTACCCAGCTAAATAATCGTTATCAAATAGTGTACCGTATCAGCAACATAAGCAAGAAGTCTCCTGAAACCGCATATTCTGAATTAGCCAATGCCAATGTAGATAGCTTAACCCGCAAATATTTATATAACCTTTTAGCTTCTAATCTAGCAATTAAGCAAAACTTCGATATGGCTTTAGATGCAATTAACCGCGGTAGTGATGAATACTTATCAGACGATGAGTATGAATGGCGAGTAAGAATTTTCCTTGCCACTAAGAATTGGCAATCAGTAATTGATACTATTAATATGATGCCTGATAAGCTTCAAGCAAAAAATGCCTGGCTCTATTGGAAGGCTTACGCTTACGGCAAACTAGGCCAGAAATCACAAGCTCAAGATATTTTATCGCGCATACCTCTTGACTACAGTTATTATGCGCTACTTGCGCAGTCTGAATTACGCCAAAACCCGGATGTTGATGACACGCCCCCAACAGGAAAAATAAGCAGTATTAAATATTCAGCCGACGCCCAACTTAGCTTTGAATTGTACCGCCTTGGTAAACAAGGCAGCAACAGCAATTTCGTGCGGCTAGCCACACAAAATCTGTATTATGTAATAGGCCAATCTGAAGACCGGGATATTGCCATTATTAGCCAAACTGCATTTAATTACGGTTGGAACGAAATGGGTATCTATGCTGGCAATAAAATGAATCGAAAATATGCAAGCCTAAGTTTCCCGATTTTATTTCGCCAAGCTTACCAAAAATATAGCCAAGCCAATGGAATTGAGATGAGTTATCCAATGGCGGTAACCAGGCAAGAAAGCCGCTTTAATCCAAATGCACTAGCATTTGACGGAGGTGTTGGCCTTATGCAGATTATGCCTGGCACAGCAAACTATATCGCCAAGAAGTCACATTCTAGCAACTGCTATAAATCATATGACTGCAATATCAAATTTGGTAGCTGGTATCTTAGTCATTTAAATGATAAATTTGGCAACAACCTAATTTATTCTACTGCGGGATACAATGCTGGACCAAACCGAGCCCATCGTTGGCAGCAAGCATTTGCAGCAATGGATAATAGTATCCAGATTGAATTAATTCCGTTTAAAATAACACGTGACTATGTGCAAAAAGTATTAACCAATAAAGTAGTCTATGATAGTCGCTTAAATAACAGTAAAAAATTGGATTTATTACAATATTTGAATAAAATCAATAATCAAAACTCTACTTTTATTGTTGATGACGACAATACGACGGGTGATTCAAACGGAATAAGTAATTAGCAAATGGAAATTTATCGCGTTGGTGGTTATGTACGGGACAAGCTCTTAGGGCTTAGGCAGGATGATTGTGACTATGTTGTTGTTGGCAGTAGCCCACAAGAAATGCTGAGTCAAGGTTTTACACCAGTTGGCAATTATTTTCCGGTTTTCCTCCACCCACATACCAAAGAGGAATATGCACTTGCACGAACTGAGCGAAAGCATGGCAGAGGACATCGGGGTTTTATTGTTGATAGCTCACCGGATGTAACGCTGGAAGAAGACCTCTCTAGACGCGACTTAACCATCAACGCAATTGCTGAAGATAAAGATGGCAAGCTAATTGATCCATTTGGCGGCATTAATGATCTTAAAAACAAGATTTTAAGACATGTTTCGGCTGCCTTTAGCGAAGACCCGCTTAGAATTCTCAGAGTAGCAAGATTCAGAGCCAAATTCAATTTTGCAATTGCACCAAGCACATTGGATATTCTAATCACAATGGCAAAGAATAAAGACGGTCTAAGCTTAAGTAAAGAACGAATTTATTCAGAACTTGAGAAAGCGCTAATAACTAGCCACCCATCGTTGTTTTTTAAAACATTACTCGAATCACAAAATCTAGAGATTTTTTTTCCAAGCCTGGCAAAAATACTTGTAAATGATGATATTCTGAAATTATTTTCTGCTGACTTGGATAATTTTCAAACTAAGAGCGCGCGGTTTGCGATTCTTGCAATTTACCTAGTTAATACCTCATTTAATTTTGCCGAATTTACCAATAGCAATAAAACTATTAATTATATTAAGTGTATTCAGCTAATATTAAACTGCCTTAATAATGAAGCTAGCAATGAAGATATTTTAACTCTAATCAAAAAAACCAATGCCATTCGAAATCCGGTTAACTTTCAAGCATCTGCAGGAATTTTAAAAGAATGGCTATATAAAAAAGCAGACCCAATTCGTTTAGGCAGACTAGAACTGGTGTTTTGCTGCATGCAGAACTTACAAAAACCGCTGCTTAAGGAAATCATACCAGCAGGATCAAGTAATCAGGAAATAGCACAGAAGATCTATTTATGGCAGTTAGATCAAATTCACCAAGTTAGATTATTAATGAATATGCTTAGATAATCTTTTTGACTCTAGTTATAAAAACTATAAGCGCTAACTCGACTTTTAAACAGTAAAAAAAGTAATGACATCAAGGGGAAAATCTTTATCTAGCGACTAATTAACTATGGAAAAGTGTGTTTTTCGACCATTTTCATCGCATTTTTGCATATATATTTTTACTAACCATATCAATAGGTTACAATTTTTATCTTTTTTTTATCTTAAATCAATTTGACAGCTCTACAAAGCTTTGGTATAAATATGTCTGTATAATAACCACTTTTAATCATTTTTGGAGCATTCTATGAACAAGGCAGAATTAATTGAAGCTATTGCTACTAGCGCAGACATTTCTAAAGTTAAAGCAGGTGAAGCAATAGATGCATTCGTGTCTAGTGTTACCGCAGCTTTAAAAAAGGGTGAGACAGTTACTCTTGTTGGTTTTGGCTCTTTCTCAACTGCTGAACGCGCAGCACGCGTTGGCCGCAACCCGAAAACAGGTGAAGTAATTAACATCAAAGCTCGTCGCAGCCCAAGATTCAAGCCAGGTAAAGCTCTAACTGAAGCAGTAGCAGCAGTAGCTAGCGCTAAAAAGAAATAATTTAAATACTCTAAGATGCTGCTTGAAGTAGCATCTTTTTAAATTTTCAATCAATTAACCATCCTCCCCTGATAGCTTAGATTTAATTTAGCAAAAAATACAACCACACGCAGATGCAAGAAAAACTAACCCCACCATTGAGCCAAAGAATTGTTAGCCTTTTATTATTAAGTGTACTATTTACTGGTTGTGCATTTTCCTCGACTGGTAGCAAAAGTAGGAAAAGTTCGTATAAAAAGAGCTCGATGCCCAAAGTACCACCTAAACAAGTTCCTGGCGGCACAGGTGATAACTGGCGTTATCTTGGTACTAGCCAAGATAAAATGATTGCATTAGAGATAAATGAATCCAGCATCAGTAAAACGCAAAGTCCCGCTAGCGGCAGTTATAATATATTTCAAGACCGGAAAACAGTTATTGACCCAAGTAAGTTTAATTATCAAGGCCTTACCCCTAGCTATAAATATAGCTTATCATGGTGGCAAATGGATTGCAGCAGCAAACGCTATAGTATTAGCAGCACCAGCATCTACGATGTACTTGGCAATTTGATAAAAACCTATCCATTTAATAATACTACCCCAAATTGGAGTAATATCGATTCAGGTTCACTTGCGGAATTACAGTATAATTATATTTGTTTGGGGATAAATAGAAGCATTGGTTATTAGTTAGTAATACAAAATCTTGTATGCATAAAATCTGAGTTTTAAATCAATTAACCTATTAATAAATCAGTAGCCTATACGGTTTTATCATAAAACCTAACAATAGTTCGTAAACTATATAAATGTAGACTTCATAATTTTTTAGAGAATTTTTTCATTTGCATAGCAATAGCTATAAATAAACAACATAGCAAGATAATTGGATAATTACCAAACCGCTGATACGGTGTTACACCGATACGTCCAACAACATAATCTTTAAGAATAGTTCGCTGAAAAGCAGGGATAGAAGCTTGAACCCTTCCTTCCGGGTCAATTACTGCTGTTAAACCAGTATTAGTCTCTTGGACAAAATAGCGCTGGTTTTCCAATGCCCGTGCTTGTGACAATTGCAAGTGTTCATCTTTTGCAGAAGTATTGCCATACCATACCATATCGCTAGCATTAATCATTAATGTAGCTTGACTTGCGCTCTTGATTAACTCACTACCAAACCCATTTTCATAACATAAATTGAACGCTACTTTCTGGTTAGCCATAACCAGCGGCTCAGGATTAGCTATCCCAGCACTAAAGCCGACTAAAGGTAAATTAGCTAGCGCATAAATTTTACCCAAGATTTCAGGGAATGGGATATATTCGCCATAAGGCACTAAATGATGTTTTGCATAATATGGATGCTTAGGGTTGGTAACTAGGACAAGTGCATTTACATAGTTTTCCTTAGCATCAATAATTACCGGCATACCAATAACCAGTTCCGAATGATTGCCCTTTGCAAAGTTAACCAAGTCATCCATAAAGTGAGCAGGCAAATACTTTTCAAATACAACAAATGCAGTTTCAGGTAAAAGCACGATATCTGCCTTTACTTGTGCTACCAGCTGCTCATACATTCCTAAATTTGCTACAATATTACTGCTATTCCACTTTTCAGTTTCAGATACATTGCCCTGCACTAATCCAATGCTCACCGGCTTACCATAGGGTTTTGTATATTCCTTGCCATGTACTGAGTAGCCTATAATAACAATAATAACAAAATAGACAATAGCTAGCCGCTGACCAACGCTAATGCTAGGGTTACTGGATAACAAAATCTTATGGTTAGTTATCACCAGGAATAAAAATCCAAGAACACTAATGCAAAGCCAAGAAACCCCATAGCTACCTAATAGCGGAAAAAAGCCATTTAATAAGAAATTACTGATTTGCGTATAAGCAACATCACACCAGGAAAAGCCGGCAATCAACCAACTCTTAAGCCACTCACCAATCACCCATACGCTTGGCAGTAAAAATAAATAATTAAATTCTTCTGTTTTAGTAGCTAATTTTTTAAATAACCAAAGCGCAAACACCATATAAGCAGCTAGATAAAGGTTACAAGCTATCACTGCCACAAGAGCGACAATGAAGGATGAGCCGATTATTGAATATAAGGAATTAAAAACCCAATACAACTGGGCAATAAAGAATCCAAAGAAATAACAAAAACCCGATTTGATAAGTACTTTATTGCCTGGATGATCAAGCCAGAACTGCATATGCCACATTAAAGTAAAAATTGATATAACCAGGAATATTATTTTATTATATGGGGCAAATGCTAAAGCGCTTAACCCTCCTGCAATCAACAGAATCGGATAAGATAAGATATTATTTTTATTAAGCTGCATGTATTGAATTACTTTTTGGTTATGGTTAGGGCATTAATTTTTCGGCTATCGGCGCTTATAATCTCGATTATACAATCATCCCTGCTAATTCTTTCATTACTGGCAGGGACTCTTCCTATCGATTTACTTATAAATCCGCCGACGCTCTCTACCTTATCATCATGCCAGTTTAACCCGGTAATATTATTAAATTGCTCTAATCCGCAATGCCCTTTTACCCGGTATAGATCTGGACCAAGCTCAATTGCACCATGCTCGCCATCAACTGAGTCATGCTCGTCATCAATTTCACCAATAATTTGTTCGACAATCATCTCAAGGGTGACGATACCCGATATATTAGTAAATTCATCAACTACGATTGCCAAATGACTATGCTTGATCCGCATCTCATACAATAAGCTATCTAAGGGTTTCATATCTGGAACAAATAACGGCTGCCGCAGAAGCGAATGTAAGTCAAAACTGTCAGGTTCAGATATATAGTGGACTATATCTTTGCTATGAAATATCCCTACTATATCATTTACATTGCCATCAACTACTGGAAAGCGTGAATGCCCAGTAGAAATAATTAATTTGAGAATTTCTTCAATTGGGCTATTTAAATCAATCATATCGACTTCATGCCTAGGCAGCAATATATCTTTTGCCCGCATATCGCCAAATTGCAATAATGCCTCGATTAGTGGTAAACTATCTTTGTCAAATACTTCAGAATCGGCTGCTTTTTGTAAAATTTCCAAAAGCTCGGCGCGTGATTTAACTGGCTGGGTAAATAGTTGCTTAATTACTTTATTGTGAAATATATTCATAAATTTAACGATCTATATAAGGATTTGCAAAGCCAAATCTGGCTAAAATATCTGCTTCCAATTGTTCCATTTCTTCGGCTTCCATATCATCAATATGATCATAACCTTGCAGATGAAGCATACCGTGGACAATCATATGAGCATAATGAGCCAACACCGGTTTATTCTGATCTTTAGCTTCTGCTACAATAATTTCGTCACAAAGAATCAATTCACCATTAAGCATATTAAAAACTTCGCGATTTTCCGAGTACTCCAGTGAAATCACATTAGTCGGGCTATCCTTAGCACGGTATTCCTTATTTAACAATTGTGAAGTTTTCTTATCTACAATTGAAACGCTTAAGATTACCGTATTAAACTTTTTCTGTATGCTTGCGCGGATCCACTTGGCAAACATATCCCTTTTAGGTTGGTGAGGTAGAACTTTGTCACGAATTAAGCTGAATTTTATCATAATTTATACTGTTAATATATCCTGAGGTTGTCGAATGACTAAGATAGCTATTATAAATTGTTTGCAAGACTTTTGCCCAACAGAAATTTCAGCAAATATGTAATATTTAATTCGTTTAACCAAAAAAGTATTAATTACTGTAATGCTTATCTGATATATTAACGATTAAACTGATTTTAAAGGGGTAGTTGTATGAAGAAATAGATGGTGCCGCGGGCCGGAGTCGAACCGGCACGGGAATTTCTTCCCGAGGGATTTTAAATCCCTTGCGTCTACCTGTTTCGCCACCGCGGCACATATATAGACACCATCTTAACTTGTATGGAGGCGGGAGTCGGAATCGAACCGGCGTCCACGGCTTTGCAGGCCGCTGCATAACCACTCTGCTATCCCGCCATTTGAAGGCACATATACACAGTGGAGCGGGAAACGAGACTCGAACTCGCGACCCCAACCTTGGCAAGGTTGTGCTCTACCAACTGAGCTATTCCCGCAGACTTTTTTGAGCCTGCCAACGAAAATTTACTGGAGCGGGAAACGAGACTCGAACTCGCGACCCCAACCTTGGCAAGGTTGTGCTCTACCAACTGAGCTATTCCCGCAACTAGCTGAACTTCCTAGTGCCTCTTTTCGTCGAGGAAGTTATTATGCCACAAGGTTTCAGCGACTGTCAAAACTTTTTAGTAAATTTTTACTTATCCATAATTAATTATTTTCTAAGCGTTTCATTTAAAAGCCAATTTTGCTAAACATTTTTTTTGCCATTTTGTAAAAATAACGCAAAACTACCCTTACTTTGGAATTAACTAACGTTATTACTCACCATAATACAAATTAACCGAAATATCGGTTTCATTAAAAATTTAAAACCCAAGATACTAGCTTACGCTCAACCTGTGTTCCCTCTATATGTTTGGCAAGTAAATATGCACCATGTGGGTTTAGATGCCCAGAATCTGCATACAATAAATATCTATTATAAAAAGGATATGTCTCGATAGTTGAAGATACTTCTGATTCAAAATCAAAATAATGGATGTTTTCTTGGTCAGCTAGTTTCTTTATTTGCTTATTTTCAGCAATATTCTGCTGGCTAAGATTTACACCTGACAAGTCAAAACCATGCTTAAAACTATCTTTAATTATGGTCCTGCGTAGTATATAGGAAATGCTCCCCTCTGGGTAATAGGGGACGTCCCCTACCAAAATCACCTTTTTGCCATGTACTTTTAAATAGTTCAAAGTATTTGAAAACTCATTAAGAAAATCTTTATTTTTCATATAACCTGAATAAGCCCCAGCAATAATTATTGTCTTATAATCTTTGGCAAGGCTGGCAAAGCCAATTGCTGCCTCCCTACATTTAGTGTCAGTTAATTTAGTTGGGTCTAAAATTGGCGGGCAGCCCCGCGAAGTATGCACTGCCAGTTTAAACTTATTATGAATTGCCAATTCACTGATAAACGAGCCAAATGCTGCCGCATGTGAATCACCAAATAATAATACATTTTGCCCAGCTGTAGCTCCTTTATCACCAAACAGACAGCCATTGTTAGTGTATTTAGCATAACAAAAATCATCAGGGAGTTGGGTTTCTAATCTTAGCTGTTGTGATTTACTTATAATGCCGGAAGTAACAACTGCCGTAGCCAAGAGGATAAGCCCTATTGGTATTATACATAGGTAAAAAACAACCTGGACATAATTTAAAGATAAGGCTTTTAACGGTCGTTCAATAATAAAATAATTAATAATTGCAATACTTACAATTATAGCGAGTAAAACTAATGCTGAATTAAGGCTGATTTCACTTGCCGGATTTTCATAGTGGTATAGAGCAAGTATCGGCCAATGCCAAATATATAAAGCATATGAAATTAAACCGATAAATACCATATAACGGTTTGCCATTATTTTACTGACTAGATTACTAGGGTTACAACAACCGGCAAAAATGAATAAAGTTGCGCCAACTGAAGGTACTAACCCTCTATAGCCAGGAAAGATACTTGCCTTATTAATAAATAAGCTACTAACAAAAATCATAGCTAGTCCCAAAATAGCAAACCAAGATGACTTCCTGTAGCACATGTCTAGTAAGCCAATTCTCCGCTCTATAAATTTATCAGCGCCAATAGCTAAAATACTCCCCAGCAATAATTCAAAAGCTCGCGATGGAAGCATATAATAGGCAAATAGCCTATCGTGGTGCGAATAATAAATTGAAACTAGCAAAGATAAAATTGCCACCGTAACTAATACCTTGATAATAGTATGAGGCTTAATTTTACGTACACAGCAAAGCAGGATAATTGGAAAAACTATATAAAACTGCTCTTCTACCGCTAGCGACCAAGTATGGAGCAACAACTGCTGGTTCTCTGGATTATCAAAGTAACTATGCCCATTAGCTAATAAATAAAAATTATAGTAATAAAATAAATTAGCTTTTACTGAATTACATAGTTCAGTCGTATCACCTCCATTTGGCAATATAAACGCACCTATTATTAATAACGTTAGCAGCATAATATACAATGTTGGCAGGATTCTTTTTATCCTGCGGGTATAAAACTTCTTGAAAGAGAAAGCCTTGTTTTCCATTTCAGAATAAATGATCCGCGTTATTAAATATCCGGAAATAACAAAGAATATATCTACCCCTATAAATCCTCCTGGTAACAGCTTATTATTAAAATGAAACAGTATTACCATTAAAATCGCAACTGCCCTTAAACCATCAATATCCGGACGATAACTAAACTGATGCTTATAACCACTTAAACTATTTTGCTGAAGTTTAGTTACTACTCGTGAAACAATCAATTCCCACAATATAAGCAATGCCACAGAAGCGCTAAACGATATGCCAGTTATAATCAAGTAACCGGTCTTATCCAGTGTATTGATAGTTCCACTAACCTTTCCCGAATTATATTGGCTAAGCTTTATCAACGGCAGCTGCTTGGTTATACGTATCAGTTCGGTCATCGACGTTGCTATATTGGTATTGATGTTTATTTCAGGAATAATATTATTAGTTAATTCTACTTTATTTATAACCAAGTTGTGAAGTTCCGCTTGCTTATTATCTTCTGGCGGCTCTAACATTGATAATCGATAATTAATGACATATCCGGCATTTTGCGCGTTGCCTCCTTCGGTAGGGTTAACATATAAGATAATGTTTGAAAGAAAAGAAAAAATCACAAAGAAGATAAGTGAATTTATAATAAACAGATTACACAATCTGGATCTAGACGATAGTTTCATTAATGAGCTCTCGGTGAATAATTATTTGATTCGTTTTATAAATTAGTGCCGGATTATAATACTCATCAATAATTTATGGATGACTTAGCAGTCGAAAATTCGCTCTAGATCAGCTAGTTATCTAATATATTTATATCTTTCGATAATATCTGGAATATTAGCCACTATTAAAAAGCGGCAAAGTATTATAGCTTTGCCGCGCTTTAAATGATTTATTTAGTTTATTTAAAGTGTACCTGGATCAATTCCCCTTCCTTGTACTCATGGTTATAGCCTTCAATATGTAATTCCTTGTTCATATCAGCAAGATTGGTAAATACAATTGGCGTAATCATTGATGGCACTTTTGGTTCAATTTCCGAGCGATTAAAGCGAATTAGCGGCGTACCTTTTTTCACTTCGTCACCGGTAGCTACTAACGCCTCAAACCCAGCTCCCCCCAGATTAACAGTATCCATACCGATGTGAATAAGGACCTCAAAACCATCAGGCATACTAACTACACATGCGTGCTTGGTTTTAAAGAGCATGGTAACTTTACCATCAATAGGAGAAACCAATAAATTTGAATTTGGCTTAATCGCAAAGCCATCCCCCATTACTTTAGTCGAGAAAACCTGATCTGGCACCTCTTCCAGTTTGATCAATTCTCCACTAAGCGGCATAACGAAATTTGCTGTCAATCGACTAGGACTTTGCTGATTCGGGTTTAACTGACTCTCTTCAACATACGCTGCCTTAGCCGTTTGCGCAGGATGTGGCGGCTCTTTCTCTAGAGTTTTGCCTTGATCATTGCTAATTGGGGTTTTCAGCTGTACTTTACCAGAAATAATTTCCTGCATTTTGGTCTTGATGATTTCGGCACGAGTACCATATACCGCTTGTACACTATTACCTACTTCCAACACCCCAGCAGCGCCTAATTGTTTTAGTTGGGCTTTTTGCACTTTGCTTTTGTCTTTTACTTCAATCCGTAACCGCGACATGCAGGCATTTAAGGTAACTATATTTTCAATACCACCAAACGCAGATAGAACTTGGGCAGCATGTTGGTAGGCATCATTTTCCGGAGCGTGATGTTGCTCTAAATCATCAGGGTCTCCGGCTTCACGCCCTGGAGTTGCCAAATTGAATTTGCGGATTATAAATCTAAAACCAAAGTAATATAACGGCATAAAGAATAAAACGCCGATTATAATTACCCACCACCATGGTGTGCGGTTTGGCAGAATCCCAAATAGTACGAAATCAATAAAACCGCCTGAAAATGTCATACCAATATGCACACCTAATAAATGCATAACCATAAATGATAGGCCGGCAAAGATGGTATGTACAACAAATAAAAGTGGTGCGACAAATAGAAAACTAAACTCAATTGGTTCGGTAATCCCGGTTAAAAATGAAGTTAAGGCTGCTGAAAACATAAGCGCCCCAACCATTTTTTTCTTGGCTGGTGCCGCTTCTTGATACATTGCATAAGCAGCTGCCGGTAAGCCAAACATCATAAACGGAAACTTTCCTGTCATAAATGTTCCTGCTGTAAATGGCACACCATCTTTTAGCTGGGCAAAGAATATCGTCTGGTCACCGTGGACAATTTGCCCGGACTTAGCAACATAGTCACCAAATTGGTACCAAAAAGGATTATAAAATATATGATGTAGACCAAATGGAATCAATGCTCGCTCGATAATTCCGAAAATTAACGCGGAAAGCGTCAAATTAGCATTAATCATAGAATTTGAAAACCAATTTAACGCATTACCTATAGGTGGCCAGATAAAAGCTAAAATTACTCCAAGAATAATTGCGACTACCGCAGTCAGAATCGGCACAAAGCGCTTGCCGGCAAAGAATGCCAGGTATGGCGGCAGTTCGATATCATAATACTTCTTGTAAATATTAGCTGCTATTACCCCCATAATAATTCCGCCAAATACCCCCATCTGTAATGTCGGGACACCGAGGACAATTGCCAGCTTCGGATCTGGATGCTCAACTAACTCAACAATTCCAGGGACGTTACTTGCCATACCTACTACCACATTCATAATTAAGAAGCCAACAATAGCGGCTAATGCGGCAACTCCCTCTCCACCTGAAAGGCCAACTGCGACACCAACTGCGAATAAAATAGGTAAATTAGCAAAAACTATACCCCCGGCTTGTTCCATATAATGGGCAAGTTCTTGAACCCAATGCAAATTAAGTACTGGAATATAATGGATCATGGCTGGATTCTGAAAGGCATTACCAAATGCCAGCAAAATCCCAGCTGCAGGCAGTAACGCAACAGGTAGCATTAGGGATTGGCCAACCTGCTGCAGCACCGCAAAAAATTTCTTCATAATAACCCTTCCAAAAATAGAATAATCGCTAACTTTTCGAATGAATTAACACCCGTATATTATATTGGTAAATAAGCTACAGCTGTGTAAATTTATCATACAAAAGTTTAAACTTTAAATTACCCGTTTTTTTATGGCTATCACCAAATAAATTAATTCAAATAATTAGTCGCTTAAAATGAAACAAGGCATGCTCCTCCATAGCCCAGGATTACCCAAGCCAAGGTTAAATTTTGTTGCATTTTATTGAATAATGAGACTAGAAGAAAGTTGCAGATACTAAAAAGGAGGCACCCGTGCCTCCTTAAATTAGATAATATTTGATTTGCGGCTACTGCCAGCCAAACTTGCGGACATAAAAGCCTTTTAATGACTGGGTTAAGATCATATAACCACCCACTACCAGGATCAGGAACACAAAATAGCCTAATGGCAAAGCTTGCATGCCAACCAAGTGCGCTAGCGGCGACATCGGTAAAACGATTCCGATCGTAACTGCACAAGTAGTCATCAATAACATTGGCCATGCCGCAGTGCTTTGAATAAATGGGATTTTTTTGGTCCGAATCATATGTACAATTAATGTCTGAGTCAACAAACCTTCAATAAACCAGCCACTTTGGAACAATGTTTGGTGAGCCGCACTATCGGCACCAAATACATGCCACATCACAATGAAGGTAATAATGTCAAAGATCGAACTAATAGGCCCAAAGAAAATCATAAAACGACGTAAATCAGCCGGGTCCCAACGCTGCGGTTTTTCAACAAACTCGGCATCGACATTATCAAAAGGGATTACGGTCTGAGAAATATCATAAATCAGGTTTTGTAATAATAGTTGTACCGGCAGCATTGGTAAAAATGGAATAAATGCCGAAGCAACTAATACCGAGAATACATTCCCGAAATTCGAGCTTGCCGTCATCTTGATATATTTAAGCATATTGGCAAAAGTCTTACGCCCTTCTTCTACACCCTGCTCCAATACCATTAAACTCTTTTCAAGAAGGATAATATCAGCAGCCTCTTTGGCAATATCTACCGCAGTATCAACAGAAATACCGATATCGGCAGCACGTAGCGCCGGCGCATCGTTAATTCCATCGCCCATAAAGCCAACTACGTGGCCGCCAGCGCGAAGTAGCTCGACAATGCGTTCTTTATGTGCCGGGGTTAATTTGGCAAATACGGTAGTATTTTTGGCTATCCGGGTTAATTCCTCGTCGGATAATTTATCGATATCTGAACCAAGTAGCAGCCCTTCTACATCCAAGCCTACCTCGCGGCATACTTTTGCTGTCACCAGTTCATTATCCCCGGTTAGGATCTTAACAGATACGCCAAGATTGGCTAATGCATCAATCGCCGGACGGGTAGTTTCTTTTGGTGGATCAAGGAAAGCTACATAGCCAACCAGGATCATTTCTTTTTCATCTTCAACCGAATAACTTGGTTTCGGATTTGGATAGTTCTTTTTAGCTACAGCTACTACCCGTAGGCCATCTGCATTTAATTCAGCTGTTACCGAGCGAAGTTTGGCAAGCAATTCTTCGGTTAAGGGCATAATTTCATTATCATGCTCTGCATATTTACAGCAGCTAAGCATTTCTTCAACTGCACCCTTACAAATTAGAACATTACCACCGGAATTATCGGCTACTACCACCGACATCCTACGACGCTGGAAGTCAAATGGAACCTCATCAACTTTATTATATTTTTTAACTAACGAAGGAATATCACCAAAATTAGCCCGTTCCAAAACAGCCACGTCAAGCAGGTTTTTAAGACCGGTCTGGTAATAACTATTTAGGTAAGCATATTCAAGTACATCATCATAATCTTTACCAAATATGTCAGTATGTTTTTCTAGGCAGATTTTATCCTGGGTAAGCGTACCAGTTTTATCGGTACAAAGTATATCCATCGCCCCAAAATTCTGGATAGCATCCAGACGTTTTACAATAACCTTGCGCCGTGACATTACCACCGCACCCTTAGCCAGGGTGGAGGTTACAATCATTGGCAGCATTTCCGGAGTTAAGCCTACTGCCACAGATAAGGCAAATAATGCTGCATCTCTCCAGGCATGGGTACTTAGACCATTAATAAGAAATACGATTGGCGACATTACCAGCATAAAATAAATTAGGAGCCAGCTGACTTTATTGACACCTTTTTGGAAAGAAGTTTCTGCTACGTCTTGGGCAACTACTTTATCGGCTAACGAACCAAACAAGGTATTTTTACCGGTTGTCAACACAACAGCCAATGCAGAACCGCTAACTACATTGGTTCCCATAAAGCCGATATTTTCAAGTTCTAGAGCATCAGAGATATTCTCCTTGCCTTGTTTTGAAAACTTTTCGATTGGTAATGATTCGCCGGTTAATGCGGCTTGGGATACAAATAGGTCTTTTGCGGTCAATACTCTCACATCTGCAGGAATCATATCACCGGCAGACAAGGTAATCACATCTCCAGGTACTAGGTTTTTAATCGGAATCTCAGCCCGGTTTGCCATCTGCATTGGGTTGGAAGCTGAAATCTGTTTTTCAAGTTCGGCTATATGCTCATCATCTTCATCATCTTCATCGTCTTGGCGGATAACAGTCGCGGTAGTACTTACCATCTCTTTTAGTTTATCCGCAGCATTATTTGACCTGCGCTCCTGCACAAAGCGTAATACGGTAGAAATTACTACCATTACGCCAATTACCAAAGTACCAGTGGTATCATCAGTTAAAAATGAGACAATCGCAAGAACAGTTAATAGCAAATTAAACGGGTTTTTATAGCTTAACCATAAATGCTTATACCAAGATAGCTCTTCTTGCTTATCTATCTCATTATGGCCAAATTTTTCTAGTTTTTGCTCAACCTCAAACGGGGTCAGTCCATTTAAATCCGAACCTAAAGAAAGCAATGACTCTGCATTAGATAGATAGGCATGTTTAACTAGGTTTTGCGTGATTGTAGGAGGAGCCTTGCTTTTATCTACATGATAATTTTCATCCAAGAGGTTGGTATCGCCCTTAAATTGGCTTCGGCGCGTAAATCGGTTATCAAAAAAAGTTAATAACCTTACTTTAAAAGCTACCACAAACTTCATAAAAACTCCCAAGATTTTATTATTTACCACCCAGAATACTAAGAGGAAAGCCAACTACAGCTAATTTGCTTTCCTTATGAACATTCTCTACCAGTCTAGTATTATACTGGTTTTATAGCCGAATTTAATGCTTTTTATACAACCAAAAAAATATTTTTTTTAAGCATAAGTATATCAATAAATTATATGCTGACTTAATAGCGTTATCGCTAATTAATATAACTATAAAATTGTTCTATCCACTTAAAAACGAAGTGTCTTTTAAGCAGCTTTTAAAAAAATGAAAAAGAGCACCAATAACCGGTGCTCTACTATTCTTTATTCTTGTTTGGCAGCAATATTTGCAGTTAACATCTGCTCGGTTAATGCCTGCATCCCTTGCGAGGTATGCGGAAGTAATAAGGTATTAGTTTTACTGTTTGCACCGATTTCCTTCAAGGCATCAAAATATTGGGTAGTTATTACCAGCTGCATAACTTCTTTGGGGTCAACCCCACTGCCTAGCACTTCACGTAGCTCTAATATTGATTCGCGTAGACCGGCAATAATTTCTTTACGCTGGTCGGCAATCCCCTTACCTGCAAGCTTCATAGCTTCTGCTTCGGCCTCGGCTTGTTTTACCTTAATAATTTTTTCGGCTTCAGCTTTCGCTTGTGCCGCATCGCGCAACCGTTCCTGTTCATTAATTTGATTCATCGCATCTAGCACCCGCTTATCTGGATTAATATCGGTAATTAAGCTTTTAGTAACTATATAGCCAAAACTTGCCATTTGCTTAGACAACGCCTGCTCGATATTATTAGCAATTTCGTCTTTGCTTTCATAGACTTTATCCAATGTCATACTTGGTACTTGCGCGCGCACAATGTCGAATATATAGCTACGAATCTGGGAACTTGGGTTAGCTAACTTATAAAACGCATCAAATACATTTTTTTCATCAATAAGTAGCTGTACCGAAGTAATCAATTCAAGCGTAACATTATCCTTGGTTTTCGTATTGGTAGTAACGTCCAACTGTTGAATTTGGGTTGAAACTTTGGCGGCAATCGTCTCAATAACCGGTATCCGAAAGTTAAGCCCGGCAGGCGCGGTACGGTTAAATTTACCAAACCGTTCAATCACCGCCACCCGCTGCTGCGGAACGATAAATACGGATGAAAGTATGCCGATTAGAAGCAGTAATATAATAATAACAAAGATTATTAGGCCGCTCATGTCAAATTTCCCTTATATCAAAATAAGGATATTATACCTGAAAACATAGCGGTTATTGCGCTTGATTAAGGGTATTAAATTCTTCAAGTTGCAAACTTAATAGATAGTCTTCCTCACTAAACTCAAGCGTTTGGTTACTTTCTTGTATAGAATATTCAAGCCATATTTCGCGGCTATTGTCAGCAAAAACCCTAAAAATAGTGCATTGCTTTTTAGCAATGTCACTTTCCTTAACAAGACGATAACCTAATTCAAGAATTTCAATATAGCAGTTAATATTGTTAATTCGGCTATCAATATCGACTGGATACAGGCCAGCATCTTTACACCCCCGCAGATAACTTATATTTTTTAGAAGTTTATCGTTAATATTATCTTTTTCCCATATTGGCTGATAAGTTGTTATAATTTCAAGCTGGTGCTGCGTAATTGCTATTTCTCTTGCTAGCTCAGCTAATTCTATATTTTGGTTTATTTTATATGCTTCAAGACTTTTTCTATTTCCTGCCAAAGCCTCCCTAATTTTGCTACGTAGCACTTCATCATTGTGCCTCGGCTGAATTACAGTTTCTCTGTAACATGTGTTAAACTTGAAAGGCATATAATGCGTTGTATCATTGGCGGCTTCTTCCATTAATTTAAAAATTTTTTCATCATTTGCTAATTTATCTTCTTTTTTTTTGCACTTCTGGTTAATTTGTTGCAATTTATCATTCAGCATTCTCAACTTTTCGCTTGTTTCAAATGCGAGATAAGTCCAACGATTTTCGATAGAGGCCCCCCAAGCATCATTGATTCTATCAGCAAAACTTTCGTCAAATTGCTTCAATAAAGAAGTTCGTAGACTGCCATCAATCTTAAAATTATGCGCAAAACTCCAGATTCGCTTAGCTGAATGATATAATAAAATTTCTTTGCTATCCATAATTAAAAATAGATTGGGTTGAAGACTTTCTTTTGAATCAGTTATATCTTCATTTTTCGCAACTGGCACTGAAAGCTGGTTAAACTGCAATATCAGTTCAACCAATTGGTCGCTATCTTTTGCCAAAATAACTTCTTTTAATATCTGCGGTAGCTTATCATTAACTATTCCATACTGACTAAAAACTCCCTCAAGCTCTGCTAATACAGTATTAGTAGTGTCATTTTGATTGGCTTGTTCAGTTTGCGGTGTAATAGGATTTGAAATTACTCTACTTGATCGAGACCCCTCTTTTTGCTGCAAAGTTTCTACAGCAGGACTAGTTTCATCCCCCGTAGGAGTCACCTCCAGGTTTTTAACATTATTTTCAGCTTGAGAGTTTAAATTAGTAAATGTATTATCCAAAAACGCTTCTGAGATAGTCCCGTTTGCCAAATATTTTTCTATATTCTTGGTGCAGAAACTATGCTCTATTCCATTAAACGAAATTAGGCTTTTTCCATCAAGCTTTAATTCTATGGTTTTACTTAAGTCACCAGTTTGAACATCGACTGTTAAGCGTTGTTGGTCACTGCTTTCTAGGTTATTAATTATTCTTTTAAAAATTACTAAGCTATAAAGTGCTACTGAATTGGCATCTGGATTGGTTTTATAAGGAAAATTAAGGTTCTGATGAAGTTCATACCAGAAATTTTCTAATTTTGCCTTTTTAGATAAATCAAACAACTTTCGGCACAGATCTTTTAATCGGTCCCATACACCCATGTAACTTGCATCATCGATATTATTGGCTAAAACTAGCTTTTTTAGCCGACTTTCAGTCAGCGTAGTAGGATAATTGCATGGTTTGGTCTTATCGATTACTTTAAGTCTTAGCATGATTAGATTAATCTTTCATTAAAAATCACAATTAAAAGTACCCACCTACTTGAGTTTGATAACTGATGTTACACACTCTCACAAATTCTGATAAAAATATAGGATTTATTAGACAGGTTATTTGATTTATACGAACTATGGAGCTAATTAGATTTTGTTTGCGAAGTTTGCTAATTTGTTGATTTGTTTGAGCGAAGCGAGTTTATCAACAAATAGCAAGCGAGTAATACAAAATCTTATATGCGAAAGATTTGAGTTATAAATCAAATAACCTGTTTAATAAATCAGATAATACTTAGTGAAATTTTATTAGTTCTGTATCATCAGTCAATAAATAATAAATCCTATTTCTAGTTTTTAAGCTAAAATAATATTATAAATAACCATTTTATGCCTTTAACAAATTATATGAAATTCGACACTAATCCGAAAATAAAGTTCCTTATAGATAACTTTTTTATAACTTTTAATGGCCAAAACTTATTTTGCCAAGTGTGTGACACTCAAAATCGTTTAGTTTTCATTAATGATTATTTTATTCGCCAGCAATCAAATTTAAACCAGGAGAATGCACTTGGTCTGACTCTTGAAGAATTTACTGCTAAACATAGCTATGAATATTTTGCTGGTTATAACCAAAAATTAACTAACCTGTATGATTTAGTCCTCGAAACCCGGCAACGTAAAAGCTTCTTTGCCTATGCCAGGGACAAAGATAACCGGGAATATATTCGGCTGGCAAATATCTTTCCCTTATTAGCCGCTGATGGCGAATTACTTGGTACGTATACCCTCTCTTGGTTTGCCAACCCATTTAATTTCCTACTGAACTTTCAAAGTAATATGCTAATACCGGCTAGTGGAGTGGATAGCACAGTTAAAGATAGACCCAATCTAAGCAAGCGTGAGCATCAAGTATTATTCCTGCTTATTCATAACTTTTCTCAATACGAGATCGGCAACTACCTGGGTATTGCCCGCGGTACGGTACAGAAAATAATTAATGATAAACTTTGTGGCAAATTTGATATTAATCCCCCAAGTAGTGAATATTTGGTTAAAAAAGCCATTGAACTTGGATTACATATTTATTTTCCGCCAAGCTTACTTGGATCAAGAATAATTGAATTAAATAATGATGAGAGCAAAATTCGCTCAATCGCGGAATTAATAGCTAAGTAAAAGTTGATTATGTTAGGCATACTGACACAATAACACTTAATTAACTTATAGCAATTTAAATCAATATGTTAATTTAATTAACTTATTGGTCAAGTATATTGTCAGGTATAGCACAAAAAATTTGTGGCAGAAGTTCTAAAAAATCCCATACAGAAAATAGCTCAATATTAGCAATCTTAGATTTGCTAACATAGAGCTTATACAGAATTAAGCATCTATAAAAGCTAACTTATTAAAAATAATTCAAATGTCTCAATTTGTTTAGCCGTATTATCATAATATGCTTAATAAAATTAAAAATTTGTTCTTTTATAGAAAATTTTTCACATAGTCCTTCAAAATTTGGCAAGGAAATTAATATTGAGAGTAACTTTTCCCGATGAACACAATCTAATTTATATCTATATTTTCCTTTTTATCCAACACGCCGTAAAACCATCTTCTCTACCTTCTTACAATATAAGGCGTTAAGCTAGCGCAGCTATTCAGGTGCTTTCTGTATTGTCAGATAATACCAATTGGAGCATCACTGCACGAAGCAACGCAATAGCTAGGCGACCAAAGAAAATCGTTGATAAATTTTTTTAACCATGATAACTGTATGTTATAATTCAATTATCAAATTATTTGATAATGAAAGATTATAAAATGATTAGCGGTAGAAATATTGCAGTCCTGTTAAAAATAATAGCAATGAAAAGTAAGCCATGGAATCAGCAAATGCTTTCTGCTGAATTAGAAATTCCACAATCTGAAATTAGTAATAGCTTAAAAAGATTAAGGCACGCGAGATTACTTATTAAAACAAATACAACTGATATTGTTGCCTTATCAGCATGTGAGGATTTTTTTGTACATGGTTTTAGATATGTTTTTCCTTTAAATCGTACAGGAAAAGGCAAAGGAATTCTAACTAGCTATGCAGCTCCAATCTTTAAGGATGAATTTGTTGTTAATGAGAATAAGCCTGTATGGATTAATGCGTTGGGTAGTGATGAAGGTATTGGAATTGAGCCATTATACGATAGGCTACCTGATGTAATAATTAAAAATCCCGATAATGAGTTTTATAATTTATTAACTACGGTTGACGCATTAAGAGAACAACGAGTAAGGGAAAGAAATCTAGCTAAAGAAAAATTTAAAATTGCATTGGATGATTATGCAAAAGAACAAAATAGTTACAATAAAGCTCATTGATGTAGCAATTGAGAATCTTGGGGATATTGCCAATGACATGTTATTTGTTGGTGGTTCTATTGTTCCACTATTATTTACATCGAATGACAATTACTTTCGGGCAACAAAAGATGTTGATTGCGTAATTGACGTAGAAGCATTAGTTGATTACTATAAATTTATTGATAAGTTAAAGCAAGTAGGTTTCAAAGAGGTTAGTGAAGATGGTGCCCCTATTTGTAGGTGGTATAAAGATGACTGTTTAATTGATGTAATGCCTACTACTAATATAATTGGCTCTACTAATACCTGGTATGCTCAGGCATTTAAACACCCAATTATTTATTCTGCTCTTAATGGCGTAACTGTCAATGTAATATCCCCAGTGTATTTTGTTGCTACTAAATTAGAGGCTTTTAATAATCGCGAAAATAAAGATTTTATGGCTAGCCATGATATGGAAGATATTATCAGTGTAATTGAATGTCGTCCAAGTGTCGTTGATGAAATATTGAATGCCGAACAAGGCGTTAAAGAATTTATTATTAATCAATTTAAAATATTTTGCCAGAACCCTAGATTTTTAAATGATGTTATAGGTCTCTGTAATCCTGATTCTATAGATACTCAGAATATAGATAAAGTGCAAAAGCGTATTTTAAGTATAGCTCAAATTGATTATAAATAAGTATAGTGATTAGATTAAGATTAGCGGTAAAATAAAGTAAATTTAGATGAAATTCTGGAGATTATAATTTTGCTTAATAACAAATAAAATTTAGGATTATTGCCATAATGGATTATAAGGCACAGAAGCAAGAATATATCTTAAAGTTAAATGGCCTTACTGGTATAATTGCAATTAACAAGATAATAAGGCATGGAGTGTCCGGTATTAAGGAACTATATTTTTGTAGAATTTGTTAGTATATCCATTTTGGAACATTAGCAGCCTGACCTTAGTTGGCTATAATTACTCCATATGATTTTGACATAGAGGAGTATTATCATGGAAAATACCATATCCGAAACTAAGGGGTTAAGTAAGGGGCAATTAAATACCAAATTATTCACATATTTTGCCCTATTAGCCACGCTATTATCAGTTTCTTCGACTGATATCTATATCTCATCATTACCGCAAATGGTTTTAGACTTTAATACTAATCCGGCAACAGTTAATCTTACTATCTCGGCTTATACTCTGGGTATGGCAGTTTCTGTACTTTTTACTGGAATTTTAAGTAACCGTTTTGGCCGTAGAAGCATTTTACTCTCTGGTATCGCAATTTATATGCTCTCTTCATTTTTAATTGCAATTATTCCTTCAATTTGGCTAATTATTGGTCTAAGGGTTCTACAAGCATATGGCTGCGCCTGCGTATCTATCGTTGCCCGATTAGTTTTTAAAGATACAATGGATCCTAAAGAGCAATTACATGCATCTGGGATTGTAGTAATGGGAGTGGTTATTTCTCCAGCAATAGCTCCAAGTATTGGGGCTTTCCTTGCCAAATTCTGGGGCTGGGAAAGTTGTTTTATTCTAAGTGGCATATTTGGCATGGTGTTACTTATGTGGGGGTTAGGCATTATTAAAGAAACGAATACAACACCAACTGTTAAACTAAATAGCATTTTAAGTTATGCTAAAGAATATACAAATCTACTTACCGATAAAATCTGTTTACATTTTACATTAGCTATCGGTTTTGCGTTTGCTGCATATTTTCCCTTTATTGGAATTTCAAGCTATCTTTTTATAAATACCTTGGGCATGACACCGCTTATTTATTCTTATCTTTTTATTATTATTGCTAGCGGATATTTTATTGGCAATACGTTAATGATGATATTAAACCGCAACCAAATGGCGCCCATAAAAATTATGACTATCGGCGTTTATATCAGTATCATCGGTTTTTTAGCATTACTGGTAAGTTTATTCATTAGTCAAAAGATATTATTAATTTCGCTATTAGTTCTTGGAATTATAATTATGCGTTCAGCTTCGGCATTGATAATTACTCCAGCCCAAGTTAAACTAATGGAACACTATAAAGATAAAGGAGGTCTAGCGCTTGGGCTATGTTATTCGGCCGAATTCGGATTATCTAGCTTTGCAGTTTGTCTGGTTGCATTATTCCATAACCATCCGCTAGGTGCACTAATTGGTGTAACCGCCTTATGCTTTGCGCCTGTTACCATGGTAATGCCCCTTTTGAATAAAAGTGTCCGCCATTAAGTCTTGCTGGTTATTTATTACAAAATATACTCGCCATTAATTGCTTTAATCGGTTCTGGGATCGCTTCCTCGCCCAATTCTTGGAGTAAATTAATTTCAATATTTCGCGTAATGCTATTTAATGGAATGCCTGATGGATTATGCTCAAACGGGTTCATCAGGTTCATGCCATTTAAATGGATCGTATTAAAGACTAAACCCATCATCCACCCTAATATAATTGATGAAGCCCCAACCAAACTAGAAGTAGAAAGGGTGATTAGAGCAATAAACAGCCAGATAAAAATTTTGGTAAAATAGATATAGTTGGTTGGGAAAATAGTATTGAGGATTCGTTCGGATTTCCCCATACTTTCACAAAAATTTTGTATTAGCCCGTTTAAGTTAGCAAATTCAAATTGATCAATTTTATTTTCTAGTTTAAGGGTCTTTAATTCATGAGCTTGTATTGTTAATAACTTATTAGCTACATGTTTACAATTATCTAATTGTAATAAATCTGAATTGGATAGGTATTTATGAAAATCCAAATCTGAATATTTACGTAAAGAAGTTCTTAGCGCATATAAAAATGCGATATGGCGATAAATCATGCGCTTGGTTGCATTATTATCTTGATTGTAAGCAATTAAATTTCGCGCCCAAGAGCGGGAGTCATTTACAATACCGCCCCAAATTATGCGGGCTTCCCACCACCGGTCATAAGCCTGGTTATTATTAAATCCGACGAAAAATGCGATGGCAGTCCCCATAAGAGCAGGAAACGCAATCGGCAGCATAAAATGAGGCAATAGTTTCGCATCTATTAAATAAATTATAGAGCAAAATAGCAACATTAAAATATCGGCCTTCCAGGTAAATTTAACGATACGGAATAAACTTAGTGTTTTGCCAAGTAGCATCTAGCTTAAGCCTTTTAAAAATCCAATCACTTTTTAAAAAATGCCAAAAATTTTCCGTCGCTTTGCTTTAACATCGCCAAGAGGTTCTGGCTCTATAGGCTCGACGGACTTTATTGGCTCTTCTCTTTGCGATTTAGGCTGACCTTCTAGCAAAGAGTTTGTACGAGTTTTAACATTATTCGCTGGATCTATATGCTGTTTTGAATCCTTAGCAGCCAATTGTTCTTTTAGTTCCCGGTTTTCTTTCACTAAGGTTTTAAGTTCATTGGCAGCTAAGAGAGTATTATATTTTTTCTCCCACTGCATTGCCTGCTGGCTTAATTGCCTAATTTCTTGTTTATACTGATCTAATTCGGAAGTGTCAAGCTTTTGCTCTAATAATAGTGTAGTGTTATCAAATTTACCTCTAAGCCATTCATATTCGTCATTTTGCCGTTCAAGCTGCCTTTGCAAACTGGCAATCTGATATTCAAGATTCTCAATTTTCAGCTGTTTTAGTTGCAGTTCAACCATTGGATCAGGGTGAGTGCTTGTTTTTGCTACGCGTACGCTCGGAAATACGCGGAGAAATTCGGATAACTCAATAGATTTTTCACCATTTTCTACACGAACACTAATTATACCGCCATCGATATATTTGCTATTAAATTCTTCTTTGGATATTCCGGATAAATCTACTGCCTCAGCTATCGTAAGATAATTTGACATTGATAAGCCTTTTTAATTCTAAAGTTCGAAAGTCCCATTTACGGTTAATCTAATCTTGCCTAGATTATGATTATATCATTGTTTAGTTTAATACTGTTTTACTTGTTGGAGTAAGCAAATACTAAGATAAACCATCCTCTATGTTAAGATATTAAATCAGTTTTAATCCTTAGACGACAAGTCTACAATATCGCGCACGAAGGTCCAAAATCAGGTTAAAATAACAACTCTTATTTATGGAGCTTAATTATGAAGAAACTACTTATTCTTTTGTGTATTTCAAGCATCTCTCTAGCATTTGCCGATGAGATTGATTTAATTAATACCAAAGTTACCTGCGGTAAATATTCTCTTACCCCATCAAGCACTGCCGATGAAATAACCAAAAACTGCAAAATGGAAGAAATGAAGAATAAAAAGCATTTAATACGTGATAATTCTACTGAGCTGGAATTTTCAACAGATCAGTATCAACTAGTTAAGTGTGAATTTAAGAATAATAAACTGGATGAGTGTAAAGTTAAGAAAAAATAGCTTAACTTAATTAGCTATGCAACTTAGATAGATTAGTAGATTTAAGTTGCATTACAAACTAAGTCACATCCAACAAAAATCATTATTTTTGCCTGAGACCATATCAAGGATGTATGCCTTAGCCTCAAGTTTAGATATGAATCGATTAGGCATTTTTTCAGCCATTTCAAATTTATAATATATTTCCACCTCAGGATTACCCAAGGCCACTTCGTGCATTACTGTATATAGGCCTGATGGCAGCTTTATTAATAAAGCAACTCCATATTGTTTTACGATCATACTCTTAATTAATGAGCAATTATATTTGTCATATAAATATGGCGCAATTTTTTTACGTACTTTTATCTTTAGTGACCTGCCAACCAAGTCTTACTCCTTTTAACCATAAACCTTGATACCTGACACTTAAATAGATAATATTGTAAAATAACGGTTGCACATATTATCAAATTAAAAATGTCGAGTATTGAGACCATAATCACCTATTTGTATGCCAGGAGTTTATCATCAATTTGTAATATTTACCTTATAAATTACTCCGAATGTTGCTACCCAAAATGGATACCCCAGATTAAGTTGGTAAAAGACACAATTATGATATTCAAAGTCACTTATACGAATTTGCAAGTTATATAAGTTTAGGCCCGCATCATAAAATTATTTACCATGAATAACTATACTTAATAGCATAAACCTGCTGACTTGTCGTTAATTGGCTAACATTAAATCCACCCTGGTTATACGGCGCTGCCGCTGAACTATTTGGATTATTCGCAGTATATACAAATTGGGTATATGGAATGATCGCCTGATGCTCGGTAAATTTATATGCCAATCCAAATTCAGTTGTCAATTGATATTGCAGTACACTTCCGGTAAATTGCTGGTTAGGATTAGGCCCCTGGGTTAAATTTCCAGTAAGGTTAACCTGAACCAGACCACCGTAAATATCAATATAAGGGTTAAGTTTTGGAGACAGCTTGAAGGTTTGTTTAAACCCTGGCAATAATGCATAGTTTGTTGAATTTACATAATTGCCATTATTATCCGCATAAACAATCGACATATTATTGCCAGCTTCAAGCCTTAAATATGGAGTGATGTCATAATCATCAGTAACGTGGAAATTATAACCTAATTTAACTACTCCTTTATACCCTGGCGGATTATTTTCTTCTGATGGTTGAATATTAGGAAATGCTGGATTCTGTGTAAGCATATTGTATTTGGCATATAAACGCCCTTCATAATAAAAGCCATTTGCTAAAGTTTGCGTAAAAAAAGCGTATATTTGTGGACCAGACTGTGTTTCCTCAAGCGCCGCACCAGTTGCTGAGACAGTTTTATCTTTTGGTGCCGTACCAGGAACACCAGAATAGTTATTTAGTTTAGCTTGCTCGGCTAATTTCTTTAAAATTTTAAGCTCTTCAGCGGTAATTGTTATATTAGATTCTGTCTGGTTTACAATTTGGCCGGATTCAGTAGACAATGAAGTATTAGATTCTGTCGCATAAGCACAATTAATGATACTTCCACAAGTTAAGATAAAGGTAAGTTTCCGCATACTAGCTCCTATTTATTAAAAACAGGAGCTAGTTTAAAGACAAGCCCTTAATAAAGCTAATATTTCAACACATGAAATATATTTTTTGAAAATATCTAAGAGGTACAACTAATTGCAGGGAAAATCCTTAAAAATAATTTACATAAAATTAAGCCAGTAAATTTCGGGTTTTAAACAATTAGCCACTCTAGCTCGATAATTTTCGAGAGAATAGGCAAAATTATTCTTTTCCAAAAAATTTATGCATTGCCAAGGGAGCATCATTTTTAGCTAAATACACTTCGACAAAGCGCAAATAGCCCTGATATTCTTCCAACTCTTTGCCAAGTAATTCTAGCTGTTTAAAATCCCGGATTTTCCAAGTTTTTACTTTACCAGCAAAGCTCTCGACTAGTTTACTATAATCCCAGTCCGCAATATCATTGTAATGCCTGTTCTCACCATGAATATAGCGTTCAATAGTATAGCCATCGTTATTAATCAAAAAGATTATCGGAGTAAAACCATTGCGTAGCATAGTCGAGACTTCTTGGGCTGTTAACTGAAAAGAACCATCGCCAATGAATAAATACACATTTTTCGATACAGAAGAAGCTAGTACGCCAACTGTTGCACCAAGTGAATATCCGATCGAGCCCCATAAAAGTTGCGTAATTACCTGAACTTTCTTGGCAAGTTTCATTTCAAGTACACCAAAAATACTTGTCCCGGCATCGGCGATTATCGTTGAATCAGGTTTAACTATAGCCTGGGCCCACGACCAAAAGTTAGCATGTCTTAGCGTGTTTTTAGATAATTGTGGAGATTTATTTTCTTCTTTGGCTACAAGCTTATAGGCTTTGTGACTATAATCTGCTAAATGTTTTTCTAGAGATTTGCAAAGTTGCAATCCATTGGTTTTGTAAACTTCATTTTCAATCACTAAAGTATCAAGATTTAGCTTTATTACAGAGTTATCCTCATGATGCATAGTAAACCGTCCTGAATTAACGTCGGTAATAAATTGCCCGCACCATAAAATTAAATCAGCGTCCTTCACATAATTGATCAATGCAGAATTGCTAAATTCGCCAAAATAGTTACCGATAAAATTGGGTAAATCCTCATCTATCATCCCTTTAGCCATAAAAGTAGTAGCAACCGGAAGCATTGTTGTATGGATTAATTCTTTCAAAATAGTAATCATTCCATGATTTCGGCATTTTCCATCTATAATAATTAAGGGTTTTTGAGCTTTTATAAGCCGCTTGTAAATTGAAGAAGCCTGACTCTCAATTTGCTCAATATCAACGTAATCAAGAGAAAAATCCAATTTAGTAGCTGGAAACGGGACTAAATGCTCAAATAAATCGACCGCAACGCCAATTACTACAGGCTTCTGATTTTCCCAGCACGAAAGTAGAGTCTCATCAATTGCATTGTCTGCATTATCTTTGCTAAGAATTGTGGCCTTGCTAGTTACCGCTTCTTGCATGTGTATAAATTTATTATAATCCCCATCGGCAAATGTATGATGATTTGGTAATTTCTGTTCCTGAACCACAGTTGAAGGCATGCCGACAATGTGGATTAGTGGAACATTTTCAGCATAACTGCCGGCAAGCCCATTGATAGCAGATAACTCCCCTACGCCGCCGGTAGTTACTAATGCTCCAACACCGATTGACCTGGCATAGCCGTCAGTAGCATAAGCAGCATTTAATTCGTTACAGTTTCCTATCCAATTAACTAGCAAGGAATCTTCTACATAGTCCAAAAATGGTAAGTTGTAATCGCCAGGAACGCCAAAAACATGTTTTACCCCCATTTGCGATAGTCGTAAAATTAAATATTCACTGATAGTAATATTTGATTTTGTCATGACTGCTCCCGAGTTATATAAACCTGCGGGCAGCTGCCTGGTCGAAACCAAGATAAGATCATCTCTAGATCTGAGCGTCTCATGGCGATACAACCTTCAGTACCTTTGCCTCTGGCGCGCCAAATGTGAATAAATATTGCGCTGCCCTTGCCCGCAACTACTGGTTCCATATTATAATTTATGACAATCCCCAAATCATATAAATCATCATCACGATGCATAGTCTCATAACTTTTGGCGCTAGTTTCACCATTAACCCAACAATTATAGTCAGGGTGTTTAGGGTCATCGATAAATTTATCTTGATTATTAAGTTCTCGATAATCAAGTTTTAGATAATCTGGTTTTGGGCCGCGGCCAAAAACTGTGCCAAGCGGAAAGAGCCCTAGCGGGGTTTTATTGTCGCCCTCAACCTTATCGCTGGTTACCCCTGCCTTGCCAAGAACTACCCTGATAACCGGTAGATCTTGCGACCAAGCCCCATCACTACAACACCTGAAAGCTAAAAGATGCCCATCTACTTGAGTCTTGCCAGGCTCAACTACCAGTATCTGAGAAACCCCTTCAGGAACAATAAGATCTTTAATAAACATAGGATTCCCCATAAAAAATTATCAATTATTTATACATCATCTAACTGTAATACACAGTTTGGCCAAATTACTTGAGTGTTCGCTAAACAAGATTTATTGTTTGGTCAGCCGAAAATTTATTTTATCTATAGATTCCTTATCCCAAGGCACTACATCCGAGAGTTTATATTGGCGGAGAACTTTAACAAATTGGTCACTAGCCTTATCCAATACTGATTTAAATTCACATAGCCCTGACATTGGGCATGACATTTTACTGCAGTTAATTACATTAAACGATGGTTCAAATTGGGAAATGATTTGATCTAAGTATAAATCATAAGTGCGCGGATTAATTCGCATACCACCACGGGTACCCCGATAAGTAACAATGTAGCGTAATCGAGCAAGTTTGCTCACTATTTTGGTTAGATGATTGCGAGCGATATTAAATTTCTGCACAAATTCATCAACTGTAACTAATTGCTTATTTTCCATAATAGCCAGGTAAATCAATACCCGTAAAGCATAGTCAGTTTGTTTGTTTAATTGCATTTTTGATGGCTCTTCTCAAATTTCTCTTTTCGATAATCTTCAATCAAAATAAATTTCGAAGCTCCTAAATATTATCATAAACAAACTATCAATATCATACATATTAATAGCTGAAATCGTGCTCTCTTTCAAGTTTTTATAAATATAACTGATTTATATTCAATTTCGCAGTAATACATAACAAACATAAATTAGTAAAATGGCAACGAAAAATCCCTACATCTTTCTGCTAACTCAACATTTTATGTTCTTACTATGAAACTTTGTTAAAATCAAGGCTTATGACATTTGGCGGAGAACTCCATGATTCATCAATATAAACTGAATAAAGAAGAGAAAAAAATAGTCGGTTTAGCAGCATTAGGTGGCATGCTAGAATTTTATGATTTTATAATATACGGAATTTTTTCCGTTTATTTTGCTCACCAATTTTTTCCTAGCGGCAATCAACTGCTATCGGTAATTGAAAGTTACGTAGTATTTATTTTGGGTTATATTGCTAGACCGGTAGGTGGGGTTCTATTTAGCCATGTAGGTGATGAGCACGGGCGGAAAAAAGTATTGATTATTACCATCATATTAATGGGTGCATCATCACTTGGCATAGGACTATTGCCAACCTATAACCAAATTGGTATTGCTGCACCAATCTTGTTATTGGTTCTTAGATTGTTGCAGGGATTTGCACTTGGCGGTGAACTACCTAGTACCTACGTTTATATAAGTGAATCAATGCCTGCTAAACGCGGAAGCGGCTTTGGCTTAACTATGACCGGGGTCAATTCAGGACTATTACTTGGTATGCTAATTAACCAGCTTCTAAATTTAACTTTAACGGTTAACCAATTAGAAAGTTATGGCTGGCGGCTGCCTTTTATTTTTGGCGGTGGATTATGCTTAATTAGTTATAAAATCCGTAAAACCTTGCAAGAGACTGCCGAATTCAATAAGATTCATGATAAGCCGGAGTTTCCGTTAGCTTATCTCTTTAAAACCCATTTATTTGAATTTATTGCAGGAACTGCTACTACTGGAATAATGTCAAGTCTGGTAGTAGTTGCCATAGTTTTTATGCCAACCTACCTCCACGAAATATTGAAGATCGATAACAAACTAATCAGCCATATCATGCCAATTGTAATGTTGTTTAATGTAACTGCAATATATTTAACCGGGAAACTGGCTAACCGCCTAAGCCCATACCAGATATTATTAAACCTATTATTACTATCATTAATATTGGTTCCTTTAAGTTATTGGTTTATTGTTAATCAAGTTATGATTCCCGGATTGATAATCCTCGGAGTTTTAGAAGGTATTGCCGCAATGATTATTCCTATGTTAGTTAGCCTTCTATTTCCTGCCAAGATCAGGTTAACTGGGGTTGCCATGTGTTATAACGTTGGATTTACAATTTTTGGCGGACTTGCTCCAGTTATTATTACCTCTAGCATCAAATGGGGCTATGGGATAATTGCAACTCCAATAACGTATTTACTATTCATTATAGCAATATGCGCTATAGGCTTGTTTTATGCTAAAAAGCACAGTTTTGAAAGCATTAATTAAAAATTGTTCCCTTTAATAGCTATATCATAATACACAAGGATTATAAAATTATACGAATGCGGGAGAATATTAGACTTTGTTTATGAATTGGCGTTATTATTTGAACTCTTGGAGTCTCGCGAGGCATCAACAAATAGCCAATAAATACAAAGTCTTATATTCGTAATATTGAGTTATAATTAAGCTTCCCTCGGAATAAATCTATTATAAAAGGTATGCTTTTACCAATACATACTATTAAAAGGTCCGGTATTGAGATGCCCCTAGATATTATCATTCTTCATAAATATAAGATTTCCAAGCATCAATTGTCCTAAGAATTTACGTAATAGTTTTCATTTGAGCAAATTCTCTACTATTCCCTATAATCCTCAGATCGACTCTAGAAGCAATTATACTTTTTAAAGAATAAAATCGAAGATCAGTTAATCTTATCTATCGCCTTGGATTATGAAAGAGAACTATGAAGAAAATACGACCTATCCTACTTTTCTTATTAGCTAATTTAACTTATAACCCAATATGGGCAGACCAAATCCCTAAATCCAATACTTCAGTTACTACCGATTTAAGTAGCCGCTATAAAAATCTTCACCCAGTCATACCAGAGGTGCTTTTAGGCCGAATAAAAGATAATATCAAAACAGTCTATGGTGAAAGTCAAGTTATTTACGTTTATCCCAAAGTAGTCGACATTATTCGAAATACGAAAAGAGCTAGAGGACTGAATCTTCGCGAAATTGACATCAGTGAACCTATAACGTGGTATCAAAACCAAATAACTTATATGTTTTATGCAGATAACTTCGGCTTAGTAAATAGAGGAATCCCAAATAACTTTCGTGATACTGCTAAAATGATCCCATATCTGAAGGAACTCGGCATTACGAATGTATATATTTTGCCCTTTCTTGATTCCCCAATGAAAGACAGTGGATTTGATGTAAAAGACCCGAATAAGATACGACCAGAATTAGGCACTCTGGCTGATTTTAGAAATTTTGTAACCCAACTCCATAAAAAAGGGATACGGATAACCACAGACTTAGTACTAAACCATTTGTCCGACCAAAATGCCTGGTATCAGCAAGCTCTCCAAGGAGACATGGATAAGGTTAATTATTTCGTACATAAAGATTATTTACCAATCGAGTCAAAATATCAAGACCCTATCAAGGGAGTGCTAATGAAATATCAAAACCGGGATGGAAGTATTACTACACGCCGCTTAATTTTTCCCGAATTATCTGATAGTCATTATCGTAAAGAAGTGATTAATGGCAAAAATTTCTATTTTTACCATACATTTTACCCATCCCAGATCGATCTAAACTGGAAAAACCCCAAAGTTCTCGATGAAATGCTAAAAATCATTGGCTTTTGGTGTAACCAGGGAATTGACATATTTAGACTGGATGCTATCCCATTTTTAATAAAAGATGACGGCACTATGGGAGAGAACGACCCGAAAACCCATGCCATTGTCAATATAATTAGCTCATTTATTCAAGCCAGTTGTCCAAATACAGTACTGCAAGCAGAAGCCGGACAATCGCCCAAAGCAATTTTACCCTATTTCGGTAAGGAGCAAAGCTATACCTATACTGACTTAAACCAGTCGATAGATATGGTGCGAACTGAAGAAGTACAAATTGCCTATAATTTCCCATTAATGCCGGCTCTCTGGGCAAGTATGATTTTTAGCGATAATACCTACTTCTGGAAAACATTTCAAAGTTTACCAACGCTACCAAGTACAGCAAACTGGGCCAATTTTCTTAGAGTACACGATGAACTTACATTGGAAACTGCTGATCCAGGCATTAGGAATGCGCTACATGATAAATTGATAAAAAATGGTAGTGATTTTAGAAAAGGAATCGGTGTAAGTGGTAGAATGGCGAATTTCCTAGATAAAGACTACCGGAGAATTAATCAAGCATTTGCAATTTTACTTTCGTTACCTGACTCCCCGGTTATCTATTATGGAGATGACATCGGTGCATTGAATAATTGGGAATTTGCCCGCCAAAAAGCTAAAGCGCGCCAAAAAGCAGCCCAAAAGAAAAATCCATCAATCTCCTTCTTTGATAGTCGCGACATTAATCGCGGACCTATTACATTGCGCAGCTTTGAAAATGCGCAAAAAAATCCACAGTCATATGGGGGACGTATTTATTATCCACTTAAACATGATATAATGCTTCGTCGAGAAAATCCACCCTTAAGTAGCAACAAGGTGGTAAAAGTTGATACTGATCAACCCCAAGTATTGGCTTATCTGCGGGGACAATATCCTGATAGCATACTAGTAATAAATAATTTAAGCCCGCTTCCGGTAACTACAAAAATCAAAATAAATAATTATCAACCGCGTACAAAGTCTACATATATTGACTTACGCTCTAATAAATACTATTATCTAAATTTTAATAAGGCTCAGGCATACATACTACTATTACCATATCAAACATTGTGGCTTAAAAACTCATATAGTTCAGGAGCCCAGTGGGAGTCTTTATATTCACGGTGATAACTGATGGCCATAATACCTGACTTTTTTTATCTGAAACTAGGAGCATTAATTAAATTCCACTTGATTTATTAAGTATGGGGTGCTAGAGCAATAATTTAAGCATCCCGCCTTATAAATCAATTTATGAAAAATATGCTTATTGACTATATTAATAATAATAGTGCCCACTAATTAGAGCAAAATTAACTCAAAATTTTTTATTTTAACATGTTCAAAAATCAATCTACAATCTACAAATTTCACATAAATAAATCGCTTACTATCGATAAAAATTAAATTTATATAATAAGCTATAATTTGCAACGTTAATAAATTCTGTTACAAATTTGACTAAACCCATACTAAATTAAAATACTAAGCTTGTTTAAAGAACTTTTGCGCTCAGTTTTATAAAGAGTCTTCTTCACTAAAAAAAGTAACAGAATTCATTTATCTTACAAAACATAACTCTACTATAGGCAAACAAAATGAGCTCAATATATACAAAGCCTTATCGGCCTTCTGACTCTTCTTTTCACTTCCATAAAATTTCGCTGAGTAATTTAGTCCCAGCACAAAACAAATTAGAGAATCCAACGTCATTAAAAGAATCATACTTTGCCGAGCTGCTAAAAATGGCGGATGAGCACTTTGCATTCCGGCAACGCTCTTGGGGAAATGCAAATAATTTCTTTGTTGACTATGAGAATCAAATTGAAAAAAGTAAGGATGTTGGTTTAGATCAAGCTAAACAATGGTTAAATAAATGTATCAATGCTTATTTAGAAAATAAAGAGCTATTACCAAATCAAAATGATAGCAGTTTAATATATATATCTCGCTTTAAATCATATGGAAAATTCAACTTTTTAGTTGATAACTGTATTACTCGTTGTATTAGTTGGCTTTTCTATTTATCAAATTCCACTCGCGGTTGGCATAAAGCAGTTAGCATTGCCTATATTAAAGCCTTGGAAACCGAAGCTTTCGATAAAAATGGCTACCTTAGAGTAAATGAATGTAAGAAATGGTTAGCTAATAATGCTCCAAGTGAGCATAAGGCCCTTTTTAAAAAAATGAGCACAGCTTATTTAAAAAATATTCGTCTTGTAAATGGTAAAGTTAAATTTGGCAAAAGTGAGTATACAAACGAATGGATAGATCCGCGGTTTAGCACTAGCTGGTTCTCAGCAAATAAACAAGATAACAGTAAACTGCCCCAAGAGTTTCCAGCCCAAAATTATGAAACAACAGACCAAATAGAACCACAACAATTGATAAGCGAGCTAAATAAATTTCCAAATCTAACAGAAATAACTAACTACTTTGAATATGAGCAACCAAATTTAATTAGCATAAAATACGAACCTAAAAAATCCAGGCCTCAAACAATTCAATATCAAAGAAGTTTTGCATTGCAAGTAAATAACTTTAAGGGAACTATTGTTAGATTATTATTATTCGGAATAAAATATGGTCTGATGAAGTTTACTGAATCTGATCTAAAAATTTTTATCGATTGTTTTCAAGAAGAAAAGAGGATAATGGATGAAGCAACGCTTTACTTACCTGAAGGCGTAGGAGGTACGTTTAGAAGCATAAAAGGTTTTAATGAGTATATATACCAATGGCAATCGAATAAAGAATATGCTAATAAGTTGGAGCGATTGGTCGCTAATGCAGTTTACCTTGTTAACCCGCTAATAGAATCGATTGAATTCATTGAATATAGCGACTCTAACAAATTATTAACTAATAGTATGCTTGCATATATAAACTTAGTTCATAATTTGTCAGCGCTCAAGAATCAATATGGTACACCAATCTGTAGATTTAGTAAAGTTGTTGAGATTATGCCACAACAAGGTCAAATAATTGACTATGACGAATACTTAACTCTTTTAAATACAACTAACCTAGATCAATATAATGAAAATATAATTAGTCGTTATTTAGAAAAAGGAATGTTTGCAGCCAACTCGGCATTTGGCTATTCTAAAGAAGGCTTAACTAATTGGCAAAAATTCTATTTTGAAAACTATTATATTTTCCGTATTAGTTCAGAAAATCAGCCTGGATTTGAATTAATCTCTTGTCCAAAAGTAATTGGAACTAATGATAATCTTAAATCCGAATTGGAAAAACAGCGGCTTTGCTGGGAAATTCGCGCTAATTTAATAATTGGAATTGAAGAATTACAACACAAACTGAATAATAATAATCAAGAGTTACTGAAATCACACAAAATAATCGGTCAAGCTTTAACAAAAACTGACTATACAGAAATCAATTACAATGAATTTTTTAAACCGATTAATAATCTTAAAAAAGTTTTACAGGAAAAAGACGCCTTAATTAAATACAACCATGCACTATGCCAGTCTAAAAATCTGGTTATAGAATTGGAAGAGTTGACTCAGAAGCTTGTTAATGACATTAACATAGCGCGAACTAAAATTATTGAAGTTTTCAATAGTGCAATAAATTTATTGTGTACTAAATTAACTTTAATCAAGACGGACCTAAATACTATACGCAGTGAAATGGCTACTCACGCTAGCAGTAAGTCCACTAGTGAACGTGACAGCTTTCTTAGCAGAATAAGACCTAAAATAAGCAAAATTAACGATTTGATTAACAGATACCATACAGGCTATGAATATTTAATAGTAAATTTTGCCAAAGTCGCTGATAATGTAATTGCTAAAAAGGCAATTAACTTTAGTCAATATGAAGAAATTAACCATGAGTGTAAATTAGTACTAGAAACCGGCGACATTACAAATAATTTATATATGTTGCAAGACCACTTTTTCATTCCGATTTTTAGCCACCCGCAAAAGGCATTATGCGTATCCGATTCTTCTGAAAGCTTCAAAATCAACTTAAATAATGGAGTTTTTGATTTCTTGCAAAAATCTTACACTTATTTGCTTGAAAATGTTGAAAGCTTAACGTTGAAGGAAGAAGAGGTGAAAAAGGAATTTATAAGAGAAATAAATGGCTTAACTTTTAATCCGAATATGGATGACTGCGTTCTAGAAATATTTAAATCATACTCGCGACGAGAACAGGGCTTTTCGTTTCGTTCAGGTGACTTCGCTATTCAATTTAAAACAAAAGATGGGTCTATAATAGCTGCAAATTTTGATAGCCCCTCTAAGATTCATGATAATTTCGAATATTATACGATATTACGGAAAACATTTAATCCACATACTCAGGCTATGGATAATACTTGCAAACCGCGTTTTGACGATCTTTACTGTGCCCGCCATGCAATGATTAGTTTTGTTATCATACTCTCTAGTAGCCTAGGATTCAAGTTTAATCCTAGAGAAAATCGGTACTACCTCCCGTTATTAAACCATCAGCCATGCCCTTTTTTAAATAAGTTAATGGCCTGCCCTCACAGCATGTATATTAAACCTAGTGACCCCCAAATCCCATATTCAATTTCGGCAAATGGCGACTGTCACCCTGTAGCATTTGTAATGTCACCATTTGATAGCCTCAAATACTCCTTTTTAAGTTCAAAATGCCTTAAGTCTAGTAAAGAGGGGAAAAAAGTAAATAATCACTATTTACTTCAATATTTAGAATATTATGAATTGTGGGGCTGGTATATGCATTCAAAAGAGCAGTTTGCAGTTATCTCAAATTTAAGCTTAGAGTACCTTGAATGTAATCAAGAGAGAGGAAGTAATATTGGCGGGTTTTTCAGCATTGAAAATGGCTGCGTCATTATTGAAGGTAAAAAGCCATTGCTCTATGTTGAGCAAAACATTGAGGGTATTGGAGATATTGTAATTTGGCTTATAACCAATGGTTTAGCCAGCCACATAAATGAAGATAATAATTTATTTTCTCAACTGGTAAAAGTAAGTCAAAGCGATCACCAAAAGTTTATAAAACACTTTAAAGATCAAAAAATCAGCAACGGAGAAAAAGTCGATGATACGGCAATCCCAGTGCCAAACAATAATGCACTTATAGAATTAGTGAAAAAATCAATGGCAAAAAAATTGATATCATCGCAATCTGAACCAGACCAAAACATCTAAATTTTTTTTGTAGCCCCAGGAAAAATATATCAAGAAAATAACAATAGATATAAGCGAGCCTAAATTAATTAAACTTACATTTAAAAGTCTTAGGCTCACCTAAACCAAAGCATTTGAATTAATTTTTAGGGCAACTAACATCTTCAGGTAACTCAGCGCTTATCCCATGAGGATAACCGCGGTAATTTATAGCAAATGTATCATGAAGGTAATTCAAGTAACCATATTTGCCACAACCAAGGCGGATAGCTAAGCTTTGCCAATTAGGTTTATGATTAAGGTTAGTAATTGTAGGTCTTGCCCAAGCTGCCTCGGCAAGGCCAGTCATTTTCGGCAAGGCCATATAATAAAGATGGTCGGTGCTAGGAATATTTTCTGACCATAAAGCACCTTCTAACCCAACAATATTCTGCGGATTTTTTGTTGATTGTGTTGTTCTATCTGCGCTATCAGCAATTGTAAGAGCTCGATAAGTATCAGCAAAATTGGTAGCCCAAGTAAAGCCTGGTTCATACATGCTTGGCGTATAGGCTAAATCAAAGTAAGTTTTGTCTGCATAAGCAAGTACAGTTGGATAATTTTTGTTAGCAAGCATACTTGCTGCTTTAATTCCATTGTTCGAAGGGTCCCATACCCATACATGCCCAGTTTTGCCTGCAGCGACTGCATTTTTGCTAATACTGTTATCTGGGTTTTGGACAAATTGTTGCCACCCTGAAAGTAACAAGCCGCTATTAACCTCAGACAGTTTACTGAAAAATAAATGGGATTTCTCTATTGCAGCTAAACTCCCCCACTCATCACGGCAGCTTGTATCATTATCCCAGGCATGGCTGCTTACTTCATCACCTCCAATACTAATTTCATTACTTTGAGCATAAATTGTAGTTTGGTTGTTAAAAAGCGTTACGGTATCATTTAAGATCCCGTTGATATTAGATGTAAATTGGCTACCAATACTAATATCAGTATTATAGGTACAAATTGGCAGCACATCATCAGTATATCCTTGGATAGAGACATATTGCGAATTATCATTTGGATCCACCATTACTTCTGGCATAGCCTTAATAAGCGCACGGGCATGGCCTGGTAAATCTAATTCGGGGATAACACTAATTTGGTTTAAATTAGCATAAGCAATAATTTCTTTAATATCTTCAGGCGAATACTGGCCTGAATATGGTGTATTTGCAACAGGATATTTTAGTTCTGTAGAATTCGTGTTATCTAAATTATTTTGAATAAGTAAATTGGGGCCAATTGCTTGGCCAAGCCCACGAGTTGCACCAATTGCGGTTAGCCCTGGATAATTTGCCAAGCTAAGCCTAAACGCTTCATCATCACTCAAATGAAGATGCAAGGTATTTAATTTTTGTGAAGCCATTACGTCGATTAACTTTTCAATATCAGTTACACTAAAATAATGCCGTGCAGTATCAAGTAATATTCCCCGGTATTTATAACGAGGATAATCTACTATTGATAATGAAGGCAGTGATTCTCTGTTTTGATACCATAGCTGGCGCAGTGTCTGAAAGGCATAATAAGCACCGGTAGAAGTTAGGGTTTCTATAGTAATATTATTTGAATTAATAGTGAGCCGATATCCTTCAGGATTATTATTTATTACTTTAGGGGCGGTTAAGTCGGTAATTATAATACCGCTAGTAGCATTAACATCATTATCAACAGTTATGTATTTCTTCTTGATATGTAAATCGTCCGAGAGAATTTGAGCCCACTGGTTTACTACACCATTATCAGTATTCAATTGATTGTGAATTACTAGTTTTTTGCCAAAGGCAAAGCCATTTTGATCTACTCCTGGGCTAACAATAACCGGACTAGGAACTATTCGGTTATACGGGCTTAAACCATTAAATTGCTGACTATTTTGCCAATTTTCAGTGAGCTTAGCCTTAATTGATTTCTCAGTATCTTCATGATTATATCCAAGTATGGTGTAATTTAATAATTCAGTATTAAGCGTATAAATTTTGGGAATATCATTACTTTTATTTGATGGTTCAACTATAAAGAAACTTTGTGGAAGTGAGGAAATATTAGCAGGCGCCCATTGGTTACTATGTGATATACGGATATAATAGGACACATCTCCCGTTAGCGGATAATTATTTAAAGGTTCTAACAACGTAAAATAGCCTTCGCTTAAATCATTGTCTGCTACACTTGTAGCTTTAACATAGCGCAAATTACTACACTTACTTGAGGTATCACAAATTTGCATCTGTAAGTCGGGATTTAATTTTTGTAAAGCAAACCCATATAAACTTCGCGGCATATAAAAACCAAGTTGCCATTTTTTTAGCGTGCTTCCAGTATTTTTAAAGTTTATTAATATTGAAAATTGTGAGGGACTCGTGTCTTGATCCATCTTACCAACTTGAATATTATCAACCACTAAGTCTGATTTAGCTACATTGGCTGCATTAGCTGAAAAAATACATATTCCAAATAAGATTATTGCCAGTTCTTTTAACCGCATCCTTGATTCCTTTAATTTTAATTGGTTCAATGTAATTATTATAACAACCCTCCCACTGCAATAGCCATCACGATAGAAAAATAATCGACCAAATGCTATTATTTAATCTATAATTCGAGCTAGTTAAATTATGTTTTTCAATTGAGGGAATTGCTTAATGGATAGAGATATTGCAAAACTTGAACCACAAATCGTTTGGAATTACTTTCACCAACTAACTCGGATTCCTCGACCATCAAAGAAAGAAGAGAAAGTTCGCCAGTATTTAATTGATACAGCCAAATCTCTTGGATTAGAATTTAATGTTACAAAAATTGGTAATGTTGTTATTCGTAAAAAAGCAACAGACAATGACCAGAGTCGTAAAAAATTAGCCCTGCAAGCACACATGGATATGGTCCCATCAAAAACCAAGGAATCCCAACACAACTTTGAATTAGACCCAATTGATGCTTATATTGATGGCGAATGGGTAACTGCTAAAGATACTACCTTAGGCGCAGATAATGGCATGGGAGTTGCTATGGCTTTGGCAGTATTGGCTTCAAATAATATCAAGCATAATGATATTGAGGTCCTGATAACTACTGATGAAGAAGCCGGCATGAGCGGAGCATTTGGCCTTGAGGGGAACGAACTTAATGCCGAAATTCTACTAAACCTTGATTCGGAAGAGGATGATGAAGTTTGTATTGGCTGTGCTGGCGGCATCAATACCAATATCAAATATCATTATAATAAAGTGGCTGCAAATTTAAATTCAGTTACATTTAAAATTGAACTTAAAGACTTATTTAGCGGGCACTCAGGAGTTGATATTCCACTTGGGCGGGCAAACGCAATTAAAGAAATTGCCCACCTATTAGTTGAATTAAAGAATTCTATTGATTATGATCTAGTATCAATTAGTGGTGGAAAATTACGCAATGTAATACCCTCATACTGTGAGGCGGTAATAAACGTTACTGAAAAGGATGTTGGCAATCTAGAAAAATTTATCTTATCCTATCAATTAAATTTACAACAAGAATTTGCAGAAACAGACCCGAATTTAAAGTTACAACTATCTGAACTAGCCAGAGCTGAATCAGTTATTAACCCAGCTAATGCCAATAAGTTTATCTTGGCATTAGCAAGTGCATTTAACGGCGTTTGGCGGATGAATAACAAGCTGGAATTGCTGAAACTTCCAGCAACATTGGTGTCGTTGCTACCCATGAAGATTTTTTAGAAGTTATCACATTACAAAGAAGCGCCCTTAATAGCCCAAAATTGAAAGTCGCAAATAGTGTGGCAGCTGCATTTAGGCAAATAGGGGCACAAATTGAGCACTCTGACAATTATCCAGGCTGGCAGCCAAATACCGATAGCAAAGCATTAAGGGTTGTCAAAGAAGTATATCAGGAGCTATTTAATGAAGAAATTCATGTAGGGGCAACTCATGGTGGCTTAGAATGTGGCTTAATTATGGATAAGTTTCCGAATCTTGATGCCATTTCTATAGGGGCAACCATCCGTTACCCACATTCGCCAAGTGAAAAAGTTAATATTAAATCTGTAGCTAAAACCTGGCGCTTACTCACCCAATTAATTGAGAAGCTTTAATCTAGTAATTTTCTGTCATAGACAGAATTTATAGTTATAACTTCATTAATACAAACTAAGATCCGCCAACTTAGAATAATAGGACATTTAAAATGTACTAAAGCTGAGTTGGCTTATTCCTAAATAAAGATAACCATTTATTTAGTAGATGAGAATTAACGTTCCAAACTTCCTTCGTAAAGCATTCGCGTTGAAACATTATCACAAGCATAAGCCAGCAAATTATAATACTTATCTTTATAACGCGGTTCTAAGGCATTAAACATATAGCAATATTTTGCACCATAGTCACATTCTTTAGTTAGCACCATTTCATCATTAGCGACATCAAAGCAATGCGAGTTGGCTGCCAAAGAATATACTTTAAATGGTGAATAGTGGGCAAATTTTAGTTGATAATATATCTCTGGCTTAACATCTCGTATTTTATAGGCGCTTCCAGTTCCACAATACTGGAAGATTTGATAATTCATCGATTCAGTATATTTTCGCGCATCAGCAAATTTTAAATAGATACAGTTATTTAAAGAAGTAGGGCCTGCTTCAATCAATTTCTCGAAATTGCCAACTTCACTAATAAGCTCTTTGCGTTTAGGCCCTATATCTAAAATTGAATAAATCCAGTCACCTTCAACATTTTTAGCATCAAGAACCAAAACGATCTGGTTATTGGCAAGTTCAAACTTATATAAGACTATAGGATTTGCAATTTGGCTAATTGGTAATTGATTATAAAAAAGTGTATATAAGCCATTCGAGCGATCATAAATTGCGTGTAATTCACCCAAAGGCGTATATAAAATCTCCTGGCCTAGATTTAAGGCTTCTTCTTTCTTTGACGGTTCAAACATAACTACCTTACGATTGGAAGTTGTTGGATTACGTGAATCAACTCCTAAATACGTATCGGTAACATCCATACTCTCAAATGCAGTAGCCATAATAGACTCAGCCACTAATTCCGGCTTTAGGAATTTTTGTGATTCTTGTTGGAAATTAAAATACCTTTTCCCCATTATTATAAATACTAATAGCCAAATAGAAATAATTGCTATATATAACCAAGGGATTCTCTTTATGCGCTCTGTAACTTTGCTTATCTTTATCATAGTTTTAGCCATTTTATACAAGTATTTATTTTCTATGAGCAATTAAATCCATTATCACTAATGCATCACCCACTAATACAAAATAATTTTTATTCTTTTAAAAAAAGATACAATTAACCCGTAAAATAAGCTCTGCTTCTTTTACTGCCAATCTCAATTATGATTCAGGAGAGGAAAGTTTTTATTTACTTATAGGTATGAATTTTACCGCACTAAACTAGCAGTAAAATATAAACAAGCATAAAAAATATCATTTAGACAAGAAAATTTTTATCATCACGCAAAAAAATGCAGCATTTTGTAACGGACACCACAGCTTATATAGTGATGCTACGCACTTTAATACCATTAAAGCAGTCTATCAGATTTCCTGTTCCGACTAAATGGTAGCATCCTGGTTAATACTTGGCTTCTATCAATAAAATGGTGCTTTAGGGCTGCTAGAATATGAAGAGCTACTATAGCCATAAAGGTATAAGCAATAAATCCATGCAGCTTATTAAGTAGTTCAATGGTTGATAGCGGCTGCTTAGATACTAGTACAGGGAGATTTAATCCAAGAAATGTAATGGTGTGACCTGAAGCATTCGACATCACTATGCCTGAAAGCGGCATAATTAACATAAATATATATAAGATCAAGTGCCCAAATTGAGCCAATTTCTTTTCATGAGGTAAAAGCGATGCAACCATTGCAGGATAGCTATGCGTCAATCGCCAAAGAATGCGTAAAAATGCAAGACTTATTACAGCTACGCCAATTTGTTTATGTAAACTATACAAACCGTTCACGCCCAGTAATAACCCTAAAATAAAATTAAAAATTATCATTAAGGCAATTGACCAATGGAGAAATTTTGCCATTTTGCTATACCCAGGGCTTGTTGTGCGGTAGTTCATCTAATAAATTTATTCCTAAATGAGATGTAATCATGAATTTTATTTATTATAAAAATTTATAAGCAATGTTACGCAACCAAAATTCACGATGGCAGCTCCATTTGTTGATTTGTTTGAGTGAAGCGAGTTTATCAACAAATAGCAAACGAGTAATACAAAATCTTATATGCGGAAGATTTGAGTTATAAATCAATTAACTTTTTAATAAATCAAATAGAATATTTTAAATTTTAATAGTGCGTAACATCAGTTATTAATTAAATCTAACCTCATTATAAACGATTTTTTTGTTGAGCTGCTCTTTTATGATCAAAGATTTTATTTAACATAACTAGTTCTATAAATTCTGATAAAGGAATTATTCCAGTGATAATAATACAACTAAAAATTTTTAGCTCGCTAACATTCTAAATGGGTAACAATATTGCCAGTTACTAAACATAATATACTTTAACGAATATTCTTGTAGTTTAAGTCACGAAGTCATTCGTTTGAAATGTAGAAAGCATAACTTATAATAACCAAAACCATATCATCTTTAAAATACGATAAAGGGGAACTACAAAATGAAAAAAGGTTATATTTTACTGATACCATCGTTAGCGATTATGTTAAATGCTTGCTCAAGTGGAAGTTCAGGAAGCTCAAATAGTTCAAATAACGCAGCATTTACTTTTCAAGGAATGGCTTGCGCAATTAACGGAAATCCTGAGACTGGGGATTTAAATACTTATATAAACAATTCGCCAAGCCTTACCATTAATCCCGACCCTGCTACTTCAGTTTTCTTACCAATTCCAACATCCCAATTATATAATGGGCTTGCAGTGATTTCTGGTAGCCTTACCATCAATGGGCAAAATCTTAATGGTACCACAATTGCTTATTCAGTCTTATCTACGCCTCAATATATTCAGGGTAACCCAGCTGCGGCATTAATTTTTGTTAATGGTACCATAAATGGCCAAGCCGTACAAATTCCTCAAAATGCTTGCATGACTGGAATGTATCTTCAAGCGTCTAACGGTATAATAGAATCCGCAACTGCAACACTAACTAATTGTAATTATCAGCCAGCTAGTGCCGGCCAAATATTTAACTTTACTTCGACATATAATATTACAGCCAATGGCTCTATTCCTGCAGCGTCTGGTAGTTTCAACTTTAGCTGTACTCCTGAAAATTAATAAAAATCAGGTTTATATCAAAGCGCATCTGTGAAAATTGTTATTAGTGTTAGAAATTGTAGTTTTATTGCTGTAATAACAAGCCAAGGCCGCTAGTCCTAATCGTCTTATTTACAATTGCAGCTTCAATAGCTGCAATTGTTGCAAAAAGAGTAATGGAGGTCCTAGCTCGTGTAACTGCAGTATAAATTAATTCTCTACTTAATAATTGCTGCTCTTCACTTATGCTAATTTCAGGTAAAACTATATTTACATGATCATATTCAGAGCCTTGCGACTTATGGATCGTAATTGCGTATGCTAAGCGGTATTTAGGTAAAACTTCTGGAATATATTCGAGGTTATTGTCAAATATGATGCTGGTTTTACCCTCTTTACATATAGCAATCCCAATATCACCATTGAATATACCTAGCGAATAATCATTTTCAAGAATTATTATGGGACGTCCAGTATACCATTCCTCATTAATGGCTAGGATTCTTCGTATCGACTTTTCAATTTGAGTATTTAGGTTTTCGACTCCAAAGACACCTTGATTAGTCAAGCACAGTATTATCTGCTTGGATAACCTAGAGAATAATTCACTAGGCTCCATGGATGTAGAGTCAAATAACTTGGCATAATTTAGATACTCAATTACTGAATTCGGCTTCGAAGCCAAAGTTTCACGTATTATATGTGGCAGCCTAATTTCATGTAAGGATATCGCCTGAGAGTTTGCAAGTAATTCAAAAACTTTAGGAATATCTTCTTTCAAAATTGCTTGGGAGAGTTTCCCAATATCACCTTTATTCCGGTTACTAATTACAAGTTCACGTAAAATTGATGGGGAGATTTCGCTAAATAAGTCATATTGAATTGGCATAAAAGCATTTTGGCTACTTTCAACAAGTGATGCAAAGACATACCCTTCTTCAACAGAAGATAATTGGTTACGGTCGCCCAAGAATATCAAATGCTTGATACGGCCAGGATTAATCGCATTTAACAATTTACTAAATAATGGTAAACCGATCATTGACGACTCGTCAATAATTAATACATCCAAGTCTAATGGATTTTTTTGATTGTGTTTAAAATGAATGCTATTTGCCTGATAACCCAATAATTTATGTAAAGTTGAAAAATTACCGCTATCTGCTAAAAGGTTTTCTAATAGACTATATTCAAGTGCAAGTTGCTTATCCTTGAAGAATCTGATGCTATTTCGTATTGATTCCTGTACCCGATTGGCAGCCTTACCTGTCGGTGCTGCTACTTTAATCTTGAGCTCTTGGCCGTAAATTTGCCCCAGTAACCAAAGTAGTAATGTAACTGTCGTAGTTTTACCCGTGCCTGGCCCGCCAGTAATAATACTAAACTTTTGCTTGGCGCTGTTTTCTATTGCCTGCAATTGCTCCAGGTTAGGTAAATTATGTTTTAAGCTAATCTCATGCAACAGTCTGATAGCATTGATAAATTGTAAGTTTGTCTGAACTTCACTATATTCACTAGTTAATTGATGAATCTTATTACTAATTGCTAATTCATAATGAAGGTACTTGGTGATATATACCAATTCTTTGTTTTTTAGTTTAAGAATCGTTAGCGGCATAGGGGCTAATCCGCTTCCTAACTCATAAACACTTGCTAATTTACTTTTAATAAGTAGAGCTATTATTTCTTTATTGCTCAATTGTAGACAATGACAGATATTTCTTAAGTCCACGCAGCTATGCCCATGATTAAGTCCCGTGATTATCAAGTCAGCAATAATCGTAAAGTATTCTCGTTCCTCTATAGATAAAAGAGGAGAAACAAATTGAGTTAAATATTTACTTATGGGAAGTATTTCGCTCTTCATCACTAACTCACACTTTTTAATAACTTATCAATATCTGCCACAAGTTGTTGGCATGAATCATCCAAATAAACACCTTGGTTTTCTTCTAGATGATCAATATAAATGCCACGCACATAAAAGTATATAGTGCCACCGATTAACCCACTTGCATCTTGGATCCCAAGCCTTCTTTCTAAATAGCGCTTCACTGCAACCAAGTATAACAGATATTGTAAATAATAATGATGATCCGCCATAGATTCAAGTAACGAGTTGATATGCCTGCTATGGCAATCTAGAACTGCAGAATAATCGTCTAAAGTATTAGTCTTATAGTCTAGTACCCAATACTTGCCATCATAGGCAAAAAATAAATCGATAAAACCAACCAAAAAACCTGACTCTATTCGGCCCAAGCTTTTAGCAGCCATACTAAAGGGATGCTCTTTTCCGAAATGATTGCTAATAAGATTGGCTATTTCATGGCCAATTTCGACATTACTATTTATTAATAGATTAAATTCTAATTCATGTTGGCTATTTGGTAATATGTAATTTAAACTTAAATTATTGATTAATTTGTAGTTAAATGACTCTTCAAGCATTAGCTGCAATTCATTTAAATAGTTAGTCTTGACACAGTCTATATTGTGCTTTTGTAGTATATTACTTAACTCTTCAGAAGATAAAGGGTATTTTTCACATAATTCATGGAATAATATCCCAAAAGTTGCACCTTTAAGGTTCTTATCATTTAAAATGTTAAAACGATAAGTATATTCTTTCACTGGCATTGGCTCATTAGATTCAAAGTAATTTCCGAGGCTGAAAGGATCATTTTTCGCAGTTTGACTGGTAAGAGCTGTATAACTTTGGCGAAGATAAGCGGGCTTACATGCAAAAAGCTCATCTACGCAAGCGAAGTTGCTTGCTTTTACTTCTTCATTAGCAAAGTTTGCCAAGTTAAATTTTGCTAAATCAGTCAAACTCAAATAATCTCGACTATATGCAACCACACCTGGCAGTTTGCTAGGGTTCTTTATGGCTAAACTAGGTTCCGCGCTAAAAAATTGTGGGTAATTGAATAAAGGATGGGAGGTATCACTAGGATCGTCTTTAACATAACCAAATAGTTCAATTAACTTATCAGGCCTCTCATTTTGGTTATATTTACCAGTTGCTTTATTAAAGGTATTTTGTTTGAGATAAATATATAGCCTACTTTTGGCTCTGGTTAATGCCACGTAATTAAGCCGGTGCGCTTCCTTGTTATCATTCTCTACAATAGATTTCCCAAGCAAAGGATCCATTACTAAAGCGGCTTTAGGGGCATTTCCTGAACGGAAATTACTAAAAAATGGCCGTCGATAATTGAAATCATAATTACCGTCAAGTTGGTTACTGTTTTTGAAATAGGGACAAAATAGAATTTCGAATTCCAGTCCCTTGGATTTATGCTGGGTTGTAATAACTATCTGCTCATTATCATTGTCAAGACGGACTAGTTCTTCATTTTTTCCATCGATATCGGCAGCAAGGTTATTATTAGCATTTTTGATTTTATTTTTTAACCAAAACAGTAGCTCAGATTGATTAGCCATTTTCCTGCTTTGTTCATTGATTAGCTCTGCGAGCTGCCAGATATTAGCTAATTCACGATTAGTTAAAGTAGTTTTTTTAAAATCATCATTTACTATATCATTAATCAGTGAATATATTAGAGAAATAACTCCTTGTCTATCCCAAATTTGTTTATAATTAAAGAATCTCTGCAAATACTTCTCAATAAGCTGATTATAATTACTAGCCCCCGGGTCAAGTTGATCTAATTGGATATTTAATAATTTACAGCTTAAAGCTTGAATAAAATTACGCCGATTGGCAAGATCGACCATCGACTTTAGTATCAAATACAAATTATTTGCTGTCTCAGTAGCATAGATATTGCCAAGTTTTAACTCCGCAGCCCTAATCCCATAGCGGCGCAAAAATTTTACAATTTCTGCGGCTTCCTTATTCTTTGTTACTAAAATTGCAATTTTCCCGGTAAGGCTAGGATCCGCATTAAGTAAAGCTAGTATCTCAAAAGCTATAGTAGCAAGAAGCCTATTCTGACGTTCAGGTTTAGTAGAACCTTTTATCACTACCAATTGTACTGAAGCGTCATAAAATTCCTGAGTTACCCCTCGCTTAACAGCTAACTGCTGTAACTCTTTGGCACTAGGCAGCTTTATCTCAACTTTGGCACAGGCATTAACATTGTTATGCGTAATTCCACTACCAAGAAAACTCGTCTCAACCGACGACTGCTGATTGGATAAATCAAATAATTGGTTTATAAAATTCATGATCTCAGGATGAGAACGGTAATTACTATCTAATTGAAGGTAGTTTTTAATTTGTGCGCGTGCTTCCAAATAGGTTTCTACATCAGCTCCCCTAAAGCGGTATATCGCCTGTTTAGGGTCTCCGACTACCACTACATTGCCACGCATGTGAGTATCCAAATGATAGATTTGGCTGAATATTTGCCACTGAAGTGTGTCGGTATCTTGAAATTCATCAATAAATGCTACCGGAAAGCTATTAAATATCTTGTCTCTGAGTGTATCCGAACTAATCAAGGCATCAGCAACTTTTTGGATAATTTCGTCATAAGTCAACTGATTTAGGGCATATGACATTTCCCGATACTTTATTTCTAAATAATTGACAAGATAAGCTAAAAATTCGGCTTTGACAAGGCGCATCTCTTCTCCATCTAGTTCTTTTTGGATTAGCTTGTCTAAACATGGTGAAGAATTAAATTTATACTTAACTATTAGCTCTTTTTGCTCAATTTTAAATAAATCTGAAGGTAGCTTCTGGGCGATTCGTTCGGCTAAAGTTAGTTCTAAATTATCTGAAGCAAATAATTTTTCCAGATTGGTATACACTTCATTAATATAAGGTTTTAGAAAGGGATTATTAATTATCTCGCTTCTCAGAAAATTTAATACTAAGCGATTATAGATATCTACTTTACTTGAAACCAGCTCAAATTCAGGGTTAACATTGCACTCGAAAGGAAAATCATGTAGGATTTTATTGCAAAAGCTATGAATTGTAAAAATGGCAGCCAAGTCGAAATTCTGCAAAGCACGACTAAGAACTGTAATATCCTTACGGAAGTCATTATTTTTTATGCGATTAAATAAATATATCTGAAATGGATCCAGTTCACTAAACTTTATATTATCTAAGCCCAGGTTATGCCAAAAAATAATTAGATTGACACTAGACTGCATTTGCTCTTGGATCCTTTGCTTGAGTTCCTCCGTAGCATCATTAGTAAAGGTAACCACTAAAATATTTTCAAGTGATATAGGAATTTCTTCTACACCATAGCGAGTAGCTTCAAGTAATGCTTTAATAAATAGACGCTCGATTGTCCAGGTTTTGCCGGTACCCGCACTAGCTTCTACTACCCATGCCGAATCACTTATACTAAAACTAATCTGTGTTAAGGGGTGATTACTCATTAAGCTCACTTAAATAACATTAAAATATAATTTGCCGATATTATATCAAGCTTAAGTAATTTTCTTGAGGGTAATTCCCCTTATCACAGTGCCTTCTACTAAGAATAGCAAGTGTTTTTAACCTTAGTTAACCGCAGCTAATTTTTTATTAAGTCAATAAAGTAAACCAGGTCCTCTTGAACTAGCGCCCTTTTACCCAATAGTAGCTCCGAGATACTTATTTGCTTGTCTTTTGCTAAAGTAAAAATTTTTTCTTCAATTGTGTGTCTTAAGGCTAGTTGGTATAAAATTAAAGGCTCTTTTATATGATTGATAATTTCATGGTATAAATTGCTATAGGTAAATTCAATTTCAGTTAAAAGGTTAACAAAAACTACATAACTTACCTTAGATACCAATTTCACGAACCCCTCGGTGAGACCTGAAACAATTAATACTGAACTTTGAATTGAAAATTCTTCTATAACCGTATTCCCAGTTGGCTCTACTTGTGTTAAATCTAAAACTTGAAAGCTAAGGTTATTTTCGTTTAAGCGGCTAGTTAGTATTTCCAAATTACATTGGACGTCACAGATAATCATGCCCTTCTGGTAGTTTGCACTTTCACGGCGAACAATTGAAACGACTTCAGCAAGGCGGCTATGTTCCAAATTAACTTCTGGGTTAATTAATAGCGGGCTGACATGAGATTGATAAATTTTTTGAATTTCAGTTAAAAAAGCTTGGCTGTCAAATTTCTCTTGGTCTTGTTTTATTAGATTGCTAAGAGCCTGTTTACGGATTAATTCATAAAAGGTGTGTTCAGCCGGCGTTGGTTCAATAAATTTGGGAACTGTAAGTACTTTTGGAAGTTCTTCACTGACCATAAGTTTTGTTCGTCTTAATAAAAATGGTCGGACAATATGTTCTAATGCTGTTTGTGCAAATTTATTGCCACTATGGATAGGTTTAATAAATTTTGATTCATAGTGAGCAAGATTGCCAAAGAGCTCAGGGTTTAAAAAATGGAAAACCTGCCAGAGAGTTTCTTGCTGCTTAGCTAAGGGAATACTACTTAATACGATTTTATGCTGGCAATGTAATGGGGTAATCAGCGAGATGCGTTCGGCTAGCTTGTCACTATTTTCTTGAACTTCGTCAAGTATTAATACATTCCATTTAATTTTTGTAAGTAAATCTGTTGCATTCTCTAGAAAACCATAGCTACAAATCACTAAGTCATATGCTGCAAGAGAGTCAAAAATAAATCTCTTATTGGTAAAGTGTTGCGTTTCAATAATCTTGAGATTTAATTCAGGAACGAACCTGGCAGCAAGGTTTTGCCAAGTAATGCATTCATTAGCAGTTGCCATAACCAAGCTAGGACCAGATTTAGCCATTTCAATAAGAAGCGCTAACCCCTGGATGGTTTTGCCAAGCCCAGTCTCATCTGCTAAACAGGCTCCATATCCGTTTCTAAGCAGATGATACATGAAGAGCACACCAGTTTCTTGATAGCCCCTTAATAAACGTTTAGCAGTCAATTGCAATCTCAAATTTGGCAACTGTATATTGCCGAAATTAGCTATCAACTTAGTAGCCAATTCATCACAATATACTTCACTTGCTAAGTCAACAATAGGCTTTAATAACGCATAGTGCAAATAATGCATTGTTAAGCCATCATCGCTAACGGTTGTTAATTGAAGCAGCTTGTTTTTAAAGCCTTCGCTAATTGCAATATGTTCATTACTAGCAAATTCAATAAACCTGCTATTTGCTTGGCTAATGTGCTCAAGTAATGACTGTAAATTGATGATAGCCTCACTGCCCAAAATAAACTGCCCCTCAAACCTAAGCCATTCACGCTGTGAATCTATATTAACTACTAATTTACTTTTATCCAGATTCGCTTTTAATTTAACCGAAGGAGTTTCTGGCCACTCGAGTAATACTAGGCCGTTATCCTCAAAACACTTAATTTCAGAAAGAAATTGTAAGCAAGTTTCTTTATCGTCAAATCTCCATACATACTGGCTTATTTGTGAAGTAAGTAAAACCGGGCACGCATCAATAACTTTCTTGGCAGCTTCTAACTCTTCTTTTAAATTACGAACTATTTTACGTGGAAAAGAAATATTACTTTGTTCAATTATCTTAGCCGGTTCACCATGTCCCGGATAAAATTGGGCGTCAGTAGCTCCAAAAGGACGCATAATCAAGTTTACTTCGTACTTGGCTTCAATATATCGGACCAAGAAAAATAACTGTCCATTTGCCTCTTCTTCTACCAAATTATCCTCAGCCAACTCAATCTGGATTTTAATTACCTGGCTATTACGCGCAATAACTTCCATTAACCTACTTTTAGCTTCTCCGGGAATAATTAAACCGGAAGTACCTATTAATTGAGATAAAGATACTAATTGTGGTGACCAATTAATTACCTTATATTTACCAGCATTTACCTTCTCTACATAAACTCCGCTTTCCGCAGCAACATGTGATAGGCTAAGAAAATAGTCATTGCCAGATTGCTTTATGTAAAGTTCCGGGGTATCAATATAAAGGTCTATTGGAATTTCTGGATTGCTATATTCAAAAACGCATGGATGGCCTACCAAGTTCATAATTAATCGTGAATGATTCCACTCATAACTGTTTTTGCGCTCATCATCCGTTTCTAGTGCTAGTAATGCTTTGGTATCATACTTTTCGATATAATCAAGGTCAATTCTTCTAGCAAGCCGGCTAATTGGTATTTCCTTGCCGGCTTCCCATTGTCCATCTTTTGCCAATATTTGCTCAATTATTTGAATCTCCAACGTCAGCGGATCAAGAAGCCATGCTAAACGGCGGTTTTTAAACGCATCCGGTTTGGTTGAGGCTCCAGCAGATAAAAGTGCAGATAAGTTATCTAAAGTATACTCCCAATCTGCTTTCACTGTTATCAACTGAGTAATATTTAGACCTTGATACGGCGACTTGGCATATAGCTCCTGTGCTACCTTATCGTCAGAAAAATGGTATAGGATTAATTCTGCGCTAATTGCTAAAGCTAACGGGACATCTAGAAGGCTACATAATTCGAGGTTTTTCCGGACATTAGACCAGCTGACCTGTTCAGGGAGGATCTTGCTTAGCAGAAGTGAAAATAAGGCAAATTCGGTTAAATCGCGTGATGTTACTTGCTCATTACTTTCCTGAAAGCTTGCTTGGATTTTATTCAAACATTCTTTGGCTAAATTAAGGTTATCACAAGCTATCGCTTGGAATGCTGATAATACCAATATAAACCGTTGATGCTGTTCCAAACGCTCTAGTCTACTTATAATTGAAGTTTCTATTTTAGTTGGCTTGTTGTCGCGGATTAAGGTAATAGTATATAAAATTGAGGCCTCAGTTAGCGAAAACCAATAGTCCCGTTTAGTTAAAGTACTAAAGTCACGTACGGAATTATCATAACAACGGTAAGCCTCACTATATTCTCCTCTAAGCAAGGCCTCTGTCGCTAAATAAAAGCTCTCTGACCAAATATTACGGCTAGAAGGCTTACTTATATTATCATATTTTGCATAAGCTATGTTTAACTGGTTCTTTTGCGCTTCTAATAATGGGAAATTTGCAAACTGCAATGAAGATGCAAGGGTATTGAAATATCGCCGCCAATTCATATGATCCGCTAATGGTTGTAGATTAAGACCAAGGTCGCGGCTTAATTTTACAACACATATAATGGCTTGGAATATTGGTTGACGCGAACGTAGCCATTCGCTATCTATATCAACTGAATAAAAAATATAACGGTAGGCAGTAATTATCTTAAGCTGCTCTTCACTTGTCCAACTTTTTTCAAAGATCGATACATTATTGGTATGAATCGCCAAATTAAGCCCGCGAAAATCTTCATGCTCTATAGAGCGGTAGTCATAAATATCAAATTTCCGCCAACTAGTAAACTCAGGTATTGGCTTAAAGCGCTCAATCATAGTAACAATACCCAAGTTAACTTTTAAGTTTTCAGGCCGGCAGGCAATTTTGCAAATGGGAAAAACTAATGCAGGATGGCATTCACCTTCCTTATTAAGAAAACCTTCGCGAGCCAAGGAATTGACCATTAAAATCATATCCCTCTCACTTATATTGCGTCCTCCGTTATCAGTAGTTAATTGAGAAAGTAATTTTTTATGTAACCCTCCATGGGCATAAAGTATCGAGCTACCTATATAATATCTTTCAGAAATGATATTATAAGCCAATGCCGTAACTTGTAAAATCCGTTGCCTTAACTTATCAAGGGTATGATACATATTCATCAAATCTGGCTTCATCGTCACTGTTCCTTAGCTAATTTTAATCGCTAAGATTATATCCAAATTTTATTGATTTAGCCTAGTTAAAATTTCACCAATTTTTATGATATCATTGACTCCGCCAATACTTTTTATAAACTCAAAATAATCTTCGGCAATTCCAGCAAAAATCATATCTTGTTTTGCCCTGTCCAAATCATAATTTTTATAATCCTGGAGATATTTCGCTCTTGCTCTAAGAATGCACTGATCCAATGTGTTTTTGCGGTTTCCTGCACGATCAGTTTCCAAACTTGATTTAGCAAATTCTTCTATTGCGGCTTTATGAATTAATACCGGATTAGCTAAACTTCTTAAATAATACTTTAAAATATTTTCGAAGATATTTTTTTCTACTTTCGCAACAATAAAGTCTCTTTTCTCACCTTTAATATTAATTTGCCTGATGATAACCTGATCAATCTGTCCGTCAATGTCCTGGAAACTTGGCTTAGAACCGAGAATTCCGGCAACTATAAGCGCTTTAAATTTTAACGCATATGGGATCTCTTCCATTTTACTCGCTAATTGTTCGCCACGGATAGTCTCAAAATTATCCGTAATAATAACTGCATTACCCTCTACCCATAAAGCATCTTCAATTTCTATTAAAATAGGTTCATGGTCCCGGCTGATAGTATATTCAAGTTTAAAATTTGCCAAAATCAATCCACGGTTAGCCTTATACCCCTGGTAAATATTGTAATAATGCTCAAATTGTAAATTCCCAATATGTTCATAACCCAAAATACCTTTTAACTTCAAGAAAGTTTTTAATTTTTCCTGGTTAACTTGGGCATTGCCAAGGTAAAATTCAAAATATTCATAAATCGTCGCGGCTAGACTACGATTGTATAAAGTGAGGCTTTCATTATCATTAAGCTCTATTTCGTCAGTGAACTGACTAATTCCCAATACCCGGTATAAATTGGCATTAGTAAATAAAAAGGTAGTTAATAACTGTTTTACTGTTATCCGGTAAAAGAGTAACTTCTGTTGCTCAGTCAGATAGATACGGCTGGTTTTACTGAAATCCCAGCGCGGGAAATCCTGCGTATCATTACAAGATTGTGCAATTTTATGCCATAAAGCTGAATAGTTAACTTCACGGTTATTATAAAAGGGATGTAAAGAATGTTGGACTAAAATATTTGCAAAATGATATTTGGGTTTACTTGGGTCATTATTGTCTTTAAAATCTAAGAAACTTTGTCCGAATGTACGAATAAATAACTCCAAGATAGGTGAAGGTTTTATAATGCTATTATCAGTCTCTTTACGACCAATATAACTGAAAAAAAGTTGTTTTTTTGCCGCCAAGACTATATCTAGGAAAGCTTGTTTATCCTCAATATTATAATTCCGATCAGCAAGATACCAGTCTCGAGCCAGGATGCTTAATTGATTAGGGTTATAATTACTAGGAAATTCGCCAAAATTTAGGCCAAGAACATAAATATAGTTAAATGGGATATTCCGCATATATTGCATAGAAGCACAAGTTATCGTACCATCAAACCTGATTTTTTTCCTTGAAGAATCAATATAACTATTTAAAATCAGATTGAGTATTGGCAAAGTAATAGTATTGGCTGTATCTAAATTGAGTAAACTACCTAAAAACTCATCAAAGATTAGCAAGTCTGCATCATTTATGATTAAAATTTCTTTTAGATTATTTAGTTGATTATGGATTTCTGCAATGCAAAATTCTCGAGGTATATTGGCATCTAAATAGAAAAATGTCCGTAACTGCTCTAATATTGTAATAAGATTAATTAACTTATTGCACAGCTCAATTTGATTACTATCAAGGTTATCATATGGAATCTGCACTTTATTATTAATTCTTAAGTACGGTAAAGCTTGGCTATTAATGATTAATTCATCATTTAGGCATGCACCGAGTACTAAATTATTTAGAAACTGTTTAAAGCTATGAACCGAATAATTGGCATAGCCATATTCCTCGTAATCCTCACTAGTATATCCGAAGTTAGTGGCATTATCTGATAGCCAAGTTTTCACTAACTCGATATCGCGTGCATCTAGCTCTAGATTATGCTGGATTTCACTTTGCATTAAGATTTCAATAAAGTAATTTACAGTTAATAAATAAGGCGCATTTAAAATAAGCTTTGTAGTTGCAATTATCTTATAATCTTTATGAAGACGATTACCAGTAATATTATAAAGCAGCTTACAGCTTTCACCATTAGATTTTAACATTATCTCATTATCAAATACTGCAGTGATATATGATGCGTAATTATCAATATCAGGAGCCGTAATCAAGATTTGGTCAAGAGTTATTTTAGGATTTTTATCAAGCAGGGCAACCAACTCATTAAACATTACCTGTACTTCGCGCATTTTATTATGGCATATATTAATTTTTATACTAGAGAGTTGGTTTTCTAAGTCATAAAATGACTTTGCGTCCGCATTACATATTCTGATAGGGTCAGCATAAAAACGGTTATCCCTTTCTAACCTAAACAAGGGTTCTATGCGATATTTTATTTGGCGAATGTCATCTTGAATAATGCTTAGATAGGTATTAGCGGTCTGTCGGTGATTTTGCTCTGGCTTAAAACTATATACTTCGATATCATTAGCATTCAATAATTCAATAAATTCTCTAGATTGTTGGCCAAGATTGGCAAGAAGAGGATTACCATCGGTAAGATAAAGATCATCTAAACTTAGTTCAGGCTTACGCAGTAGTTTTTTTTCAAGCCTAGCTCTGGCTTTAGTTGTCAAAAGATCACCATAATATTCAAAGGAGCAGGTTTGATGATACCAAAAGATATTAATTTTATTAGCTAGTTTCTTGATAATTTGTAATTGTGACGGATATACGCTAGTTAAACCAAAAATAAAAAGCTCATCTGGTAATTTTAGCTTGGCTTGCTCCAAGTCAAGCGTTGCAAAGTACTTATAAATATCTAAAAATGTTTTATGCGGGCTAATTTGCCTAAACAGATAATTTAATGTTTGCTTTTGCCAAGTAGGAAAGTTGGAATTAGATAGATTAATCAGGTCTTCAGTTCGCAAGTAGAGATATTCATGAAAAATCTGTTCTAACTGGCATGCAAGCTGGAAAGCCCTAAATTTATCAACTTGATCATCAACAATTATATACTGGTTAATTTCTTTAGCATCGCTACTTTTAAATGGCATTGAAAGCAAATAATCATAAATTATAAATTTTGCTTTAGAAAATTCAAAAATTACTTCACCTGGATTATTTGCAATATAATAATTCTGCAATACAGGACCCAAAAGTACTACAAAATCGAGATTTGCACAAATGCCTTCACTTTTAGCTACCTGATCTTTAAGAAAAATTGCCATTGCTTGGTTTGGAACTACAATTTGCAATTTCTCAAAAACATTTTTATTGGTTGAATTAGCCAGCTTTGCATAAAGTATATTAAATAACCCAGCGGCTTCATCTGCACCTCCCAGGAAGGTTGTTTGAAAAAAAATAATATTATCTTGCATATCTATTCGACAATTACCATTCAAAATCGGCATAAAAGCTTGATTTTACTTAAAAGTTATCCACCGTTAATTTGTCAAGAACTATTTTATTTTTTTATTTTTCTTGACAAAAGACATCATATTGTTTTTATTTAATATTTTTAACTTAAACCAATTAACTAATTATTGTTAAACTCTTGTAATTTCAATGTTTTAGAAAGATTCAGGCAAGTTTACCCACAGAGTTATCCACAGGTTTTGTGGATAAGCAAAAAATCTCTAAATATATCGTAACTTATATTTAATATTAAATTTTCGGAAATGTAAATTTGTGGTTTACATTAATGTTAACGATAACTTTTTGCAAAAATTATTGCATTTTTACCAGCCTAAAATTCCATCAGCAAGGTTAACTAATCGCTTAAAGCCGTGGGAAGCCAAAAATTGGCAAGCCATTTGGCTACGTACTCCAGCTTTACAATATACAATAATTTCTTTGTCAATAAATGTTTCAAGCTCACTATATCGTTCTGGCAATTCATTTAATGGTATCAGAAGCGAGTTAGGAATATGAAATTCGTCATGTTCATAATTTTGGCGGACATCCAACAGAACTAAGTTTGCCCCTTCATCAAGCCTTTGTTTTAATTCTTTAGCTAATATTTGCTTAAACATTATATACCTTTTTAATAATCAGGATTAGAATTTACTATCTCAATACCGGACAATTTTATCACTACAGATTAGTTAATCGAGTTTTATTATAAACCAATTTATTCTTAGGAATACTTTAACTATTACTCAAATATGAAGGATAGATAAAGCATTCCTAAGAATAAATTAAATCTACTTAAATCCCGATTGAATAAAAGTAAATATAATAGTGTCCGGTACTAAGATTCCCTATAAGCCCGGGCGAACAATTTTTATTTCAATGTATAAATAAATTAACGCGATTCTACACTTCTTCTAAAATGAGTAGACTCGCGTTATATCAGCTAACTAGAGGTTATGCTTCATTAAGGGGGCAACTATCAGTTACTAGTTACCTCCTAGACCTGCAGCTGCTTTGGTAGTTTTATCAACATATGATTTTGCCAGAGTTTGGAACTCTTCAGGAGTATTTACTTCGTTACGGAATTTTTCACCGTTAATAGTAGCTACAGAAGCACCTAAAAGCTGATTTGATTGGCTATCGGTTATTTTACTTGCAATTTCTAGTACTGCGTGCTTGTTATCATAACCTGAAGCCATGGTTGCCAAATGCAGTACTGCAGAAATTGGTATCAAATAACGTGGTTTAAAACCATCTCCCTCAAGTTCGGCTCCGGTAATTACAACTTTTAATCGAGCAACTCCAGGACCAGGAGTGTTAGTTACATTAAACCTTTTACTAGCTTCACCTCTTAAGTAATTATCAAGAGCATCGCGGGTTTGTGCCAGTACTTCTGGACGAACACCGCTTTCTTCAGTGTTCTGATTAATTACTACCGGCTCTATAATTACAGCATGATAATCACTACGTTTAAAATTCGGATTTACGTAACGAAAAAGCTTTATATCATCAGAATCAGTTGCGACAGGTTTTAATAAACTATAATCATCAATAAATCCCGGCACAGCTTGCCGTTGACTTGGCTGATTTTTGCTCATAGATGAAGTAGCACATCCCGCTACTAATACAAGTGCTCCACTTAAAAGTGCAAGAAGTAAGGTTTGCCGCATTTTTTTCTCCGTTAAATACCAAGATTAATAGATTAATTATAGGTCTGATAGACACTGTAAAATTTCATTATGGGGTATAAATTTTGCTATTAATCAAAATTATATCATCTTACTCGGTTATAAGATTCACTGATTATGGAGAACAGACTTAAAAAACCATAATGCTAGCCTTGGGTGTTGCTGTTAGCCAGTTTGGTAAATGAGTTAAACATATTCGGTAATGATGAATTTATTAAAGCTACAACTAAGGTTATCGCCAGCAATAAACTCTTTGCAAATATGATTTTAGCTAATTCAGAAGATCAGGAAATATTAGAAAGTAAGCGCTTGGACATTGAGATTGAGCAAGTGGTAGACTTAGACTTTGCTAATATCTGAGATTTAGATATTTCTAATGCGCAAAACCTTGATATAGATAAACCTAAACCGTACAAAAAACAAGAATTAGAGCGAAGAATAGATAAAATTTGGAGTATGGGTAGGTAGTTATTTGACAGACTCTACATTAAGGAGTATAATTTAGTACGATAAAAAAGGGTGGCTATGTTTGAGTGGGATGAAAATAAAAATCAGAAAAACTTTGAAAAACATGGAATAGCTTTTGATGTTGCTGTAGAGGTCTTTTCTGATAAAGATGGGTACGAGGTTAATCGAATTGTTGATAATGAAATTCGGATAAAGTATGTTGGTTCACTCGATGGTATTGTTTTGTCAGTTGTTTACACAAAACGAGGAAAAAAGTACAGGATAATATCTGTAAGATGTGCTAGTAAAACAGAACGGAGGTTATACCATGAAAACAAAAAGTAGAGAAGAACAATTAGCTTATTTAAGAAGCTTGAAAGATGAAGACATTGATTACAGCGATGATGCAGAGATAACAGAAAATGAAATAAATTTGATTAGACCAAATCCATTGTTTTACAAACCAGTAAAGAAAAAGGTTAGCTTTACATTGGATATGGATATTATTTCATGGTTACAGAAACATAAAAATGCAAGTAACTTTTTAAATGAGCTATTAAAAAAAGAGATATTAAAACATGTTTAACATTTAGAAAGGATATTTGTGTGTTATTCGGGGAGATTATAAATTCAAGTTTTGTTATAATCTGTGTGATCCATAATTCATCATTTTAACAAAAATTAATTGAAACGATGTCTATGATTCACACATATAATCACACAAATCAGTTCTAGTCAATTTCCCCTTCATTTGTTATGCTCTCCCTTATGTGATGTTTAGTGCCATCGTAAATTGGGTAGCGTTTAACGGCTTTTTCCGCAAATATTGGCTGGTTATTAGCTAATTCGCGCTTATAGCCAGCTAACTGACTTAATTTCCCATAAGCACTACTGTTGGTACCATTAGCGAAGCTTTTAATCACATCATCATAATTATTAGCAACCTTGTTAATACTATGCCCTAAAATGGTCATTCGCTCTAATGTTAAACGTAGCTGGTCAACTAAATCATAAGCTATCTTCAAAATCTGTAGTATTTTTTCTTCAATTTCGTGGTTTTGCCACATTCTTTCTATCATTGCAAGTAATGGTAAAATTGTTGACGGACCGGCAATAATTATTTTTTGCGAGAAAGCGCTCCAAATAACCCCGCGATTATCTAATTTACTGTCTTGCTCAATCACCAGGTTAAATAATCCTTCATTTGGTATAAACATAATCATATAATCAAATACCGACCACCCAGTTTGGCGTTCTGTCTCTTCTACGTACTTTTTATTAGCCAAATTTTTTATGGTAAGCTGAATTGCATCGTTAATAGCTTTTGTTTTATCAATGCCCTCATTTAATCCTTTATAATATTCACCAACGATATTCTTACTATCCACAATAATCGCGCGCTCTTCCGGTAGACGTATCAAACAGTCCGGCCGTAAGTTTTTACTGTCAGGTTTTTCTGTTGTTAAATAAGTTTGCTCTAAATAACTAATTTTATCTTTAAGCCCAGCATATTCAAGAATATTCGCAAGGATCATTTCGCCGAATTCTCCTTTCTTTTGGCTGTCACGGACTAATGCTTGAGTTAAATTATTTGCTTGCTCACTTAAGCTGGCTGATTTACTACTAATATCTTGAGTTTCTTTACGAAGGCTAATAATTTTCTCATCAAGCTCACGAAGTCTCTTTTCCAAAGGTTCAACAACGCTTTGTTTGCCAATTGTTAATAAAGTATCATTGGCTTTTGCTTGAAGCTCATAGATTGCGCGCTCTTTTAAGGAATTAAACTCAGAATTTAATTCAAGACGCAATTTTGCGAGCAGCTCCTCAAGTTTGTGATACGCTTCTTTTAAGCTATCATTTTCAGAACTTAACCTTGCACAATCATTTACTAATTGCATTTTGTCAGTATATAACGTCTTTTCTATCGCTTTTAATTCAGCCAAATCTGTTTCTAAGCTTTTTATTTCTAGAGTTAATTTTGTCTTTTCCTGCCTTACGAATTCTGCTTCACGTTCAGCAAGGGCCAATTTTGTCACTAAGTTATTAGTTTTATTTATTAATTCATCATTTTGGTATTGGTTTAATTTTTGGATTTTTAAATAAAATATTAGCAGTGCAGCTATTACCAAAATGGCAATAAATATGAAAATTATTGTTGTTTGCATCTCACCTCAACTCAATCATTTAGAAATATTAACTGATGCTTGTTATGCATTTAATAAATTTAACTAAGAACTATCTGATTTACTAAACAGGTAAATTGATTTATAACTCAAATCTTTCGCATATAAGATTTTGTATTGCTCGTTTGCTATATGTTGATAAACTCGCTTCACTCAAACAGATCAACGAATTAAGCTACCATCGTAAACGAAATCTAATAAGCTCCATAGTTCGTATAAATCAATTAACCGTTTAATAAATCCTATTTTTTTACTAGAATTTGTAAGAGCGTGTAACATCATATATTAATTATTTTCTATCTAATTCCGGACTTATCGTTTTTAGATTTAAGTGGGAACTTACGTATTATATACTACTTCATAGCATGAGCAAATCTTTAAAACCGAGTAAACTAGGCTTGACCTTATTGGCGTTAGCAAAGCATAAAACAAAAACTGGATTAACAGGAGATAATTAGATTTAACTCACCAAATATGGCAAAATTGAGCAGTAAGCAATTTGCAATATAAACAAAGCCAAATCCCGGCTATAAATTAGCCGGGATTTGATATCTAGGTTTTAAATATCAATTTAAATATAAAACCTGGCCAACTTCAATTTTATTATTGACAATATTATTTAATTTTGTCAATGTATTAATAGATGTTTTCGTCGCCTGAGAAATAGAATAAACAGTATCGCTTGCAGCAACTATAATATAATTACGGCCTTTTGAGTCAGTCCTTACCCTACCCTCAATTGCAGCTAAGCGTGCGCTACGTGCAGAAAAATGAACCGTATTCGTATCATTACTAACACTTGCAGATTGTGTAGCTGGCGTATCATTGTCAGCCTTAATATTGGTCATTTGAAATGAAGGTGGCATTCTATCTGAATTAGCAGGTGATCCTGCTTGCTTAGCTACTGAGCTTCCCGGCCCATTAACGGCTACATTATTATTAACTATACTTGGTTTATTTATCAAATTATTGTTCGGTTTAACTGCAACCTGGCTAGCTGCAACATTATTATTTAGTTCTGCTTGTGAGGCAGGACTTCCTGCTAATTGAGCATATCTAGAATTTAATGTTGCTAGTTGGGACTTCAATTTATCCTGATCTGAATAATTACTATTTGCAATCAAATTGGATAATGCTTTAATTTTCATTTGCAGCGAATCGTTAGTATCTGGACCGGAATATAATTGGGCATAGTAATTTGCTACAGGGAAATTACGTTGTTTGGCATATAAGCTTGAAATACCGGCATAAGATGAAAATGGTGCATTATCATAGCTTAGCGCCTTGGTATAAATATCTATAGCATTATCATCCTTGCCCGCTTTAACTAGGCAGTTTGCAAAGTTATCATAAAATTTGGCAGGGTTAGTAGATTTAATACTGGTATTATCGAGCATGCTAAAAAAATAGATTGCAGTATTATAGTTACCGCTATCACATAAAAAGTTTGTATACTCTGCTTTTAATTGAAGGTTATTGGATTCGGTTCCGCCAAGAAGGTATTGATAATCAGCCTTGGCTAAGTCTGATTTATTAAGCTTTGAATATAACCTTGCACGTAATAAATAATAATTTGCATTTGGATTTTTCTCAATTGCATTTGTAACAGCATTTAGTGCAGCAGTATTATTTCCTTGATTGGAAAAGTTTATGGCTTGTTGATAGTATTGGTCTGCTTGGGATTGATTAAGTGATGCACAACCAACTATTAATATTATTAATACTAGGAGATATATTTTTGTTTTCATATAATTTCTTCCACTGTACTAAATATCAGATAAATGGTTCATTTTATAGAGTTTAAAATCAGCATTGGAAAATGCAGTTTTGTAGTTTAGTTATAGAGTGAATTATAAATCAATAACAGATTCGAAAATGCTAAATTAGTTTTAAAGTTAACCTAACGCCAAACCTGTTCTATAAAAAACATGAACGAATTAAAATTCAATTAGTCATTTATTAAATATTTAGTGTTTATAATTTATAAAAATATCTGTATTCCTATTTTTTTAATTTTACAGCCTATTATATCAATATCAACCTTAACAATCAAAATATTTATGTAAAAGATTGTGCGATAAATTTATTTAAAAATACTAAGTTTCTTTCTAGTGTATTACGTCAGTGCAAAATACTTATTTAAAAATAACCAGAAGTAGTATGTATCTAAACCATACATTAACATTAAAACTTATTGCCGATCAGAAAGGTTTTGTGACAACCTCACACCTAGAAACCCCGCAACAGATCACATAAATATTAACGCTATAAAACCATCAGGAATAGTAATTATTTTATTGCTTGACTAGAATTTTAGCATATAATTTACCCAATTTTTACGACAGCATCCGAATCTCATCAAAATTATAACCCATTAATTTATTTATCGAATATATAATATTTATTACATAATTAAATAAATAATATAATATTATTGGCTGCATATATTAACTTGGCTAAGGAGTCCTTTGCCGCCTAATCCTCAATACCGGACACTTTTGATTCTAATACAATTAACATTAATTAATTCTAATATGCATAAGTTTGTTGCGAGCTTTCAATTTTTTGGCAAGATAATAAGATTTATTAAAATGGTTAATTGATTTATAACTAGTTATTTAGTACATTAGATTTTATTTACGAAGGCAGCTTAATTTGTTGATTTGTTTGTGTAAAGTGAGTTTATCAATAAGTAGCAAACGAGCAATACAAAACATTATATGCGGAAGATTTGAGCTATAATTTAATTAACTTTTTAATAAATCGATAGACTAAAATAAATTAAATAAAATTAACTGTTGCAATAGCATTAATACATAAGTGTCCGGTATTGAGGGTATTATGAACTGCTATTTTCCGGATATTCGTAAATATCACAAAAATGGTGGGTTCGCTAAAAAAGAATTAATATGCTAAAATCACGAGCGCTCAAATTCTTTATGAAGATAGATTATATTCATGATTAAGCATTACCTATTTACACCTAATTACAAAAAAGCGATTAAGTTGCTTATTTTTGGTATTTTCTTGTCGCTATTTACTGTATTATACTTAGATTTAAAAGTTTATCATTTGATAAGTTCAATCTTAAGTGCCCATTTGATTGTTCCGGCGAATTATAAACATCCTAGTAAACTTTTCCAGCTACTAACAGCTGAAACGTCACTTTTTCTTTTTGTTTTAATCGCAATAGGCATAATCTTCGGCTCGGCTATTCATTTACGCAACAATTTGGCAAAGCGCGTAGTGTTTATTTTTTTCTTATACCAAACTATTAGCCTAATAACACTAATTTTAATTAAAACCGAGCTAAAATACATCTTTGGCCGCTGCGTTCCCGAGGTTTGCTTTTTAAGCAGCAACGCCATCCCAATTAACGATTATGGATTTAGTTGGTTTAATTTAGTAAGCGGTTTTGCCAGTTTCCCTTCCGGCCATTGTATCCTAATGTCATATTGTTTAGTATGGGCAAGAGTAACTAACCCATCGCTTAATAAATTATTTTTTTCAATTTTCATCTTACTTTTTAGTGGGTTGACGATTTTCAACTTTCATTTCCTAGGCGATTGCATTGCTGGAACAGTTATTGGCGCTTGTTTTGCCATAATTTCAATTTTCATATGGAATCAAATGGTAAAAGGATACCTCTTTTTGCGCCCGACAAAAAAACGCCCGAAGGTTTTGCCAAAATGAATATAAGGAAGTCTTTTGGTTTTATTTGCCTAGTTGTAAGCTATTTGGTAAATGCGCTACCAAATCCTAGCAAACCAGGCCCAAAAATTCGTTCAATTAGCGAATGGGCTTACTGTGATGGAGTCCACGATGACCGCAACGCCCTTGCAACGGCGATACAGCAAGCCAGGCAAAATTCATTTACTTTACAAATAGATTGCCCACTTTTAATTAATATTGGCATGGATATCGCTAAACCAATTTTCATTGATAATCAAACTAAAATCAGCGGCACCCCAAGAGGACGAATTTATGTTAATAATGAATTGGTGCCGGCATTTGTCATAGCCAATACTCATGACGTAACTCTTGCCAATCTGAATTTTATTTACACGGGTGAAATACCATTATCAAATATGGCCCCCGGCGGCTATTTTAATAATGGTGAATTTATAAAATCCTCATCAAAGACGCCGCCGGCTTATGCCTTTAATGATATCACTTTAAAAAATTGGTTAATCACCAATCGCTCAATTAACTTTGATCACTCTTCTTCATTTTGGACCGGTTTACCGGATCCTTTTGCTATGTTTTATATTAAAGGTGACTCATATAATATTGTTTTTTCCAACCTCAAAATTGCAGCAAAAGCTAAAGTTGCGCCTAACCATTTTATTCCAGAGGTAGTAGCACTCGTTCCTGATTATAAGTCTAACCAGGACATCAATAACTTTAATCTGTATTCAGCACCGATGGAAGTGCCGCACAAATTAACATTTAACAATATCTATCTAGATGGTTATCTAATGGGTTGGCACGGCTCTGGCCAATATCTATCGTTTAATAATATCGAAGCCAATCGCTACAGCGTGTTACAAGATGAATTTGGCAATAACCCTGGCGGAATTAACAAATGGTTTTCACCACCACACCTATTTTACCTTAATTATTCAGCAAAAATTGAATCAAGCTTAGAGAATAGTTTTATTACTCTTAGCAATGTAACCGACCATGGTATTAAAATCGGCAAAGTAGAAGACCAAGAATCAGATGCTGCTATTGCAGGAAATGCTGCATCATTAAAGCTACAAGCTCATCAGGTAAAGGTAAATAATTATGTTTCAATGCGTCCTGATGGTTTTCTAGATTTAATGTCAAGCCAAGATGTTGTTTTTAACAATGTAAAAGCGATCTATGATTCTGAATATCTCGGATACCTATTCCCAATTATTCGCTTCCCATGTATCGGCTTACCATATACTGGCTATCAAGATATCAAATTTATTAATCTTAACTTAGCTGATAAGGCTGCCATTACCCACATGCCACCCATTACCGGCAATACTGATAAAAGAAATACAAATATTATTTTCAAAAACGTTACGGTTAACTTAAACCAATGGAATAGCTATGTGTTACCGTTTTCGCCAACGGATAAAGCAAACCCAACATATTTTACTGGTGAGAACAATCAATTTGATGTCAAACTAAATTATATCCAGCGTTATGGTGATGTTCATACTCAGGGTATTAGTATTGAACGAACGAATAAGCCAAATAATACCTTACAAAACATCCCTTTAGGTAGCTTTGGACTATTTTCTATCCAAATCACTAATAAAAATCCGTTTAAAAGTACGTTTATTTTCCCAAATAGCTCAGATTTTCCTTTAGACATGGGCTATGCAGCATCATATACAACTTGCAAATTGCCAGAAATGGAATTGGCGCCCAATCAAAGTTGCATAATTACACTTAAGTATGAACCTCAAGCTTTAGGCGGTAGTGGTGAATTTAAGTTTCAAATAAAACCAAAAAACAATTCCAAAACCATTGTACCGCCTTTGTTAATCCCCTACTCAACTCGTAAGGAGATAATATCCCATAAGAAGCAGTAAAGGCCAAGCATACCCTTAGATTATTTAATGTCTTAATTTTATTTGATATTTCCATAAAATTTATCTTGTCAAAGCATTGCTAAATATACTAAAATTATGCATTAAAATTCTCATTCTAGAATAATAAATTAAAAATATAATTATAGGCGGAAAATGTATAATCCAATTAAATTTAAAAAAAGCATCTCTACTCTATTTAAATCATTAATAACCACTTCTATTCCATTTGTACTACTTAGCTGTAATGCAGGAGTAGCTTCGAATTCGACTAACTCGCAATTGGCTCCGGATAGCCTTTCAAATAGTTTAACCTTAGTAAGCAGTTATTCAGAATTTAGTAAAAACGATTGTATAAAAGGGACATTTGACAGTAAAGGTAATTTATCTTTAAGCAATATTTGTTCTACGCCACAAAGTTTTTCGCAAGCGATCTTAAAATTCGTTGCCCAGGATAATAATGGCAATGGGGTTGCTATTGATGGCCTTAGTTACTCAGATGCATATTCATTCAATGTAAATACTGCTGGTGCAAATGTAGCAGTTGGAACTTTATCAGATGTAAGCAAGGATCTTACTCTTCAGCCTCTCCAGACTATCCAATTTAGTGCATCAGTTAATGGCAATTTACAAAATGGCTTTAATAATCTCCTTGCTAACCAAACTTTTGAAATTGATGGGATATTCAACAATAGCAATACAGCAATTGCACCCTTAACACAAAGCACTTCTTCCAATGATACAACGGCAAGCTCAAATGGCCCTATTTCTAAAGCGGCGCTCCAAGCTACTGCAAATACAGGAACGCTAAAACTAAATATTGACACCAAAAATGCCGGCTGTAATAAATGGGCCGATTGTTCCAAAGTAATGGTGCAGATAAATGACAGTTTGGGCGCTGCAGTGGATAGCGTAAAGCTAACTTCTGGCAGTTTTGGTAAAACATATAGCACTAGTGTCGATTTACCTGTTGGCAAATACACAATAACCTTATCGAATGTGCCTAATACAACTAGCCAAATTGATGCTACAACTGTTGACATCACGAATGGCAAATCGGTAACGAGCAATATTACCTATAATACTACTGTGGGTTCTGTTAAGGTAACTGTTGATACCTCTAAAGCAGGATGTACTGCAACTAGCTGTAAAAATTTGGCAATTAATGTAGTGTCTGTATTAAATGGAATTTCTGCTGGGGGCTTTACCGTTCCTGAGTCGCAAATAGGCAAATCTTCTTATAACCAACAAATTGATGGTATCCCTGCCGGAAATTACCAAGTAGTTGCAACGCCTGCTGCAAATACAGTCGTGACTTACTCGGATAATGGCGGCAAAGTAGCTGTAGCAGCTGACAAAACAGTTTCGCAGAAAGTGACTTATACTGCTGATGCTAATTCTGGCAGTGCGCAAATTTCATTGGGCACTTTAATTAGTGGCCGACAAATTCAATTACCGCTGACTATCATCAACCCTGCAAATAATAACCAGGTAGTGTATAGCGGAAACATCGCTCAAGGAGGTTCTGTTAGTGTATCAGGCCTCGATAGCCGATTAAATTTTAATGTTTGCATTCCTCAAGGTTATGCTGATCCAGCACTTGGCAAGTACTTTGTCCAGACTGCGTGTCAATCACTTAAGATTAATAAATCTAAAACTACCAATTTAGCAATAAATATGGTAGCAAGTAGCGCCACAATGGTACAAGTTAACCTGCAAGTTAGCGGCTTAACTGCTGGCGATAGTGCCCAAACCACGTTTGGAGATGCAGCAAATAAATATATTTATGCTCCGTTAAGCGGCGTTACTAATAATAAATATCCATTAACATTTGAAAAATCAAGCACTATAAGTTTATCAACTAAGGCTTTGGCCGCGTCAACTGTTTATACCGTAAATCCATTAGTATATAATGCAACGCTGAATTTACCGGTTACTATTAATCAAGCGTTTTCAACGATTACTATTGGTGCATCTTTAGATATTGCAACTAGCTATAGTTATGTAAATAATACCTTAATTAATGTTCCGGTTGGCAGGTTTGGTTTAATTTCATATGTTGTAACCAATACCTCAAATGAGATAGAATCAGCAATGACATTCCCATCGGCTAGCAGTTACCCGCAAGATGTAACTATGGATGTGACTAGAACGACTTGTATGTGTAAAACATGTTCGCCGGTTAGAAGTGTAGCTAGTTTAAACCCAGGACAAAGTTGTATCGTAGTGTTTAAATATCAGCCAACAGCTTATAGCACTAGTGGTACTTTTAACTACAGTATGGGGTTCACTGGTACTACTAGCAAAAAAACTTTGGCTACACCAATAATTACGATCCCATATTCGTCACGAAGCAAATAAACCGTCTGATAGTAAAAAACTGCAGGAGAAAATTCCTGCAGTTTTTTTTTATTTTTGTCGCATAAGCCAAATTGGCTTTTGATTAGCTGGATTTAGACACGAACATTAAGCACTATATATATTGCTTGCTTTACATCTAACTTTCTCTCAGCCATGATTCTTTTTACTTCCGCCAATTTTGCATCAACTAAATAACGGTACCAAAACCCCTGCAAGAAATGAAAAGAAAATCCGGCAGCGCCATCGAGAAAGCCTAATGCAAAGAAGTAGCGGAAACAGAAGTACATAAATGCCCTAATCCCGCTTGGTAACTTATAATAAACGTTTTCTTTTAACCAGCGCTTAATGCCAAATGGTGATTCAGTATTATGTTTTGCAGAATCAGGCTGGATAAAATTATATTCTTTATTCAAGATATCAATGACTTCACGCGCAGAATAGCCATTATGTTTTTCCACCCACCAACTTAACGGGTTTAAATTATGATCAATTATATAGCCGCGAAAATAGATTGCCTTACCAGATAATTTGATGTGCTCATCCATCCAACGTGTTTCCATGGCACCTTTGGCATTACGCCATAACCGTAACATTGTAATATTTACTGCACCAAATCTAATCATTCTACCCTGAAAAAACCGTCTTAATCCGCAGTAAACTCCAGCTATATCATCGCCTAAACTCTGCAAACGGTTTTTGATATCTTCTCTAAATTCATCAGATACATACTCATCGGCATCTATCCGCATAACCCAATCACAATCAGCAGGAACTTGTGCCATTCCCCATTTAAATTGGTCAGAATAATTAACCCATTTACGCTGATAGACTTTAGCGCCTAAATTAGTAGCTATTTCGACAGTACGGTCATTAGAGTAACAATCAATGATTATACATTCGCTAGCTATATCTTTTAGTGCATTCAAACAACGCTCGATATGCTTTTCTTCATTATAAGTTAAAATAATTGCTACTATCTTCAATTCTTGTGGCTCCATCAATCACAAATAACAAATTCTGGCGTAGTACCACCAGTTAATACCCACTGATAAAGATCAAACATTTTTTTTGCAATTTCAGGCCAAGAGAAATCTTGTTCCATTAAATCGCGTCCCCTTTGCCCCATACTGGCAAGCTCAGAACCAGATAACGCCATAAGCTTAGCAAGACCTTGATATATCGCATCAGTCGAAATATCTGTCCAGCAGCCGATATTAAGTTCTTCAATACATTGCCAAGGTGCACCTTTAGTAACAACCACTGGTACCCTTGAGGCCAATGCTTCAGCAACCGACATGGCAAAATTTTCCGAATGGCTTGGCAGTACAAACAAATCGGCATTATGATACTCCTGCCATTTGGCATCTTGGTATAAAGGCCCGTTAAAACTAATTCTTGTTAAATTTAATTCACTAGCTTGGTTTTGAAGTTTTGCTAAATGCCCATTATAATCTGGCCCAACAATTTTAAGTTGCCATTCCGGAAACGATTTTTGCAGTTTCTGCCAAGCAAAAAGTAGCATGTCCAACCCTTTTATCGGGTGTACCCGTCCCAGATACAGCAAAGTACGCAGACTTTGCGGCTTTTTAGTAAAGCCAAAAGGTAACTCTATACCATTAGGTATTACGGCTACAGGTTGTCGATAGCCCATTTTACGTATATCAAGATATTCACTTTCAGCGGTAGCGTGAAAACAAATCGTCGGTTCCAGGGCTGGCTTTTGTAGCAGCGGCCAAAATATCTTTTTAACTATTGAGCCACTATTCCAAGCTGCTGTGGCAAAAGTTCCACGCGGAGAGGTAACTAAAGGCAAATTGTACTTTCTTGCTATTTTACCCGGATAAACATTCGGCATCATCCATAATCCATGATTATGAATTAAACTAATTCCACCTTCTTTTGCTTTAGCATTTAGGTATCTCCACATCTCAGGAGAACGTCCCAGCCTGGCAGGACCAGTGCCTGGATGTAGGCTTACTGAGAATGGTAATAGATTTACTTCTGGTTTATAATCGCAATCAACTAGTTCAATATTTTTATCAAAAGAATAAATTTCCCTGTATAGCTGGCGAACTGAATAGGACGGGCCTTTAGCTTCGTCTGCTATAGAATGGATCGTTGCAATTATATTTGCACTTTTTGCCATATGTCTATTTCTTTCTTTATTTATGCGCTCTTAAGTGCTCACCATGATCATAGATTAAGCTCTGGATCCACATTACAATTGGGATCAGCCGAACCAATAAAACAATCAAGGCATCCATATTCAATTCAGCAATGGATGAAATCATGATAACCGTGCTCATCGAAACTAGAGCTCCAGCGCTAGTCTTCCATGGTTTGGTTAGTTCCCGGGTTAGGCGCTGCAAACCACCAATAAAAAGGAATCCCGCAAAGACAATCAGGTAACCACCACCTATGTATAAATAAGTCAAAATCCCCATTGCAGTGGAAGAAAATGAATATTTTAAGTTCATTACTACTTGAGTATACCATAAGCCTATATTTTGTAATGTCTTACCTGACCAAATAAACCTTGGTATCCACGAATATAAGGGAGAAAGCATCACTTCAGTGATAACTTGCGGGCTTCCAGGTGGAAGTACTTCATTATTATCATAAAATTCAACACCTAATGAGCCAACCTTAACCATACTAGTTCGGGCCATTACTTTCAAGTATACCGGAGCATTACCCTCATCATCTTCTTCGTAAGAAGCCTTTTCCAACTGTTCATCAGTTGGTAGTACCATTATCTTTGTCATCGCAATTAATGAGTTACTTGGAAAATGCTGGTCCATCGAATTTCTAATGGCCCGGAATCTCTCTACTACCGGATAGGCGATATTAATAAAAAGAACAATAAAAAAAATCCATTTTATTGAAAACTTCCCGGTTCTTGCATACTGGCATAGAAGAACAACTATAAAAGGCAAAATTACCATTTTCTTGAAACCAGTCAAGAAACCGCCCAAAGTTAACTCTATAAACATAATTACCATAAACCAAATTTTCACACGAAGTGAAGGATGAGGCCCATAATATTCCAAGGCCACTACCACAAGTGCAATCTTGCCAATATAACCTAACAAATTAAAATATTGTGTATAAGCTGCAGCCCGAATATATGCATCGTAGCTGCTCGCATAACCATATACCCCCATATCTATTTGCAAAAGCCGGCCAAGAACGCTAATTGCTACCAAGAAGAAAATAACTCGATCTTTTAATTTAGCATCATAATTAAAAAATTTGTTAGATAAATGCTGGCAATAATCCGTATTAACTAGCCGCTGTACTGACTTAGACCAATAACCAATCCACATCGCGCCGGCACCAATTATTGCCATTAGTTCTAATTTGCACATCGCAAGTGTTATGCCGGGGGTAATCCCAAGTGAAAAAAGAATTTCCTTGGGAAGGTAATAAAGAACATTGGTAATACCATAATAAAGCCCAAAAGTCATCACTGCACAAAGAAATGTTGGATTAATTAAAAAACGTCGATTATCAAACCGATAAAGTCGAATAATTTCAATTAATAAATAAACTCCCAATATAACACTAAGTAAAAGCAGGCTTAATCTTGGGCTAATTAGCGAAGCTAAGCAGGCATAGTAAGCGCATCCTCCACAGATAATCGCAAAAGAGGCAACTAATGGTACTGAAATTCTTAGCTTGGCCGGCCGATACATTATTATGTAACCTTTATCTCTGGTAGCGGGAATCCATTTGCCAAACCATCCAAGGTTGCTAATAGCAATTGCAATCTATGTTGGTAGGTGTGTTCTTTATACGCCCGATCTTTACCTGCCTTAGCAATGGTTGCTCTTTGATCCGGGTTTTTTATCCAATAATCAATCTTGGCATGTAAATCAGTAACACTATTAAAACTCACTATCTCTTCGCCATCACGAAATAACTGCTCTAAACCAGGCCGCCAATTAACCATTTGAAAGGCCCCAATACCTGCAGCTTCAAATGTCCTGACATTTAAGCCCCAAATTTCCCCATAATGAAGATTATTCAATACAATTTTAGCCCCTAAAAAGGCTTTGGCCTTTTCACTATTATATACCATTTTATTTTGGAACATTTTAGCCACATTATCTTTGGACATCCATATAGGTGCCGGTGGCCCCCAAACTTTTACTTCATAATTAGCAAGATGTTGGTAAAAAGCCACACGCCATGAGTGAGCATTTCCAGCAGTAGTTATATCACATAAATACTGATCATCAATTTTTGTTCCTTCCGGCAAATTATGTAACGTAGGATTAAACGCCTCAGGCAAATAATAAACCGGTGAACGTAAAACTTCCATTAACGTATATTTAATAAATGGATCCTTGAAAAATAATGCGTCATAACAAGCGTTCATGAAATAACCCTTGTGGAAGTTAACTAACGCATCAGGAAACCAGAGGGCAATTTTTGCATTAGTTATCTGTTTTAGCTTGGCTACCTCTGCTGGCTGTAAAAAATCATGACATACGATTACATAGTCTATTTGCTGATTTTTAACCAACTTCCACAACCCCTCTATATGCTTGGACCTAAATTTAGGTACTGAGTCAAATGCCTGCCAAATAACACGCCGTGCTTGATTGATTCTATGCCGTAACACTCCGCCACCCTGCGGCGCATTTACCCCAGGCGTAAATCGAAACACCCCATAGCCCATTTCAAGAAGAGTTTCAGCGATGTGTAATCCAAATGCCTCGGTCGAGAATTTTCCAATAACTAAAACATTTTGCATGTTCTATCTTTACTCCAACAGTTTAAAAAAACCAAAAAAACTTCTATCGCTTAACTCTTATTATTCTTAATATACGAGTCTTAACCTCTAGATTTAAATCATTCCAGGAAAATATCACGCCTAATATTAAACAAAGAACAGTAGCCATATACCACCACCAGGAAATTAGTGGCAGATAAGCCGATACAATCAAAAAACCGACTGTTGTACCAAAGCATAAATAGTTATACCAGGCAAAAAGCCTAATTTCATTAGCGCCAATTGATTTTAAGGTTTTTTGCATATAGATTTTACTATTTACAATTAATAAAACCAATTCAGCAAGAAACACTGCCCAACCAATTCCAGCTATTCCAAGACTACTAAAATATAGTAGCAAATAACTTAGAAAAAATACACCTCCACGGATAACACCAGAAAAAACTAAATAAGCTCGCTCGTTTAAACCGGTAAGAAAAGTATTAAATAAGGAATTCAAGGCATAAATTGAAACGCTTGCCATCAGTAATAGCATCAGTGGCTTATTAAGCGGTAATTTACCTCTTGTCCAAAATAGATAAACTTTATCGATCAGAGGATATGCCACTAATAATGATAAATTTACAATTACACTCATTAGTAATGTATGTACCCGATGTACCATCAGAAATTTGCTATGTTCGTTGGTAGAATGATAACGCACAATATCAGGCAATAATGGGGCTGTCACAATATTAGTAACGGTAGTCCACAAATTACTTAATGTCCGCATGGTCGAATAGATAGGCACCATTGCCGCACCAAGGATTGCCGAAATAAGAACTACAAGGCCGCTATTTCCTATTTGCTGGACAAAACCATTAATTGTCATTGGTAATGAATTAAATATTTCCTTAAGGCCAATTTTCATATCTGTGTTTTTTAGCCACGGGTAGAATTTTGGTAATTTACATCTTATATATATTGCAGAAGATAGATAAACGATAGCCTGGGATACCGCAAAAAATATTGCAGCCATAATAACATCTACTTGCATATAAGCGGCTAAAATCAGCGCAAAACTCTGTGCAAGTTGCAAAAATAGCATCCACCATAATAACTGGTAGAGCATACCTACAGGAATTAAGAATCGATGCAAAATTCCAGTATAAGAACAGACAAAAGTCCAAGTAACGATCATGATTAGCAAACTTAAACCGGCATTTTTCGCTGTCAGCGTAGTTCCTGCCGTGTTGCCTATCAGGATTCCCATGCTCTGAAAATAATAAAGAAAAAGTACAATTAAAAGTTGGAATAAGCCAATAGCTGCTACCCCCCATACCCCTGAAGCCATAATTTTTTTCATATAATCCTGATCTTTATGATACAGGATATTGAGTTCGTTGCCAACATATGACGTATAGCCGCCATCAATAGTTCTTAACATTGTAAACGCAGCCGATATTGCCAGCCATGTACCATACATTGTTTTACCCCAGTAGCGCAGGCAAATTGGTACACTTATTAGTTGGATAATGATGGATAGACCGGTTGATAAAAATGATACTGCCGTAGTTTTAATTACCCGGTTTTCTATATTAGCATTTGCATTCAATTATTTAATCTCTAGTTAGAATTTTTTTATATATATTTATGTATTTTTCAGCAACCGCCTCAGGGGTATAATTTAATACGTTCTGAGTGCCTGCCGCAATTAAAGACTCACGTAACTTAGAGTCACTAGAGACTTTAATTATTGCCTGCCGTATTTGCGTAACTGACTTAGGATCAACTAGTAATGCCCCTTTACCGGCCGTAGATTTCATGGGAGAAAGATCAGAAGTAATAACCACACGGCCAACAGCTTGAGCTTCAATGATCGGTACTCCAAACCCTTCAGATAAAGAAACAAAGGCTAATATATCTGCATCAATATAACTTTGGTAAACTTCATTTAAGGATAAATTGTATTTATTGATATAATTAATCTTAAATTTTTCAAGGCAATCTTTTTGCGACTCTGTAAGTTTACCAATAATTGTAAGAGTACAATCAAACCCGTTAAGCGCTTCTGCTAATCGAGACAGATTCTTGTTGCCTTTGGTTCCAATTTGTAATATATTTGGCTGGTGTACATTAAACTCACGATAAACAGGTTTAAATAGGCTTCTATTATAACAGTTACTTATTACCGACGGGTATTCAGCCATTAGCTTCTGCGCCACCAAAGTTTCTGCAGTTTCTGTAGAAATCGTAGTGATATACTTGGCTTTAGATATAGGCAACGACAGGTAAATAAACTTATAAATCTTTTTCTTGAAGCCTTTTAAGACATCGCGAAAATAATTAATATCATGAATAGTTAATACCGTCTTTTCTTTTGGTAACCCAAGTGCAACGTAATGGACTGCACCGGTAATATGATAAATATCAGCATCAAATTGCCGTAGGGCTTTTAGGTCTTGCAAGAGTGTAGGCTTACTACCTAGCTGATATTCAATTACCTCAAATTTTTTCCTAAACTCAATTGCCAAAGTTTGAAAGAGTTCTTCAATGCTATTGGCACCTTCTACTCTTTTGCGATAAATCAAAACTAATTTTTTCATATATACTATCCTTTGCTATTAAGTTATAGAATTATATGAATACACTGATTTTAAAAAGGGCTTTTCAGGATGGTTATAGATTATGCAAGACAATTTTATATTTAAATTAGCGAAACCTTGCGTCATGAGCCCAATCATCTTAGTATTATCTGATGGCTGGCAAACTAAAATATTTTCTTCGGCCAACTGCGCTAAATTCATAAAGATCGGACAATCGAGAGCTCCTGGCGTTTCAATAAAAATACAATCGAAATAGCTACATTTATCAATAATCTGCCGCATATAATTAAGTTCAATCCCATGCTGGTTATTAAGAATTAGTTCAGCTAACAAAGTCTGGTTAGGATGGTTTGAATCAATTAGATGATTATCACTATTAAATCTGCCAGCAGAGGTTAATACATTAAAGTATGCGTGAGGATCTGCGGCTACATCAGTAACTTTATGATCAAATTCTGACCAGCCAAAACGGATAACTAATACCTTTTTACCTTGTGAAAGCAGGTAATCTGTTACCTTTTTAATTATAAATGATTTACCAGAACTATCTTCCAGGCTTCCAATATTACAGAAATAAGTCTTTGGAGAAACCTGATTTATTTGCTGTATAAAGTAGGAATAGATAATGTTAAATACCGGGTGGTTACCTGCAATATTGCCTTTTTTGTCGCGTAGGAAAGGAATAATACCTAAGAGTTTACTTTCAGTTGCATAAGCTATATATTCTGGATCGCTAGGACTCCAAATTGTCAAATATAAAACAACCACTATTTGTAAAAACAAAATTCCAATTAAAGAGGATAATATAACTTTAGGTGACAGTGGCGTAATTATTGGAGCTACATCCTTAGTTGCATAAGATAGTACTTCAACCGGGCTACTTAATCCTGCATATTTGATTTTCAGATCCTGCTCTTTATTCATTAAAAGCAAATAAAGCTGCTGGTTCACATCTAGAGTTCTTTTAAGATTTATAAATCCGGCCTGCTCCTTTGGCAATTGCCCTAATTCGGCTTCAATTGTTGAACGTTTTTGCTTAATAATATCAATTTCTCTTTTGAGGGCAACCATAAGAGGATGATTAGGTGTATATAATACCCGGTACTGTTTCTCCAATATCTGTTTTTCCATCAGTTGCAGATCGATATTGGTTAACTGATTCAAATCATTTCTGGCTTGGCCATCAACGTCCACTACGCCATGCACTGCCTGATACTTAACTAGCGATTCTTGCGCCTCTTGCAAATTACTTTTTGCCAATGCTAGCTGGTCATCAATAAATTCAATTGATTGCTTAATATTTTGGCGTTGGCGCTCCCAGGTCTTCTGGCGAACTTCATCTATAATATCATTGATAAGGCGTGATTGTTTTTCAGGGTTAACATCTGTCAAAGAAATGGTTACAATCCCGGTATCACTTTGTTCGGTCTTCTTGATAATAACTACTGGAGTAATATTAAGTTTTTTTACCAAACTGGCAACTACAGTATCCATAGTCAATTTCTGGACCAGATAACTAACATTTCCCTTCCCTTGGTAACTTGAGATCAGTAAATAAATTTGGCTATTTTGAAAAGGAACGCCAACTTTTCCACTACCAAGCTTATAGTAATTTAGGTAAACATTAAAATCTGACTCATTTATAAATTTGATTACAAATTGTTTGTTATATAAATTATCGCTCACTTCCAGAATAGGAATTTCCGGGTAGACGACTCGTTCCTTTGGCTTAAGAAAGTTTGTATAAATTTTTTTAATGTCACGAACTTGTTGAAATTGAATATCTATATCCAATTTATTTTTCTTGATTACATTGTTTAAAATATAATCTGTAGTGAGAAGTGAAGTTATTGTCTCACTATTTGAAGCGACGCCACTACCACTTATGGTATTACTATCTTTAGCAGTATCCAATGATGGAAGGGAATCATAAGTAAGCGGATACAGATTATTAATTTGGATCGATCCGCTGGTTGTAAACTTTTGAACTTGGCGTTTATTAGAAAAAATCATTAGACCCATTACAATAATGACTAATGGGATAAAAAGAATTAAGATTTTGCCCAAATTCAAGCGGATATTTTTTAGTATAGTCTCGAGACCGATATCACGAACATACTGTTTTGTCATATGTTACTTTCTTACTTGTTCTAGTTTATAATTTTAACGTTACTAGGTACCAGGTTAGTAGTAAACCATAATGCTTGCGCAGCCAATACTAACGAAGAAGCTACTCTACCGAATTGAGCTACTCCTGCCGTACTTACAAATACTAAATCATCTGTTTGAAGGACAAAAGCATTTGCCAATAACAATTTTACGGGCGATGAAGCATCCAGCTGATATATATTAATCTGATCTGACTTCACTCGCCGTAAGACATAAATACTCTTAACATCTGCAGCACTTAAGTTTACCCAGCCAGCTAAGCTTAAAGCTCCAGCCAAGTCAAGGGGCGTATCGTTTAAATAAATCGCGTAAGGCTTATTCACTTCACCTAAAACATACACTAATTTGCTGCGGTAGCCTGCCATTCGGATACTGACTTGCGGGTTTACTACGTAAACTGCCAGTCTCTTAGTCAGTTCGCTACGAACTTGATCAATTGTCATCCCTTCAACTTTTACCTTGCCAATCATGGGTACAAAAATATTTCCGTTTTCATCAACCGTATAGCTGGTAACTCCCTTATCCACAGCATCTTTCGAGGCCAAGGTTGCTGAATTACCCCCATCGGTTATCACCCCTGGCAATAACGGATTATTATCTGAAGTAAATGACATTCCAAGTGGCGAGCTAAATTCTGGGTGCCCCCATACATAAATGATAAATTGATCTCGATTACCAATTTTATAAGCGTAACTAGTTTTATTACTTTTAGCTAAAACTACATTATCAATTGGATATAAATGTACTGAATATTTACCATTTGTCATACTAGATTCAAACACCACACCAGACTCATTACTAAGTAATGTCCGTGGTAAAAGTGCACATGAATCTAGTTGTAGAGTGACTAGTGCCGCTACAATTAAATAAATTATCAGCATCCAATTTTTTAATTTATGCATTTTTGTTCAGTTTAAAACATTTTCATTTTAACGAATTATTAAATTTAACTATTACTATAACATAGATTAAATCTTATAATGTTAAATTATCCTAGTAGCCAAGTATAATATACTATTGCCACTGCACATAGAATTGGCATAGTTCCTTACCGGTAGCTAAATGACTGGTATTGAAATTATATACAGAGGAACTGGAACTCCAAATAATTGACTTGCCATCATTCGTAATCAAAGAAATATCATTATAATAGCCATCAGTAGTAATAACTAACCTATTATCAGCCGGTGCATAATTACTATCAGTTAAACTATCCCACAAGTATAAATTTGCTCCAAGATAGGCAATTGAATCCTCAAATAGAGAATATTTACCCTTATTAGGCCCGTGCTGTAATTGGGCAAAACGAAGCATTGGAGTCGTTGGGATACCAATCATCTTCGAGTTATAATAAGGTTGCGAAGTACACAATTCCAATGCATCTTTATTGATAGAAGATAAATACTCATCAAAATGCACCCCTTGGAATGGTATCCAAAATGAACCGGCGCAGTTTGGATCTTCCCTAAAATCGCACGCATCTAAGTTTGTTTCTGGAATATAATTGCCAGTAAATTTTAAAACACTAATAAACTGATGATCCTGATCGGTAACCATTAAACATTCATTTGGCCGTAACATGAATCCACGTGGCACTTCATATGGGCTGGTTTTGACATCATCAACCAAGGTACAACTAATTGCATTAACAGTAATCTCTAAATCGTCAATTGTCATATTTGGGCTTGTTGCTTTAACTATAAAGTTTCCTTGGCTATTACGTTCGGCTTTTACAGAAAATTCACAGTTTGTAACTTTGCTGTCAAATATACATTCATTTGTTGATAAGGAAACTCCATTGGCACTTAAGTTAACCTTGATTGGACTACTAATTAACGGTCCAGTATAATTCAATCTTACAGTTTCACTGTAGCCACCAATTGTTGAAATTTTATTTTGCGAAAAGCTAATCTTTGCTTTTGAAGCTATCCGTGAACTGTATGGAATATTCTTGATATTACTTGTATAGGTAACACCTCCATTAGTAACTGCCGAAACGCTAAAATTGAATGAGGATTTTTCCCCTTCAACTTTTGGCATGTATTGCAGCACAATCATACAAGAACCTTGCGGGGAAAGAGTTTGCTTATTATTTAGTGCACAGGTTGTCCTAAACTCATTATATTGTATATTTTCAGGCAGGTTATTCGGTAATTGTAAATTGAATAAACTTTCAGCCAGATTATTCGTAACCAAGATGCGCTTTAAACCAAATTTCCCAACCGGAACATTTTCTAAGGTGTCATTATATTCTACAGGTGTATTCATATCACTTATTACTAACCCGGTCTCTTGACCAAATAACAATCCACCTAAGTCATTTATCATGGCTTTAGTAACCGAAGTACCAGAATTAGCACTGTCCTTTGTGACACTGCTACTACCGCTAACACTATTACTGCCACCACTATTACATGCCGTTAGAATTAACGTCATTAAGAAACTTAAAAAGAACAATAAACACTTTGGTTTTCTCAACATATAATTTCCGCCCTATATTTGGAATATAATTTATATAAAATCAGCTATTACCTAATTTTAAATTTGAAATTAACAGAGTTTAACTTTTTAAAAACAAAACTGCTATTCACTTTCATTTAAAGCCATTTAAAAGTGGTAATTCAGTGCAAGTCAGTTCTTTTTAAATCTATAAAAGGCAGACTCGCATTTATACACTTATTTTATATTTAAGTATAATTATTATTTAATAAGCGGCAAGGATCTAGATGTAAGTGTAGTGATAACATTGTGGAGCATTAGATTTCTCATAGATAGTCCAATGATGGCTCTACTTACATATTTAAATTAAGAATATTGGTAATTCCCAAGAAAGGAATCGAGATAGAGGGTGCCGCTATTTATTATATACCTCTATATTTAATGTACAACCATTCAATAATTATTTTTTTATGTTATATTCATTAATTAACTGGTCAATATGATCTTGTAATGATCAGATCAAGGACATGATTTTGCCACAAAAATTGCCATTTTGGCAACATAACATGGCTTCTAGAGTACCATTTGGCAATAATTTTTTTTATTCCAGATCAAAGGCTAATTAGCTGCTTGATTTATACCATTTTGCTTAAATACGACACTTGGGTAAAAAAATAAGAAAATATTATTTACCACGCATAAACATGGCATCAAGCTCCTTCATTGAAAGTTTAAACCATGTTGGTCGTCCATGATTACAGTAATTAGAACGTTCAGTTTGTTCCATTTCACGTAATAACGCATTCATTTCAGATAGGGTTAAATTATGGTTGGCGCGAACTGCACAATGACAAGCCATGGTAGATAGAATTTCTTCTTGATGCTCATTTACCACGTTTGAATGGCCAAAGCTTGCTAATTCATTTAATACATCAATTACTAATTTCTCGGCCCTGTTTTCGTCAAGCAGCAAAGGGATTGCTCTAATAGCTAGCTGTTGTTCGCCTATTATATCAACTTCAAAGCCGAGCAATTCAAGTTCGCTTTTATGTTCAGCCAATGCTTCTACTAATATCGGAGTCACAGTGACAGGAATTGGCATTAGTAACTGTTGGACAGCAATACTATTATTGCATAACTGCCGCTTCAAGCGTTCAAGGATTACTCGTTCATGGGCAGCATGCATGTCTACAACTACCAACCCTTCTCTAGTTTGAGATAAAACATATACACCATGCAGTTGGGCAATAGCAAAACCTAATGGCGGCATAGTATTATACTCGTCTACTTCGCCACTTGTGGTTTCAGTTGCAAATAGTTCGGTATCCTTGAGGCCGCCTTTATTTGTTGACGGAATTGGGCCTAGCCATTCGCGCACCAACTCCTGGTTAGCGGTTTGGTTAAGTTTAAATTCAGGATAAGTATTCCCGCTGCGGTTATAATTGAATGTAGGTTGCTCATAAGATCGGTTTAGCTCAAAGGTATTCGACCTAGCACCAATATTTTCAACAGTTTCAAACCTCCCAGAAGAGATAGTTTCTCCGGCAAAAGCATTCTGCAGACTACTTGACTCCTCGTAAAGCGGCACTGCCAGTGCTTTTTTTAATGAACGACTGATAAAACTATGAATAGCACTAGAATCTTTAAAGCGCACCTCACTTTTACTTGGATGCACGTTTACATCGACATCACTTGCTGAAATTGATAAAAATAAGACATAGTTGGGTGAATGTTCATGATGAAGTACGCCACTAAAACCTTGCTTTACGGCATTTTGCACAACCTTATCGCGTATAAAACGCCCGTTCAAATAAAATAATTGAACGTTCTTATTATTTTCCAAATAAGCAGGGTGATACACATAGCCAGATAAACTGAGTTCCTCCCCAGCTATCTCAGCAATTGGGAAATATTTCTGGGAATATTGAGCACCATAAAGTTGGCTTACCCGGATTAGCAGGTCCGTTGCTGGCAGAGAATAAATCTCTTTGCCATTATGCGATAATCTGAAACTAATCTCTGGATGAGACATAGCAATACGTTCAAATACTGACTTACAATGCTGATATTCAGTAATTTCACTTTTCATAAATTTTTTACGCGCTGGTATATTATTATATAAATCTTTTACTTCAACAACTGTACCGGGATTGATGGCGGTTGGCACTACTGGCTTAATTTTGCCAAAAATATTGGTAATTTGATAGCCGATATTGCTATCTAAAGTACGGCTGGCTAAAGTAAACCAGGAAACTGAGGCAATTGACGCAAGCCCCTCACCGCGAAAACCAAGAGTGTGTATGCTATATAATTCATCTTCAGCACTGATTTTACTTGTTGCATGACGTTCTATAGCCAGGGGCAAATCTTCCCCTTCAATACCCGCCCCATTGTCAGTAACCTTGATTTGCTTTATGCCCCCTTGCTCCAATTCAACATTAATTATTGCTGCTTTGGCATCAATACTATTTTCAAGTATTTCTTTAAGTGCAGAAGCCGGCCGTTCAACAACTTCACCAGCACATATCCGGTTTATCAGATTATCATTTAATTTATGTATGCGCAATGCCATAGCTGATTACTACTTCTTAAATTTAGTATCCCAAATCATTTTTAATGCCGGTAGAACCGATACAACCATTACCGCTAAGATGATTAATGACATGTGCTCTTTTACGGCTGGAATATTACCAAAGAGGTAACCGCCAAATAGGAAAATAACCACCCATAATAAAGATGCCGCCAGACTAAACCCAAGAAACTTACGATAAGTCATCTGGCCAAGCCCAGCTACAAATGGCGCAAACGTACGAACCAATGGAATAAACCGGGCAATAATAATTGCTTTTTGCCCATGGCGTTCATAGAATTCATGGGTCTTATTCAAAATATCTCTGCGAAAAATTTTTGAATTAGGGTTTGAAAATAACTTTTGTCCGACAAACTTACCGAGAAAGAAATTTGTGTTATCACCTAAAAATGCAGCAAGTATCAATGTAATAGTAAGAAGTCCGAGATGTAATTGCCCAGCACCGGCAAATGCACCGGCAACAAATAAAAGTGAGTCTCCTGGCAAAAACGGTGTTACAACTAAGCCCGTTTCACAGAATATTACTAAAAAAAACAACAAATAAAAATAACTATGATAATTAGTAAGTACTACTCCAATATATTTGTCCAAATGAAGTACTACATTAATCAGATCCATCATTTACTTGACACCTCATAAAATTAAGGGCGCTTTAAACGCCCTTTTGCTTTGTTTTTATTCAGGCTTAAATAATTAAACCACTGCTTCTTCTTTACGTTTTACCGGTTTAACCAAGTTTTCGCGTGAGACGCCCAAATACATAACTATTGGCGAAGCAACAAGTACTGAAGAATAAATACCGAACAAGATCCCGATTGTCAGAGCTAAAGCAAAGTAATGTAGACTTGCGCCACCAAAAAACAGCATTGACAACACCATCATTTCAGTACAACCATGAGTAATAATGGTCCGGCTCATAGTCGAAGTAATTGCATTATTTATAATTTGCGGCACACTTCCCCCACGGATAGTTCTAAAGTTTTCGCGGATCCGGTCAAATACAACTACAGACTCATTGACAGAATAACCCAATACAGCCAGGATTGCAGCTAAAACTGTCAGCGAAAACTCCCATTGGAAGAAGGCAAAAAAACCAAGAATAATAATAACATCATGCATATTGGCAATAATAGCTGATACTGCAAAACGCCATTCAAAACGTAATGCCAAGTAAACCATGATTCCAATACACACAAAAGCAATTGCCATCAAGCCGTTATTAACCAAATCTTTACCAACTTGCGGGCCGATATATTCGACACTTTTTAGCTGAACGTTTGGATTATCAGCTTTTAATGCGCTAAATACATTATTAGATACCGTAGCAGTGTTCATATCTTTCTTGTTAGGCAAGCGCAGCATTACATTCTTGGAACTGCCATAAATTTGTACAGTAGCTTGATCAAGCCCTAATCGATCCAAATCGGTACGGATTTTATCGACATTAGCTGCTTCAGTATACTGCACTTCCATTAAAGTACCACCGGTAAATTCTACTGATAAATTTAGGCCTCGGCTAAATAAAAAGAATACCGCTAAAATAAAAGTTATTAAAGAAATACTGGTTGTCAACTTCCCGTAACTCATAAACGGGATATCTTTTTTAATTCTAAAAAATTCCATAACTAATAATCCCTCGCTACGTTAAATCGGAAGTTTTTTAATTCGGCGATTTGCATATAAGTAGCCGGTAATTCCACGCGACACTAATACTGCACTGAACATTGAAGTTAAAATACCCAGACAATGTACTACTGCAAATCCTTTAACCGGGCCAGAACCAAACGCTAGTAATGCCAAACCGGCAATCAAGGTAGTTACGTTAGAATCAAGAATAGTTGCCCAAGCGTGACCATAACCGGCTTCAATTGCAGCATGCGGTTTTTGCCCGGCACGGAGTTCTTCTCTAATCCGCTCATTAATAAGGACATTCGAGTCAATTGCCATACCTAGGGCCAAAGCGATAGCGGCAATACCCGGCAACGTCAGGGTTGCTTGCAGCATCGATAATAGCGATATGAGCAATAGTAAATTAACCCCTAATGATATTACCGAAATTGCACCGAATACCAGATAATAAATACACATAAATACCGTAATAGCTACAAATCCCCACAATACTGAATGGAATCCTTTGCTAATATTTTCCTGCCCTAATGATGGGCCGACCGTACGTTCTTCAATAATGTTCATTGGTGCAGCAAGGGAACCTGAACGTAATAATAACGCTACATCATTGGCATCCTGGACACTCATAGAACCAGAAATTTGCACTTGGCCGCCACCAATTTGCGTGCGAATAACCGGAGCTGTAACTACTTGGCTCTTACCATGGTCAACCAAAACCATTGCCATTCGTTTACCTACATTATCCCCAGTTACTTGTTTAAATATACTGGCACCAGTACTATCTAAGCTGATATTTACTGCAGGTGCTCCGTTTTCATCAAAGCCCGGCTGCGCATCATTGATATTATCGCCAGTTAACTCTACGTCTTTACGCACTAAAATCTTACTTGAGGTACCATCATTATGAACTTCATCCAAAAGCTCATCGCCTACCGGCACATTACCATTTAACGCCTGGTTAACCATATCACGGTCATCATCAACCATCCGCACTTCCAGTGTTGCGGTACGGCCAAGAATATCTTTGGCACGCGCAGTATCCTGGACCCCTGGTAGTTCAACCACGATCCGATCAGGACCTTGCTGCTGAATAATTGGTTCAGCTACACCAAGTTCATTAACCCGGTTATGTAAAATCAAAATATTTTGTTTTACTGCATCTTCTTTAATTCTCTGTAATTCATCAGGAGAAACTACAACTTTCACATTCGCATCCCCTGAACGTTCAAGCTGTAATTTTGGTAAGTCTTTTCTTAATTGACTTACCACCACATCAGCAGTGGCACTATCGCGTAATTGGATAAGTACGGAACCACTCACTACCGCCACAGATCCATAACGAATTTGGTTATTCCGAAGATCACGGCGAATGTCGCCAACATATTTATCTAAAGTCTTCTTAACCGCAGCATCCATATCCACTTCCAGCAGGAAATGTACTCCACCACGCAGATCAAGCCCTAAAAACATCGGGTTAGCATTAATCTTACTCATCCAATCAGGCGAGGCAGAAATCAAATTAAGCGCCACAATATAGTTTTCACCTAGCGCCTGAGCAATAACATCCCGCGCCTTTAATTGCTGATCCGGGGTAGTAAATTTAAACTTTAATGTCTTACCGTCAAAAACTTCGCCAACCGGCTCGATATTAGTTTCTTTTAATGCATTTGTGACTGCCTGTATGGTATCAGGGCCAACTTGAATGGCCGAACGCACACCGGAAATCTGCACAGCCGGAACTTCACCATAGAAATTAGGCAGGGTATAAATAAAACCCACCACAACTGCGCACAAAATGATTATATATTTCCACGCTGGGAACTTACTCATTTGCTTATCACCTGTAAACAAAAATTATTTATCTTATATTAAATAGACACATTATCCCCAAGAACCCTTTTAGGTTTTTTAACCGTAACCAGAAAATCAATAACTTAGATACAATTTCATATAATTTTGAAATAATAGCAAGCACTTAACAAAAATATGTGAAATTTTAGCCACTATAGGCAATTTCTTAGTCAGTTTATACATTCCAAACAGGTTCTAAGACAAATGGCTGAAATATATTCTCAGCCATTTGTTTTTAGTTCGCTTTTTCTTGCGAATTCTTATTTATCTTGCCAGTAATTGCACTACGCTGGAACGTCATAACTACCCCATTAGCTACTTCTAACTCCACAAATTGATCATCTAGCTTTGCGATTTTACCAACGATCCCGCCATTAGTTAACACTTCGGCACCCTTTTCAAGCGATGCTAGCATTTGATTATGCAGTTTCATTTTCTTTTGTTGCGGACGAATTAATAATAGCCAAAACAACGCAAATATCACCACCATCGGCAAGAAAGACATCAAATTACTTGCACCACCGACAGCAGCAGTAGTTCCATCAGCAAAAGCATTAGAAATAAAAGCCATAAATAACCTCAATAAAAACTGTTTAGTAACTAAATATTATAATACAAAATTAGATTTAATACGTAGCTAATTCATAAGCAAATAGCTTTTAACAATCCGAAAATTTAACCTATCAGTTTTAGTTTAAACAATATTCAAGCTTTTAGCAAGCCTACTGATAGTAGCTTCTATTTCAGCTGGGAGAGTACCTACTTGCTTGACAATACTACGCACCTGAGTTAAGACTTGGCTAAATTCTTCGCTGGAAACTGAGTATTTTCTCAATTCAATTTCAGCTTGTTCTTTATTATAAGCAACAACCATAGCTTCTTTACGGATAGTTTCCTTTAATAGGCTATCTGGGGTTTCTGGAGCCATTTCCCTGGCTGCCGTTAGTAAAATCCTGGCAACACGCTCTGATAGTGACTTATTATGATAAAGGATTAAACAAACTATTCTAAATAGTGCTTCGAGCTTGGTGTTAACAGGCAAATTCTGAATGATAGTTTCAGCTATTTGTTTATCTACTTGAGCCCGATCAATTTGGGTTATGGCCGGAATATAGCGTGGCGCCTCTAAGTCGGTTCCCCAAAATTTTTGGACTAATGGGTTTCCCCAAACGAGGAAAAACAGCTGCTCTTGTACATTATCACGCCAGGCTTGATAATTTTCAATTTGCAGAGAAACTGCTGCTGCCAAGGTTTCCTGTAGCTGTAAAAACGGGTTTTTGTTATCTATCTCAATCCGCTTTTTGCCGATTTCGTTGGCTTGAAATTCAAAGATCTTCATCCAAGGATTGACCGCCTCAGAAAATAACATATAGCTTAACCTTAACGGATTAAAGTTGTTAGCCCAGCTGGTATAATGGCTATTCTTCGTGATTTTGAACCACGGATGGACAAAAGCTGTATAAACAAAATCAATTGCCGAAGATGCCTCTGCAACAGTTGCAAAAGCGCGGTCATCCTCAAGACTATTATAACCAAGATTTTTTATATCATTTATAGTCCGTGCCTCATAACGTGACTCTAAATGCCCGCTTTGTTCCATCCCCTCCGGGGTTTCTAGAACTAGCTCATATAAACCTGGTGGCAGCATGTCGATCGTATCCATATTTTCAACAAACATTTCATCTTCACGCCGCCCAACTTTGGTTGCAGTGAATATTGCCAAATGTCCCACTTTATGGTTAAGGCAATAAACAATCGTTTTGCCCCTGGCTTCGATTTCCTTCTCATCATGATATAAGTCAGCAATCCAGCCGGCAGACTGGCTTGGCGGGCTTATATTGTCCCCATCAGAAATAAAGGTAATTATCGGCGAAGTAATCGCCCGAGGGTCTAGCCGAATACCGTCTTTAGTGATTAAATTACCAGTCGTTAATTGGTTGCCGATAAACAGCTTGTCAACAAGCCAGGTAATTTCCTGGGTATTAAACTGAATAAAGTCACCCCACCATTTTTCAAATTGCAAATACCGATCAGAATCCTTATCGATATTAGCGTATAAATCGTACTGCTTACCCCAAAGAAAGTTGGCAAGATTCAATAAATCAAAATTCAATATCAGATAAGTACCATCAAATCTGCCGCCGCCTAGGTCGCCTAAATATGAATTTATCCATACCCCGCCAACCAATCCGCCCATATAGCGCATTGGATAACGCCCGCGAGTGCCGTTCCAGTAAGATAATGGCGAACCGGCAATTAATATCGGGCCAAAAAGTTCAGGCTTCTGCATCGCGCTAAACATTGATAAATAACCAGCAGCACAATTACCAATAATACACATCTTAGGGCTATTCGGATGAAGACTAGCTACGCATTCATAAAACCTGAGCTGGCCTTTAATAATGTCTTCATAACCTTGCTCAGGTTCAGGGACTGAATTAAAGCCGATAAAATACACTGGATGGCCGTTTTTTAGCGCATCACCAATCTCACTGTCGCTTTTAAAGCCACCAATTCCCGGCCCCTGCCCTGCCCGCGGATCTTGGACAACATACGGGCGCTTAGCCGGGTCAGAATCCACGCCTTCAGGCGGAATAACCTTTGCCAGCCAATAGTTGATTGGACGCGCAAAATCCTTGCCATCCAGAATAATTTCATAATCAAAATGAAGGACGGTTGAAGAAGTCTTATTAGTCATTTCCAGCATTTCATCCCCGCGCCGCCGCATTACATCCATAAATATTACGCTGCGCTCAGCGCTATCGGTGAAATAATCATGGAAATCCTTGAATGTCGGTATTACTGAAGTATTTTTTAGCCACCAGAACTGCTCTTTATAATCAAACATATTTTTCTCAATTTTTAATAGATACCCGATTGTAAACCACTCAGCAATACTCGTGCAACTATCATCCAATTACGCCCTAAATTTTGCCGCGATTAGTAAAGGGATGAAATATCAACTCCTAATTTCGGATGCCAAATAAAAATCTTTTACAATTTCTTTGATCTCCGCAAATAAATTAGCTGCGTCTTCTGTTACATTTTTATAAAAGTAAATCCTTTTTATATTTTGAAACTTTTCCTTACTAGAAGCAAAGAGCGATTTCCTAGCCTTATTCAATTCTCGACGAGCATTGATCAAATTACTAAATTTCCCATAGACAGTAATTATATCTGAATATCTTTTAGTTTCTTTCGCACACTTAAAGTGTGTACAAATTATAGGCTCAATTTTTTCAGAATTATCGATAAGTATAGCCATAATAATTGCTTCACATAAATCATCTTGGTTTAATTTATCCTTTTTGAAGACATAAAAAGGAATAAATGATTCCACTTCTTTTTTTAATAGGGAACTATTAAAGTTTTTCTTATAATTGAGCGCGGCTTCAAGATCGCCGGGAGTAATCGCCTTTTTTTTGTTAGTTGCAAAATACGTGGATAATCGTTCTGCATACCTCCGAAAATTTGAACATAGTGACAGAAATTCAGCGTCACTCAGTCCATAAGTACTGTTATTATTTTTTAAATCATCTATAATTTCCTGATCTGTTAATTCGTTTGTAATCCCGCTTAGATCAGACTTGAAATACTTTATCAAGTTAAGCAAGGAATTTACCATAACCACAGTAGTAATAGACTTTACGCCTTGCATTTCTTGCTGAATTCTAATAAATTTCTCCATATAGCCTTCAATATTATCAAACTGCTTTAGTATGGGTTCGAAATACTCTGCATTCATTGCGACTGCGGCACCATTGAACTTTGCTTCACGCTTAAATAACGAGAAGATTTCATAGCTGCACTCACACTCAAGAACCTTAATCAACTCATCAAGGTCTTTTTTAGTGCAGCTTCCGTCAGTTTGCTTGTCTTTTATAATTTCCTCTCCAAACTTTTCTACTTGCTCCAAATGCTTTTGAGTATAATTTTCTTTTTGTACTGAAACAAACACACGTAATAAAGCATGCCTAATAATCCTGGTATCAGCGCTAATATGTTTATAATTAGCATTAACTACTTTGGCTATTTTCATTATACTTGCTTGGCATTTCATTTCTAACATTTTATTTAGCAACATTTTTTTTCTAATGGATATTAGGGATTTATCATTCAGGATATCATTAATTGCGGTTTTATATTTGTTAGCAAATAATTTAAGTTCATCAGCCAGCTTCCTTGCTACATCATTTGTATTAGGGGCCATTGTGAATGAAGCTTTAAAATTTTTAGCAGCAAAATCTATTGCTTGGTCAATTTGCTGTAAAGATAATGGGTACTTATTATTTTTTTCAAATATGGCGACTAAAAAATCATGGATAGCTTTATACATTACCGATTGAGAGATTTGTAAGTTACAAACGCCGGAAACTTCATCTTTTATCTGTTTTTTATTTAGCCCATAACATCTATTTACAACAAAGGTCCCTATTGATTTAACAAGTTCTTGATTATTATTATGGCAGTTTGAATAATCAAAAGTAGTCGGTTCAGAGCTCGCAACCTGTGACGCTGAATTTTGCCTGTTTACTTGAGTTACGCTGAATGGATTACTTGAATGAACACCGCTACCTTTAGAATTTATTCCTTGCATAGTTTTATCTCCTTCAATTATAAAAATTTTAAATGATTGCAAACACGCCCTAAGGCGCCAAGCAAACATAAAAATCATTTTTATGAGGGAGATAGTATAAGTTGAGAATTCTTATTTTCACTGCAGCAAAAGAATAGATAGCGCGCAATTAAATCGGAGAAATATTTTAATAGCGAATAGAGTGTATGCACTCTAGTTTTTTGGTTTAAATTAGAAACTTCGGCTAACTAAGCAACGGTTATATTGGTAGCGCTTCGTCCCATATCAAGGAAACCATCGACAGGGAATAATATTAGTATCCCTGCCTCAGGGAAGCCAAATGCTGCAAGTGTTGCTGCAAATTTAACATTGATGCCAGTAATAATATCGGGCCAAAAAGTTCAAGCTTCTTTTTAAAGCCGCCAATTCCCGACCCTTGCCCTACCCGCATATCTCGGATAACATATGGGGGTTTAGCCGGGTCAGAAATCACGCCTTCTGGCGGAACGATCTTAGCCAGCCAACAATTATTGGACGCGCAAAATCTTTGCTATCCAGAATAATTTCATAATCAAAATTAAGGATGATTGAAATAAAAATCTTTTACAATTTCTTTGATCTCCGCAAATAATTTTTCTGCGTTTTCTGTTACTCGTTTATTGAAGTAAATACCCCCTTGATTTTGACTGTTTATTATCCCACTTGTATCAATCAAGAGCAGTGCTCTGACCTCATTAAAATCGCCATGTTCGACAATTTGATTGTGAAACTTCCAAAAAACGGTACTTATCGCTAAATATTTATCACTGTTTAGTGTAGTTTCAAAATTTGTTTGGATTATATCTTCTTTACATTCAGATAGTTTTAAAAGCAGCGTCATAATAATTGCTTTACACAAACTATATTGGTCTAGCTTGCACTGTTTGAAATCAAATGAATGCATAAATGAAACCACTTCCTTTTTTATTAGCTCTAAATTAAAGTTGTTCTTATAATTGATCATTGCCCCTTTCAGTTCACCAAGAGTAATTGTCTTTTTTTTGTTAACTTTAAAATATTGGGTTAACTCATTTAGATACTTCCGAAAATTTGAACAAATTGACAACAATTCACTGTCACTAAATCCATGAGTGCTGTAATTAGCTTTAAAAGCTTCTAAAATTTTCTGATTTATTGAATCATCTGTAATTTCACTTAAATTAGGATTGATATACTCTATCAAGTTAAGCATAGAATTTAATATAACCGATCTAGAATCAGACTCTAAGACTGGCATAGTTCGCTTAAGTCTCGCTTGCTCATTTACCTCTTGCCCATTTATCTCTTGCTTTATCTCTTTATCAATTCTCTTTTGTTCTATTCTAATAAATTTCTCTATATAGCCTTCAATATTATCAAACTGCTTTAGTATGGGTTCGAAATACTTTGCATTCATTGCGACTGCGGCACCATTGAACTTTGCTTCACGCTTAAATAACGAGAAGATTTCATAGCTGCACTCACGCGCAAGAACCTTAATCAGCTTATCAAGGTCTTTTTTAGTGAAGCTTTCGTAGGTTTGCTTGTCTTTTATAATTTTCTCTTCAGACTGTTCTACTTGCTCCAATTGCTTTTGAGTAAAATTTTCTTTTTGGGCTGAAACAAACACACGAAATATAGCATGCCTAATAATCCTAGTATCAGCGCTAATATGCTTATAATTAGCATTAATCACATTGGATATTTTTAATATACTTGCTTGGCATTTCATTTTTAACATTTTATTTAGCAACATTTCTTTATTACTGGATAATTGGGGTTTATCATCCAGAATATCACTAATTATTTCTTTATATCTTTTAGCAAAAAATTTAAGTTCATCAGCTAGCTCATTTGCTACTTCATTTGAATTAGGTGCCATTTTGAATGATGCTTTAAAATTTTCAGTAGCAAAATCTATTGCTTGGGCTATTAGCTTTATAGATAATGGGTCCTTATTATTTTTTTCAAATATGGTGACTAAAAAATCATGGATAGCTTTATACATTACCGAGTGAGAGATTTGTAAGTTCCAAACGCCCGAAACATCATCTCTTATCTGTTTCTTATTTAGCCCATAACACCTACTTACTACAAAGGCCTCTATTGAACTAGCAAGTTCTTGACTTTTAGTATCGCCACCGGAAATAGATTCAGCAATAAAACAAGTTTTGCTGCCGTTGACCTTAGATTCACGATTTTGGTCAGCTACTTGAGGATAAGCTTGTAACACACCTCTACCAATAGAATTTGCTCCATTCATAATTTTTCTCCTTTAAATATCTGTATAATTGAACTGCAAAGCGCCGAAGGCACCAAGCAAATATAAAAATCATTTTTATGAGGGAGATAGTATAAGTTGAGAATTCTTATTTTCACTGCAACAAAAGAATAGATAGCGCGCAATTAAATCGGAGAAATATTTTAATAGCGAATAGAGTGTATGCACTCTAGCTTTTGGTTTAAATTAGAAACTTCGGCTAACAAAGCGATAACGCAACAAAAAAGGGAACAGCTCCTGTTCCCTTTTTTATCTATAGAAATCAATTAAGCATGCTCATGCTTTCTTTCCCAGCGGTCGACAAATACTGCCGCCATAGCATTAGCAAATACATTGGTAGCGCTTCGTCCCATATCAAGGAAACCATCGACAGGGAATAATATTAGTACTCCTGCCTCAGGGAAGCCAAACGCAGCAAGTGTTGCAGCAACAATCACCAATGATACGCGTGGAACGCCAGCGATACCTTTGGAAGTAATCATTAACATAAGCAACATGGTAACTTCTTGGCTAAATGAAACATGGAAGCCATAAAGCTGGATAATAAACATAGTAGCAAATGTAGTATTTAGCATTGATGCCAGCAGGTTAAAGGAATAACCCATCGGTACCACGAAGCCACTTATTTTTTTTGAAACGCCAAATTTATCTAATTCGGCTAACATGCCTGGCAATGCAGCCTCAGAAGAGGATGATGCGAATGCAAGTACAAATAGGCTGCCTAGATTTTTTAATAGTGAAAATATTGATTTACCGACAATACTAGCTCCAATAAAGATAATAAGCACCCATAATATAAACAATCCAAAATAGAATTCTAGTAAATAAATAAGATAAGAACTAATTACTTTTGCCCCGCTGGTCATAACCATAGCACTAACTGCGCTAAATACCGCAAATGGAGCCAAGTTCATAATATAAGAGGTTATTTTGAAAACAATGCTGGCAATCATGTCAAAAAATTCGAATACCGGAGTCACCGTCTCACCAACAGCTACGCCAGCCACGCCAAAAAACAGAGCAAACACGACTACTTGTAGGATGTGGTTTTCAACAAAACCTTGTAATACTGAAGAAGGGATGACACTTTCAAGGAATGATTTTAAATTCATGCCGCAATTAGTACAGATATTATCTTTTTGAGGTAAAGTTGCAAGACCAGCAGATAATACGTCGTGTAATTGCTTACCAGGCTGAAATACTTCAATTAAGATAATTCCAAGAGTTAAAGCAATAAACCCACCGAAAATAAAAATAAACATTGATTTAAAAAATAATCTACCTAATGCTTTACTGTCACCCATCTTTGCAATACCGGTTACCAAGGTAGTAAATACCAATGGAGCGATAATCATCTTTAATAAACGTAAAAACATGCTAGAAACCACATCCAACTGGGTTGAAATCGCCTTGATTTTAGCCGGGTCTGCTACCCCCATATGTACAAGCTGACCAACAACCACCCCGGCTATCAGTGCGATTAGAATATAGCGTCCAACATTAGACTTTTTTACATGACTTCCCATATACATAGATTCCTAAAAAGTAGATTTAGTTAACCTGACTACGTGCTTTCCTTTTAAAATCTTGGCTTAGTCAAAACAATAACAATAAAACTAACAATTAAGATTACCCTAAAAAGACAATGATTGATAAAATAATTGACGGTAAATTTTGCTAGTTTAATTTGTTACTCAAGATATTAAAAGCTAGTTCTAATGGTCATTTGATTTTTCGTATTTTTACCAAAGTAGTATATTTTAAATGGTTTAATCAAGAAAGAAGCAAGAATTTATGGTTGCAGCGCACAATATCCAGCAATTAAATATCTTTTGGTTTAGGCGTGACTTACGGATAAATGATAATCAAGGCTTATATAATTCACTGATTAACGGTAATACCTTATGCATTTTTATTTGGGATAACAATATCCTGAAAGCAATAAATAAAGATAATCCACGGATAGCTTTTATCCATCAATCGCTCATTGAGCTTAAAAAACAGCTAATTAGCTTCGGTTCAGATTTACTGATTTTAAATGGGACTCCTGAAGAAATTTTTATTGAACTAATTAATAGCTACCCGATTATTAACGTTTATGCAAATGAAGATTATGAACCATTTGCAATTAACCGGGATAAGCAAGTAGCAAAATTACTACAAAGCCATGGTATTTCATTAAACCTTTTTAAAGATCATCTTATCTATGCCAAGCGAGAGATACTCAACAACCAAGGTAACCCTTACACTGTGTATACACCTTACAAAAATGCCTGGCGAGCTAAATTAAATCCGTCTAGCATTACCTCAGTCGATCTTACTCCTTATCTTAATAATTTTTTTAAGTTAAACCCACAAACTAATTTTTATGATCCAAGCAGTGAATTCCCCCGGGTTAATGAGCTAAAAGGCGGTGAAGCAGCAGCAAGATTGCGATTAACCAGATTTATTGAGAGAATTGACACTTATAACCTAAGTAGAGATATCCCAAGTTTGGATTCTACCTCACAGTTAGGCGTTGACCTTAGATTCGGGACCATTTCGATAAGGACATTGGTCCAACTGGCGTTATCAAGGCAGACTGAAGGTGCTGAAACATGGCTGCATGAGCTAATCTGGCGCGAATTTTTCAGCCAGATTATGTATAATTTCCCACATGTAGCTACTAAGCCGTTTCGTAAAGAATATGAAGCCTTAAACTATCAAAATAACCAAGCATGGTTTAAGGCCTGGTGTGATGGAAAGACTGGTTATCCAATAGTTGATGCCGGAATGCGGCAACTTAATCAAACTGGATTTATGCATAATCGAGTCCGCATGATTTGCGCATCATTCCTTTGTAAAGACCTCTTAATAGATTGGCGGCTTGGCGAGCGTTATTTTGCAGCGAAGTTACTTGATTATGACTTTGCGTCAAATAATGGCAACTGGCAATGGTGCGCATCTACCGGCTGCGATGCCCAACCATACTTCCGGATTTTCAATCCCTATCTCCAATCGCAAAAATTTGACCCTGAAGGTAGCTATATTCGTAAATTCGTGCCAGAACTAGCAAATTTAAATGCAAAACAGATTCATAGCCCGCTACATGATGGCTTATTCTCGCAAATAAATTACCCCTTACCAATAGTAAATCACCAAACACAAACAAAATTGGCTAAAATAATGTTCGCAGAAGTTAAACAAGGACGGCAAGATGAGCTTATCGAATCAACAATTAATTGAGATAGCCGAAAAATATGGCACCCCGCTTTATGTGTATGAAGCAGACACTATAATCGCCCAATATAGCAAATTAACCACAGCCTTTGCCAAATGCAATGCGCGCTTTTTTTATGCTTGTAAGGCGCTTACTAATCTTAATGTCCTAAAATTAATCCGAAGCTTAGGCTGTGGCTTAGACTGCGTGAGCATTAACGAAGTAAAACTAGGCTTAATGTCTGGATTTAAACCTGAAAATATAATCTATACCCCAAACTGCGTTGATTTTGCTGAAATAGAAGAATGCAAAAATATTGGGGTTAATATCAACATTGACAATATATCGATATTAGAACAGTTTGGCAATAAGTATGGAAATAGCTATCCGGTATGCATCCGGATCAACCCTCATATAATGGCTGGGGGTAATATGAAAATTTCAACCGGGCATATCGACAGCAAATTTGGCATCAGTATTCATCAATTACGCCATATCCAGCGCGTAGTAAAAAGTACTGGGCTCACCATCACTGGCTTACACATGCATACTGGTAGTGAAATCAAGGATATTGATGTCTTTATCCGAAGCCTGGAAATATTGCTCGATATCGCCCATGAGTTTCCTGATTTAACCTTTCTTGATTTGGGAAGCGGGTTTAAAGTTCCCTATCAAGATGGGGACTACACCACGGATTTAGACTTACTAGCCAGTCGGATCCATGAGACGATCAGTAAGTTTGAAGAAGAGCAGAACCATAAATTTGAAATCTGGTTTGAACCAGGCAAATTTTTAGTAAGTGAATCTGGCTATTTTATTACTAAAGCCAATGTTATCAAACAAACGACTGCCACTACCTTCGTAGGTGTTAACACCGGATTTAACCATTTGATCCGTCCAATGTTTTACGACTCTTACCACCGAATAACTAATATTTCCAACCCGGATGGAACTGCGCGTATTTATACTGTTGTCGGCAATTTGTGTGAGACAGATACTTTTGCTTGGGATCGTAAAATAAATGAAGTACATGAAGGCGATTATCTGGTATTTCATAATGCCGGAGCTTATGGCTTTGAAATGAGCAGTAACTTTAACTCACGCTGCCGGCCTGCAGAAGTGATGGTATATCAAGGGGCTTATCATTTAATTCGTGAGCGTGATGAATTAAATGACCTGATTGCCAAGCAAGTTGATTGTAACTTATTTGGTGAAATATAACTTAATCTATAAAAAAGAACCAATTAACCATATTTGCGATCAATTTTAACCTTTATTTAGTTAACTTGCACAGCATCTTATAACATTAATATTAAATACTGAGATGAAAGGAAGCTTTGATATGAAGAAATTAACTCTTGCCTTATTGCTTTGTAGCGGCATAGCTTTTGCTGCACAGCCAGCTGCCCAAGCCGCTGGAAATGAAGATGCCGAGGGCACTCCGCCAAAAGTAATTATGGTAAAAGGCTCTGACAGCCAAAAAGGAAAAGTAGCTCACTCTACGAGTTCTAACCACCACGCAAAAACTAAAAAACCTGCGAAAAGAACAAGTTATCATAAAACCCAAAAACACCATACTAAAACCAAGAGCAAAGCCAAACATTCGGCAAAAAAACACCATAAATCACAAAAGAAAGCACAGTCATAAAGTATAAAGCCAAGTAAACACTAGATACTTGGCTTTTATTTTTAGATATCAATCTCATCCAAACTAGTATTTGTGGCTAATATCAGTTTTAAAATATATTTAAAATGTAGAGTTTCCCCACACTGCCACATTTAGATATCTAATGTATACTTAAATGCATTAAGAACTTTAGCTTAAGAAGTACCGCCTCTTCAAGAATCTAAACATACCCGTTAATCTACTAATAAATTATATTTGTTAATCGGCCCAAAGTTAAACTTTACTTACTCCAGAGATTATTTAAAAATTTAAAACTTTTTATAGGAAAATACAAATTAATCAGCTATAATCACACCAGTAAAATCGGTGAATATAGTAACTTACTTAAACTAAGCTGGATTAGCTAAGTTTCTGGCAACTTTATAAAGTTTGTATGCTATAATCAATACTAACCATATATCCGAGGGGAGACTCTAAAATGAAAAATGCAACTTTTTCAAGTAATGTAGTTAATGGATTAATCAGTGGTATCGTGTCAGGTGCGGTTTTTACTATCTTTTTAGTAAAAAAAGGCATGCTGCCAGTGCTTGGCAATATGATTCATACGCCAACAGTAGCAGGTGGGTTAATCGTTCATACAATGATGAGCTTGGTAGTAGGTGTGCTTTTTGCACTTGTATTACATAAAGTAGTTAAAAGTATGGGCATGGGTATCTTATTTGGTATTTTAACTGGTGTAGCAATGTTCCTTGCTGGGCCAATGACTATGATGCCAACCATGATTGAACATTTACCATTATTTGCCAAATGGAATGCAGAAGGTTTTGCCGCGGCAAAAGATGTATTGATGGGTCATGTAGTATACGGTGTAATCTTGGGAGCTGTCTTTGCCCAGCGCAACAAATAAAATCAAATTATCAAACCTTTAATGGGCTAATTTAACTAAATTAGCCCATTTACTTATTTAGCATACCATTATTCTGTACCTTAAAAGTTGTTTATTTATTGCAACTCATTATGCTTTTTATAATTTGCTATTACGCACTATAATATAATTTAAAGCATTCTATCTGAATTATTAAAAAGATAATTGATTTATAGCTCAAATCTTCCGCATCTAAGATTTTGTAATTACTCGTTTGCTATTTGTTGATAAACTCGCTTCACTCAAACAAATCAACAAATTAGCAAACCTCGTAAACAAAATCGAATATGCTACATAACTAGTTATAAATCAATTTAACCATTTTAATAAATCTTATTATTTTACCAAAAAAAGTGAAAGTCAGTTACATCAACTAATAATTGCCGAAAAGTAAGTAAATGCTCAGCTTTTTAGAAAAGTTGTTTTCACAATCTCTATATTATTAATGATATAATTAATCTCCCCTACTACCAGTTTCTAAGGGTAAGCCCAGCTAAATTAATAAAACTTTATTGTGAGTATAGTGGCTAATGAGTTTAAATCGAAAAGTAATTTTGTTGTTATTAGCAATTGTTTCTTCAGTTAGTCACGCTTTCGCAAAACCGGTTTCTAAGAGCGCTAAAACTGCTACTACTGCAGTTAAAGAAGATCCGGTAGCAAATATGCTGTTGCAGTCAATGAGCTTAATTGGCATCCCATATAAGTGGGGAGGAAATACTCCGAATACTGGCCTAGATTGCAGTGGCTTTATCCACTATGTCTATAAAAAATCTCTGGGGATTAATTTGCCGCGGACTTCTGAAGGTATGTCTAAACTTGGTAAAAATGTTCCATTAAGCCAGTTAAAGGCAGGCGACCTGCTTTTTTTTAGTTCAAGTGGTAATGGGCACATTACTCATGTAGGTATGTATATTGGCAAAAATAAATTTATTCAATCTCCACATACTGGAGATAGCATCAAAATAACTGACTTCGATGGATATTACCGGCGAACATTTACTATCGCTAAACGGATAGTCCAAGAAGAGACCAGCCCGACAGGAAAAAAAGTCTTGCTTGATTATCATAAAAAAGTCGTTAAGTTACCCAAAAATCCAGTAATTCTTGTTTCTAAGCACAAAAAAAACCGTACCAGCAAAAAACGTAGTAGATAATTATGCAAAACCATGAAATATTGATCAATAATCGCATATTAAATAAATCAGTCTTAGCTAAACTAAATAATTTATTAAAATCAAATGACCTTGTTGAAGTAAATTTCTTCGTCGCTTTCATTAGTTCAGATGGTATTTATTTATTGATAAATGAATTACAAGAGCTAATTAGCAAGCGAGTAAAGGTAGTTATTATTACCGGCTTTATGAATAACTTCAATAGCCCAAAGACCTTTGAATTACTTCTTCGTATCCCAGGGCTTGAAGTAAGAATTGCCGACATAGCCGGCTTTCACTCCAAACTTTATATTTTTAAGCATTCCAATCATATTTCCTACATTGTAGGAAGTTCTAATTTAACTAATAATGCATTGCGACGCAATGAAGAAATGAATATCTTCATAGAAAATAAAAATTCTCTCGAATTAAACGAACAATTTGCCAAGTATTCTCATGATTTATATCATTCGTCTAAATTATTAACACATGAACTATTAGCTGACTACTCACAGAAATACTATCAAATTAATCCTAAACCAAAAACTATTGATTACTCGAACCACAACCTAAGTCCAAATAAAATGCAAAGGAAGGCCCTAGCAAATTTAACCGCTTTAAGGGAAAACCAACAGCAACGGGCACTGTTAATCTCTGCAACAGGAAGCGGTAAAACTTTTTTAAGTGCATTTGATGCGAAAAGATTTAAACCGCAAAAGCTACTCTTTATTGCTCATCGGGAAAATTTATTAAATAATGCAATAGCCAGCTTTCAACAAGTATTTAGCGATTTAAATTTCGGCAAACTAACAGGCAAGCACAAAGAAACCCAGGCAAAATTTCTTTTTTCATCAATTTTAACTCTCTGTAAAGATGAGGCATTGTCGCTATTCAAGCCAGATGAATTTGACTATATCATTATAGATGAAGTTCATCGATCAGGTGCCGCAAGTTATCAAAAAGTACTCAATTACTTTAAACCCAAATTCATGTTGGGAATGAGCGCCACGCCTAATAGAAATGATGACTTTGATATTTATCGTTTATTTGATCATAATATCGCCTACCAGATTCGTTTGAATGAAGCTTTAGAAGAAGAATTAATTTGCCCATTTCACTACTTCGGTATTGCTGAGCTACAAATTAACGGTAAATATTTGACAGACTATAGCGATTTTAATTCAATTGACTACCATGCTCGGGTCAAGCATATTATCGCGAACCTCAAATTGTATGGGCACGCCGGAAACAAAGTAAAGGGGCTGGTATTTACTTCACGGATAGAAGAGGCGCACAAATTATCAGAATTATTTAATAGCTCAGGCTATCGTACTTGCTGCCTAACCGGAAATGATAATGAATCCAAGCGCGAAGAAGCAATAGCCTTATTGGAAAACGACTATACCGATAGTAAGGGCAACCCCCAAGCCTATTTGGACTATATTTTTACGGTAGATATTTTTAATGAAGGTGTTGATATCCCAGCCGTTAACCAAATTGTATTGTTACGCCCTACTCAGTCTGCAATAATTTTTGTCCAACAGATCGGTAGAGGGCTACGTAAAACAGCGAATAAGGAATATTGCGTAATTATCGACTTTATAGGAAACTATAAGAGTAATTTTTTAATTGCTACAGCATTATCAGGGGATAACTCTTACGATAAAGAAAATTTGCGGCACTTTGTGCATGAGGCAAACTCAATAATTCCGGTGAATGCAACAGTTAACTTTGATAAAATTACTCGTGAGCAAATTTATGCGTCCATCAATAGATTTACTATTAATAAAAAATTCATCGAACAAAGCTACGTAGACTTAAAAGCACTTTTAAATCGCGTACCACGCCTGATTGATTTTAAAAGATACAATAGCATCGACCCTAAACTTATCTTTAAATATAGCGGCAAATCGGCAAAAATCTTATATAACAATTATTACGAGCTTTTGTTAAATCAAAGTGATAACCCGGCTATCTTAAATAATGAGCAAGGCAAGTATTTAAATTATTTATCTCAAGAGCTTTTATTTGCTTCAAGGCCAGATGATTTATTTGTTTTATATTTGTTAATCAATGGAGTTTTTGATATTGGGACAATATCTTCAACGCTGGCTTGTAAATATAATACCTATGTAAACGCTAAAAAAATCCAGGCAATTATAAAGATACTGAATCTGGAGACCAGTGCGGCTTTAGCTCAAAAATATCAAATATGTTTGATTAAAACAATTGGTGAATCAGAATTAGCCTTATCAGACCAATTTAAGCTAAATTTAGAAAACTCTTTTTTTGCTGATATGGTTAACCAGCTTTTAGAGCTGGGACTATCATATTTTGAAGACTATAATAATCAAGAAAAAGAGGATGACTTTATCATTTATAATAAATATACGCGCCGTGAAGTTACCCGCTTATTAAATGTAAACTTATCGCTAGAAACTTCAATCTATGGCTACCGGGTAATTGAAAATCATATTCCAATCTTTATTACCTATACAAAACAAGAAAATAGCTTATTTAGTAACCGATACGATAATCAATTTTTGGATAACCGTGATTTCATCTGGTTTTCCAGTTTGGGTAGTAAACTTGAAAACAAAGAAGTCCAAGCAATCATAAACCATCAGGCCTTAGGGCTTAAAATATTAATTTTTATGAAAAAAAGCGATAATGAGGGCGGTGGGCATTATTACCTCGGGATAGCTGATGTACACCATTTTGAACCAGAAACTTTTAATGGTCGGACGCGGGTTAAATTCATTTTACGGTTACGAAATCCCCTAGTTGATACCTATTATAATTATTTTATTAATTGATTCGTTGCAATAAATAATGCCACAACCGCGTAAACTTCGTAAAAGTATGTACCATCAATTCGCAAAGTATAGACTTAGATTAATAACATTAATTAAATTCATGGCATTTTGTAACAAATCAGGCACCTAAAATGCAAAAATCTTGCTTTTTTTAGGCAAGAACTAATACTTATATTGTAGCTAGGTAGTTAACACTGTTATAATATTAGAAGTATAGTATTAAAAAATTAAAAAACGATATATTTAATGACAACCTTAACTTTACAAGAAAAAACTGACTACTTAACTAATTACATCCTGCCTACTTTTAAGCCAATGTATAATCAGAACTTATATGCATCGATATTTGATGTAGAAGGTAAGTTATTGTTTACCACTAATAAAAGCGCACGCTCGGTGGGCCATTTGAAGCCAGAAGAGATGTATGGGGAAAGCTATAATACTCCCTCAGAATTTATTATCAAGGAGTGCGTAGATAGATTTAATTTAGACCGGCAGATTTTTCTTGATGTAACCAAAAAAATTTATCGATTACAAATGTTTGCGGTTGAGAAAAAGAGAGTTATAAGTTATATCAGCTTATTACCTTATGCTGGGCTATTTAAGGGCTATTGGAGTTCTATAATGCCATTATTTCACCCAAACGGCGAAGTTATTGGTTTTCTTTGTACTGCAACTGACTATCATTTATTTGGCTTAAATGAATTTCTGCTACATTATGAAAAAGAAATCATGCCTGTCAAATTATCAATTAGTAACGATGAATTAAATATAAAGTTATCCAAACGCCAGCATGAAATACTGTTTTTAATCTGCAATGGATTTTCACAAGAACACGCCGCAAATATATTGAACATTAGCAGAGGGACTGTTGCTAAAGTTATTACCGATCAAATTTGTCCAAAATTTAAAATTTACTCCAATTCCGTAAAACTAATCCAAACTGCTAAAAAATTAGGAATTGATAGAATGATTCCTAAAAGCCTGTGGGCTAAATACATTATTATTTTTGACAAAGAAGCAGCAGAAGTTATTAATCAAGAAAAACTCTAAAAATCAACTTTAAATTATGTTAGTAAGCACCGTGTAGCTTCAATAAAAAATGTTATGCTAGGCTTGTAATTTACAAACCGTGTTTATTTGCAAACATCTTGCGAAATCTGCCGGAGCAATGTAACCTTCAGTATTATAGCTAATTGACAATCCTATCGACTTATAGCACTCATAAACGTATTCAGAGCAGATAAATGCTTTATTGCTCGTGACTAATGGATGATCCTTATGAAAACCAAATGCATCCATGCCAATTCTCGCAGCAATTTTTACAATATCTTCGCTAGCATAAGGATAGCCAAATAAATCTACTGCAAATTGTGAAAGATTATTTATATTCTTTTCATCAAAGTCATCGTGGCGGGCAACTACTAAATCGCCGGGATATCCTTTTTCTGTTCCATTGTAATTACTCAGATAACTACTAAGCGGAACAGTTCTAACACCAATAGTTTCTACACTTTCTAATACCATTATCCGGTTAATCTCGTCCAAGCGCAGGATAAAGCCGACATGACTCCAAATACTATTGGTTGCATGCTGTATTAGTTGTGAAAATACTGAGGTTCCTGAGGCTAGTAGAATATCGCCAGATTTGATGTGCTGTCGTGCGCTGGCATACGTGCATGGCTTGATAGCCGGTAGTTCATTAATCGGTAGTGGCATAACTAATTCCTACTATTGTAAAGCTCAATCCGGAATAGTCCGGCTGCGAGTTGATCAAAATATATCCAATAGAGGAATTTTAACTAGTTAATAAACAGTAATAAGCTAAAATATTAGACATAAAGTTATTAGCTCTTGAAACTGGACATTTATTTAATTCATACTACGAACTATCAATTAATATTTACATATTTATTAGGAGGAATGCTTAAGTTTTTACGAATTATGGAGAATATTAGATTTTGTTTATTTAGTGGCGTTATTTGTTGAACTGTTTGAGTATCGCGAGTTTTCAACAAATAGCCAATAAATAATTACAAAGTCTTATATTCGCAATATTGAGTAAAAATTTAAGCATTCCTCCTAATAAATAAATCATAAATAATATGCTTATATTCTATTTATAAAAGTGTCCGGTATTGCGTTTAGCCTCTGCCAGAAGCAAATACTTGATCCTGAAGCCAATCTATTTCTGTAACTAGGGAATTAAATCCGGCAAGTTTCCATTCCCAATTCGGTGAACCGATTGTACTTGGGTAATTCATACGCGCTTCATCAGGCAATCCTAGAATATCCTGGATAGGTAACATTACATTATCTGCATTACAGTTTAAGATATATTTTAAAACGCGGTATTTGATATTTCTGTCATTAGCTTTAAAATAGCGCTTTAACTTCTTGCGCTGCCAGGTACGCAAAGACCAATACCAGCCCATCAGGGTACTATTATCATGAGTACCGGTATAAATGATCGTATTTGCATCTTGATCTAGCGCAGTATTTTTACCATTACTATCAAAAATGAACTGAAATATCTTCATGCCAGGCAAGTTGTAATGATCGCGTAATTCGTGTACTTCTGGACGCAGATCGCCTAAATCTTCAACAACTATTCTTATATCAGGCAATTTCTTATATATCATATCGAATAATTGATAACCTGGTGCTTCGACCCACTCCCCTTCTACCGCAGTTTCGCAACTAGCTGGGATTTTCCAATAGGTATCAAAGGCACGGAAATGATCGATTCTAATAATGTCAAAGAGCTGCATATTTCCACGTAATCGCTCAATCCAAAACTCAAAATCAGTTGCGATTAACTTATCCCAATTATAGATGGGATTACCCCAGCGTTGGCCGGTCACAGAAAAATAATCTGGAGGGACCCCAGCGACAAATGTTGGATTTTGGTTTTCATCGAGCAAGAATATTTCCTGGTTAGCCCAAACATCAACTGAATCATAGCCAAGATAAATGGGAATATCACCCATTATCTGTATGCCATGCTGATTTGCATAGCTTTTTAACTCAAACCATTGGCGGAAAAAGATAAACTGAATAAACAATTCAAAATTAATTGCGGATTTAAACCTTGTCAATTCATATTTTTTATCTATAATCCATTCCCGCTGCTCTTTAGGCCACAAATTCCAGGGTAACATATTATTGGCTTTTTTAAAGCTCACAAATACTGCATATTCATAAGCCCAGGAAGTACTCTTGATAAACTCTGCAAACTCTTCAACTAACTGTTTATTCGAATTAAACCGTGAATAAGCAATTTTTAGCATTTCATTTTTATTACTACGTGCCTCTGTATAATTAACTTTGGTAGCCAATTGATTTAAGGGACGAATTTCTTCTGGCAAGATTAAGCCATCATTAACTAATTTCTCAATGCTAATATATATCTCATCCCCAGCGAATGATGAATACGGCTGATAAGGAGAATTGCCATAACCTAGCGGGTTTATAGGTAAAACTTGCCAAACCTTCAGCTTCATTTTCGCTAAAATATCAATAAACTCATATGCTTTAGGTCCTAAGTCGCCTATCCCGAAGGTTGAAGGTAGACTAGAAATGGCCAGTAATGCCCCAGATATTCTCATGCTGTTAGACTTTCTAATTTTTTAAGTAATACTTAATTATTGATGTTACGCACTATTAAAATTAAAGCATTCTATCTGATTTATTAAAAAGTTAATTGATTTATAACTCAAATCTTCCGCATATAAGATTTTGTAATTACTCGTTTGCTATTTGTTGATAAACTCGCTTCACTCAAACAAATCAACAAATTAGCAAACCTCGTAAACAAAATCTAATAGGCTGCATAATTCGTATAAATCAATTAACCATTTTAATAAATCTTATTATTTTGCCAAAAAAGTAAAAGAGCGTAACATCATCACTTAATAATAAAAAACGTTATTTTATAAGTAAGACGCTAAATCCGGCAATTAGCATAGAAACCCCTGCCACTCCAAGCATCCAGATTGCACTGCCACCAACGATTGCCAATAATACACCGCCCAAAATGCCAGCAGCAATTTGCGGGATTGTAATTGTAGCATTAAATACCCCCATATACACGCCCATTTTATCGGCGGGTAATGCCGCAGATAATATTGCATAAGGCATTGCAAGTATAGCAGCCCAGGAAATACCGACACCAAGCATAGACACTAATAATAGATATTTATCGTGAATAAATACCATGGATAATAAACCTAAACCGCCACATAGTAATGACCACTGGTATACCGTTTTTCGCCCATAACGATTGGCAAGTTTACTCATAAATAAAGCATAAATAGCAGCAAATAAACTGTATCCGGCGAAAATCACACCAACCCAGTTACCTGCTTCATTGAATGAAGCCGAACTAAAATCACCAGGAATGGTATGCCAAATATTTTCGGCAATCCCTGAGGTTGTATATACCCACATCATAAATAACGCAAACCAAGAAAAAAACTGGACTATTCCCAATTGCCACATTGTACTTGGCATAGCTTGCAATAATTTACCAAATGAAGGGTTATCAACTTTTAAAGATTTTTCAACATCATGGTAATTTGCATAAATAGCTGGGGGGTATTCCCGCGTTGAAATAGCAGTCCATACTACCGAAACCAATAAGCAGGCACCACCCAAATAAAATGACCATATTACGGTTGGTGCTACCTTGGCTCCCTGTTGCGGAGTATTTGCGACCCCAAGCCAGCTTAACAAAAAAGGGAGGATTGAACCGACTACCGCTCCGGTATTAATCAAGAAGCTCTGGATGGAATAGCCTAAATTACGCTGTTCTTCAGATACCATATCAGCTACCAATGCCCGAAAAGGCTGCATCGTAATATTAAAGGCAGTATCCATAAATAACAACATGAATGCCCCAAAAAATAAGGGATAGATAAATGCTGCAAAATGTTCAGAGTTAGGCATAAAAAACATGGCTAGTGCTGAAATTATTGCACCAAGCAAGATAAATGGAATTCTTCGGCCGAGCTTTGTCCACAATTTATCACTTGATAAGCCCACAATTGGCTGAACGATTAAACCAGCTAGTGGTGCGGCTAACCAGAAATAGCTTAAGTGCTCAACATTAGCACCTAATGCTGATAAAATCCGGCTAGTATTACCACTTTGCAATGAATAGCCAATCTGGACGCCTAAAAATCCAAAGCTCATATTAAAGATCTGGATAAAGCTCAAACGGGGTAATTTCGAAGTTTTCATATAAGGTTTAACTCCTTTTGGTTACAAGTTATGGAATATCCCGCCCTTGACATGTAGTCCAGATCCCAAACCATTCTTCACGACTTAAATTAACAAGATAACTTGTAATATATTTTATTATTCGTTCAATTTTGCCACTACCTAGAACTATTTGCGGCTGGCTTGGCAATTTTAGTAACCAAGCTAAAGCAATAACCTCGGGTTCGACCTGGTGTAATTTGGCAATTCGCTCAAGTTCGCCAAGAACACGCACACTTAAAAGATTGTCTTGAGCAAAGAGCTGACCTCCTGCAAGAGGGGACCAAATTTGTGGCCTAATTTTGCGCATTTGTAAATAATCAAAGTTACCATTTATAAAGTGCTCATGCTTTAATACAGATGCTTCAATCTGATTAGTAACCAGCGGAAAATTGAGATAAGTCTGCAACATTTCAAGTTGGATCGGCAGAAAATTCGATACGCCAAAATTAATAACTTTTCCCTGTTTTTTCAAGTGAGCAAACGCACTTGCTACTTCTTGTACATCTAGCAATGGATCGGGACGATGTATTAGAAGAAGATCAATATAATCAGTACCCAAATTTATTAATGAGCGCTCGACAGAACTAATTATATGCTGATAACTTGTATCATAAATATGTTTAGAGTGCTCTGGAAAATTCTTCGAAGGTAATTTAATTCCACATTTTGTAGTTAACTTGATTTGTTTACGGAGGTGCGGACTCTTATTTAGAGCGCAACCAAACAATTTTTCACAACTATAATCCCCGTATATATCAGCGTGATCAAAAGTATCAATCCCCACATCAATTACTTGATGAATAAAAGAGTTTAACTCAGTTATTGAATATGGCCATTTATTTAAACGCCAGCAGCCTAAAATAAAGCGCTTAGCAACTTCAGTTCGATTAATATGCATATTTTAGCTAACCTAGATTGGTGTTATTAGATAAATTTATCAGTTAAAAATAAATTTGAAATATTTTAGCATAGCCAATTTGCATTTAATGATACTTAGATATTAAATCTAACGAAATAAATAAAAATATAACCTGTCATGTAGTTATTTGCCAACAATATTCGGTAAACTCCCTTACTACAAGCGATTTACTCATAAGGTCCAGTTAAAAATAACTCGTGGCTGCCACATGCTACCACCAGCATTTACCGGCTGGTCAACATAAACCATTCTAGTCCAAATATTCATACTGGAATGGGGAATTCTATAAATTAAACCGGCATCATATTCCGTAACTTGTCCGGGCTGGGAGGCATAGACCTGATTAACAAAAAACTGTGACAGTGATAGATTAAATTTAAGATTATTATTTAGAAAAGCAGTACTGTTCCTTACTGAATATGCATACCCAGAACCTAATTCGGCCAATGAAGTTAACGCTGGCGTAGTATAAAGTGGATCAATTTCCATACCATAAGTATATGGGGTTACCATTCCTCCGTTTAAAAATGATCCACTCCTACCAAATATATTATTATAGGCAATGCTGGTCGTATTATTCCCTATATTAACGGCAATTTTACCGCCTATACCATTACTGGCAACTGCCCCAGCTGGAGTATTCTGCCCTGGTAAAGAGGTTTGATTGGTTATCGCGTTACCTGATGAAGACTGGATAAAACCTTGAATAGCAAAGTCTAAACTAAATAAGTCGGATATGGCTAAGTGATATTTATTATCAGTATATGCCATATTAGCATAATCCGCAAAATTATAAAACCAGAGCTGAGAACTATAATCAGCAGCAGGATTCCAGATTAACCCTAACCCGGTTGGCCCACTTGTAGGAGTATTACCGATATTTACTAACACTCCCTTAGAAGTATTATAGTAAGTCTGCTGTGTCCCCCAATTATTTGGATAATATAAATAGTTCCACGCTGTAAAAGCAGTTATTAACAGGCTTTTTAGTGCTTGGACATTTACTAATACCCCTTGATAAGAGTTATTGCCCATTGCATATGATGCACCAGGATTAGAACCGAAACTGCTTACCCAGGGTGTAGTAATTAAGATATTACCGGCTACTATATCAAATTTATTGCTATACTGATAATCAAGATATGCCTGGACCGGCGCGAATACACTAGTAGCAGCAAAGGTATTTGGTTGACCTATTTGAGAGAAGTTTAAAAGAGCAGTCCCGCCCCCGCCAAGCGCAAAGCCATTATAACGGCCAGTTTGTCCCCATATCTGGAAAATATTAGTATTGATTGCCTTATTTTGGCCAGTTAAAGGGGTATTCATCCCGACAATAGCGCTAGTCCCCAAGCGATACTCGCCAGTTGATTCGCTAGCTAATTGGCTTTGCCCCATATCCAAATCAATCGGGTCTTGTAAATAATTGTATGGAGATATATAGGATTGGCGAAGTTCTTTTATTTCGTCTTCTTCAATTAATACCCCAACGTCGTTTTGAAAATAATCCTCCCTAATTTCTGCACTTTTTGCTGTTTTGGCTATCCCGCTTTCTTGATCTGCATATATTGAAGATATGGCATACGAATTAATTGAAAATACGAGTGATATGATTAACCATATATAGCGATTTGTTACCATTACCCTATTCCTTATCCTTTACTTACCTATTTGCTAACGTCAATTAATTTTCCAAATTTCATAGCCTAAATCTCAATTAAACAGCCAACACTACCATTCCCCTAGCGGACTTTATAATCAATTTAAGCTGTAACTATCTATAACCAAATAAACATTATTTTAATATCATTATAGAAAGTGGCCTGTGGCGTGATGATGTCTATTTAATATACTGAATTATAGTAAAAAATTTACTTAGAAAACACTCAGCTTTGCCGACAAAATCGGCAACGTTTAATCTATAACCAATAATTATTTAAATCATAAGACTTTTTAGTAAATCTATTTTCAAATAGTAGTTAAATTATGCTAAGGACAAAGCAAGACAGCTAAACTTTGCGCATATAGTTATTGCATAATTGATGAAAATGCGTAACATCTCTTAGTAAATTTAAATTTCGAAAAAATGGCGCAATTTGTTTTGAACGATAAAGTTGGATTTTGTAAACCTAAATTTTTTGTAATGTTGTGAATTTGCTTAGACTAACTTTCGAATTGAAATTACACAAAGTTTGCAGTAATTAACTTCTTTTGTAGCAATCAATATAATACATAATGTTTTATGTAGCAAATTAAAGATTAAGTTCAGTTTAATTAGTTGGCTTAAGAAGTTATCTAGTACCAACAAGCAACAATAAATTTAACCTGTTAATTTCTAGTTAGTAAATGAAACATAGATTCGGTTATTTCTTAAATTTTTAGATTAATAATTAAACTTTAAATAATAATTGCAAAATGCTAGAATCACTAATCTTTTAATTGACCTATCAATGGAAACTGCAAACTATGCAAGAGTTAATTGCTGAAATTATTGCTAAAAATGATTACAAAAAATTCACAAAGCTTATTTCGCTGGGATTTGAATTTAATGTAAGTGAACTTAATGAAGATAGCCTTGCAAAGTTTGGCAGTGCTGACAATTTAATTTTCGAAGGCATTGTAGATAATGACTTAAACAAGATTCAAAAGATAAATAAACTAAAAATTAATCAAGTTAATAATGCTAATTCAATCCCGTTACATTGGGCAATTATTCTTGGACGAAACTCCATCGTAAAATATTTGTTAGATAATGACGCCGATATTAATGCAGAAAATAGGGATGGCGAAAATAGTTATTTTTTGGCAGCACGATTCAATAATATACAGGCAATGCAGCAGTTATTAGAAAAAACTAAGGATAAAAATTTGATTTTTAAAGGTAATAAGCGCGGTTTCACTGCGCTTCACTTAGCTTTTACCCATCATAATTATCAATTAGCCGAATTAATGTTAAAGCTTACAGAAGATCAGCATATGCTCATGAAAGACATACATAATGATAGCTGTTTGCATTGGATAACCTGGGGGGCTTTCCAAAATGATCATACTAAACAAAAACTTTTAAATATATTTCTAAAACATCTTGAAAGCACAAAAAACCGACAAAAAATTGTGCAATCTTTAATGAATATTGAAAACGCCATCGGGATGAAGCCGATAGACTGGCTAGAAAGATACAATCAGCAAGAATCACTAAAAACTCTGGGTAAATTAAAATGACCTTAAACCAACCCATTTCAGCTAAATTAAGTTGGAATGAGAACAAAGCCATATGTAAAATTTTACTAATAAAGAAATTACAATATCAGTTCATTTATTTAATAAGCAAGGCCAGTCGCTTAATTGGCACCACCAACACTCTAGTTTGGTATGCACAAGGACAACCTATAGAGGTTTTGTTTAATTTTAATACTATCTTAGTTAAACAGATAGAGGGCCTTGAACAATATTTCATTGAGTCCGGTTAATTAGTCAGCACGCTAATTTATTCTATCTAATTAACAACGGATAAGTACTAGGCAATAGTTAATAAATTGGTAATTTTTATTAATTTTTGAAATGAAATGTATGAGAGCAAATATGAATAAGTTTAAAAAAAGCGATTTATTATTTCTTAGTAAATTAGATGTTAGTTTCGAGCTTTGTGCCAAGACATATTTAGATGAGGATGATAAAAAGTATTGGCAACTTCATGTCAGGGCCAAAAATAACGGCTTCCAGCAAGAAGGTGTATATTATGGCGCAAGGGGCGAACCGAGAAGATATTATCAACTAAATGCATTATTTGACACTTGCAGCGAAATTTTTGGTAACTGTGACAAATTATTAGTAAATTTGTTTCCTGAAAAAGCCGCCAGCTAACATCTACAATTTTTTCACTTTTATATATAAGCCAGTGTATAAGGTATTCTTATCCTGGCTTATTTATTTAATAGTCCCCAGATTTAATAATGTTCAAAAGCTAACTTAGGCTAGGTAAAGTATATTTTATTGGTTTTTAAACAATCATAAATTAACCAGCCGAATTAAAGTAATTTCTGAGCGTTTACCTAATCGCTTTGGTGGCCCCCAATAGCCGGTCCCACGATTAGTGTAAACCCACATATTGTTAACTTTTCCTAATCCTGCGGTAAATGGCTGCTGGAATCGGACAAAAAAGTTCCAAGGCCAGAATTGCCCACCATGGGTATGGCCTGATAATTGTAAATTATAGCCATATTTTGCGGCTTCCATTGCCGACCTGGGTTGGTGGGCTAGCAATATCTTTATGGTATTTTTTGGTACATTTTCAATTGCCTTGGCCGGGTCACTAGCATGCTCGGGCGAAAAGCTGATGCCACTATAATCAGTAACTCCAGCAATTACAAGATTTTCTCCATTATGGCTAATAACCCTGTGATCATTAAGCAATACTGTAATATTTAGAGAGTTAACTTCACTTATCCACTCTTCGGCACCAGAATAGTATTCATGATTTCCCAAAACAAAAAAACTGCCATAGCGTGAGTTTAATTCTGCCAGATGCCGAGTATGTTCTGCTAAATCTTGGACTCTTCCATCAACTAAATCACCGGTTATTGCCACTACGTCAGCCTGCAACTCATTCACTTTATCTACAACTGCTTTTAAAAACTTACCTTTAATCGTTGGCCCCACGTGAATATCACTGATTTGTGCAATGGTAAAACCTTGTAATGCAGTTGGCAAATCTTTTATAGGAATATTCACTTCAACAACCTTGGCAGTAAGCCTTGCATTAATGAAACCAATAATAGTTAAAAGTAATGATAACCATACCACGACTTCAGCAGAATCTTTAAGCATCAAGAAGGAGATATCTTCAAATAGGCCATAAATAGTAAAGATAATTTGGCGGATAAAGGTAAGTACTAAACATGATGAAAATAACCCCATGTCTATTAGGCCAAGCCAGCTAAGAATGTCAGCTATATTCTGGTTTTTGATGATAAATCTGGCACTAACGCCAAACAAAATTAGAAACACTGAACCAGCTAGAATACACATTCCAGCAATAAGGCCGATATCACTAGTAACTAGATAAGGGATCAGATGCAAACCAATATATAAATGGAGCAATGCAACAATACTTATTAGAATTATAAATCTCTTTTTAACTCTGCGCATTTAGGTCTCCCTTATCGATACCACTAATTGTTTATTATAGAATTATAGCCTATGTTTCAGTTTTACATTCGAGTATTACTTATTAGCAATAAGAAAGCCAAGGAAGAATCCCCTGGCTCGTCTGAATTTACTATCGTATTATAATTTAGTGAACGAAAGTAAATGTATCAGGTGTTGCTGCTTCCCAAAATCGCTTATACTGTTTGGGTACTGTTTCATCATTAAGTAAGGAATTTGGCTTAATAAACTCATATATCTCGTCAAAATAGCGAACTTCATGGTCGCTAATTCTACGCATAACGCTTGAAGGCCGGATATCACTTGGGTTTTCCAAGCCCATTGCTCCAACTAATTCGGTGAAATTTTTAACCGTTGCGGCATGATAGCGATATACACGTTGAGCTTTATCATCTATATCCAATTGTTTAAATAAGCGTGGATTTTGCGTTGCTACACCAACGGGGCAAGTATTATTCCCACATTGCTTTGACTGGATACATCCAAGTGCAAGCATCATTGCTCGCGCAGAATTAACTATATCAGCCCCAAGCGCCATCATACGCACCATATCAAAACCGGAAGTATTTTTCCCGCTGGCAATAATACGGATATGCTCGCGAAGACCGCAACCTACTAGTGCATTATTTACAAAAACCAAGGCTTCTTGTAGTGGCATACCAATTGAATTTACGAATTCAGATGGTGCTGCACCAGTACCCCCTTCCATTCCATCAATGGCAATAAAATCCGGATAGATTCCTGTTTTTAGCATCGCCTTACAGATTGCAAAAAACTCAGTCTTTTTACCAATACATAACTTAAATCCAACCGGTTTACCCTCAGATAACTCACGTAATTGGGCAATAAAATGGCAAAGACCTTCAGGGGTTGAGAAAGCTTTGTGAGTTGGCGGAGAGATAACATCTTTATCCATCCCTACCCCCCGGATATTAGCAATCTCAGGTGTAATTTTCTCTTTAGGCAACATGCCGCCATGTCCAGGCTTCGCGCCTTGAGAAAGCTTAATTTCAATCATTTTAACATTTGGTAAAGTTGCCTGTTTGCGGAATTTTTCTGGATCAAAATTTCCATCCTCAGTCCTAAAGCCAAAATAGGCAGTGGCTACCTGCATCCCGACATCGCCACCTAATAAGTGATATTCAGTTAAGCCACCCTCTCCGGTATTATGTAAGAAATTTCCTTTTTTAGCTCCTAGGTTCAGTGCCATTATGGCATTTTTTGACAAAGCACCAAAACTTAATGCCGAAATATTAAGCCTAGATGCGGAATACGGCTTTTTACATTGAAAATTACCAACCACAATGCGCGGGTCTACGTTACCATGAGGTTTAGGCGCAAGTGAATGCAACGCCCATTCATAGCCGGCTTTCATTATATCCCTGTCATTACCAAACGAAATGGTATCAGGTATGCCCTTAGCGCGCTCATAAACAACAGTTCTGGTCTTTCGGTCAAAAGGTCGTTCACTGTCATCACTTGCAACAAAGTATTGTTGAATTTCAGGACGGAAAAATTCTAAAATATAACGCATATGGCCAAGTACGGGAAAATTACGAAGTAATGTATGTCTTTTTTGCAAACGATCATAGATACCCACTGCCGCAAGTATTGCCATTAAGCCAAAAATCCAATACCAATTGGCACGAATTATTATCAATAATGCCGTAATTAAAATTAAAACAATGCCAAAGCCTATATACCACTTGCGCCGCTCAGTTACCAACATAGAAAAGTTCTCTTAAGAAATTAATAATTTGTGTGAGTTATTCAATGAATTACACACATGTGATTTATTGTTGAGTAAATAATTATACGTATTTATATGGATCTGTTGCGTGAATATTATACAATAATAGCAAATTTTCAATTTTATTAGGCAAATGGGGTCGAGTTTTAAAAAGATTTATCAAAAAAATATTGAAAGCATGGAACATCAGTAAATAAGTAAAAAAGCCCGATAACAGTATATACTTAACCGGGCGTCTAGTAATGATTATCAATGACAGAGATATTTAACTATTGACTATGTTCTAAAGTAAAAACATCTGGGTTGAGGTTTCGTTTGTAGAAACTCCAGCTATAACCAACTGGAGTATTTATTTTTTTGCAGTAAAAATTTTAGTAATTTTTAAAACTTTACGACAGTTTTATTAGTATAATTTTCATGCAACAAATTTTTTAGAAGCATGAGTATTCGACACTCCCAATACACTTTCCTATTTTGGAAAGAAGATAAAATATTTGAGACTTTTATTCTTAACAACGTCACGGAACATTTCATACCAGCCATGGAATAAGATATAAAATGGATTATAATTGTAAATCTGATGCACAATCCCATATTCTGGGGCCTCGACTTCTTCAGCAAAAGTACCAAACATTCTATCCCATATAATCAGGGTTCCGGCATAGTTTTTATCTAGATATTGAGGATTGCGAGCATGATGTACCCTATGGTGTGAAGGAGTATTAAATATATATTCTAAAGGCCCAAGTTTACCTACAAGCTGGGTATGCAGAAAGAATTGGTAAACTAAACTAATAGTGGTTGCAATTACAATATCCCGCGGTGAATATCCGACAATTGCTAACGGCAGCCAAAATATCCAGATACCTGAAAAGATATAGGTTACGCTTTCGCGAACAGCAGTGACATAATTTAAATGATTTGATGAATGATGAACAATATGCGATGACCAACCCCAGCGGCACTCATGAGAATATCTATGGAACCAGTAATAAAGGAAGTCTTGCCCCAAAATGAGGATTGCCCAATAACTGAATTTATTTAAAGAGTCTACCAAATGCAAATTTAAAAATGTGCTCTTCTTTAAAATTAGCAAAAGTAAAGCGCCTGTTAGCAGCATATTCAAACTAGAGCGTATTACAAGAATCATAAAATTAGCAATAGTGTCGGGGCCGTAATGAACATTTATCCCACGTTTTTTAGCAATAGCTATCTCAACCAACATAAAACTACTAAAGAAAATTACTATAAGAAAAAATGCTAGAATATGTAGCAAATTGATATTCATTGTGGCTCTCCAAAGTGGAATTTAGAAATATTGTATTGTTATTTTTCAATTATTCCTAGGCTATTAGTAAAGTTACTGAACCTTGCGTCAAGTGCTTTAATGGTCTTATGCTTATTCTATCATTTTATATTTAATATGTTTTAAATTTTTATAATGTATTTTGCATATACCTCTATTAGCGCCAATTCTAGATAAGGTTTTAAGTAAGTAAATAAGTCAACAAAAAATTTATTCCTTTATAGGTAGATTCCCTTACTTGTTAGCAAAAATCCATAGCCTAGTAATTGTGATTCTGTAACTACTTTACCCCTTAATACTTGACACTTTTATTCATTCACTCTTGTCTAATTGTCTTTCTATTAAATACTACTCACTCCCTAAAAACCTGATTAAAATTTAATTTCTAGCTATAGGAACCTGATTGATAAGATTCCAACTCCAATCTCAATTAATAATCGAAAATAATATCATTTTTAACTAACTATGGAAAACTCTACAATACCCGAAAGCTTTATCTTCGAAAAGCTATGCTATTATTCCGCCCTCACTCTAAGACTGGGCTGTTACAGGCTAAGGCTAGTAAAAAAGCCTATGAATGCAATCGGTTTTTAGAGTATGTAGGTTAGCTAATTCCAGCCAAATCGCAGAATTAATTAATATCAATTGAAAGGAAATTTTAAGGTAACAATTATGAAATGGTTTATTCCTAAATTTAACAAGTTCCTAAGTTTTTTAAAAAATAATATATCGATGCAATTAGTATTAATTGCTACGATTATAAGCGCACCCATTCCGGCTCAGGCCAAAGTTATTATTAATGGGGTTTCATATACTGTCACGTATTTGCTTGGTGATTCACTTACTGATGGGCAGTTTACTTACGGCCAGGAACATCTAGGCGGCTACCGCGGTGTTTTGTATGAAGAATTGAAAAAAATGGAAAACCCATTATTCGTAGGTACAACCCGTGCTAATTCATTGCCTTTATTCCCGATGCCAGCAGCGGAATATTCCTATCATGACGGCCACCCTGGGTTTCGCCTCGATCAATTACAAGTAAATTTACCATTTTGGAGTAATAATTTACTTAGTTTAAATGAAATGAAAGTCGCTCCTGAAAATGTAGACAGAGTGCTCGTTATGGGCGGTACAAATGATATATTTCAAGGTGCCGATGCAGCCGTTGCTTTTGGCCGATTTTTTTCACTTATCTATGGCCCAGGACTAAATAATGAATTTCCGGCAAACCCTAAAGGCTTATTAACTACTTTCCCTAATGCCAAAATATTTGTTGCAACTATTCCACCACTGTATGTCTTCCCTGGCGGCTTGGTTAAACTTGGTGAACCAGAAGTAGTAACTGAATATAATGCTGCCATACGTGCCAATATCCAACAAGTGAAAACCAATAATCCAGCAATAGGTAACCGAATCGAACTTGTTGATCAATATAATGCATTATTGCCAACAAATGCTTTTAACCCTTATATAACGGGCAGTATAATACCTGTTGGCGACGGAATTCATCCAAATAGCATAATGGTTAACTTCGGTTATACAACTATGGCTGAAACTTGGGTTAATGCGATCGTTAAAGCGTATTAAAAAATACTCACCAGATTATCGCCTAACTTAAAATACATATTTTTCCTGCTATGCCAACTTAATCTTCTCCTAAGCAAGTAATATTGCTTACTGATTTAGCCAATCTGACTAGAAGATATAAGTTGGCTTTCTTTTTACATTATCCTTTAACTAGCATAACTGGATATAACCCTGGAATTATTCTTAATAATCTATCCGCTTGCACTAGTCAATTTTACAAGTACACAGGTTTCTATTTAATAATGGTTTGAATAGGTAAAATGCCGTTAGAAAGTAAAGTAACTTTTTCGCAAATACGCAAAAGTTACGTTAATGTTTTTTGTAAGCTTATCAATACATTTTTTCTAAATCAGCAAAATACTTTTTTATCGTGGAAATCATATTTTCGCGCATATTTCTTTATTATAATTAAACATTGTCTTTTGCTCGTAGATATTGTAATTCAAGGGTTTGATTGCAACATATACAATTTGTAATTAAGAGTTAGAAAGTAACTCTTGGCTTGGCTTTAAAATGGCTATTTAGTAATTAGGAAAAATAAAATAACCTAAAAACAAATTTTTGCCTCCTTATTTAGTATACAAATATTTCGGTTAAAACATTAAAATAACTACTTGATAAACATAAGGCAGCTTTCATAACGTACCTGAGCCGGCGGAATTACGTTGTAGTTAGGTTATGAAAGAAGTCTATAGATGCACTTTAATATAGCTAATAAATGGAGTTGGGAACAATGATCAAAACAAAAGATGGAAGAATACTTAATTTAGAAAGGTTAACCTGGTTTGCAGTTCGAGAAAGGATATTAAAATTAAATCCAGAATTAGTAAGCATAATTAATGAATTAGATATTGATGACAGATTTCCAATATATATTGCGAGGTATCCATTTGGTGCACAAATAATAAATAATTCTATCGCCTATTTGCCATTAACAACAGGCCATACTATTTCATTTAATGATCCGGAATTACCAAATAGTATATTGGATGACCTTAGCTACGACCCAAATTTTAGTAACCCTCTTGGCATGATTTTAAATCGAAACTGTGAATCTTATATTTCGTTAGGCGATCGAATATTACCTAATATGGTGTTATCACCAGGGGAAATATTTGGCAGTGCGCGAATTTTAAATAACGTAATGCGCAGCAGAGCAAAGCAAATTAACCAAATTCCAATAATTTCCGATATAAATGCTGGAACCAAGTCAGCTTTACTACTCCCGAAGATTAGTGATGCAATAGGAATTAATAAATTAAATAAATATGTAGGTTGTCATCTAGATAAGCCCAATAGCTATCAAGACCATAACCATATTTTTTCTGAGATAGCTTATAAGCAAGAAGCCAATTGGACAATTGAAATATTATTTTTCTCAAACCATTGGCTAAATAAACTAAAAGATGCAGCTTGGGCTGAGTTTTATGGTTATTTATCTGAAATACGGCAACAGTCAAATAAATTATGGCACAATGCGCCAAGATGGACTGCTGTTTTTTGTGAAATTGAAAACTCAAAACGCTTAAGCCATTACTCTTCTTATGTAATCGGTACTGCAAGGCATCTATTTGCTATAGCAGCAGGTTCAGCACCTGGCTATCAACCAGCAATTGATGACAGCTTTATTCCATCCAAGATAATTCAAGATGCGTTTATTAATGGATATGAGTTAACTGATTACTGGCCGGTTATTATGGTGCCAGGACAATATTCAACTACAAATAATAGTCCGTTATATTACTCACTAAATTATCCAACACTAGCCCAATATAACCCTGATACATATAAAGGTAAAAGTATTATTACGCTAACAAAAGAAGTACAGGAAGTCGTACAAAAATATCAATCCGAGATATTAAACTCTATTACAGCTAAAAATAATGCACCTTCGTTATACAATGCGGCAGCAAATGTAGAATTTAATTATTATCATGGCGACCCTAAGAATTGTGAAATGATTAAACTGAGTTCACTAATCCCTGATGAGGATATCCGCTTTAAGTACGCTGAAGCAGGCGAATTTCCTTCACATAGCCCATTTTTAAAAGGTTGTATTAAAATTTCTAGAATTACAAAATAATAATTTATCCCTAGAGTTACAGTTTTATATGCAAATGATCATTCATTACCTAGCTTATCCAAGGATTTAACTTTTTCATCATCATTCTTTAAAATTACTGTTAAATAGTCTAGTTTGATCGGCAGCTCTTCACCTGAGAGGAGGTAAAGATTAGTAAATCCTTTTTCATGTAGTTTCTCGGCAAGCATAACTCCATCCATGGGATAAGCACTATTTTCAGTAAAATAATGATTATCCAGAATTATCTTCGTATTTAATGGATAGTCATCAATATAATCCTGAAAACTTATTGGATCATAAAAGGTATCGATCTTAAGATGCTGATAATATTTACCAATTATCTGATTTATAAAACCTTTATCATCATCTACCCATACAAAATCCACCTTTTTACTATGTGGCTTAACTTTTTTACCGATCTTGATGGGTATTGCATAAACCAGGTTTTTAGGTAAAATTGCTATGCCCATTTGACTTGCCTTGATCCGAGTCGTATCGTTTTCGTGATGGCTGGTCACCAGTATTGATTTAGATTTAGCAATATTTACCTCTGCTATTACTTGTAAGCCGTTCTTTTCTTGATTTAATAATTCATAGTCAGAAAGAAGATAAACTCGCCTTTTATCTTTGGCAGATAACGTATTGATAAAGTCGATTACTTGTTGTCCCTCAAAAAAGTGCTTTATTGTAATATTAGAATGATGCTTAAAGACTATTGCCAGCTTAGCATCCCAAGCTGCATGTATCGAACTATCGTCATCAAGGATTACTACGGTATCATCACTATTTATGGCCAGCTTATCTGCTATCCAGTTAGGAGTATTCATTTTTGGTAAGTATAATGATATCTTGGTACCAAAACCTTGTTCTGAATAAATCTTTAATTTACCCATATTTTTATTCAAAGTATCCTGAATTTGTGAGAATCCTAGACCATGCCCTTCTTTCTTATCTTGAGTTATTTTTATATTATTAGTGATTTTGTCTATCACTTCCTTTGGCATACCTTTACCATTATCATCTATAGAAATAATTACATATTCTGGATCAATTTTTACACTTAAGAGAACATTACCTTTGGCTTTATCTTCAAGTGCATCAACTGAATTATTTATTAAATTCGATAACATCCGCCGAAAGCTACTTGGTTCAATCTTAACAAACGAAAAATATGCGTTTGGGTTAAATCTATAGTCGAAATGGATATTATTATTTTTATATTCAATCCTCTTTTCACTTAAAACCTGCAAGATAAATGATGATACTAAGATAAGCTGCTTCTTTTCATCCATAGCATTTGGATCTTTATATTTATTTAACAACTGTGATGTAATATCACTAATGCTAATTGCAGCATTCCTAAGCGCAATCCGGTCATTTTCAGGAATACCCGTAGTAGACTGGACAATTGTTCTAAGACTTGAAAGTGGAGATTGGATGTCGTGAATCATCTGGCCAACTAAAGATTTAAAAGTTTCCTGTTCCTCCACTTTAGCTTGGTAGATTTGGTTTTGCTGGACTAGCTTCTCCATTTCTTTTGTGTCGGTAATATCAACTGAGTTTCCAATGATACCAATAATCTCACCGCTTTCATCCCGTAATGGAACTTTGACTGCAGTATAATATTTAATTTTCCCATTTGGTAAATTTAGCACTTCTTCTGTTTGAAGCGGCATTCCAGTCTGCATTACTTTTAGATCATGGCTTACTATTTCATTAGCATACTCAGGCCATAAATCAAAATCACTTTTCCCCACTATCTCATCTGAAGATTTTAACATGATCGTCTCTAGGGCAAATTTGTTCAACCACCTATAAATACTACTCTTATCCTTCCAATATATAAGCCCAGGTAAAAACTCGGCATAAGATTCTAAATAACTGATAATTCCAGGTTTTTCTTTCATTTTTTTCCTCCATAATAATTCTCTAAATAATATATCTACCCAATTCGCCTCTCACCCAATTGTCTTTTTAGTTTATAGACCAGATAATTTTTAGATGAGTAAGTTGATATTATAAGTATAAGGTTCTCAAAACAGATAATTAAGTAGACTCTATAACCGTTGTTAACATTTCTCTTGTAATTTTTGGCCAAGTAAACCCGAGCTTCTTTAATATCATACTAGTTTTATTTTGCATAATTTCAACAGCAGTAAATCGCCTAAAATTAATATTTTGAATCCATTTCTGATGAAGCATAAATAACTCTAATTCATGCATATCAAGCCTTGACTGCAAACATTCTAAGAATTTGTCAAAACTATCAATCTTAAGTTTTACATTGTCGGAATAATTAAATATTCCAGTTAATTCCACTAATTCAGGATTAAAAACATGATAACATTGATTAATTAGCTCTTGTTGATCAAAAATTTTTACAATTGCACTTGCTGTATAATCAACTGGAGAAATTTCAACATTGGCTAACTCCTTTGGAATTATTCCAATTTTCAACATCGTCTTTAGCGTCATGTAAAAAGCACTATCACTAATATTTTCTTGTAACTTATATGTTTGTGTGTTAGAAAACAAATTACCTACCCTAATGATATTAGTATTTACCCCAAAATTTCTATACCTGATTGCCACCTTTTCTCCCTCTGCCTTAGTTTTAATATATATGTTTGTTTTAGATTGCAAAATATTATCATCCGAATCTTCATGGAACAGGTAATACTCGCAGCCTGGCACATATCCATCCATAAATACTCCTGTTGTAGAAACATATTGGAAATCTTTTAAACTAGTCTCTAGTGCTAATTCAAGTAAATTGATTGTAGCACACACATTTGCTTCATAGAACTCGCGATAGGTACCATAGTATTTTACTAATGCAGCACAATGAATAATGCTATCTACCTTATGGACCAACTGGTGATAATCACTAGCACTTAAATTAAGAAGTTTTTGCTCTAAGTAAGATGCAAAAATTATTATTCTATTTTCAAAAATATTAATGTTTTGATTAAAATAATAGCAAAATTTGCTAGCTAACTTTTCGTATGCTTCATCTTTACTATCTGCTCGAATTAATAGATAGATAATGTAATTTGTTGTATTTAATAAGCACCATAATATATGACAGCCTAGATACCCAGTAGCACCAGTTAATAAAACTGTTTTGATTAGCTTATTACATTGTTTAAAAGTAAATTTTTTCGCTTCTTCCAAGTATTGATTTTTGGCCTGGTTTTCTTTATACTTATCCCTAATTGCTACTAAGTTGGGAATAATTAATTTAACTTGCTCTAGCTTCTTTAATAAATTATTTTCAACTTTTATTGCTATTTCAGCTAATTTGCGTGGGGTTTTCAACATAAATATTTGATTTATGTTTATTTCATATTTATTTTGTAAACTTGAAATTAACTTAATTGCTAAAATACTATTTCCACCTAGCTTAAAAAAATCATCGTCAATTCCAACTGCATCCTGACCTAGTACTATAGAAAATGCTTTGCAGATAAGATCTTCAATCTCATTTCGAGGTTTTAGGTAATTATGATTAGAAAGATTCGGCATAGGTAATGCTTTTTTATCTATTTTCCCATTTATTGTCAACGGCAATGAGGTAATATGAACTAAAGCAGTTGGTAACATATATTCAGGTAGCCTAGATGAAAGATACGCATTAATTTCATTTTCATCCAATTTTTTTTCTGATACATAATAGCCAACTAAATAATTATTAGCTGAATCTTTAACTTTTGAATTTATTGTATTTATCACTACTATAGCTTGTTTGATGTTCGGAAAACTTGCTAATAAGGTTTCAATTTCTTTAAGCTCAATTCGATAACCTCTTAATTTTACTTGACTATCATTACGTCCAATATATTCTATACTTCCATCTGCTAAGTAACGAACTAGATCTCCCGTTTTATACAATTTATTATACCTGTAACGATTCTTTAATTGGGTTGGTTCATTAAACTTATGTGTAATAAAACATCTATCATTTAAGTCAGGCCTATTTAAATAGCCTCTAGCTAAACCTTCCCCAGTAATAAATAATTCCCCGATTGCTCCGATTGGAACTGGTTGCATATTCTCATCTAAAATATATACCCGCTTATTGAATAACGGCCTTCCAATATTGTTATATCCACTTTCATTGCAAAATTTTAAGGTGGTACATACGGTGTCTTCTGTTGGCCCATAGGCATTAAAAACTCTAATTTTGCTTTTATGATATAGATCAATTATACCGGTATTAGTCATTTCACCACCTACAATCAACGTATTAAGATTTAGAACCTCAGTAAGCGTCAAAATCGAAGGAGGGATTAATGCTATATCAATTTTGTTTCTATTAATAAATTCGTTTAATTTTGAAAAATTTTTGAAATGTATATTTGATGCAATATAAACACTATAACCAAAACTAATTGATGAATATAATTCTAAAACATGTGCATCGAAAGCATAACTTGCAAACCATAAGCATTTAAATGAATAATTAATTTTATTGAATAAATAATACTGTAAGGCAAACAGTAAATTTACTACACTCTTATGCTCGATCAACACCCCTTTGGGCTTCCCAGTGGTCCCGCTAGTATAAATTGCATAAGCTAAATTACTTGATGCCAAGCGGGTTTTAGGATTACTTTGCGTTTGTGCTACAAGCTTAAATTGAAATTTATTACTATCAACTGCTATTAAGTTTAAAGAATGGACATGGTTAAATCTATCAATAAATTTCTCATTAGTGATTAATATTTCAGCTTTCGTATCTTTAAGAATATATTCAATCCGTTCATGAGGGCTTTTAGGATCAATTGGAACATACGCCCCGCCTGACTTTAATACCGCCAATAGTACTATCGGCAAATATTCGCTACGATCTAAACAAAGTAATATTAACTGATCATGGTTTATCCTATAATTATTAATCAGATATGCTGCCAATCGATTAGCTTGATTATTCAATTCCCGATAAGTTAATTGCGTATCCTCATAAACTACTGCTATATTATTAGGCGTTTTTTCAACTTGTTCTTCAAAAAGCTGGTGAATAGTTTTATCTTTGGGGTATGGTCTTTTGGTATTATTCCACTCATAAATAATTTTCTTATAGTCCCTCTTATTTAAGATATTTATTAGTCGTAAATCTATATTACTTATTTCATCGATAGTGTACTCATTGATTAGCGTACTGAGGCACTTAGCGATATTAGCAATCTGTAATTGATAATATCCAGTTCCTGTTATCGTAATACAGTCACTTTGGATACTAAAAATAATTTTATGCTTATCAATGCAATTATCATCACCTTCAAAAACTACGGCTATATCGGTTAAAAGATTCAAATGATATCTATAACCAAAATCTTTTGTCATTGGATAAGCATTATTTATTTTGACATCTAATTCCTGGTTTAATTTCTTAAAGCCATGAGGTAGTTGATCTTTGCTAACATGAATAAAATTACGTGCATCTATTAATTTTCTCAAGTTTTCAGGAATCTTATTGTCTATACTATATAAAGAAATTATAAAGTCCTCATGAAAATACCTTGCTAGAATAATGTAAATATACGCCAATAGTGAAGTCGGAGTATGCTTACCACCATAATTAACAATCTCCTTATATTTTTCAAAGCTATTACTCTCGGAAAAGCCTTCACAAATAGCTAGTGGGGCCTTGATAGTGGCAAAAAAATTCAGTATTGAACTTTTGACTTTACGTTCAGACTTTCTTAGACTTTTCAGATAGTTTAATTCAGTCTCAGTTAAGTAAAATGGATTTGCTAAATCTGCATAACTAACCATTCTATCTTTAGCATGTCCATAAATATCTTTTACAGTCTTAAATATAGAATCATCGATTCTCCCAGCTAAAACATCTGTTTCATTCAGGTTATAATTAAAATCTTCTAAAATAAAGTATTCGCCATTTATATTAATTTTTACTGTTGCTATCAAATTTGCGTAATCATTACCAAAAGTTAAACTTCTTGATAGTCGGTTAAGATACGATGGATCAGTTAAGCCATTTATGATTGCATAGTTATCAGGTATATGTCCCCAACCATAATAAGTTTTAGTTGCTAAATCCTGTTTTATAAATGTCAAAGTGTTATTCTGAATTTTTAGTATAATTTCTTGGAAAAGTAATAGAAATTCTACGCTGCATTTCAAGTTCAGAGATAATGCAGTTTCATCTTCTTGGATATTAATCTCTACTCGGCCGGTGATATCTCCCTCATCAATTCCTGAAGTTATTTGATGAATTGTTATCCCATGAACTTTTTCATTATTTAAGATTGCCCATGTTGTACTATTTACCCCTGCATATTTTGGCAATAAGCTATCATGGTAATTTAAGGCAAGTATAACCTTGTTTTGTTCCATAAACCAATCCGGGATGATATGTGGACTAATAATACTAAAAAGATAACAATTCTCCTCATGTATGGCAGCTAGTTGAGCAAAAGGTAGGCATTTAATAAAATTGCTACCAGCCCAGTGTCGCAAAAGCTCATCTTCTGTAATTATAGCTTTGATAATCCAGTTATTTGCTATTAGATATTCTATACATTGTATGGAAAGTCTGGTTTCACCAAATATCAAAGCAACCCTTTGTTGTGGATCTACTAACATAATTTTTTTCCTAATCGACAGATTTAATCATTTATTATTTTCAATCAAGCTTTGATAGCCTGCTTTCATTTAAAGATTACACATACCGAAAGCTATATCAATTTATCTCTGCACCTATTTGTTCAACAAATTAGGTACATGTATCTGACATGAACATTATTCAGTGATAATTTAATAATGAATAGAATAAAAACAGCTGTTTTATACCATAGGTGATATGAGGTGCCCGTTATTAAGACATCGAATAAAAGAAGAGTTAGGAGATATTTTCTAAAGAATATTTAAAAATGGGTATATTCCATCTTGGAATATCTTAGTAGTATTAAACTATTAATATCACGTTCAAATCCAAATTCGGTAAAATGGATTTTGCATAAAGATTTAATGGAGTATTTTAGAAGATTGTCTTTAGTTGAATTACCCCTACAAAGCAGGTACACTGTCACATTAGCGAGCACTAAGCAGGGATTATTCCTTATAGAGATACTTTACCTTTAGCTAATGCGATTCTTGCCAGGTCTTTTAACCATGATGGTGGGAATAATGTATGGCACACAAAAGAGCCAATAGCATATTACTACTGGCTCTAATTTTTAGATTATGGTTATGGTAAAGGAACAGTTGCTACAAAAGAATTTACCTGATCCAAACCACTAGTATTTGAATAAACTCCAAGCAAATTATTTTCGAATACCGTATTAGCAGATGCTAGTTTGGCTCCTGGATAAAAGATATCAGTCCACTTAGCAACAGAGGAAAATCCTGTACCAAGACGGCTTATATTAACAAAAGCCGGCTGGTTTCCAGAAACCAAACTGCCGATTGCATCAACGTCTGCCGCAAGATTATAGCCCCCTTTCCCATCTGAAGTTATTCCTTCAAAGTGGCTTACTACACTATCAATTGGTAAATTATTATATGAGTAACTAGTCCAATTAGTAATAGCATTTGTTGATGAATCAAAATCAGCAACATAACCGATATCCAAACCTTGGATATCCAAGTTGCTATATCCACCCGCAATTGTATAGCTGGTACCGCCGTTGTACCAAATTCCATATGCAGTTATACTTACAGCTCCCTGTTTTGATAAAGTAAAATACGTTTTTGTTTTTATATTATAAACAAAGGCTTTTCCTGCTGGGTTGCCATTTACATTATAATTACCAACAACCAGGTCCCCCATATTGCTATGCGCTATCGTACTCATAGCAGAAGGAGGAGTCAAAACGGTCCAATTATTTGGATTATTGCCATCGGTAAGTGGGCCTTGATATAGTAAACCAAATGAATTGCTGCCGCCTTGTTCTGAAGTAAAGCTTCCTACAACGTTAATAGCACCGGAACTTCTTCCATTATTTGGACCGTACAGGGTAGTAGATTTAACTGTAACTCCGGATGAGGAAGGATAATTTAACTGATACCATTGTCCACCTTGCCCACTCAACGGCCCTGCATAAACAAGCCCTAGACTATTAGTCGTGCTAGGCCAAATTACACTGATATAAACATTTGATGTATCAGTAACCCCACGAATCCCTGTAATATAATTTGAGGGCGTAGAATCATAGCTAGGAAATGTATAATATTTTACAGTAGGAAATAGCGTCTCTGCACCAACTCCATTATATTTCCATAAATCATTTAATTTACCATTACTACTTACCCCATTGCCAAAACCACCAAATACCCAAAGATTGCCATTAGCATCGATCCAGCCAATTGCATCTCTGCGTGCACCAGGAATATTTGTAGGAGACGGACTGCCAAGAGAACCATAGCTACCCATCGCATTACTATCAGAGCTGCCACCTACCCATGTCCATTGATTATTATTCGGATTATAAGTCCATAGATCATTTAGAAGCCCCGTAGTAGAGCTGGCATAACCAGCGCCACCGAACATCCATAAATTACCATTTTTATCTGACCAGGCAAATGGAATACGATGATCTCGCGCTCCTGGAGTATTGGTTGCTGAACCAATACCTAATGAGCCATAAGTTCCGTATTGATCTCGTTTGCTACTACCATTTTTCCATGTCCATAAATGAGTACTTATATCATATTTCCATAGATCATTTAATAGGCCAACCGAACCATCGGCATCACGCCCCGACCCACCAAACATCCATAAATTGCCATGATTATCAACCCAACCAATAGAATCAAGACGCGCGCCAGGCTGATTTGCAGCATCAGGCACATCTTTAGTTCCATAAATGCCTTTGCTATTTGGAGTGCTATCTCCGCTTACCCACGTCCATTTATTGGTATTTATGTTATATTTCCATAAATCATTGTAAACATTCAAACCAGGAATAGCGTCCACCCCGCCAAATAGCCAAAGATTACCGCTAGAATCAACCCATGAAACAGATCCAATCCTGCCCCCAGGAGTATTGGCAGGAGCAGCAACACCTTTGACACCATATATTCCAGGACTAACAATTGTCTTACTTCCTTTGTGCCAAACCCACATATTTGTACTTGGGTTGTACTCCCATAAATCATTCAAAAATCCTGAAGCTGAGTCACCTTCCCCTTTTCCATAGCCGCCAAACATCCACAAATTACCATTTAAGTCTCTCCAGCTAACCCCTCCGTAACGTGCTCCAGGTATATTAGTGGCTGAAGGTACTCCACGCTCACCATAAACACTATCAGCATCAATAGAATTACTTCCGCCAACCCACGTCCATTGGCTTGTATTTGGATTATATTCCCACAAGTCGTTTAAGCTGCCGTTATTATTAGCAGCATTGCCCGCCCCACCAAATAACCAGAAATTGCCATTGTTATCTACCCAACTAATCGACCCGAGTCTTGCGCCAGGTATGTTATTAATCGATGCAACACCTAATGTGCCATATACACCATAAGCATTACTCTCATTACTTCCACCTTGCCAGGACCATGCTGGAGAGGCTGAACTTGCCGCATTACCACCAAAGCTGCATGCACCAAGAATAATAGTAGAACAGACCGTTAGGAACTGGAAAATATATTTCATAAGTAACCCCTATAACTTAAGTAAATCTTTTCAGGTTAGTACCACTGCAAATAATTTCAAATTGTATCATTGTTCAATTCTGTAATAATATCCAAATTGGAAGTAGAATTTAGCGCAAAAATGCTATTGTATCTTGAGCAAATTTTTAAAATACCAATTACTTTAGGCCATTATAAGTATTACTATCAATCTTAGTATGGACTTTCAAAATTTCTCTATGCTCTATATCTCAATGATTTAGTATGTTACATTAATCTACAAAGAAAAACATAGATGATTTCATCGAGAAAAAAAACTAGTGATGGAGAGTGTAGCAAATGAGCTTGTTCAATAATTAACTATAATTCTACCTAACTCCTTTTAATCCGACGGTTACTCCTGAATTAAAATTTAAATATTTATCTGCTACGTACATGTAACGGATCACAAGATTTAATGAAAACTATACAAATTCAAAAAAGCTCTGCCATTAATGTGAAATATCAGTAAATAGAATAATTTATTATAATTACTTCAACATTTATGAGTACATAAATGGTAAAATAGTTCACACATTTATATTATAGGAAATTCACATGAAGAAAACTCTACTTTCATTAATGCTACTACCAGCATTATCATTTGCAAGTTCATTAGATATGTCTACATTAAAGTGTAATGATATGCAAATTTCCAATACAACGACTTTAAAAAGTGTTCAAACTAACTGCCTAATTAAAAAAGAAACTACACATGATGGTATGTATGAAGTAGAATTTGTTAATACTACTACCGGTAAAAGTGTAAAATGTGATTTTGCCAATAAAAGGCCAAATTCAGTTGTAAATGGCTGTAGGTCATAACAAATCAACAATAATAGACATAGGCCAGAAGAAACGTATTCATTATTGAAGAAGACATTTCTGGCCTAAGTATACTTCATTACTCCCCCCCAATCATTTGTTGCTAAATTTCATTAAACAAACTCCCAAATAAGCTCTAAAACCACTCATCTAGCCTAAGTTGCTCAATGCTCGTAATTCACTGTAAATAAAAAATTAAATTAACCGCTCTAGTAAGGATTGAGCTAAAATTTGGATTGCTTTAAATAATTATAATCAAGGAAGGGGTAATTATGGAATATCGTACATTTGGACATTCGGGCCTTAAAGTCCCGGCACTTAGCTTTGGAACTGCTACGTTTGCTGGTACCGGAATGTTTGAACAATGGGGAGCCACAAATGTTGCTGAAGCAAAGCGCCTAGTCGAAATCTGCTTAGATCACGGAGTAAATTTATTCGATACTGCCGATGTTTATTCCAAAGGAGCCTCAGAAATTATACTTGGTGAAGCAATAAAAAATTGCAGAGATAAAGTCTTAATCTCAACTAAAAGTACTTTTGCAATGAGTGAGGAACCGAATAATGTAGGTTCATCTAGATACCATTTGATTAAATCTTGTGAAGATAGCTTACAAAGACTTGGAACTGATTATATTGATATTTATTTTATGCACGGCTTTGATGCTACTACACCTATTGAAGAAACCCTTCGGGCTCTAGATGATTTAATTTCAAGCGGGAAAATCCGCTATATCGGATGTTCTAATTTCTCTGGTTGGCATTTAATGAAATCGCTTGCCACATCAGAAAAATATGGTTTAGCTCGTTATGCTGTTTATCAAGGATATTACTCCTTAATTAGCCGTGAATATGAATGGGAGCTGATGCCGCTTGGTGTTGATCAGAATGTTGGATTGATGGTTTGGAGCCCTCTTGGTTGGGGAAGGCTTGGGGGTAAAATTCGCCGCGGCATGCCAATGGCAGAAGGGAGAATTCAACAAGGCGGTGCTTTTAATGGTCCTACAGTTGATGATGAACATTTGTATAATGTGGTAGATGAATTAACAGAAATCGCTGAAGAAGTGAATAAATCAATAGCACAAGTTGCACTAAACTGGGTTCTACAACGCCCGACCGTTTGTAACGTAATTATGGGTGCGCGCAATGAAGAGCAGTTGATCAGCAATTTAGGTGCTGTTGGTTGGAGTTTGTCTCCAGATCAAATTAACCGACTAGATACAGTTAGTAGACGTCAGCCAATCTATCCTTACTGGCACCAGATGCAGTTTGCTGCTAGGAACCCTAGTCCGGTTCAGTGGTAACTCTTTGACTTAAAGTTTATTTATCCCCCAAAATAATATGCCATAGACAATTTTAATATGGCATATTTCGAGTATTTACTAATCCATTAAAGGCTCAAATTTCCTATCACTACACGCTATATTTATCAATGAGCATTAAAGAAACAGTTATTCATCATCTGCGTGTTAAGCAAAATAATAATGACTTGATGAAACTTATCAAATTTTACCAATTATCTTAATCACATCATAAAATATATAAACAAAGTTTTGCATATAAATTCTAAGGTAATTCCTGTAATATTATTTAATCTATAATATTGAAATACTGTAAATACACATACATCTTATCTCCTTGAAATTCATACATTGCGTATGAAAATTTCTGATATATTAAAAAGTTAAAGCTTCATCGCGTTAAGAATTCGAAAATAACAAATAAAAAAGGATAAATTCATAAAAAAATATTATTTGTTCTGCTTAGCTGTTTAAAAATGTCTTCATTTGCTGATTGCCCTCTTATCCAGTCTGGAGAAGGTTCAACAGTCTTCCATACAGGAAAAGCACAGATAGACTTCCCTTGCCCTATGCCAGATGATAATTATACTGTAGTTGCAAGTGATATTAATCCAGGCGGATTAGCATATTCCTTTGCGACATCTAATCATACCTCTACTGGTTTCCAAATTTTCTCAACGCCAGGTAGAAGACATGGTTTTACTTGGGTAGCAATTCATCGCTAAGAATTAGTTCATAAAGGTTTTAGATTATGCTAAAAAATACTTCATTAGTTATAATTAGTTTATTAGTATCTTCATTGGCGGCTTGTAATAGTGGCAGCACTGCATCGACCTATCAATATTTGCAGGTAGTTCCTAGTTCAATACCGCCAATCTATAAGGCAAATACAGGGCAAACAGCATCGATAGTCTTTACTAATACTATCGTAAGTAACCTTGGATCACCTCAAGCCAAATACAATATAACAGCTACTGTTCCTAATTCACAGTTTACCGTATTAACGAACGAGTCGGGTAATAATGGGTGTACGCAAGTAACTACAAATCAGGCATGTGATATTACAATAGTATTTACACCTAATTCAGCTGCTAACTATAGTAGTTATAATCCGATACAATTTACAGTTGGAATTTTAGAAAGTACAATAAACGTGATAACTGCCCCAAATTCATATTAGCTTCTTTAGGATAAGTTTTCTAAGCCTGCTTAATTTATCATTTAATTAATTATATTAATGCAGCACTTTTTTCAAAACTTAATCCAAAACTTTCAATATGCTTCATCATAATACCAGAATAAGTTATTAGGCTTATCGAGTAAAGATCTACGTCCAACACAAATGAAAATATCCTTGGCCCTAGTTATGGCTACATTTAACATACTTGTGTCAATTCGGTTAAAAAACATATTTTCGGCGTCACCATCACTATAAACCGTCGAAAAAATGATTATTTTCCTCTCTGAACCTTGGAATTTATGTACAGTACCAACGCTTGTATGCTCTTTCAGAATACTATTATCTATCAAGTCTGCTAGTAGATTCTCCTGGTTGCTAAAAGGAGTAATAATCCCGATTGACTTGTATAACTCTTTATCGCTTATCTCTGGAGTCCCTAGCAGCTTTTTGAATTTATTTGTATTATTCAGAATAAAGTCTAGTATTAGTTCTGCTTCTGCCTTATTTGTATTTTCAGTTCTTTCTCCCATACTTTCAATAAAAAATAAATAGCCATTTTGCTCTTGCATATATTTAATTTCATTTTCGTAGGCAAGTTCGTTAGCAATTGCAACTATAGATTTTTTACATCTAAAGTGTTCTTTTAACCAAATGTCCCCATCTAATTTACTATAATTATAAGGCAAGACAATCTGACAGCTATTATTTGCTATTGTCATAGCATTGTTAGCTTGGCAATTTTGGGAATCAGCACTACTATAATATTGATTAATTATATTCACATGAAAGTCATTTTTTATAAAATACGGCAATATTTTTGCTTCAGTATTAGAAGAATAGCTATATACGGGCTTTAACTGTTTCACATCGCCAAAAAGCATACATTTTTTGGCACCATACAAAATAATCATTTTAGAGGGGGGAATCGTTCCGGCTTCATCAATTAACAGGAAATCAAAAATGTCTTTTTGAACTTCTTTTTTCTCATTAACTATAAAATTACCAAAACTATTGCACGTTATATTTAGCATCGGGAAAATTGGAAGGATTTTATTATAGTCAATTCGAGTAGCAACAGGATAGCCGTAATTTATATTAATCCAAGTTACATTTGCTTTTTTATTACAAGTTACCACCAAATATTTGCCATTAAACCGAATAAACCCAAATTTGAAAATATTACATATCTGAGAATCAGTTAGCCTAAAATCCTCATGAGCTTTTTTACTAAAAGATGCATCGCAATTCTCACATTTAAAACCACTATTATTTTTGAGTAAACTATTCCTTTTACAGCATGGGCAATAATTTTTCCCACTGGCATTAACCTGATCTAAGAAAAACAAGGCCTCCAAAAGATGGATTGCATAATAAAAATTATCTGTTCGTTCATTCATATCATGATGAAGTTTATCGTTGGAAATTTGTTCCTTTAACTTTAATACATCATAAAAACCCACAAATTTGCAAACATCATCAGCGTCAAAAACCAGGAATTTGCGTAAAAAGTTATGCAGCATAGTAATTTCTTGATTTAATTCAGTTAGTTCCTTCTCATAACTATTAATATTATCTAATAAGAGCTTTAAGTCATTTTTGACTAAATTAATTTCCAATTTGAACTTGGCCAAAGCTCTACACTCACTAGATAAAATAATTTCTTCTTGTACACATTGGATTACTTGCTCTTTGTATTCTTTAGCAGTGCGCAAATCCCTAGCTAACTTACCTCTATTAAGCCATTTAAAAAGAATTTTAGCGAATATCCCTGCTTGCAAGAATAGGCTTTTTTGTATTTCTTGAAATTTGACTTCTTCCTGATATACTAGATCATAATTTAATTGATCATAAATTTCGCGATATATCTCTTGATAGGATTCTAGGCTCTTAATCTCATTATCATTAATATTCTCAATAATTGAAAGTATTTTACTAGATGCCCAATCATTATTCGCAATTATAGGTTTAAACATTGAAGCTAGATTATTTAATTTTGATTTATTAGTTTCAATATTGTCCTTAATCTCAATATTTTTTTCTAGAGTATAATTGTATTTTGTTACCCAATCGGCCCAGCTAGTTTGCTGTGAGGAGATTTTTTTTAGGCTATTTTGAATTTCGGATAAATGGTTACCTTTAGCAATATACTTTTGTAATAGATATTTTTCGAATCTGTCTAAATCGTCAATATCGCTAATTTGCTTAGAATTTAATTGAATAATGTCAATATTCTTCTTTATCTTTTGATAGAAATAATAAGCGCAGTGGATAAGCTTGTCGGTTAGGCTATCATGCCCTACTAAAATATTTGGCTCATACTGCTGGAAATAGGTTAAAAATCTTTCAGAGTTATTAGCACACTCCATAACACTACTATTTAGCATCTCAGGGGTCATAATAAAATAATCGATCTGGCTTTTGGGATCTTTTCTGGTCTTAACTAATGGTACAAATAATTGTGAGTGTAAATTTATATTATTAACCGAATAACCATCATCTAATTCCAGTATTTCGTTTTCATCAAGCTCGCTCATATCAATTTCGCTTAGATCTAAATTATTTTCTGGAATAGTTGTCGTTATTTCACATTCTAACCATCTGCTATATAGAATATTATGTTTCTTTTCATGCAGAGTTTCTTGGAAGGCATCTTCTATCCCTTTAGACACGTTTACTAACGCAAGGTTATTGGTAGAAGAACAAACTAAGGGAGTACGAAATTTTATCTCGCTAGATTTATCATAGTTTATGTATGCTTCCAAGGCACTTTCAACAATATATTGACCAAAGATACCACGCAGTAAAGATGTTTTACCAGTTCCAGGCGCACCATTTACCGGCAAGATTGGAAATTGATCATTGAGATAAGTTGAAAAAGCCACACGTTGAGTCGATGCCAAGGGGTGTTTACAATTGAATGCTCCAATGTGTTTAGCAAATGTTTCCAGTTCAATCTTTGAACTAATCACGTCCCTTTCATCAATTTCTGCCGTTTGAATATCAGATAACTTATTTTTGTGAAGAGTAAAAAATTTAGTTAAGAGTTTATTGGGTGTATTGTGTAGTACCCAATCATACATTTTTATTAATGATGCAGTTAACGAGGTACTATAAGCACTTAAGTATAATTCAGGTTTGAAGATTTCATCACGTAACTCAGTTTTAGCTTTAACTTTCTGGAATAATCCAAACCAATCACCATCAGTTAGTGATAAGTCTTCTTTGATCAGTGAGTTTAGCTGGTAATTTTCAAGTAACAATGGGTTAATTGTCAATAACGGAGCCTGCAACGGTATGCTATCAATTCTTTTATCATATTCAAGCTTTAACTCCTGTTTAATTTGTTCAAGAATCACATCAGAACTAACAGGTTTATTATTTTTATTCCGATTATGGAATGATAAAACTAGAAATGGAATATATTCGATATTCTGCTTATTTCTTAGGCCAACCAAAGAAATAAAAATCCCGAATTCAAAAGTAGGAAGATCAGTTTTCTTTATGGAAAAATATTCAGAGTTTTCTATATCCATATCCGGTTTAAGCACTCTATTATTTTCCTTTGAAGCAGCATAATTTTTTGCTTTTTCCAGGAAAAGAATTTGCTCTATAAATTTATTTACATTTGCTTCTAAATTTTTATCGTTTGAATATTGGCTTATAGATTTTGTAATTGATTTTTTGAACTGCTTAACCGCAGTAAAAGAATTATAGTTTAAGCGCTGATTTTGTGTTTTTGCTTTTGTAATATCATCTCTAATACTTTGGATAATATCAAAATTATTAATTTCTGAGAAGTATTTTTCATCATATCTAAGCTGGAAAATATTTTCATATTTTATTACGAACCTATAATAATTAAAGAGCTCTGACAAATTTATATTCTCATCCATTTATCTTCCTAATATTTCAAGTATAATTCAAGGTAATCTCTAAAAATTAAATTTTCTATTCTTATCTAATCTATTCTCTTCAACACTACTTATGCAATATAGAACTGCTTAAGGGTTTAAGAAAACATATTGTACGTCATTTTATTGCGATAAAGATATAATTCCTAAAATGAAAAATTAAGATAGATTAACATACTAGGAAATAAAGTATTTTTGCTTGGTCTAAGCATGATTAGATCGGATAAGGCAGTGTTTAATGGCTAACTTTCAGAGAGGAGTTGGTTATTTTTCTATCTGCAACCATGCTGTTAAACTTTGACAGTATTTATCAACATAAGTAACATCAATTAGCCTATAGTTTACCTTTGCATACCTCTCATTAATCTCTTGCTTTAAATTATTATCAAGATCTTTTATGCTGACACCATCACCACATTTTTCAACAAACACATAATCAATATTGCTTGCATTAACTAAGAAAGGAAGGATTAGTAATAAATAATAACATGCTTTGATTTTCATACGAGTTCCTTTATACCTCAATATTTATGGTGGGTATTTTATAAAATTAAGCATGGCAGTAACAGATAAGAATTTAGAGGAATAAAAAATATAATTAGGATGTACTTTTATAGGAGAATTGACTTCAAGGTATATACTAGAGCTATGCTAGACCTAGTAAATGTTAAGAGTTAATTAACCTACAATATTTCAGAAGATATTTCTTAGCTAAGTGTGAATAGGTTTTTACCTATGCGGATATTAGCTCAATCACCCTAGGAGGTATTTGAGCTAATAAGTCGAGTTTATCTTACTCAGTATAACTTCTAGAGTTATTTATTTGCCTTCTTTATAACGCTCAGAGTATTCTCTAGTCGCGGTCTTCAGAACAATTTTTTCACCAACATTGACAAAAGAAGGAACAACCACACGAATACCAATATCTAGTATTGCTGGTTTGTCCATCGCTGTAGCTGTAGCCCCTTTGATTTGAGGGTCAGTTTCAACAACAGTACACACAATTGTTGCAGGGAACTCAACTGCAAGAACACTTCCATCAACTAATTTAAGTCTTACATTAATACCATCTGATAAAAATACAACATCAGCTCCAATTGTTTCTGGAGTAACTGTAATTTGGCTATAGTCTTCCATATTCATGAATACGAAATCTTCACCTTCTTTATATAAGAATGAACACTCTATCTCTTCTGTTGTTAAGCGTTCTATCGAATCAGTTGATCTAAAACCAACTTGAGCTTTTGAACCTGTTTGAATGTTTCTCATTTCTGTTTGAATAAATGCGCCACCGCCAGTTCCAGATTTAACCGTGCGGGTACTTAATACTGCAAATTGACGACCGTCATGCTGAATAATCCAACCTGGACGAAGATCGACTGCTTTTTCTTTCATATTGATTTCCTTTTTATTTATTGGGAATATTTTTATTTGGGGCTATACAATCAAAGCGGATTGTTTCTAATTAAACCTAATATTATAGCATAGTGATCATGGTTTCTATAATTGAATCTAAACTCATACTCTAATAAAAGTAAATTACACAAACTTAGTCGATTCATTTTCGTGTTGCAAAATCCAGTGCTGAATTTCATTTGTCTCTTGCTCAGCGAGTAAGTATTGGTTTAAGGAGGTATTCGCATCATGAAATCGATAGCGCAGAATCACCTCCGGTAAATTAGTAGCCATAATATTTTGCCCAAAAACAAGTCTAGCAAATAGATCATAATCAGCACATACTTTATAATATGAGTTATACCTCAAAGCATTTAATGCTGACTTACGAAACATAACACTCGGATTTAGGAACGGTACGCCGTTAAAAAAGCTTTGCTTCAATTCCTCTTTTGATGATGAAGTAAAATAATTTAATCTCACGCTGCTTCCATCCGGATAAAATGCATCAGCTTGGCCCCCAACAAAGCCAAATTCAGGATTATTTTCTAGAAATTTAACTTGCAGTTCAAATCTTGTAGCTATACAAATATCATCATGATCTAACATGGCGATAAATGAGCCTTGAGCCCGGTTAATACCAATGTTTGAAGCGGTAGCGATACCACTATTTATTTCGCACTGTATCCAAATAATTCGATCATCATTATAGCTTGCTACAATCTGCTTTAATCTTGATTCATCATGCGGACTATCATTTACAATTAAAAACTCAAAATCTGAATAAGTCTGCGCAAGCACGCTCTCAATAGCTTCTCGTAAATAAATTTCATTAGTTTGATAAATAGGCATCACTACACTAATTTTGCTATTAATATTTATAATTTCAACCTCTCAACCATTAGTCGTTAATTTAATAGGCGATTGCAATCATTATTCGTCATGGAACAATCTTTCGCACATACATTTAGCCGCTAATTGTTATGGCTATTTATTTTGCAATACTGTCATTAAATTTATATACCCATTATTATACGTTCTTATTCCATTTATTGTTGCACACGATAAATTATAGTTTTTCACTAAACATAGGGTGATCAATATAAAATAATATTGATTGAAGTAAAACATTACGCTCATTAGCATAATTGAGCAGCTTCTCAAATATCAAGCCCATAGTTGTTTTACCTATCTCTAAAATACCAAAAATTCTTTATTAGCGATTATTCACTTGTTATGAGAGACATCTAGCTTTGTTCTAGTAATATACCCCCCTGTTAAATGATAAGTATTCTGATAAACCCAAAATATATAAACACCTCATACCAGCAAATATAAATATCCGGCTATACTTACCCCTAGCTTAAGTTATAAGTATTACCAGATTAATTAAAATTGACTTTAATCTATCAACTGATATGTTAATTTACTAAATTATATAATATATATCAACGCATTAATTCATTAAGAACGTATGATATAAGGTTTATCAAAGCAAAATATATTAGAAGCTCTAAAAAAACTCCGTACGAAAAGTAGAATAGTTCATTTGACAAATACTATAGAAATCTATCAAACTTTCTAAATACGATACTGAACTACCGAGGAAAAGCTGGTAGTTCAGTATTGTGCAAATCTTGCACGTTGCTAGACTTAAATTTTTATCCGCACGCAAACTCCAGTTATGCTTGACACATTCATGCATATACTATTAGCGTGCTTTAATATCTCCATTTGAAGCAAAGTACAGTAATGTGTCCAACTTAATTCGAACCAGCGCGTTCATTTTATTTAAAACATTTTACAAGTATCCTCGAAGGTAATTATAAATAAAAGTAATTAATTTAGTTAGAACTACTTCCTTGTCATCCCAAAATTGTTACCATTGGGCTTCAATTAATTTAAGGCATAGATTATAATGATTGAACTCTATCAAGAGAAGTTTCTTATCAACGTTATTTTAATAATCATAAAAAGCTTAAAAAGCCCTACTCCAGTATTTCATAAGTAACTCCCTCAGGTAAATTAATTATAATTTGATCTGTTTTATTTCGCTCATTTGGATACGAATCAAATTTAATCTTAGTTACAAATAAATATTTATTTTCGGGATTCGGAATATAAAGAATGTGACTACCATCTTTAAATTTAACATCATATACACTCTTAGCCCCTAATTTAATAGAAGCCATTGTACTTTTACTTATTTCAGTTAAATACTCATGGTAAATCCGCTTTCTCGGCGAAATTTCAAGGTAATTACTCGCTCTTACTTTCTCATGATTTTCTACTAGAATTTGTTCAACTAACTTAATATTATTATTATCAGTAATAAAATCGCTTTCTGATACCAAATGGCCATTCATGCATTCATGCCATGCACTTCTGGTTGTATACGGAAATTCAGTGTTTTCAAGACATGGAACAATTATATATTTACTATGAAAAGCCGGATATATTGCTGCTAGGTTACTATCTTTATTTACATGAATCATGAGACTTTTATTAGATGTATCTGCCAATCCAAAATACTCGTATAATTTAACCATGGAATAAGGAAAACCGACAAGTAAAAAATTGATGAATAGTAATGTTAATAGGTAATTGATTATAGCTGATAAAAACCCATATTTTCTATGAATATAAATTGGGAAAAAAGCTAGATTAAAGCATATTAGAAAAATGAATGGACAAGTCAAAAGAGTTAACTCAACAAGCAAATATAAATTTATTTCACTTTTTAGAGAAGATATGGAAATCAATAAAATAAAGATAAAAGAAAAGAAAAATGAAAGAATGAGTAGCTTAATTTCAGCTTTAAAGTAATGGTATAGGGAAATAATAACTAATACCAAAATTAAGGTTGCCGCAAAAAAAGAATCCCGCTCATAACTAAGTATATTTAACTTCAGAATCCATAAACAAATTAAAATAACTAACAAAAATAGTATGTTTAATTTATTCTTCCTCAATAAACTATAACGTTCTTTTACCCCACTTGGAAAATACTTAAATTTCGATAAAAGAGGAATGTAAAAGAAAATCCAGCTCAAAGCAGCCACAGCAACAAAAGAGTAGACATTATTTCTCAATAGAAAATCCAGGCCTAATAGATTACCTAAATTTCCCGAATCAATTTTAAGAGCAAAACTAATGGTAAAAGCAATTAAAGATACCAGGATGGCAATAGTTTTATCTATATACCCCTTTCGAAATTCGTACTCTTCCGTAGTCAATAACTTTTTTAATTCAAAGTAACGCGAGTTAGCTGTAGCACATACTACTTGTTTAAAAAAAGAAACCACAGCTGAGTCTTTAGCACTTAATCTACTAATATGATCTACTTCAGTTTGTATATTTATTAATTGGGGTGAAACATATTTATTTTGAGAATAATAACAGGCAAATTTGCGCCATAATTTTTCTGAAGTAGAGGCTCTGGCATCATTTTTTAAATGTGCTTGTATCTCCTGATACAGGACTTGCCCATCTGTTGTGTCTAAAGCAATTTTATTAATAAAGTTTCCAATACTCTTTGTTATGCATCTTAAATTAACCATAATCACATCTCACTTTATAACAATTGTTAAAGAACAAAATTTACAACATTAAAAAAGTTTTAAACATTCAAGCCATTGAAACACTACCCAATTTCCAACCTAACCCCTCAATACAGTAGGGCGCCTCAATATCCAAACCGTTGGAACTACAGCGTTTAACTAATTAGAATTAAAAAATTTTAATGCTGATTTTTGTACCAAAACCCCGTGTAAAGGTTGAGATTTTTCGAGGTTCGGAGTGGAATTGTTAAGGGATTATATAGCATATTGTCAAAATATTACGTGTTAAATTTTGCCATATATAAGTAGGAAAAGCCAAAGCTTAAATAAAAGGGAAACTCCTTCTCGCTTATTGCCCGACTAGGGCTTTTCTACATATCTAGAATCAGTTTCATTTTTTTGTCAGAATACCTTTTTCAGTTAGCCGATATCTTTGTTGGCGGCTTGTTGGCTTATTAGGGATAGTCAACTCTATTAAAACTTGATTTAATGCAGGTTGAAGGTAGCTTTTTATAAAGTTTCTTTTATCTTTCAAGTCCAATCTATTTTGTAAATCCAGCCGAGTGTGTAATACAACGACCTTAAAAATTAACCAGGGGTAACATTTAACTTGATGAAAAGCAGGAATGGAAAACTATGAGACTGATTATTAACATGAATCTCTTCACCAAACATGGTTTGATCAAGTTAAAATTAATTGAAGCGGATCATTACGCTTATTTGCGAATAATTGAGCAGCTTCTCAGATAACCAGCCCATAGTTGTTTTACCAATTCTGCAATTCTAAAAATTTCCTATCAGAGCTTATACACTTGTTATGAATAACATTTAGCTTTGTGCTAACAATAAAATTTTTTGTCCTTAGCTAAAGGAATATAGAAAATTTTATTTATTAAACCTTGCCAACCGTTCTTTTAGATCATTTTTTAAAGCTGCGGCTGAATAATCCGGGCCCACCTTTAATTTAACTATATTAGTATAACTCCCGATAATAATTTTGAACACTACCCCACCCTCATTTTTTTCAATAGATTTCCAAACTTGAATTTGTGTATTCACATCAATCTTTTCGCAATCTTGCTCAAAACGAGATAAAAATTCATCCAAAGGCTTGGCATCAGGTGGATTTGTAGCAGCAACCTCTACGATATTTGCCAAAAACTGCTTAAATTCTTTCAATTCTTCAAGATTTTTGATCATATCAAGGCTCGTGAAACCAAGGTCCTCACATTCATCTAAAGGCATTTTTTGCAAAATTTCTGTTAGACAGCATTTAATAAAGTATTGTACGCTGTAATCCTCTATAGGGATTTCTATTTCATGAGGCTTAATCTCCTTTTTCTTGAAAAATAATCTAAAGTTAAAGTTCCCTCTTAATCCCCTAGGCTCCCCTGAGTTGCAGTTATGATCAATAATTGAAACTTGCCCATCCTCAAGATTAATCAAGACATTCTCAAGATGGCAATCATATACTACACTCTGTTTTAACAATTTATCATCGGAAAGCCGACAAAACACTTCAGTAACGCTTAGACCAAGTTTGATGAACTCCAAGCTAGTTAATTTATCCTCTTGCTCCTCAAGATATGACAATAATGTCTGGCCTTTATACAATTCAAGATTCTTTTTTGAGAATTTATTTGGGTTTCGCTTTAATTTAAGTACTGAATGACAATCTGAATAATCAGGATGACAATCTGGGGTCAAAGGCTTTTTCTGGATGTAGACTGTAACATTTTTCGATGCAACCAGATTTCTTACCTCATTTTTAGTTTTGGGGTTGATTTCAACCAGTGGAAGTTGGTAGGAATAACCATTTACCTCGGCAGAGCTACCTTTGGTACGAAATTTAAGTAAATAATCGTAACATTTTAATGGAAAAAGAGTAGTTATTCCCTTTTCAGGGTCATTTGTCATTGCGATCCCTAGCTCTTCTGAACGATAAAATTCTTTACCATGGCTTAACTCCCTAACAATTATTGACTTATTATTTTTAGTAAATCGTTCTCTCAGATCTTTTTCTAAAGACTGTATTGAATATTTAGGTGGCAGTTCTACTAAATTCACTACCTTAGTATAATCACCTATTGTGATTTTAATTTTTAGCCCGTTCTCCTCTTTTGGGATAATTTTACTAATCATAATTAGATTATCAGCATCGATATTTTTGCAATCTTCTTCAAACTCAGATAAAAATTTTGTTAGAGACTTTCTCTCGGTTTGTGAAAACCAATAATCATAATAATTACTGATTTTGCTTGATACATTTTTAACTGAATTATCCACATTGATATTTTCGCAGCCTTTTTTATGCTTAAATTAATAATTCTCCTGAGTTTCTTCCGCGAATTTTTGAGGTGAAGAATTAGAATTATTAGTTATACCTGATACTATCATATGCTTATTTCCTTAAAAATATGTTGTTTAATAAGCTCATTTTATAAAGCTAGGACGAGATACCAGACACTTTATTAGATCTATTGTAAAAATTTGATGCCTTTTATAATTGATTTAGTATGGGGGAGGCTTAAGTTATACGAATTATGAAGAATATTAGACTTTGTTTATGAATTGGCGTTATTTGTTGAACTCTTGGAGTCTTGCGAGGCATCAACAAATAGCCAATGAATAATTACAAAGTCTTATATCCGGAATATTGAGTTATAAATTAAGCCTCCCCCATACTAAATCTAATAAAATTAAATTTTGCACGTAGAATCAAATACAAAAGTGTCCGGTATTGAGGGCTAGGATCTAACTGTAGCTTGCATTTTATAAAACACATACCATAAATGAAAGAAAAAAACTACGAATATCAAACAGCTTATATAATAAATCTAGCATTCCCGTCAATTAGAAATGGTAAACCCATTTTCCCACCATTTTGCTTTACAACCAGGATTTACCCATTATCCATAATTAGCACATAATTTGTTATAATTTACGCCATAAACCCAAAAGGAACCATACGTAATGAATGAGTTATTAGATATAATTGAACAAATCAAGAAATTTCGCGATGAGCGTGATTGGAAGCAATTTCATACCCCCAAGAATTTGGCGATATCAGTTGCCATTGAGTCCGGTGAGCTGCTTGAATGTTTCCAATGGGTTAATGAAAATAGCACCGAATTTGATTTAGAGAATATTTCAGATGAACTGGCGGATGTAATGATTTATCTGCTCCTTTTAGCTGACTCTTTTAATATTGATATGATTGAGGCAGTAAGAACCAAGATTAAGAAAAATGCAGCAAAGTACCCAGCTGAGAAATGTAAAGGTAGTAATAAAAAATATACTGAATATAGTTAAGGTTTAGATTTTTTATATGTTCGCATATACCTTTTGTATTAGTCATGTAATTCAGGACATTCAATTTTCAAGACAAAAAAACCAACCTTAATGTTCTATTCCTTAATTGGAAAATAAAGCAGAAGGTCGGTTTCTGAGGTAAGGCCAACTAATAGATTTTCCCCGCAATGGGTACTGACTCCGTTGTGGCATAGCTTAAAACCTGCTGGTTTACCCTTGACGTCGTGGCTTTTAACTATGTCACACTCGTCAAGTCAGTACCATAATTTGCGGGAGAGAAAAATCTGAAACACTATGGCCATAGGCCATTATTTGCAGCAAAGCTGTCCCAGGGAGCGTTGCGAGGGAAGGTTGCCCTTCCCTCCACATATACAAGAACTTCTCATTATATAATTTTAGTTGAGTTAATATTACTTACAATATATATTTATGCTCAATTTTAAGTATTATAAGTAATATTAAGGCAATTAAAATAAATTAAGTATAACCTCTTCAAATTAATTGCCAATTAATTTAATCTGTAATATAATACTTATATTCATCTATTTTTATTACCTGAAAGTAATGTTATGCCGAGAAGCACGGTCACAGTCCCGATATCCTGTAAAAAAATTATGGAACTATTTGGCGAAAGAATAAAGTTAGCCAGATTACGACGTAATTTTCCGCAGGCTTTAGTCGCATCTAGGGCTGGTATAACACCTAAAACCTTAATTGAAATAGAAAAAGGTAATCCTAAAGTTCAAATTGGCTTATACCTGAATGTACTATTTGTATTGGGTTTACATGAAGATATTAACCAAGTAGCGGAGAATGATGAACTTGGCCGCAAATTACAGGACATAGGGATGCTACCAAAACAAAGAGCCCTACGCAATAAAACGAGATTAAAAGATGAAAACAAATAGTACAAATAAGCTAATTTATGTATTTGCAGACTGGCTAGGATTAGATGGCCCTACCCTTATGGGTACTTTACAGGTTTATTTTATTCGCGGATCGGAAAGCTACAGTTTCACTTATGAGCCAAACTGGTTGGAGAAGTTTAAAAATAGTAACCCTATCGATCCTGAGCTGAGCTTTGTTCCCGGTGCTCAGTACTCGGCAAAACATAAAAGTAATTTTGGCATATTTTTAGATTCTGCCCCGGATAGATGGGGCCGTACCTTGATGAAACGGAAAGATAAAACGAACCTTAATTGCGCCAGGTTCTTCGCTTGGCGGTGCACGCCCCAAGTCGAATGTAGTAGATGATCAGGGCCATTTATGGATTGCCAAGTTTCCAAGTAAGGACGACTATTGTAATATTGGCGGGTGGGAATATGTAGTTAATCAATTGGCAAAGAAATCCGGTCTAAACGTGCCTGAGGCTAAAATTGAAAAATTCAATAATCCTTACCATACCTATTTCAGTAAAAGATTCGATCGTACTAATGAATCAAAAAGAGTGCATTTTGCCTCGGCCATGACATTGTTAAATTATATAGATGGGGTTGAAGATGCCAGTTATCTAGAACTGGCAGAAACTATTATCACCCACTCATTTCAAGTAGATAAAGACTTAAAAGAGCTATGGAGTAGAATTGTCTTTAACATTTGTGTTTCAAACACCGATGACCACTTGCGTAATCATGGCTTTATTTATCATCATGAAAAAGGCTGGCAACTATCTCCGGCATATGATATAAACCCAGCCCCAGATAAGACTGGCCTTCACTTAAACATTAATTTAGATGAAAATGACCAAGACCTCGATTTAGCACTATCAGTTGCAGAAGATTTTAGAGTCAAGAATACAGAAGCAACTCATATCATTGAAAAGATAGTATCCAATGTTAATACCTGGAGGTCAGTTGCTACTGATATCGGCATTTCAATCAGAGAACAAGAAGAAATGAGCGATGCATTCAGTATTGCCAGCTACTATTCATCATAAGTATGAAGCAGTTACTTTGTAGGGTGAAGTCGCAATTTGCGACTTCACCTAGCCCAGTTCGAGGCTCATGACTTCTCAAATAAGAAAAATTCAAAATACCACCAAAAAACTATAACTATCGATACAGAAGGACGTCACAATGTCCAACCCCTTGAGACTACAGCGTTTAGCTAATTAGAATTAAAAATTTTTAGTGCTGATTTTAGTACATAAATCCAGTGTAAAGGATGAGATATTCTCGAGGTTCGGCGTGGGATTGTTAGGGGGATTATTTAGCATATTGCCAAAAACATTACGGACTAAATTTTGCCAAAAATTAGTAAGAAAAGCCAAAGCTTAAATAAAGGGGAAACACCTTCCCGCTTATTGCCCGACTATGGCTTTTTAGATATCTTTAATCAGTTTCACTTTCTTGCTAGAGCACCTTTTTCAGTTAGCCGATATCTCTGATTGCGGCTTGTTGGCTTATCCGGAATAGTCAACTCTATTAAACCTTCATTTAAAGCGGGCTGAAGGTAGCTTTTTATAAAGTTTCTTTTATCTTTCAAGGCCAATCTATCTTGTAAATCTAGTCGAGTATGCTCTCCAGCGAAGACTTTTAATAACTCTTCAACTTGGGGGGTAACTTGGGGGGTAACTTGGGGGGTAACTTGGGGGGTAACTTGGGGGGTAACTTGCCAGCTGGCAGCGAAAGTCATTCT
>JACCDN010604473.1_pt1 | contig 166220 bp, 136 predicted proteins | sample 7441691 | NCBI WGS metagenome assembly JACCDN01 (sample SAMN15323439, study PRJNA562643) | freshwater metagenome | isolation source: river surface water | place: USA:Blue River Watershed | collected 2017-08-16 | reverse complement strand
TGGGGCCGTAGAGTTTGTAGTAGGTGCGGTTGTTGATTCGCGTGCCGATTTCACGGAATTCGTGCTCCGGATCGTAGTAGGAGATGGTAGTGGTGACGGTTCGATTTTCTTGGAAACGGGTGGTGAGGCGTCGATCGAGCGCGTCGTAAGAGGCTTCCCAGATGGATGTTGGCGTCGTGACTTTGATCAGGCGGCCCCATGGATCCCATGTGAGCTCTTGGCCGTTTTGGTGGGTCACTTGGCCAGCGGCGTCGTAGGTAGCGGTCGGGGTTGGTGTTTCGGAGAGGAGTTCGCCTGTGGGGGTGTAGCTGAAGGTGGTTTCGTTGTGTTGGATGATTTTGTCGGCGCTGTCCCAGGTGATGTTCTCTGTGAGCGTTGTGTCGGCGAGTTCGTGCTGGATGGTCAGTGGATGAGAGGTGGAGTTGTAGGTGAGGTTGGTGGTCGCGAGGGTGGACCGTTTTTGGATGAGCTCGCCTTTTGCGTTGTAGGTGTAGTGGAGCGTTTCTTGCGGAGTGGCGACTTGGATTAAGTGGCCGTTTTCGTAGGTGAAGTGGCGGGTGTGGTCATTGACTTGCAGCGTGCGGCTGGTGAGGGTGTGTGTTTGGCTGGTTGTTTGGAGGAGCGTGTTGTCGAGGGTGATTGTTTCGGTCAGAAGGTCGCCGGTTGAGGCAAAGGTTCGCTCGATGATCGAGTGGTGTTGCTTGGAGCTGCTCCAGCCGTTGTAATCTTGGTATTGCTCAAGGTAAGAGATGTTGCCGAGAGGGTCGTAGGTGTAGAGGCGATGCCAGTTGTCGACGTGTTCTTCGATGAGGCGGCCGAACGAGTCATAGCAGTAGGTATGGAGCCGGTTGAGGGGATCTTTTTTCGAGGTGAGGCGGCCGTTTTCGTAGGTGTATTCGAAATGTTGCGAGATTGAGGAGTCAGATTCGAGGTATTCGCTCGTTTTCCGGTGCATCGTGTCGTAGGTGGCGATCCAGCGGTTGCCGTTTGGCAAGTCCGCTTGGATGAGGTTCGAGTCGAGGTCGTAGACGAATGTGACTGAGGTGCCGTCGGCGAACTCTTTTTTGATGAGGCGTGAGAGGCCGTCGAAGTATTGGGCGACGAACCGTCCTTCGAGGTCGATGAGGGCGATGCAGTTGCCGACTGCGTCGACGGCTTGAATTGTGGCGATTTCGAGGGACTCTTCGGCAGCTGCTGGAGTTTGGGTGACGGCGTTACCTGTGTAGCTCCAAAGGATCGTTTCCCCTTTCGGGTTCGTGAGCGACTTGATTCGGTTGAGGCCGTCGTAGGTTTTGGTTGTGGTGTTGCCGGCGGCATCGATGAAGGAGATTGAGTTGCCACGCGCGTCAAACGTTTCGATTTCTCGGATGGCATAACCGTGCCTTCGAATGCGACAATGGTTGAGGTCGTCGTAGAGTGTAGAGATCGTGACCCCGTTTTTCGTTTCAAGAATTGGGCGGCCAAGAGCGTCGTAAGTGAACGTCGATTTCGTGCCGTCGGGATAGATTTCTTCCTTGAGGAGCCCTTGTGAGGTGTAAAACCGTTCGGTTTTTGCACCACCAGGGGTTGTGATCGAGGCGACAAGGCCGCCCGGTTCATAGGTATAGCTTGTGGTGTGATCGACTTTCGTTTCATGTATCAGGCGGCCGATCGGATCGTAAGTGCGGTAGGTTGTGAAGCCGCGTGGGTCAGTTTCTTCGGTTAGATTGCCGAGAGGGTCGTATTCAAATAGGGTGTAGGCGTCATCAGGAGCACGGATCGCCTTCACTTTTCCAGAGGCATTTTGGTCGAAGTAAGTCGGCTCCTCGTAAAGCTTTTGGGTGGAGATTAGAGTGGAGTTGAGGTCGTAACTTTGGAAGGTTGCTTCTAGTAAATTGTGATCCAGATCGTAAAGATAAGAGGCGATCAGGTTCCCCACGATGTCGTAGCTGTTTTCTTGGGTGCCGGTCGCGGTGCGCACCTCGATGCAGTCGCCTTTCAGGTTGTAGCGGTATTCGGAGATGACTTCGGGATCTTCGGTGCCGGTGTATTGCGTTTTTCGAATTGGATTGTCAGAGGTGTCGTATTCAAACTGGGTGACTGCGCCTGAGTAGTCTTCTTGGGTGATCCGCCCTCTTTTGTCATAAGAAAAGGTGAGATAGTTTGCGGAGGTGTTGTTGAGGAAGGTTTCGATCCGTTTCGGTAGGTAGGGGAAGGTTTCGTCGTAGGTCGTGACCGTTTTTTTCGGGCCAATTTGCTCTTCGATACAGTTGTTGAGAGCATCGTAAGCGCGCTGTTTGACGATCGGCTCTTGGAGGTCACCGCCAGATGTTATGACTTCGATCGGATTTCCAGCTTCATCGTAAACGTAAGAGGTTTTGAGGTCCCGCTTGTCGATCGAGTATTCGAGGTTACCGTCTGTGGACCAGCTGTAGAAGAGAGTTGCGCCGACAGGATCGATGATTTCGCAGATTCGGTTGTTCTCGATTTTGTAGAGAGTTTGGCCGCCGAGCCCATCGGTCACGAGGGTTTCTCCTGCATAATAGGCGAGTTTGGCGGTCACGATCATTTGTTGCTCGCAGCCGTCTGGGGTGCGCTGCTCGACGACACGCCCTTCGTCATCGTAGATGTTTTCCAAGACGCGGCCATGGGGGCGCGTTTCCCGGATGATCTGGTGGTTGTGGTCGTATTCGTAAAAGATCATTGCGTTGTTCGGGAGGATGACTCGGATCAGGTCGTTTTGGGTGTTGTAGGAGTAGTAGATGTGGCGGCCATCTTTGGCGTGGATTTCAGAGATGAGCCCTTCGGGGTTGTAGTGGAATGCGCAGAAGTCTTTGGTGGAGCTTTCGATGTAGGTGAGGCGATCGTCTGTATAGCTGAAGGTGAGGTGTTGGCCACGATGATCGACCCATTTGACGAGTCGTCCCTCTTCGAAGTAGCGTCTGGAGCCGTCGGAGCTGTAGAGGACTCCATCTTCGATGTAGGATTGAAATGGGTTCGATTTGCCACCGATGGCGTTGTTCGAAAGATTGCGCAGGCCAGGGTTTTCTGTAGGGTCGACTTCCCAGCGATCGGAGTCTTCGTTGTAGGTGTAGACGATGATCGTGCCGTCTGCTTCTGCGGCGTAGAATTTGCCGTCTTGCTCGACGAGGTAAGGGTTTAGGCTGAGTTTCCAGCGATGGCCAAATTCACCGACGTTGAAGGCTTGATTGCTATAGTTGCGGCGGATTTCGAGCGGGAAGACACCGGGGAGGAGGAGGTCGAGTTCGTCGAGGTAGAAGGCTCCGGTGACTACGTCGATTGGATCGCCTACGACATCGACGGCTGTTTTATGCGCCGGGCGGACATCACTTATAGCAAGTGATAAGAGAGAGGCTTCTAAAATGGCTGGGCGACTTTCGTGCGTTTCAAAAGAAGATTGGATGGAGTAGGAGGTGATGCCACAATTATTTGTTAGCAGGTATTCTCCTGTGGGGTAAATTGTCCAGTCTAGGATCGAGAAGGGTTTGAAGAGGGACTGGTAGAAATTTTCAAAGTTTAAAGAGATTTTTTCTGGAGAATACACGGAGGTGTAAAACGTAGGAGAAGAAGGATTGTAGACGTTAGTGGCAGGCTCAAATATATTGTCTCCCCATAAAGGTATAGAAATTCCGCTTGATTCATTAGGGTTAAAATCAAGGGATCCGCCATTCAAGAGCAGGTTTTTACTCGAGATTAAGGCGCGCTCATGGCCTTTGGCGAAAAGAAGTGTGGCGGTTTCACCTGCAACAGGTTTTGGCGTTATGTAGACATAGTTGAAAAGATGAGCAGGATCGGTTGCATCGAGATTTTTTTGCGCAATCAGCCACTGTTTGTCGAGCAGTTTTTTTACCTGTTGCAGGTCTATATTCTCTATATGAGGAAAGTAGAGAAGATCAGCCGCTCCTGGCGAGGTGTCTGCTAAACTAAAGTCTTGCGAGGTGAAAGCTAAAAATCCGTCAGCATCGAATCCATGTTTTTGATGTTCTAGGTGAGCTAATTGCAGCAATTTTACGGTGGAAATTGGGTTAGGATTTTGAAAAAGTTCACGCAAAATTTGGTGTTCATTGGAGGAGGAATCCACCAAAGAGAGGATATTGCATTGCTCTTTCCCAATCATCTGCTCGAAAGTGAGCTTACTTTCTGCATGGGTCCAGTGCATATTCACTTGGGCTCCTGCTTGGGTAAATTGGGTCAAACCGAAGGCAAAATTCAGTTGAGGCGGCACTTTGTGTAAATTGGCCAACAAAGTTTGAATGCGACTGCATTTTTCAAAGTAGTTGACTCCCATGAAGGAGAGGAGTTCGATGGTTTTTTTAGCATCATCGGTTTCTTTGTTGTATCGATTGAGGCAATAGGCTGTTTTTGCAGAAGAGTCTCCTCCAAAATGGAAGCAAAGATTTGCAATGGCAGATCTTTCCATAAACAGGTTTTTTTGGGTGGAGATGATGCGCGAACCTATCGAAATCGAGTGAGTCGCCTTGATTTCAACGATTGGATCAGAGACTTTTGCAAGAAGAGGTTCCATCGAGAGCCCTTCGGGAGGCAAGTCGACGAGACGAAAAGAGGGGACATGCTTCGCTCTAGAGGAAACTTTTAGATCGATTTTCGCAAACACCTGTGGCAAGCCTTCCAACGAGTCAACGATTCGATAATCATTTTGAATTTGAGGCCTTGAGAAATCCTTCCATCGAGAGTACTGTTTTTTCAGTAAGGTCCGGTGGATCCCCACATCAAATAGAGAGAGCCCTTTTTTGCGCAGTTTTTCTTCGATAAAGCGGAAGAATAAAATGCCTGCAGTGTCGTTGCCATCGGGTCCAATATGGCGTAAAATTTGCTCATCACTTTTAAGGTATTGACGCACCCAACGATCGGGACAGGCAAATTCATCAGCAAGAAGGTTGTAGATGTCAAAGCCCTCTTGAACAGCGATCTGTTTCATCCAAGGGAATAGAGCAATCCACCGAGTCCCATCAAAAAAGAGGACCCAAGGATAACGGACGAGCGCCTCTTGTTCTTCAGAAGAGAGTTTGGTGGTTAAAAGGGCCTCTGCAAATTCTTTCGGGATCAACGAAACCCCATCGATAGCATACTTAACTGAGTAGCCTGCTTGCTGCAGAAGATAGGCAAGGAGATAGCATTGCTCAAATGGAGAACCCTCTTTTTCCAGATAGGTCATCAATGGGCTTCGTTGTATCCCGGGGGCTTGAAAAACATTGTCCTCTTTAAGGAGAAAAGGTTCAGAAAAACCGATTTCGTTTTGGACATATTGAGCTAAAAGAAGGGGATCATTTTGCAATTCTTGTACCAGTTGATCGAGTAGCGGATAGCGGATTTGAGGCGCGTGGATTGCGACGGGGGCCTCTAGCTGGAATTCGATCAATTCTTGCACGGCAATGGGGGCCGGCACTTTAAAACAGTTCGGTTTTCGTAACGCAACTAATTGCCATGGAGTGGGCTCGAAAAAAGAGCTTTTGTATATCGGGGCATCTTCGTCTAAACTGATTTCGATCTGGTATTGTGTATTCGTGACTTTTTGATCGATTTTTAAGGCGTAAGTGTCGTGGATTTGAGGGAGAACCTGGCAACGAAGGTCTATTCCAAAAACAGTTTTTAACGCCGTTTCTGGGATGAAGATTTTTCCATCTTCGATGAGATATTTTCGCCAAAGAGGTGCGCCTGGTTGAGGGAGGAAAATTTTTTCTTGGTGAAGAACTGCATCGCCTTGTATGACTTTGACAAAAAAGTGGGTGATCGGTTTTTCATTTTGGATGATAAAACGGTAGAATTGTTCTGCATAAAGTCCATATTCGCTCGGTTTTAAAAAGCGTTGTCCATCTAGGGCGAGCGCGCGTGGAAATATCTCTGGAGTCAAAAAAGAGGAAAGAAAACAGCGTAGATGAAGCGCTGCCTCTTCACTATAAAAGATCTTTTTTCTTTGTTCTTCTCGTTCTCTAAATATATCTAATCCGATATTTTCCTCGAGTGAGGTGAGTCGATTTTGGTTTGCCTCTTTTTCAAAGCGAAGAACTGCCTCTTCTAAAGAGAGTAATATTTCATCTGTGATCGAATGGTCGCTTTTTGCATAAATGGACTGAAATTTTTTGATGGATGAAACGGCTTGTTTTCTACACGTGTAAGCCTCTCGCTTGAATCCACGCTGTTCTAAATCGTTAGCATTGGGGATAAATGTTTGGAAAAACTCGAGCAAAAGGTCTTTTTGTTCTTTTATATAAAAGAGGCAGTCTTCGATTTCTTTACGTAATTGCGCCGCTTTTTCTTGGCAATCAGCCCTAAGCACTTGCTGCTTCGACCTTAAATGTTGATCTGTGGTTAAATTGACGATAGTGTGTGCTTTTCTTTCAATTTCTTCGTATATATGGGCCAATTCAACCATTTTTTCAGTCTTTGTGCGCAACACTCCTTCTGTCTGTAAAGTAAGGGATGCTAAATTGCGCAATAGGTGAAAATCAAGTTCGTTAGCGATGTCTAAAAGATCAAGTATCACCATTTGATTGATAGTGATTTCAATATTTGAGATATAGCTGAACAGGTTTTTTCTTGTTTCTTCGATTTCTGCGCGTCTGTTTTGACATCTGTTATAATCGTCAAGACTACCTGAAGAGTAGACCATAAAAATCGTTTTAAGGGTGTTTATTTTGAACGGATTCAACGGAAGTTCTGTTTTTTTTAAGTAGTAGCTGCAGTGTTCAATGGCTCTTCGGCAATCTTCAAGCGCTCTTTCTAAAACAGGGATACGTAAGTGTTTTTCTTTGTCTTCTATCTGGCGGTACTGATCGAGATGATCGTTAAGCGTTTTAAATTCTGCTGCAATACTGACATTGTAATCGACAAAATAATCCATGATTGCTTTGCCCGCTAAACCGCTAGGCAAACAAAAGATTAAAAATAAAATTAACGAGTGGCGCATTTCTCAAAACCCTCATAAACAGGGGTTTCGAACTTTATTCAAAAGTTAACTAAATGTCAAATAGTAAATTCCTAAATTTTACTAATAACAATTCTTGCGTCGAGGATCATCATCTCTGTCTTAGTGACAATTAATGGGTTGATGTCGAGCTCGATGATTTTGGGGTTGGCGGCGATGAAGGTGGAGAAGAGGCTGAATGCTTTTGCCAGCCGATGGCGGTCGACGGGGCCGAGGTTGCGGTAGCCCTTTAGGGCATGATCGATATGGGTTCGCTCAAAAATAGTGAGGGCCTCCTCCGCTGAGACTGGGGGGATGGTGTAGGTGACATCTTTATAGAGCTCAACCATGATTCCTCCAGATCCGAAAGAGATCATTGGACCGCTGGAAGGGTCGTAAAACATCCCGAAAAGTAGTTCGATTCCCCCTTTTGTATTGCACATCTGCTGGACGGTGACCCCTTCAAATCCGTGCTTGACAGCATGATGGATTTCATCGAACGCTTTGGCAACATCTTCGGCTGATTGAAGGTTGAGCTTTACTCCGCCCACATCAGACTTGTGGGTGATGGTGGTTGAGTTGAGCTTAACGACGACAGGGAACCCAATCTGACGAGCTGCCTTGACTGCCTCTTCTTTGGTATGGGCCAAGAGGGTTTTGACGACCGGAAGGCCTGCTCTCTCAAGTAGATTTTTCGATTCGTATTCGGTGAGGAGGGTGCGGCCGTGGGTTTCTGGCAGAGTAATGGGTTTGTCAACAAGAGCGTCGATGAGGGAAGGGGTATGGAGCGCATGCTGGACTTTTTTTGTTTGCTGAATGACGCGAGCGAGCACTTTGGCTGCACGATCGGGGGTAGAGAAGTGGGCGATGTGATTTTTCTTGAGAAATTTCACCCCTTCTTGCGGAAGTTTTTTCCCAACAAAGCTGACACATTGGGGGATTTGCCCCTGAATCTCTTTATTAAGCTCGGCGATCTTCACGAAGTCGGTCATCGATTGAGGGGAAGCGATTGTGATGAGGGCGTCCATATTTTGTAGTTTCTTGACCTCTTCCCAGGCAGCGCGGAATTCTTTATCGGTCGCATCTCCTAAAACATCGATCGGAGGGACAGAAATAGCCCCGTTGGTTTCGATTGCATCTGTGGTGAGAACACCCATACCGCCCGCATTCGTGATGATCCCGATTCGATCGCCCTTCGGCGCCTCTTCGAGGGAGTAGAAGGTGAAAAGATCGAAGAAATCTTCCATCGTTTCGGCTCGAAGGATAAGCCCTTTGTCAAAAATTGCCTCAACGGCGGTGTCGGAGCCGACTAATGAGCCTGTGTGGGAGGCCGCGGCTTCGCGAGCGGCTTCGCTTCGCCCTGGCTTGATGGCGATGATCGGTTTTTTGAAGGAGGCGTGGCGGCAGATCCGGATGAACTCGCGGGTGTTGCCGATCGTCTCCATATACAGGAAAATCGTGTGGGTTTTTGGGTCGTGACTTAAGTATTCGATACAGTCTTTGAACTCGACGTCTGACATCGAACCGACCGAAATAAAGGCGCTAAAGCCAACACCAATGTCATGAGCATAGTCGAGCATCGCGGTACACATGGCACCCGATTGGCTGATAAAGGCAACGCCACCGGCCAGCGCCATATTCGAGGCGAAGGTTGCGTTTAAGTTAGAGTAGGGGGACATGACACCCAAACAATTAGGGCCAATGATCCGAATGCTATATTCTTTGCCGATTTTTAAGATCTCATGTTCAAGTCGAATCCCTTCTTCACCCGCCTCTTTAAAGCCGGCTGAGATGATGATGACATTGCGAATATTCTTTTTCCCTAGCTCGATGAGAGTCTCTGGTACAAATGTGGCTTTGATCGCAATCACCGCAAGGTCTACATGTTGATCAATTTCTTGAATTGAGGAGAGGCATGGATAGCCGAGCACCTCTTTGCGCTTGGGGTTGATTAGGAAAAGCTTTCCCTCAAAATTGAGAAGGTTTTCGACGATGGCTCGTCCAACGCTTCCCTCTTTTTCGGTTGCGCCGACAAATACGACTCCATTGGGATGTAGAAAGGGGGCTAATGACTGCATACCCATCTCTATAGCAAATAAGTATGATTATTTATAACTATTTTTACATTCAGCTGAGCGCTAGAAGCTTAGGGGGGAGTCGAGTCTTTCTCCGTGAAACAATTCGTACAAAGCGATTGTGCCAAACCGGGGTAAACGGCGCAGATCAGCTAAAATGTCATCAATGTCATCTATTTTATCAGGATGATATTCTGAAAATGTCCGTTCAAAGATTGTTTTTAGAAGGTTGTTGTATGCGAGCTGGTCGATCGTTTTTTCTTGAAGTGTAGATTGGAGAAGTGCTTGACTTTCTTTTTGGATAAGGGCTTTGAAAAGGGGGTCTAGGGAGAGGGCGTCGTATAGCTGGACACAGTGGCGTTGAAGGTGGAGCTCGCGACACTTTTCTAACAGGAATAGGCTCGGATCTAAAGGGGGCGGGGGAGGGAGCGCCTCCTCTATTAAAGTAGTGTTTTCCTCAATTCGGGGGCGGATGGAATCCTCATCTGTGAATTTTAAATCGAGAATGAACATTAGGAGGGGAGGGAGTTTTTTTTATTTAAGGCGCCTGCCGTGAGGATGTAGTTCATGGCTTGTTCGATGGAGATGTTGACGGGGGTCACCTTTTCTTTGGGTAAAATGAGGGTGTAGCCGCCGATTTGGTAGCTCATGGGGAAGTAGACGACGACATCGCCTTCTTTGCCGATCGGGGCGGAAGGTTGTTTGTCGGTTAAAAAGCCGATGAGGCGGAAATCGCCGAAGGAGACTTCGACTACAACGCTCATGCTCTCCTCTTTTTTCCCAAAGAAGCTCAGAAGGTCTTTTAGGGAGCTGTAAAGAGTTTTGATGAGGGGGATTTTCGTAATGAGCCTTTCAAATGCTTCGTAAATCAGGCGGGAAATCCAATAATTTACCAACAGCCCGACGAAAAAAATCGTGAGAATGATGATCAAGATGCCCATTCCGGGGAAATATAGTTCGGGTCCTAGAACAAATAGGAGCGGTGTTTTTAGTAGATTATCGGCGAACTGAAACAGCCACAAGATAAGAGCTATAGTTAAAGCGATGGGGGCTAGAGTAAAAAGCCCCTGCATAAATATTCTTCCCATAGATATAATGTTACCTAAAATCGTTTTTTGGATACAATCAGATCCTGTTTTAGGAGGTTATCTATGAGAAGTTATATAGCTAAAATTTTTTGTGTTTTGGGAGTTTTTATGTCAGCACATGCAAATCCGGTCGTGGTTTTAGAGACGACGCAAGGAAATATTGAGATTGAATTGAAGAGAGAAGTGGCTCCAATTGCTTGTGAGAATTTTGAGAAGTTGGTGCAGAAAGGGTATTATAATGGGATTATTTTTCATCGCGTGATTCCAAACTTTATGATTCAAGGGGGCGATCCTACAGGAACTGGTCGTGGAGGCGAATCTATTTTTGGGAAAGCGTTTAAGGATGAGTGTACCTCGAAGATTTTGTTTAACAAGAAGGGGCTTCTTGCGATGGCAAACAGTGGGCCGAACACGAACGGCAGCCAGTTTTTTATCACGACAGCAGCAACGAGCTGGTTGAATGGGCGTCACACCATTTTTGGTGAAGTGATCTCAGGTTACGACGTGGTGACGAAGATCGAGAATGTCAAAACTAGACAAGATCGGCCTGTCGAAGAGCAGAAGATTATTCGCGCCTATATGAAGTAAGCGCTTTTTTTTGTAAGGGGCTTGTGCAGTAGAGCGAAATCTGCTAGAAGTGGGGTATGCGTTACCTTTACATGTTGATAGCTCTACTGTTTTTGGGGCTCGGGGTTTTTTATCTCTATCATGAGGATAAAATCCCCAAAGCCCTTGAATGTCCATTTTGCGCAAAGTCCGTACGCTCAAGTCACGAAGGCGCAGCTATTTTTGTGATGGAGCCTAAAGTGCAGGTAGTGCACGGTCACTTGATGCTATATACGCATCGACATATCGAGTCTTTGGAAGAGATTAGTTTTGCAGAAAAGCAAGAGATGATCTCTCTTTTTGGGGACATTGATCGTCAGTATTTACAAATGTACGGAACTGTTGGGCACACCTATTTTGTCAATGTGTCCGATTCAGGCCATCTGTTCTTAGAGGTGATCCCGAAAATGGGCTTTCGCCCTTATGTTTACTTTAAGATGATGCGCTTCTTACGGCTTTTTCAGCCAAATAAAAAGACGCTCATTCTCGAAGCCAAGCCTGTTACCCTCTCTGTTGCTACTTTGAATTAAGCCCTTTAATTGATAGGGCTTTGCGTTGAAATAAATTCTTGTGAAAAAATGTGGTTTCTTGTACGAGGGAAATAGAATAGGACTTTTAATTCAGATGTTATTTAAGTCTATGACTAGTCATGAAAAGCCAAGTAATGTTCGGAAAATATTTCTAATCATTTTGTTTGCAATTGTTGTTGATCAGGCTATGGCGAATATTTTATTAGAGGCTATTGCTCCGGTCGATTCGGCAGGGTATATTGCAAATATTTTCCTGGTTACATCTATACCTTGCGCTTTATTTTTTGCTAGTTTGTCTGATTTTCACTGTCGACGAAATATCATGATTTTTACGTTGGCGTTTTTGCTTATAAGTGGAATTTTCCTTTTGATTTTTCAAGAAACAAATAATGTTTGGATTGCTTATGCGGCTTTAGCTTGTAAAGCAACAGGGGGTAATGTAACGCCAATTGCTCTTGCAGCCCTTGCAACGATTATTTCTCCAAAGAAATTTACGATTTCATTAGCAATTGCAATTTGTGCTTATTCTGTAGGTTCTTGGACTCCTATTTTTTTGAGGTCATCTAAAAATTTGACTATTGTAGTAGTGGGGCTTATCGCCTTATGTTCGTTTATTGCATTTAAGTGGTTTAAGGAACAAAAGTTCGATGGCTTTAAATTTAAAAATAACACCCTTCACCTGAGAAGTTTTTTTAATTTTGCATTCAAGGACTTAAAATTAATTTGTCTTTTTTGTGTAAATAGAGCTGTAATACTTGTGTTGTTGGGGTTTATTTGTAGCGAAATTGCATTTTATCAACTGTTGTTGCGTGGTGAAATTCTTGTTCAAGATTATTTCTACTCAAGCTTAGCTCTTAAGGTTGGACTGGGATATTATGTGGGGACCGGCATATTATATCTCTTACAAAAAAAAGATGTGCAGGACATGTATTGTGTAAAAATAGGGCTTTTGATGGCTATCTTTTCAACCGTTGCATTGTCTTTTGTGAATTATTTTAAGGTTGACAATACCTTTATCTGTGACATTTTTATTTTAAGTTTTTCCTCTGGATTTGCTTTGCTTACCCCGACAATGTTCTCCATGCTATCTAAAGTTAGTAAATTAGATGAGCAAGGGAAAATTTATGGATTACTAGATGCTGCAGATACAATAGGTGTGATTATTGCTGTGAAATATATAAAAAGTTCAAAGTTAATGACCTTTGATCAGGTTGTTTGGGGATCATCGACAATATTACTCGTAAGTGGTATCTTTGTATTAAGTTTTCTTTACTGCATAAAAAATATAAGGAGGGACGATGAATCTCAGCATAAAAAAACAGGAGATGATAAGTAAGTTTTCACCTAACGATAAGGCTCAAAATTTCATTGCTGCTGGGGTTGCTTGTTATGCCTTTTTTTTTCTTGATCACGTTGGTTTATTAGAATTACTCGCGAGTTTACAGGGCCTTTGTTTAGATTCTATTCGTTCACATTCAAATGCTTTAGCGATGCGAGCTGCTATTCAAACCCTAGAGTGTAATGGTGTAGTGTTTTTTGAAAAAGATGTATTTCGGTTAACGATTTTCGGTAAAAGTTTAGTTGAACATAGAGGTTCTATAGGTCTTATTTATGGCGGGTACGCTAGCGTATTAGCGAATCAACACATGATTTGTCGAAATGGGCCATTCAAAGATTATTCGCTCCTGAATGATAAAGCAATTTCCAGAGCTGCATCTCAAATGGGTGATGAATTTTTTAATCATCGACTTTTGGATATTTTGAAAAGCAGAGCAGGTAGGGGAACCATTTGCGATCTGGGGTGTGGTAATGCCTCAACCTTGAAGGTTCTTTGTCGGGGAACTGGAATGGCTGGGATAGGATTTGATTTTTCAGCGACCTCGATTGAGATAGCAAAAGAAACACTGGCTTTAGAGGATAAAATTACACTTGAGGCGAAGGATATCACTACTATTAGTACAGTTTATTCCGAAGTTGAGGTGCTTTTACAGTCTTTTGTGATGCATGATTTTTCAGACCAGCTTTGCTTCAAGATGCTGAGATCATTGAAAGAATGTTTTCCGAATGTAAAAATGTTTCTGTATGTAGATGTGGTTTCTCCTGAGGGGGGAGAGCTTCTTCAGCTTCCCGGATTTGATTATGTTCATAGCTTATTTGGAATTCAGCCAAGAACATTGAGTGAAACCCGAAGCCTGTTTTCCAATTCAGGATTTGATGTTATTGCAGAAGAGTCTATCGAAGGCTTGACCAATTGTTATATCTGGACGTTATGTCCTTTGAAATTTAAAGAAAGTGAGTTGTAAGATGATCTCAGAACCAATCGTTGTAAATGGTAATAAAACGCACGTCCCTTTGTATTCTGAGCTAGAAGAAGCGGTGCGCAAACTTAAAGATCGTTTTGTGTTAAAAAGTGCCGGATCTCCAATGAGTTTACAAGAAGTAGATTGCATTTTAAGAGATTTGACGAGTTGCTCGCTCGGGAGGCATATTTTGCTGGCAGGTGGATCAAATGGGATGTGGACTGATTATATGATCTCACCACAAGAGTATTTTGTTGGAAAAAGCTTGGTAGAGTTAAACCTTTCTATGGTGGAACGATTTTTTTTATTTCATTCACCTGCAGTCCTTGCGCAACGAGAGTTGTGTGCAATGCTCAAAAAAACAGCGCAAAGTCATGTTGGTGAAGGAAAAACATTTGCTTCGGTTCCTTGTGGATTGATGCGAGATTTGCTTTCTTTGGATTATTCTGGAGTAAAGGATATTGCATTGGTGGGAATCGATATCGATCAAGATTCCATTGATAGAAGTAAGGCTTTAGCGACTGAAAAAGGGATCGATTATGTGACCTATTTTCAAGAAGACGCTTGGAATTTACAACATGAAAATACCTTCGATTTCATTAGCAGTATTGGATTAAACATGTACGAAAATGACAATGATAAAGTGGTGGATTTATATAAAAACTTGTATAAAGCATTGAAGTCGGGCGGGGTTTTATTTACAGGTATCCTAACCTACCCTCCTTATATAGACGCGGATAAATCTGACTGGGACCTAACTTCGATCCCAGCTTTTGATATGCGTTTAGAAGAGGGTATTCATAGAGATATTTTGGATATTCAGTGGTTTAATTTTAGAACATTAGCTGAAGCAGTGGATGATTTTAAAAAAGCTGGGTTTACAGATGTTCGCATAGAAAAAGATTCTAGGTCCATTTTTCCAGCAATTATTGCAATAAAATAGTCTATTTGTAGCCCAATTAGCTTTTTGCTTATCAAAAAGGGCTTGTCGACTACTACGTGGTTACGGCCAAAAAGCCTTAGGCAGATGCTTATTCGAGCACAACTTTTAGATCGATTTATTATTGCAAATAGCTTATTCTCTTAATGAGAAAAATAGACTCTGGATGTGTTTTAAGCTAAAATAAATCATAATTCTCGTTGACATTATATTTACTCGACTATACTGTAACTTTTAATTATTTATGGGAGAAAAATAAATGACTATTGGAAGAGTGTGCGATGGAATTAATTTTTTGTGCAATGCAGTTAGAGTATATAAAACAGTTCAAAATTTAGAAACTGAAGAAGGTGCTTGCTTAAAGGGTGTCGCTGGAGCTCAAATAGCAGCTATTAGCTTGCAGGCAGCAGGGTTTGTCATGGAACATCAAGGCGCTTCTTCAAGAACATTGGAAAAAACCAAGATTGCAGAAACTGCTTGTCATTTAACTGGAGGTTGTTTCGCCGTCATAGACAAAGTTACATCCGAGAACGGAGGAAGCCTAACTGCAGAGGCTGTTCTAGCACCATTGGCAAGTGCTACATATTCTTACTCTCAAGCTAAAATTCACGGGGAACAGGCGAATCCTGCTGTTTCTGCTTCATCTCAATCTAAAGTAGATTCCTATGTAAGATTAGGACGTTTTGCAACAAAAATACAAATTGCTGCTGAGGCGGATATTGTGTCCCGATTTAGTTCAGCAAATCGTCCACTATACGCTGGATTTTGTAGATGGTTAACAGGAAGATCCGTTGAACAACCTCTTCAGCAGGAAAACTTTATTGACATGCTTGCTCTAACGGAAATTCCTTCTGTTTTCGAAAATGATGTGGTTTTTAGTCGCTATACTTGTTCGATTAATGGTGGACCTGTCAGAGATCCTGTAGCTGATCCTACAAATCAGCAAACGCTTTATGAACGAAGAACGATATTGCGATGGCTTGAACATAATCAAACTTCCCCAATTACTCGAGAACCTCTTTTTCCAGAACAATTAATAGAAAGACCTCTTCTAAAACGTCTTATTGACTGTCGATTGGAATATCACCAGAGGGAGATTGTAAAATACATGCAAATTCCTGGCGTGTTAGATAATTTATTAACGAGTTTACCTAATCCAGAATTGCAAGCAGCGGCAATTACAGAAAACCCTAGATACTAAGTTTTATTAAAAGAGATTTTTATGATTGATGTTATGTTGACATCCGCCCTTCTTTACTCAGTGCCAAGAACGGCAACGTATCTTTCACAACCACTAGACGATCGAGGGGAAAATGCCTCGATCGAATGGAAGCTCCGCAGAGCTTTTGCCGGCTTTACTGCCTTATGCATAAAAACAATCGGGGTAGCTCGATGGAACGGCCTTACACGAGTCAATCTAGATAATTTATGGATATCCTATTTGTTTTTGTCATACATGCGAGCTAAAACAGGAGAGCAACCTCCTGTGAATTTTGCTTTAACTTTTGGGTTTTTTCAAGCAACTGGCGGGGCAATTAATTTGTTTCGAGACCTTTCACAAGGAGTTCTTTCAGAGCGTTGCCCTCCTTTATCCAAATGGATTGCCTCCAGAAGAAATATTGGTATACCTATACTTGATGCGGATATCTCTTTGGAAGATAAAATTAAGTTATATAACAGTGTTTGTCGAGAACTCATTAAAAAAGGTCATTTAAACCCTCGTCTGACTATAAAAAAACAAAACAACCCATCATAAAAGGTCTCTATGTCAATTGCGAATATTTCCATAACAGATGTGTTTGTCGTAGCAGGTCTTTCGTATGAACTCTACAAATCTAAAAAATCTTACGCAAATGCTTATCAATTGCTTCAAGAAGGAGAGTATTTTAGAGCTTCAGCAGAAACTGCATCGATAATGACCGAGTTTGTGGCATCTACAATGTCTAATTCTCCTCAGTCTTTTTCGAAAAAAACGAGATTATATGTTGAGATTGCAAATTTTAGTATAAAATTTGTAAAAAAGGTCTCTGTAGAGGGCTTAAATAAATCCGCTTCCTGGGTTGTTGTAGATGGGGCTTACAGAATAAGTGATGTTTTTTTTGCCAGAGAAATAGGGGTTAATTCAGGGGTTGGTCAAGCTCGTCAATTAATGGGCTGTATACTTCAAAATCATGAGATTCTTTTAGATGTGACAGCGCGCATGGTAAAATCTGGATTTCACTATCTTTGTTCAGAAAAATTAGAAACGGTTGCTTCTGATTTAAGTGCACGTGAAGTTGATGCCTCTGATTTAAATCTAGACGAAGATCAGATTGATTTATGCAATAGATTGATGGATTGGAAACGGTCTCAGATAGTTCCTTTAACTGCAGATCCTATTTTAAATCAATATAGATGTGCCATGTCGGGGGATCTTATTCGATTTGTTTGGACGTTAACGATAAAAACAAAAACTCCCTACTACTTTGATCAACAATCGCTCGAAATTTGGATTGAAACAACGCCAAATAAAGCTCCTGAAAATTGGCCAGAAGCGCTCACTCTTCCTTTGAAGGTAGAATATTTTCAACCAGATTTTAGGTCTCAAGAAATTATAGACAGCAGACTTGGCCAGATTGCAGTGAAAGCTGAAGAGCTGTTGATGAAATTAATTGAACGATCGTAATTTGCAAGAAACTGCCATTACAACAAAAAAGCATATCAAATTTCTCTTGTTTTGACAAAACAGGCTTCGTAGGTTGAGGCGGTGGTAAGCCGGGGGCTTGGGGCTTTAGATGTCGAGGTCGGTGTAGAAGTCGGCGTTGAGGACCAAAGAGGCGGGGTGGTCCGGGGTTTTTTCAGAAAAAACTTTGCTTAAGGTCTCTTTCTTTTCTTCTCCAAAGACAAGGAAGATTTTCGTCTTGATGATGTCGAGCGCTTTCAGGGTAAAGGTGAGTCGCTCATGATTGGGGCCGCTGGCTGCAACGACTAGCCGATCGGTGACTTCGAGGGCTTTGGAGCCGGGGAAAAGAGAGAGGGTGTGGCCATCAGCGCCCATGCCAAAAAGAGAGAGGTCGAGGTAGGGAAGGATTAGCCGCTCATAGGCGTAAGCATTGCTGTCGGGCTCTTTTTCTCCCACCATCCGATAGATGTTGTTCGGGTCCAGATGCAGGTGGGCAAGCGCTTCGGTCGCATTTTTGTAATTGCTGTCGACGCTTTCGGGTGGAACTTGCCGCTCATCAGAGAAAAAGAACTGCACTTTCGACCAGTCAAGCTCGTCGGGCTGAAAAGAGCGATAAAGGGCCATCGGGGTGGTGCCACCAGAGAGGGCAATCCGAAAAACGCCTCTCATTTGAATCGCTTGCCGCGCCAAGAAAAGGATCCGTTCTTTCACATGCTGCATCGCCTCGGTAACGCTCGGATACTTGAGTAGTTTTTTGTAAGGGGCGTGGCATATTTGACGCAAGGCTTCCAGCTGCAGTTGGTTTGTTTGATCGTACTGCAGTTGACGCATAAGGCTTTGGCCGATGTTCAGATCCTCTGTTGAAAAACTCGCCGGCATCGAACAGCTATCCTTCCCGTTGATTGCGGTGAAGATCCGATCAGGGTGATTGGTGTCTCTTTGCAATAAAAAGGTCGACTCATCTGCAATAAGCTCGAGCTGAAGAATTTTTCCTTCCCCAAGCTCTTTGACGGCTTCGCCTTGCTCAATAATGATGGAAGCATGATCATAGATAATTTTCGTGATTGGGCCGATCTTTGTCTTGAAGATAGGGGTCATTTTTGCCCACATCGCAAGCCACTCACCAAGATAAAGGGACTGGATCGGTATATCGGTGCAACGTGCAAAACAAGGATTATGTTGAATTTTAAGGGTGTGAAATGTGGCGGCAAGGGGGGCTAGTTGTGGAGTTGTTAACTCTTTTACAAGGATTTCACGAATCGAGTAGGCTCTTGTATAACTTAAATCACCGATCGTAGAACGGGGAGGGACAAGCTCCATTAAATCTAAAATAGTGTTCGGATCAAGTGCATATTCAGAATCGAAGATGATCCGGGTTGCGATGTTTTTCAACGCATCAAAAATCGGTTTGTGTTCGAGCTCTCTTTGCCACAGGACTAGAAACACATCTAATTTTGGGATCGTAAATTTACTAAGTGAGGTGGCTAGCCGCTCCTTTTGCCCTGGCGTAAATTCGATTTCTATAAATTCGCAGAACCGACCGGAGCCCCGTGCTGTTTCTAAAAAGTTCAGCTTCGCTTTTAAAAACTCGGTTGTAGAGGTGGGCTCCTCTTTTAAAAGTACATACCGGCACGGATATTCGGTGCAGATAATCTGTGTGAATGACTCGAGGTAATAGAGGTGGTCGTCGGGCTTGGCCACCACAAAAATCGTCGAATGGCCGATGGTTCGCTCTTGCGAAGAGTCGAGAAGCTTAAAAATTTCGCGGATTTCAATCCATTCACCAATCATAAAACTAAATAATGTCCATCTAAAAAGATCTTGTTCATAATTTCAGGCCACGATCCGGCTGGATAAAACTCCTCGGGGGTGAGGCTTTCGGTTTTCCATTTGGTGATGATCGGGTCAAAAAGTTCCCAACTCGCCATCAACTCCTCTTTATCGGTAAATAAAGAGCGGTCGGCGCACATTGCATTGAAAAGAAGGGTTTCGTAAGCTTCGGGGATCGATTCAGTGCTGAAATAATCATCGTAATAAAAATCGAGTTTTACCGGCTTTAAGCTTGTTTTTGCGGGAACTTTTGTCTTGATAATGATCGAAATTCCCTCTTTAGGTTGAATCTGAATCGAGATAATGTTTTGCTGGGACGATTGGGGAAAGAGGGAAAACGGAGCTTTTTTAAGGATAATATTGATCTCGGTATATTTTCGAGGCAGCGCTTTACCAGCAAGGAGGTAAAATGGGGTGCCTCCCCAACGAAAATTATCAATGAAAAGCCGCATCGCTACAAACGTGTCGGTATTCGAATCTTTCACCCGCGCATCATCGCGGTAGCCACTTACAGCATCTGTGTTGATGTATCCTTTTTCATACTGAGCTCGGACAATCGCATCAATCTGTTTGATGGAGCGAAGCACTTTCGACTTTTCTTGATGGATAAATTCGGCCTCATTTTTACTCGGCGCCTCCATTGCGATAAAGGCGAGCACTTGCATTAAATGGTTTTGGCAAAAATCGCGAATGCAGCCCACCTGATCGTAAAATTCAACCCGATCTCCCACAATCAAGTCTTCGGCAGCGACGATTTGGACCGACTCAACGAACTGCGAAGTGAAAATATGGTCGATGAAGTGGTTGGAAAAGCGAAAGGCGAAGATATTTTGGACGGTCTCTTTTCCTAGATAGTGATCAATTCGATAGATTTGCTCTTCAAACAGGATTTTTTTCAGTTCGCTGTCAAGATCCAAGGCAGAGGGAAGGTCGGTTCCGAACGGCTTTTCAATGATGATGTTTGCGAAAGAGTCAAACTCTTTTTCATGCAAAAGACCTATGCTTTTCAAGTTGTTAGGGATCTTGGTGAAGTAGCTAGGGGCAACCGCCAGATAAAAAGTACGATTCGCGCGCGTTCCAAATTGGGGCTCTTTGTCCAATAATAGAGTTTTTAGGGGAGTGTAATCTCCGTCAATATCGAGCGAGAGATAGCAGATTTTTTGGGTAAATTCTTTTCGAGTCTGTGCATCGCCTTTTAGACGGGCAAACAAAAGAAGAGTTTCTTCAACATGCTTTTGGAATTCAGCATCACTGAATGTTTTCCGCCCAAGCCCAAGGATAAAAAAACGGGAAGGGAGCTTTTTGTCGAGAAAAAGGGCAAAGAGGGCAGGGAAAATCTTTCTTTTTGCTAAATCGCCTGTCGAGCCAAAGAGAACAAAGCACTGAGGTTGTGCAACCAGCTGCCGTGCAATAAGGTTAGGTAAATCGGAGCTTTTGGGCGTTAACGAAGACATTGGGGTATTTGTTTAGTACTTCCTTGGAAGTTACTCCTTTTGTCTTTTTGATGCAAATAGACTTCTTTCACAAAAAGTCTATCTGCTTTTTAGATAGGGGCTTTTAAAGTTTCCTGTTACTTATATGTGTTCATCGGATCATTCTTGTGAAGAGTTGTGCTTTTCTTTGAAGGTGGACAAGGAAGCCCTCTTTTATTGTACTCTTCGGATTGGAAAGGTCTTTTTCCTGTGGTAGACTCGGTCATCATTGATGCTGTAAATCGGGCTGGCTTCATGGCTGGTAGTGGAGTCAAGGGTCGTGTGAATTCCGGAGATGCTGTGGTTCGACCGCTTAAAGCTGAATAGGTTCGCTTACCCGTACTTTTAGGTGTAGTGGATAAACGCCCCATAGCATGTTCAAGCTCATCCTCCTGATTAAATAAAGTTTTAGAGCAATTAACGATTTCAGGATCTTGTGACATGATATTATCGTCGGGTACAACTATAGGCCTTAAAGCAGCGATAAATTCAGCCACTTCAGAAGCTCTCTTAGCGCTCTTTTGGGACGTTTTCTCTTTGAAAGCACGATCTCGATAATCGAATGGTGAGAAAGGTGATGATGGCGATGAAAATGATGGTACTAGACTAAAATCCGATAATGTGGGATTCATGATAACTCTTTAATTAATTTACATTATTGTTTTTTTGTGGTTTTTTTGATCTAGATGAGCGTTGAGGATGAGCATTGCTGCTGCTTGATCAAGATGCGCTTTGCGATCTTTACGTGAGTAGCCGTGAGAGCGGTAAGACTCTTCGGCAATTTTTGAGGTGAGTCGTTCATCGATTAGATAAACGGTGACGTTTTCCAAGTTTTCCAACATTCGTTTCAATTCGGCAACATCTGTGCATAAAGGACTTGTGTTGCCGTCTAGATAAAGGGGCCAGCCAAGAGCGATTTCTGTCACATCTTTTAATTCGGCAAGCTTGTGCTTTAAGAGTTGAAAGGCTCGAGAAATAGAACCTGTATGTTCAATTGTTGTAAGGGGAAGGGCAAACGAAGCAGCCAGTGAAGTAATTGCTAGTCCAATTCGTTTTTTCCCGTAATCGATTCCAAGAATGCGCACTAAACAAGCTCGCTTTCTTGGGATGTTTTTATGCATAAACGCTCTTGTTGCGCAAAAGCGGCTGCAATAAAGGAGCTAAAAAGTGGATGGGGTTCGAAGGCCTTTGATTGGAATTCAGGATGAAACTGCACGCCGATGTACCAAGGATGTTCTGCAAGCTCAATGATTTCAGTAAGCTGTGTCTCGGGGTGGCGGCCACTAATTGAGAGACCCTGTTCTGCTAATTGAGGTAAATATTCTTGATTCACTTCGTAACGGTGACGGTGCCTTTCGTAAATAGTGGTTGTTTGATAAATCTCCTCCACCTTCGAGCCAGCAGTAAGATGGCAAGGATAAGAACCGAGCCGCATCGTACCCCCTAATTGGGTCACATTTTTCAGCTCCGCTAAGCTTAGGACAACAGGATGCTTTGTCTCGGGGTTCATTTCAGTTGAATTGGCGCCCGTAAGTTTGAGTATGTTACGAGCGTATTCGATCGTCATCACCTGTAAGCCAAGACAAATTCCAAAGCACGGAATTTGCTTTGTTCTGGCATGCATTGCGATTTGGATTTTCCCCTCAAATCCGCGCGGACCAAATCCCCCCATAATAATATAGCCATCAACATCAGGGATCAGAGCGTCTTTTTCGATTTTTTCAGCATCCACCTCAACAAGTTCCATTTTTAGCCCCTGGTGGAGCCCTGCATGGTGTACCGCCTCGAAAACCGATTTGTAGGCATCTTTATGCTCGAGATATTTGCCAACAACTCCGATGCGCACGCTTGCATTTAAAGCTTTTTGCTTTTCTAAAAGGGCTTGCCAAATAGAGACATTCGCTTGCTGTGGGGCTGAAAGTTTGAGAATGTGAGCAATCAGCACATCGATATTTTGCTCTTTTAACCCAATCGGCACCTCAAATAGAGCGTGATCCACATCGGGTTGTTGTAAGACCGCATGGATTGGAACGCTTCCAAAAAGGCTGATTTTCTTTAGGCTCTCGGCTGGTATGGAGTGTTCAGAGCGGCAAATCACGATATCGGGGATGATCCCTACTTGCCGCAGCGCCGCCATCGAATGTTGTGCTGGCTTTGTCTTTGATTCGCCTGAACTTTTCAGAAATGGAACGTAGGTGAGGTGGATGTTGCAACAAGAGAGCGGGTTTTCGTAGTGCATTTGACGAATCGCTTCGAGAAAGGGGAGCGATTCGATGTCGCCAACGGTTCCCCCTACTTCAATAATCGTCACATCGGTTTCTGTTTTTTGAGATGCAAGTCCCGGTGCTAATTGAATGCGTCGCTTAATTTCATCGGTCACATGAGGAATCACTTGAACTGTGGAGCCCAAATAATCGCCTTTACGCTCTTTTTGGAGGACATAATCGAGAATTTGGCCCGCTGTTGCGTTAGAACGTTTGGAAATTTTGCATTGGCTGTACCGTTCGTAATGGCCTAGGTCTAGGTCTGTTTCAGCTCCATCCTCAGTGACATAAACTTCCCCGTGTTGGTAGGGGCTCATGGTTCCAGGGTCAAGATTTAGGTAGGGATCGAGCTTAATCATAGAGACGTGAAGTCCCATACTTTCAAGAATAGATGCGATAGAGGCGGCGATCACCCCCTTGCCTAATGAGGAGAGGACTCCTCCTGTGATAAAAATAAAACGACCTTGCATAGAAAGATGATACCTAGTTCAGGGGAATTTCGGCAAGAACTGGATTTTTCCGTTGACGTTTTAAGATTTTATTGTATATATTTTTAATTGCAGTAAGTTAAGGTTTAGTGAAATGAGTGTAGGGAGATTAGCGGATTCGTCTTTAAGGGTGGGGCTGCCTGAAGAGGTGGGGAGTGTGCCTCAAACAGGGAGAATGGAAAAAATCATTTCACTGATTTTTAAGGGGGTGGTTGCATATGGATTTTATTGCCTTGTCAGGCGGGGACCTGAGGATGCTATTCTTTCAGCAAAAACTTTTTTCTCATGGGCATTTTGTTTAGCTATTTCGCCGGGAGTGGGTAAATTTGCTGTCGGAGTCGATGTTTTATGGAATCCTGTGTTTAAGGGCGGGCGTGATCGAGATATGATAGCGAATCTATGTGTGAAGATTTTTGGGTTGATCTGTCTGCTCAATGCTCAAAATGAGACTCTTAGCCGTATCGATAATGCTTTAAACTCTTATGCCTCTAGAATTGCGAAATTGATCGTTCATTAACTTGATTTTTTTTATTCATTCGTTGAAGATGAACGCCATTAGTTATTAGAGGGAAAGATGCGTGTAGGAGTTTTGTTGTCTGGTGGGCCAGCGCCTGGTGGGCACCATGTGATTGCCACTTTATTTGATCTTTTAAACGGGTTTGGTCAACTGTACGGGGTGATGCGTGGTAGTGAAGGATTGATTGCTGGGGATCTCCATTTATTGCAGAAGAGCGAAGTTGATCATTATCGATTGAAGGGGGGCTTTGACCTACTAAAAACGCGTCGCCGCAAGATAATGCCTGAAGATTTAGGTGCGATTCAGAAGACAATCGAGAAATTTAAGCTCGATGCGCTTGTCTTTATTGGGGGTGATGATACCGCTACAAACGCTTACCGCCTTTCTAAAGAGGTGATCACTAGAATCATCCATGTTCCAAAAACGATCGACTATGATTTGGCGGTGCCTTCGTTCGGGTTTGATACCGCCTGTGATCTAATCAGTCGATTGATTCGCAACTTAAAGGTAGATGCCTACTCTACAGGCAAATATATGCATGTTCTGAAATTGATGGGGCGTGATACGAGCCATATCACTTTGGAGTGCGCCTTGCGTGGTCGGGCTCACTTTGCTCTGATTACCGAAGATCTCATGCATAGAAAATTGACCTTAACTCAGGTAGTTGATGAAATCCTTGAATTTTTCAAAAAGCGCAATAAGGACTACGGGGTGATGTTGATTCCTGAAGGGATCAGCCTTGCCCTTCCAGAGCTTGGTGAATCAACGGCGCTTGATTCGCACGGAAATGTAGACCTTTCTGGAGTAGAATCGCATGTGAAATTGATGCAGCATGTGCAAAAAAGGGGTGCAGAAAAGGGGATTAAGGTTCCTCTGCTTCGATTCGGTAGTTTTGGGTATGAGAGTCGTTGTGCTGATCCTACCCCTCATGACCTTGAATATACAAGATTGCTCGGGATCCGCGCATTTCAGGCGCTTCTTGAGAAAAAAACGGGGGTGATGGTCGCTGAAGACGGTGCGCATCCGATTGAAAAATATATGATCGATGATCCAAAGCGTGGGCGCGTGGTGGCGAAGGTCTTAGTAGATTTACAGGGCCCAAAATTCTTAAAATATCGGGCTGAGCAAAACGAATTGCTTCATCAAGAGGTCTAATGATTATAAGTCTTCGTCTTCGATGAGCTTGTTGACAGGATTCCATGAAGGCTTTTTGAATGCGTAGATGATGAGCGGAAGCGCAACCATGGAGACAAGTCCGCCAACCAAGAAAGAAACGTAGGAGATAACCGACTGTTCTTTGAATTGGGCAGGCGGAATGAGAACAAGGAAAATTCCGAAAATGGAGGTGATGATCCCGACGCTTGCAATAAACCACATCCCTTTATGAGGGTGGGGGATTTGGTAGGCTCTTGGCACGTTTGGCCGTGTGTAACGAAGGCGAATCGCGGCAACAAACATCATCACATACATGACAAGGTAGATTTGAGCGCTGAGGGCCGTTAATATCCAAAAGGCACTACTGATGGAGGGCATTAGTAGATACATGAAGGCGGCTGCGGTCACAATGATCCCTTGGAAATAGAGAAGATTGGTTGGAATCTGGTTTTGGTTGAGTTTTTGAAAGATGGGGGGAAGATTTCCATGTCTTGAAGTTGTATAAAGTCCCTTCACAGGTCCGATGATCCACGCATTGATTTCTCCGATGGCCCCCGCAACTAGTAAAATGCCAAGAATTCCAAGGAGCCAGCCAAGGTTATAGCTATCTAAGAAGACTTTTAAAGCTGCCATCAAACCAGAGGCAAGACTGATCTCTTCTTTAGGGATCACCCAAGCGATCGATAAAGAGCCAAGCAGAAAGAGAAAGAAAGTGATGAGTGCGGCCACTATGATTGCGATCGGGTAGTTTCTTTGTGGATTTTGCACTTCCCCGGCGTAACCGCTCGTCACCTCAAGTCCTGCAAATGAGAGAAATAATCCTCCAAGAAAGACGAAATTATCGATGTGGTCAAAGCTGGGAATAACTGTATCCCAAGAGAATTCGATGTGGATTGGATTGCCCCCTACAACCCAAGCAAGGCCGAGACCTATAAGAAAAAGTCCAGGAAGAATGGTTCCGGCAATGACGCAAAAAGTGCTAAACCAACTTGATAAACGAATCCCTGTAAAGTTAAAAAGGGTCATTCCCCAAAAACCGATCAAGATTACGGCAAGCACATAGTACTTGTTTTCAATGAAAGGGGGGTAAAATACATAGGCGCTTGTGGTCGCTACAAAGGAAAGAATCACCGGATACCAGGTGACATTATGAACCCACTGGATCCAAATAGCAAAAAATCCCCAACGATCTCCTAAAGCTTCCCGCACCCAGATGTAAATCCCTCCAGATTTTGGCCATCCGGTAGCAAGTTCGGCAGCAACAAGCGCTTGAGGGAGTAAAAATGCAAAAGCCACTATGAGAAAGAAAAAGATTGAGCTGTAGCCAAACTCAGCGACAAGTGGCAAACTTCTTAAGCTCGCCATTACAGAAACATTCAACATTGCAAGAACAAAAATGCTAATGACTCGTTTCGATTTATTGGTTGAAATTTCCAAAAAACACCCCTCATCCAGTGATTATCTACTCTTCATAGACGTTGGAGAATCATTTTGTCAACCACTTAATTTGGTGATTCTAAATGAGTTAGGTAGGTGATGATGGTCGATGACTCATACATTGCATTGCCATCAACGATGAGACATGGGATTTGTCCTTTTCCCCCAATTTCAATGAGTTCTTTGCGGTTTTCACCTTCGAGAATATCCCGAATTTCGACTAGTTTTTCAAGGTTTTCTACCTCGTAGAGGACCTTTTTGCACCAAAAACAACTATTTTTTACGTATAGGATTGGTTTCGATGGAAGATGTTCTGGTGAAACGAGGCTGGTTGCGCTCAAAATGGATAAAAAAAGAAGATTTTTCATGACTTTATTTTAAGCAAAACGAAATTAATGCGAAATTAAATACTCTTCAGATCGCATTTTTAGCAGTTGTTATGGTTTTTTTTAATATTTAATAGAAATAAATTAATTAATTTGTATATTGCAATTAAAAGACCTTAATTGGGTAAAAAAGCTTTTAAATACAAAAAAAGGAAAACTACCATGGTAGCAAAAAAAACAAGAAAGGCTTCTACTAGAAAGCATACAGCTAAAAAAGCTTCTAGAAAAACTGGCCACAAGAAAACAGCTCGCAAAGCTGCAAAAAGACCAGCTCGCAAAGCTGCTAAAAAAACAGCTCATCGCAAGACAGCTAAGAAAACAGCTAAAAAAGCCGCTAAAAAGACTGCACGTAAGTCAGCTAAAAAATCTTCAGCTAAAAAAGCGACTCGTCGTAAAACAGCTAAGAAAACAGCTAAAAAAGCCGCTAAAAAATCTTCAGCTAAAAAAGCGACTCGTCGTAAATCCGCTAAAAAATCTTCAGCTAAAAAAGCGACTCGTCGTAAATCTGCTAAGAAAGAAGACACTATGGGTGCTGTAGTTAGCAAACTTAAAGCTGCTATTGCTGGTCGATAGTCTCTTAATAGAGAATGCGTTAAAGCAAAAGAGGTCCGAATTTCGGACCTCTTTTTTTATGAGCTAATTCACTCGATCCCAAGAGGGCTTTTTAAAGAGCAGAATGATAAAGGGGGCCAAAGCAAGCAAGACAACACCTGTAATCTGGACGATTTCGTACTGGAGGGTGTGGCCGACTTCGATCTGAGAGGGGGGCAAAAATCCGATGATGAAGCAAAAAAGGCTGGAACCGATTCCGAGTAAGCAGGTGGTCCAAAGGCCAATTTTTCCGCCAGGAATCATGAATGAGCGAGAGACTTCTGGTTTTTTGATTCTCAAGACGATCGCCGTAATGAAAAGGAGTAGGTACATCAGCAAGTAAAGCTGAGAGACCATAACGCTCATGATCCAAAATGACCCATTAACGCTAGGTAAGAGAAGAAAAATGAAGGCGAGGAAGGTGACAATACCCCCTTGTAAAAGAAGCATCCCTAACGGCATTCCGTGACGATTTACGGTATGTAAGATAGGGGGAAGGTCCCCGTTTTGAGCCGCCGTCAATACCCCACGCGAAGGACCAACGATCCAGGTGCTTAGGCCGGCTAGCGCCCCGAAGGCGATGAGTAGGGAGATTACCGGAATGAGACTATTGAGGTGGTAGGCTTTTAAGAAGTAGTCGATCGCGGCGATACTTCCAGCGACAAGACTGATTTGCCCTTTCGGGATGACCATAGCGATCGCTAGTGTGCCAAGTCCGGAGAAAAGAACGATAATAATCAACGAAGCAAAGATGGCGATAGGGAAGCTTCTTCGAGGGTTTTCTACATCGGAGGCATGGACAGCGTTCATCTCGATCCCAACAAAATTTAGCATCACCCCTGCAAGAAAGACCAGTTCGTAAGGATGAGAGATTTTTGGGATAAAGGTATCGAAGTTCATCTCGATTTGGATCGGATTGTCTCCAACTAACCAAGAAAAGCCAAGTGCGACAATTAAAGTTCCTGGGACTAGGGTCCCTAAAATAACGCCGAATGTGCTGAAAATTCCTGAAAAGCGAATTCCTTTCAAATTAATCAGAGTCATTCCCCAAAAAATGATCAGAATCATAAAAAAATTGTAGAGACTATTGTCCACAAGAGCTGGATTGATCGCATAGGCAAGCGTCCCCGCAATAAAAGAGAGGGCTGCTGGATACCAAACAACATTTTCAATCCATAAAAGCCAGACGGCTAAAAAGCCCATTCGGTTGCCGAGAGCCTCTTTTACCCAAACAAAGATTCCCCCTTGTTGTGGCCATCCGGTCGCAAGCTCAGCTGAAACAAGAGCCGAAGGGATGAAAAAAACAAGGACCCCTAACAGGATGTAAAAGAGAGAGGAGAAGCCAAATTCTGCGGCAAAAGGCCAGTTTCTGATGCTTAGGACTGTGGCCAAATTCATCATGGTCAGAACAAAAGCTGTGATAGAACGTTTATGCATCCCGCTAGGATAGATGAAGTTTCAAAAAAAATCAAGTGACTTAAATAGGGGAGAGAATTGATATAGTAAGTATGAGTAGACGATCGATTAGTTTGTTCGTTTTGACGATGATGAATTTGTCGGCAATTCTGACTTTAAAAACATGGCCATTTGCGGCAAGCTTCGGACTTGGTTCGGTCCTTTTAATTTTAATGGTCATTCTAATTTTTTTGGTTCCTGTGGCGCTCGTTTCTGCTGAGCTTGCGACCGGATGGCCACAAACTGGGGGTGTCTATATCTGGGTAAAAGAGGCCTTCGGACATAAAACCGGCTTTTTGGCGATTTGGCTTTTGTGGATTGAAAATGTCGTTTGGTACCCAACAGTGTTGACCTTCATCGCGGGTGCACTCGGGTATGTGTTGGGGGGGAATTTGACAGACAATCCTTGGTTCACCGCTCTTGTTATCAACGTGATTTATTGGGGAATGACTCTTTTTAATTTAAAAGGGGTCAAAGCTTCTGGGATTTTTTGTTCTTTCGGGATGATTGCAGGAACAATTTTTCCAGGTGCGGTCATCATTTTTTTGGGGATTGGTTGGTATTTTTCAGGAAATATCATCGAAATTCCGATGACAGCTTCGGCAATTTTACCGAATGTGACAAGCCTTGCAAGCCTTGCGATTGTGGCAGGTCTTGTGGAGAGTTATGCGGGAATTGAGATGAATGCGGTTCACGCAGCTGACGTGGAAAATCCTCCCAGAAGCTTTCCGATTTCGATTTTTCTTGCAGTGATCCTTGTGACGATTTTTTCGACCCTTGGAACCCTTTCAGTGGCGATGGTTTTGCCGTTGGATTCGATTAGCTTCACCTCTGGCGGGATCGAAGCAGTTGCCTATATATTAGAGAGGTACAACCTCTCCTTTTTCACCCCTTTGATTGCGCTTTTGATTGCTTTGGGGGCACTTGCCACCTTAAGCACTTGGATCATCGGCCCTTCACGTGGTCTTTTGACAGCAGCTCGTTACGGTGATCTTCCCCCAATTTTACACAAAACAAATGATAAGGGGATGCCGATCGCAATGCTTGCTTTACAGGCGATTGTAGTCTCTTTAATCAGCACTCTTTTTATCTTTTTGCCCAGTGTGAACCACTCATTTTGGATCCTAGAGGCGATGGTCGCTCAATTATACCTGATCATGTACATTCTGATGTTTGCGGCCGCCATTCGGCTCCGAATGACTCAACCAAAAGTGCACCGTCCATTCAAAGTCCCTGGTGGCAAAGTCGGTTTTTGGGCGACGACCCTTGGGGGCATAATCGTTTTTTGTTTTTTACTGTTTTTGGGATTTATCCCGCCAAGCGAACTCGGTACACACGATCTTTTCCTTTATGAAGTCACGCAAATGGTCGGTATCGTCCTATTTGTGGTCGCCCCTTACATCATCACTTTATTTAAAAAGCCCTCTTGGGACGAGATATGAGAGCCATTCGAGAGCTGTGGCTTGTCCGTCACGGAGTAACAGAGTGGAGTTTGTCTGGGCAACACACGAGTTTTACCGATTTGGAGCTTTTGCCGGAAGGGGTGAGGGCCCTGGAAAAGTTGCGTCCGTTGCTGAAAGGGGAGACGTTCGATGCGATCTATTCCAGTACCTCGTTGCGCTCTCGCCATACAGCTGAAGTGTTAGGATTTCATCCTGATGAGTTTACTTATGATCTCAATGAGTGGAATTACGGGGAATATGAGGGGCTGACGACCGTTGAAATACGGGCAAAAGCTGAAAAAGATTGGACCGTATGTGAATATGGGTGTCCTGGGGGCGAATCTCCTGAGGATGTTTGTGAGCGGGTAGATCGGTTTTTAGCAAGCATCCAAGGGAAATGTCTTCTTTTTTTATCAGGTCATATTGGGCGTGTATTGATAGCGCGCTTTTTGCAAATGCCTGTTAAAGCGGGTTCTCACTTCGTTCTAGAGGCGGGCAAGCTTTCTAAGCTCGGATTTGAACACGAGATACCTGTTGTTTATGGGTTAAATCTTAATCATTCAGGTTAATTAGTACATTGGATAGACTTTAGGGGTCCTTTTTGGAGTTCTGTATATGTCTTTCAGGTGTTTTTTTCTTTTTGTTGCCATTTCTATGACTTCTCTTTTTAGTGAAGTTTTTGTAGAAGATTCTTGCCGCTATATTTACGACGAGGATCAACGTCTTCAATCGGTAGAAAAAAATGGGATTGAGGTTCTCTCTTATGAGTACAACACGCAAGGTGTCGATGTTCTGATTCGGTCGACGAATTTTGTTTATTGGTTGCGAAAAGGGGAGGATCGGCTCGATTACGGAGATTGGATGTCAGGAGAGAGTGGATATCGTCTTTATGATCCGCTGGGTCGATGCATTTATGAAAAATTTCTCCATGGAATCTCTTTAGAAATTGAGTATATGGAAGCGGGCAAGCGGTTTTCTCTTGAAAATTTGGGTTCTTTTGTCATCGAGGCTGAGGGGACAGAGTATCAGATTTCTTCAGAAGGGCGTACCTCGAAGCTTTTCTGCCCGCAGTTGCCACTTAAAGGGGAGATTTTAGAAAGAGATGAAAGAGGAAATATCTTGAGTGTGGCGTTTGGTTCCGAGGTCCGTTTTTATTCTTATGATGAACAGGATCGGTTGATTGAAACGTCTGATAAATTTCCTTCTACAGAGGTAATGACGGATGATTTAGAGAGGGTCGTGCGTCTATCTTCTCATGCTGGAGAAATGGATTGTCGATACGATCCGTTTGGTAGAATGATCTCTTCAACATTTTCTGGGAAGCCCCGCTCTGATTATATCTACTTTGACTACTTTGAAATAGGAAGAGTGGAGGAAGAAGAGTTGAAAGAGTTTCGTCTTCTAGCGCCGAGCGTGGAGACGACCGATCCTTTTCCGATGACAGTGTACCTATACAAAGAGGGGAGCGAATATTTTGTTGAAAGTGATTTTTTGGGGAATGTGATCTCTTTGCAAGAGGTGACTTGCGAGGGGGGGGCTAATGGAGATGCGGTTGAGCGGATTGAATACTCTCCTTTTAAGGAGGAGTATCTTGAGGAGAGATACATATCTCCATGGAGGTACCATTCTCAACGATTTTTTCCTGAAGTGGGGTTAACGTTACATGGAATTCGATTTTACGACCCAAATCAGAGGCAATATGTCTCACTTGATCCGACAGGGTACGACGTTTCTTTAGATCGGACCCATTTTTGTTTGGGGAATCCATTGAAATATGTGGATCCTATCGGAACGCATATAGGATGGCGATTGAGTCGTCAAGAGAAAGTCTATGTAGGGATGCTTTTGGATTTTGTGGGGGAATATTTTCCATTTCCTTTAGAGATGGGGGAGTATCTACGTCGTTTAGGAGCAGATTTTAGAGGGGTAGAGCCTCCACAGCTTTTTGAAGAGAGTCAATTATTTGAGCTGGGAGGCGAATTTGAGGAGGATGAGCTAGGGGTGATTTATGTGAATGGCATTTGCACTCCAAAGTACTTGGCAACCCATACAGGGCTACATCTTTCTCAAAAATTTCAAAGAAAAATCTCTTGCGTGCATATAGCGACCGAAGGTTTTGGGCGAGATTTAGTGCAGGCGGCCTTAGAAAGGTTGTCTATTAAGACAAAGGGGGTCCTTTTGTTAAAAAATCAGCTAAGAAGTGCCCTAAAAAAGCCTTATAAGATGATTGTGGTGATTTGTCATAGCCGGGGAGCTTTAGCAACTGATTTGGCGGTTCAAGGGTTGACAGAAGAAGAGCGTAAAAGGGTGCAAATCCATGCGCTCGGCCCGGCAAAGTTTTTACGAAAAAGTCACGCGAGTAAAGTGGTGAACTATGTTTCTAAAAATGATCCAGTCGCCCGATTGCTGAGTTTGCTTGGATTGATTTTTGGCGATGAACATAAGCTGTCTAAGGTGATCTATCTCGATGTTGTCATGGGAGGTGAGTGGGTGATTGATCATGCAATGAATGGGGGGACCTATAAAAAAGCTTTGGATGTTATTGTCAAAGAAGTTTTACATGAGTATAGTTTGATCAACTAAGTATAGTTTTTGGTTTGATATGCGGTGGATGGGACTATTCGGTTGTGTTTTGTGCGCTTTTGCCGATTTTTTTAATGGCACTGGTGAGAAGAAAGCTGTTAAAGAACTGGGTAAAAAAATAGAAAAGGCACATGCAGCGCTTGTTTGCAGAGAGAGCGAGGTAGATGAAACGGGACGGCACTTATCTTTTCAGATAAAAGAGCGGGTACATCGTCAATCAGCATTAGATTTGGCAAAAAAAGTGCAACAAACACTCGATGCGGAAGGTGCCTTTGAGCCCCCTTTAGAGTGTATAGTAGTCTTTCAAGAATTTGATCGAGAAGCTTTTTCTCAAATCCGCGTGCAAAAGGAAGCGTGTGAAATTTCCATGCTTCCTTAGACCTTTTTCGAATCGTTGGTTTGGTTTTTTGTTTCCACTGACCCTTTTTGGAGGACAGGCAGCGGATGTAGACTTCCAAGAAGCGTTAAAAAAGCAAGGGATCGACATAGGTGGGTCTTTTAACTACAATTTAGATGCGAATTTTTTGGGGGGAATCAAGCGTGGAGTGACCAATCAATGGGTGCTTGATCTCTACATGTTATTTCATTCGGAGAGGATCTTTAATTTTCCGGGTGGGGAGTTGTTTATAAATCTCGAAGCTCATGAGGGAAAAAACCCTTCATTTGTGCTGACTGGCGATTTGATGATTTACGACGGCCTATCAGCTCCTAACTTTATTCAGCTGTCAGAATATTGGGTTAAGCAAAGTTTCGGAGGTTTTTCTTGTAAGGTGGGGCGTATCAGCGCATCTACTGATTTGGGAGCCACTCATGCCGCTGAATACTTGATGAATAACAGTTTTGAGTCTATTCCGACAAATCCCGGATTCCCGAGCTACCCATCTCCCGCCCCAGGTATCCTTTTGAAATATGTGTCGACTGCCAACTGGAGCCTAAAGTTGGGCGTATTTGACGGTTATGAAGCGATTTTAAGCTATCATCAGATCTATTCATTTGGTCTTTGGGAACAGATGTTTAAAAATCTACTCGTGCAGCTAGAGGGTGATTGCAACTTTTTGGATGGGCGAGGAAGGGTTGCCCTAGGGGGAACCTACAATCAAGCACCGAATGTGCTTTATCAAAATTCGGCAATTCCAATAGGATTTTCAGGCTATTTGATTGGAGAGTACGGTTTTTTCGATTCCTTCCATAGCTTTCTTCAGCTATCGATGGCAGAGACTATAGCGGTTCTGTTTCCTTACTACATAGGAGCAGGGGTAAAAGTTGACCTGCCAATCATTCAAGATGTTGAAAGCTTCCTTTGCTTAGGTGTAGCTTCAGGCTTTTACTCTAAAGATTTACCTGGCGAGCCTATTTTTAATTTGGCAGAGACGGCGATAGAGTTGACCTATCGAGTCATGTACAAAAAAATTGGCATCCAGCCAGACCTGCAGTATATCATAAACCCTATGGCACAAGGGGTGCCCAACGCCTTAGGGTTCATCCTTTCGATAGATATTACAATGTAGTAGGCGATGCAGCTTGGTTAGACAATTCAGGCGAAGTGCTAGAACCTATTATCTTGGATTTCAGGCTCTCTAACATGGTTGCAATTTTATCTGGAGAAAAGAAGCCGATTGCGGTTCCTGTGGCGGTTAGCGTAAGTAATGGAAATCCAGTCAGCATTGAGTGGTTGCGAATCAGCTTATAACCCAAAAGAGTTCCAACCCCTAAGGAAAGAATCTGAATGGCTAGCTGCCCTTTGCTGTTGGTTTTAAAGCCATTTTGAAGATAGGTGCCCCAGGATGCGCTTGGAGCGGAATCTTGTTCTGATGGTTTGGGTGATTCGAGTTGTGATGTTTGTGTCATAAAGTCCTCTAAGATTACTCCCTTTAAGGGATAGTTTATTTAATTACAGATGATCTGCTTGAATATAGTTTCGCTTTTCTACGTTGATGAGAATGTAGTCACAATCTGAAGCGATGTGTTCTCTGTAGCGAGTATTTGATCCGATGATGATGTGTTGCCCTGAATCCCAACTGTGAAGTACTGGGATGTCATCACCATTGATGCGCCATACAATACATTCTCCCTTCTGGTCCACTAACCATAAACGTCCTTGAAAATAGTCAATATTTTCAATCCGAATGGAGTTGTCATTTTCATCCACCGGCCCCAAACAAAGGTCTGCCAAATTGATGTGTGCTTTATTGGATTGGTTGACGAAGTAGTATTTCGATCCATTACAAAGAGAGGGGAGAATGACCTGATGGATCACGATCAAATCTCCTGGTTGAAAATAGCGACATTGAGATTCGTATCCTGGAGATACCTTCCAAACGGAATGATCGTCTAGTGCGATCGTACAGCCGGAAGGGTCTTTGTTTGCAATTCTCTTATAGGGCTCACCTCTTAATGAGTGAAATGCCGCCATCATCAATAAAAAGGTTGCGACCAAATAGTTCATCACGCCTACCTTGCTTTAAGATAAGTGAGGATGTCGACCAGCTAGCGATCCTAGCCGATGATCACTCGGAAGTGATGATGCATTAAATCCTTGGCCTGCCCTCTGGTTAACCCCTTCTGACATTGCTCGGTTAGAAATAGAGGGCTGTCGTTGCACGCGCGGTGGCGATGCATCGAATCCTTGACCTGGCCCTTGGCTAGTTGCGTCTGGCATAGATCGGTTAGAGGTGGAATGTTGTTGCGGACGGGGTGGCGATGCATTGAATGCACGGTAAGGTCGATCAGGTTCTTCTGCCATAGCTCGATTATTTTGGTTTACAGCAGATCTGGGGTTAGGCACAAGGATCTGCAATCCTATTTGAGATAAGCGTGCATTGATTTGCGGTGCTTGCGGAGTTCTATTATTTATAGATGGAGATGGTGCGTATGGGTAGGAGGGCATTGGCCAATCTGATGGTGGTAATGACATAAAAATCCTTTTATATAACCGCACCCTCCTGATAGAGGGATGCTTTGTTTGATTATAGATAGTTTGCTGGGATGTAATCACCTTTCTCTATGTTGATCAGGATCACATTGCAATCAGAGTATTCATACTGTTTATAGTGAGTATTGGATCCAATGATGATGCAATTTCCACGACACCAGCGTCTCAATAGATGGATTTTGTTTTGGCTAACGCGTAATGCAGCTCGATTCCCCTGGTTATTCACTAACCATATATAGCCTTGCGCATAGTCCATATCTTCAATGAAGATGGCTTTTGGGTTACGTAGTTCTGGACCATGAGTGACGTTGGTTAAATTGATCGACTCTTGATTCGTTTGATTGACGAAGTAGTATTTCGAATTGCCAGAAAAGGCAGGGAAAATCACCGGATAGATCACGATCCGATCCTCTGGATTAAAGTGGCGGCATTTGTATTCATAGCCTGGAGCTACTTTCCAGATGGAGCTGTCGTCTAATTCAATCGCAGAGCCATAGTAATCCATGCTTGCGATTTTTCTTATGGGTTCATTGCTGGCACTTAGTGGCAAAAATGTAGCCGCCATAAGGGTGAGACTTGTGAGTAAATATTTCATAAAAAATCCATTATCTTATTATTTTAAAAACTTATTAATTTTTATCAATCCGCATCAAAACCTTCTCCGGGCTCTTGCAGCATCGCTCTATCTTGCCGCCGCGATGGAGATGCATTAAATGCTCTTCCGGATTCCGCTTCAGGCATAGCTCTCATGTGTGGGGCGAACGGTGGAGGAGACCCTGCCTCAGAGCTACGACAAAAATCGGTAGTTTGTCTAGAGGGGGCGAAGTTTGATGGATTATGTGACAACGAACGTGTTGGCGGGTAGCCTGGTTGAGGAGCTGAGAAGGAATGGTAATTATTCGTATGTAGAGGAAAATGGAATTGTTGATTATCTTCACCTGGGTCATAATTGTTGGTGAAAGATCTTTTCGGATTCCAGAGCATGATTCCAGTGATGAAAAGAGCAGGATAGAGGATCGGGGTGTGTCGCAGACCGAAACCAAGCATCGTAGCTGCAATCATTTTAATTGCAGGAGCGGATCTGTGTTGAATTTGGTTTGTGTTCAGGTAGGTAGCGCCTGCAAAGCAAAGAAGGGCGGCTAGAGATGAGTAGCAGGGGTTGCGAATGATTGCCGTGCCTACAAGCGTTACGAAGGCTGTTGCAACGTATCTTGGCGCTGCGTCGCAATCGAAATGACTTGAGTTGTTTTGTATGGAAAAGATGAACATGAAGCATCCTAAGTGTTCATTGAATTATGTTATTAGTTATGTTTGCAGCATGAGTTGAAGAAAAAAATTAAAAGTTTCGCAACACTTTAACCTTCTCTTGCTCATCTGTTAACAAATAAAGAATCTCATGCAAGGGATTTTTTTGGCAACATCTTTTTTAAGTCTTTACCGATTTACATGTAGATGTTTATGGAGATAACGCCAGATGCGAACGCTTGACTATTTTTGCCACAAAGACTGCACCAGGCTCCGGCAATGATTCCGAATTGTGTGCTGAAGTTCCATTCCAAGGCAGGCGCGATGGAAAGTTGGTAAGAAAGCGGGGATTCAAGGTCACTGATAGAGGTATTGTTTCCTGGATTTCCTTTAAAGGTTGTTTTTCCGTAAAATTGAGAAACAAGATCACAAGCGATCACAAAATTTTTCGTAAGAGTCAATTCTGAGCCTATACTGATAGGGAATCCGCCTCCTTTGTAGACAATACCGTTAGTGTTTTCACTACCACCATAAACGTTGTTATTGCGTACATTAACTGGGGTAAAATACCAATAGCCAAAAGAGCTACGAGTTTGAATCCACATCTCTTCTTTTATGTGAATAAGCTTGCCTAGAGTGAGGGCGAAACGGGTTGTAAAAGATCCACTCCCCAGTCCGTCAGCGCCGAATAGCGTAGGGTCAAGATCTTGATAGGTCCCTGTTGGAAAAGATTCAACAATGCTGAATTTCATTGACGGAAGACTGCAGTCAGGCATTCCTTCGTAAAGTTGGAACCCAAAACCAAAAAGAGAATCCCCTAAACCTGTGAAACTTTTTCCGTGCACAATGTTCTTTTGATATTGGCCGGCTACAACAAGATCCGCCCAATTAGTTAGGCCATAATTGATGTAAGTCTCGAAATTGGTGGAGTAACTACGAGTTGAGGTGTCGATTTTCCACTTGTTTGTATAGACTCCATAAGCGGCTGTAAACAACAGGTAGGGCTGAATGTTAACGTGCCCTTTGGGGGTTGTTCTTGAAGAAGGGGTGAGGAGAGGTCCTGTTAGCCACGGGGTTTCAGCTTCAAATGGTTCTTGAGGTGTTGATAGATAAACATCTTTTCCTCGGCTAAACAAAGGGAGAAAAATAGCAAAGGAGACGAAAGCGGGTAAAAATCGAATCATGCTATACTTATATGTAGATATTTAAAGAGATGACGCCAGACACAAACTGATCTGCATTTTTTCCGTACACGCTGAACCAAGTGCCGGCAACAATTCCAAATTTTTCGCTAAAATTCCACTCAAAAGCAGGAGCTAAGGAGAGTTCGTAGACTTGGTTGCCGCCCACCTTGGCTGGAAATCCTTCAGAGTCGACCCCAACTTCCCCTTTAAATCGATTGGGTCCAGACAACAAGGAAAGAATATCACAGGCAAACACGAGATTTTTGGTGAACGAGATTTCGGCTCCAACGCTCACAGGAAAGCTTCCTCTTCGGTGAATAATCCCTTTTGTGTTCATTCCGCCCCCATAGGTGTTGTAGTTATTTACATGCACCGGTGAAAAATAAAAATAGGCAAACGAGAAACGACCATTTAACCAGATATAGTCTTTGATTTGGTATATCTTTCCAAACGAAAGGCCTATTTTAGTCCCGTAGGAACCGTCGCCAGTTGCATCTGTATGGGAAAGAGCGGGATTGAGATTATTGTAGGTTCCGGTTGGAAAGGATTCTAGAACAAAGAATTTCACTGCTGGACGATAACCGTGCAGATCTTGAGTGATAAGTTGAAAATCAAAGCCGAAAATGCTGTCGCCGATCCCGGTGCTGCTACTTTTTTGGTTGGTATTGTTGTGGAATTGTCCCATCACAACGGCATCCATCCATTCAGTCAGCCCATAATTGATGTAAAACTGAAAATTGATGTTGCGCGATTGATCTTTGGTCTCAATTTTCCAATGGTTGTTGAAGTGGCCGTAAATATTGCTGAAAAATAGATAGGGCTGAGGGCTGAGGTGCCCTTTCGGGGTTGTCGTTGCCGATGGAGTAAGAAGCGGCCCTGTCATCCATGGGCTTTCTAAATCAAGGGGCACGTCAGCGTGTTGCATGGAGGTGTCTTTGCCTCTGGCGTGGAGCGATCCAACGGCAAGCAGTAAAAAAAAGAAAGAATGCAATTTTGAGAACTTTAGGGACATTTAACGCATGGCCTCTAGATGTTGATGGTAATCTTTAAAAAGATAATTTGGGTAGAGAAATCGTTTTCCTGTGATGTCGTTGATGGCTAATATGATATTTCCTGTTCCGATAGGCATCCGAGCTGCTATCACACCTCTACCGATATTAATCATGCCGTGTGAGATCCAAATTTGATAGCGATGTAGTTTGTTTTCGATTTGCGATGTATTTGCACTCGGGGTAGTGCGACGAAATGCAACGGTCAAACTTTTGAGAGGGGAGGGCGGTTGCTTGGCTGGAGAAGTATTTTCTTCTGATGTGGAGTTGGTAAAAGCCTCCGCGGAGGCTTTTATGCAACCAACAATAAATAATAAAGCTCCAAGTATAATTCTGAAATGACCGCTATGCCATGAAATGATAGGGATATAATCAAGGGTGTCCAGCAGCCGCTCGATGGTCCGAAATCTTAGTTCAATGGGAACTTGCTTTTCAAAAGGATTTAAAAAGAGTTCATTGCGAGATCTTTGAGTGTGAACTGGGGTCATAAAGCCACTTTTTAAGCGAGTTTCTTTAATTTATAAATATAGTCGGAAAGATTGTCCCAGTTTTTCCATTCATACTGTAGGCGATCTTTTAGGATTCGAATTTCTTTTTTGAGGTGTTTTTTTAAATCTGAAAAATCTTGCTTGAGCTCTCGATAGCTATTTCCTTTTTGGATGAAATCATCGAGGGTTTTAATGAGAGATTCAGCTTGCACGTGGACTTTTTCGACAAGCTCCTCTTTGGAGGCAACTAAAGACTGTGCTAAATTTTTCAAAAGCTCTTTTTTGTGTTCGATAATCATCTGAAATTGAATTTTCTCGTTGTTCATGCGACGCAAATGAGAAGCTAACCCCATTTTAGAGAGAATGTAGATCAACCATTTTGTTGGGTCGTAATGATACCAATGGATTCCGTTTCTATAATCATTTGCAAAGGTGTGGTGGTAGTTGTGGTATCCTTCGCCGAACGTAAGAATCGAAACGAGAAAATTGTCGACAGCAGAGTGTTCTTTGGAAAAATTTTGCGTTCCCCAGGTGTGGGCTAATGAGTTGATGAACCAGGTGGAGTGATGCACGATAAAGGTGCGCAGTAAATAACAAAACACCAAAGCGCCGAACCAATCTTGAAAGAAACTTCCAAAAATAGCCACCATCAGCACATTGAATCCGATTAAAAGAGTCACGTAGTGGGCATGTTGGAAGCGTAATATTGGGTTGCGTAACAGGTCTGAGACTACTTTATCTTCGATGGGAGGCCGCTTTCTAAATAGCCAAAGAACGTGCGCGTGCCAAAACCCTTTTGTGATCGAGTACGGGTCGCCTTCTTCATCAACATGAGCATGGTGGAGGCGATGATCGTAAGCCCATCGTAAAACGCTTCCTTGTGTTGCAAGCGTTCCGAAAAATACCAAGATCGCTTCAATCACAGGATGAGTCTTGTATGTAGGGTGGGAAAAGCAGCGATGATAACCAGCGGTGATTCCAATACCACACGCAAAGATCAGGGCTGTTGTAGCTAGCAACAATCCCGAGGATGGTGTGTGTGAGGCTAAGTAAATGGGAAGTGCGATCAGAATCGCAATATGGTATACCGCTATGTAGGGTAAGCTGATCCAGTCAATCTCTTTCATGTGCTGTCTTTGCTCTTTTTTTAAAAGAGTAACATAAGGGCTTTTTTAACCCAAGCATAAGAAACAGAATTTCTTGCTGTTTCTCTAGATTGTTGCAGGCTCTTTAGCAGATATCGCTTTGGCTTGGGCGTCGGTTTTCTCAGTAAATTTGCGACTGAGTGATCTAACAGAATACATCCAACCTACAGTGGCCACTGTAACGATAGGGAGTAAAAGCTTGGAGATCGCAAGAACTGATCCGGTTCCCGCTAGATTCATGATGAGGATTTGGATGTTAGAGGCGCCTGATTTGCCAAGTCTTGACCCGACAACCTCGATCGCCGCTTTCCCTTTCACCTTTTCATCGTCAGACAGAGGGATGTAGGTCATCTCTTTAGTTGGATCAAAGAAGGCATATTTAGCTACTTTGCTGATGACATTGTGAAACGCACCTGAGTAAATAAGCACAAAGAGAGGAGAGATTCCGAAAAGAGGGGCGATCCAGCCGTTTAAGAGTGCTGTGTTAGAGCAAAGGAGAAGGAATAGCACTCCGGCTCCACCGACTATGATAGGGGTGAGTTGCGCGTTCAAGTTCCAGCCGAATCGACGCATCATAGAGCTTCCAAAAAAGGCTGAAATGAAGAAAGCGATGATTCCGACCATGGAGTGGCATGTTGCGGTGAAAGCTTGGAAATCGGCAGAATTTGGGTAGGCGATTTTTAGGTTAGCCTTCCAAGAGATTTCCACCAAGCTAATGCAAAGGCCGTAGGCGATCACGAGAATAGAGATTCCTAAAAGATAAGGGGAGGTGATGAGATGTTTAATTCCCTGCACAAAGGAGAGGCGCTCTTTTTGTTTTTGAGGGGAGCTTCTTTGGTCTTGGCCTTGAATTTGATAACGGGGGTCCGTTAATACATATTTTTGCATATAGAAGTAGAGGGCGATAGTTCCGAGGCCAATAAGCAAGGCAAAAGCGGTCAAACATTGGACAGTGTAAAGATAGTCGTAATTGGAAAATTTATGGCTCACCCAAACAACGATTGGGCCTACACAAGCTGCTGCGAGATCTCCTGCTGCAATGTACACAGTATAGGAGCGCTTAGCTTCGGATACGGTTGTGATGTCGTTGGCAAATCCCCAGAAAACAACGAGAATCATGACTGAACCCCAAAGCTCAGCAATTACAAAAAAGAGGGAGTCGAACCAGTTACGGTAGACAGAAATCCAGTAAGAATTTTTTTCACCAACAACGGATAAGAGCCAGTCTGCTGAAGCTTGGGGGGACAGTAGCGAAGCATTAGGGGAGAGGATAAAGGCGTAACAGAAGAGGATCAAAAGGAAGCTACTTGCGGTGATATAGAAAAGGGTGCTCTTTTTGACATAATTTGACAAACTTGAGTAACAAAAAGCTGCGAAAATCGCAGCCGGGAAGACAAGAAAGTTTTTTAGAACCAAGATTACCTCGGCGCCCGATCCGGGAGTGGTTACGGTAATCGTGTCTTTTAAAGATAGAAGTATGCAGTATACAACTGAAACAAAAAATTTCATTAGAATTAGAGGAACGATTTTTTTGAGTTCGTGCCTGTGAAAAGGCCACAATCTGTTTCTCCATTTCCCGAAGGCGGGTCGCTCTAAGCTCTTTTGCATAAATCCACTTGCTCGAAATTCTCAGGATTATAGCATGAGCTCTCTTAAAGCGCAATATAGTAGAAAAAAATTCACAAAAATTCGTAAAATAATTTAAAGTTTGTTCTGGAAAACCTCATCTGATACGATGCAGAAAAAGCCCAAAACCTACCATGAACTTTAAACGATTATTTACCTCTTTATCAAGCCCTGAGACGACAGCAATCATCTACATGATTCTCTCATCGATGTTCGCAGCTCTATTTGCATTTTTTGGTAAAGTTGGTGTGGGAGAGCTTCCTTTTGCTCTTCTCCTTTTTTTGCGATTCTTTCTCCCTTTGGTGTTGATTTTGCCGATATTTGTTTTATCGGGCGTCTTTAAAAATCTTCATAAATTGCACAACGTAGGTCTGCAGCTTTTAAGAGCCTTTATAGAAGTGATTTGTCAGTACTGTTTTTTTGCCTACCTTTTGCACGGCACACTATTGCATGCCACTCTATTTTGGAGTAGTGCCCCGCTCTTCATGCCTTTATTTTATAAATGGTTTCACGGTTATCGCTCTGACAAAGCGAATTTGCTAGCGATTCTTGTCGGTTTGATCGGTGTTATCTGCATTATTAAACCTGATAAAGGCATTTTCGATCCCTACAGTATACTCGGTGTTCTTGTAGCGATTACCTCCGCGCTCTCGCAGATCTTAAACGGTTATAATCGAGAAAGGCATACCAATGAAGAAAACTTGCTCTACTTTTTTACGTTTACTTCGATTTTGAGTTTTATCCCACTTGGTCTTTACGCGATCGTCTATCTTCCAGAAGCCGAACGGATCCACACCTCTTTTGCATTGCAAAAAATAGCTGTTTGGATCCCTCTAGTGGCCATCTCAGTCACGACTATCATCATTCAAACATTTAGAGGAATCGCATTCAAAAGAATCAAGCCACTCTATTTGGGTCCGCTTTTCTATTTAGCGATCCCTTTTTCTGGGCTTATTGAGTTTTGGATGTATGGGGTGGCGCCCGATTTTCTTTCGATTGTAGGTTCGGTTCTCATCATTCTCAGCTCATTTATCAAGCGAGACTCTAAAGGACTCGCTTAAAAACTCAATATTCGACTTAGAAATCCATGGAGAAGGCGAGGTTGCTGACGAGAGTGGATTTTAGGGGGGCGCCAATGAGGTAACCTTCGGTTTTATAACCAAGATCAAGACCTAAAAGCATCGTTTCATTGAACTCTAACGGATGACGCAAGGTGGCCATCAGTTGAAATCCTGGGCGACGAGAAGGGTTTGTAAGTGTAGGATCATAGACACCCTTCTCTGCCTCGGCAATGGTGATTTTTGATAATCGTTTAGCAAACCAGCCATCAGCAATGCAACCGATTCGGAAGCCATTGTAACGGACTAAATCCGTACATTTAAAACCTGCTCCCCAACTTTTGTATTCCAAAAGAGGGGTCCAACGAACATATGTTTTAAATGGGGTTGTTCCCACAGAAAGATATTGATCAAAAATAATTTCAGGACCGGCAGGGGTTAAATTAGGAAAAACAGAGGCAGAAAAACGAACGGGATCAATGGTAAATGTGGGGGCAGAGCACTTTTCTCCAAAAATAATATAGTTGAATTCACTGATGATCGCCGTCCAAAAAAATGGATCTAGTATTGCAATGGCAGAAATGTTAGCAAGCTGTTCTCCGTTGATTGGTGTGGTAGGGTTTAAAGCATTTACGCTTTCTAAATACACGGAAATGTCATGTCCGCTCCAATCCATTTCTGTTAGACCAATATGTGCGTTGTAGTGGGCTATATAATAGGAAAGGCCTTGCTGAGCTCGTGCGTAAAGAGGAGCGAAACGACCATCCATTTGATCTGTTTCAAAGAAAAATTCTCTTAACTTTATGGCTAGGACTGTCTCAGCTTCGGTTCCTCCAAAAGCAACTGCGTTCAAAGTAACTATTTTACAATTTTCATTGTGATGATATCCGGCCCATCCACCTCCGTATCCATAAGGAGGAGGTAGGTCTACATGATAAGTAGTTGCCCAAATCGAATCAGAACTGCGAAATCGAAAGCCGTGCCCAAAAAATTCGTGCTGCCAAGTGTCTGCAAATTGACCGTAAGGTCCCCAGATAAGGCCCATTTTACCAAATCGATAGGTTCCCGCTCCGATTTTCCCAAGAAGTTCGGCAGGCTCTTGTTTAAACGAATCTATTGAATCATCTGCTTCGATCAAAGCTTGAGTTGTTGTCAGAATGAAGTCTGCTCCCGTGTACGGAGAAAGGTAAGGATCTAGACTCAAATTAGACGATTGAAGAGCAAAAAGGCAAAAAAAGGATAAAAATTGTTTTTTCATGGAGAGGATAATAGCGGAATATTATCTTTTTTTCTATGAAAATTTAGAGTTGTTTGTTAAGCGGTCCTCTATCCTTCAAAAGTTAAACGCATTAGCATCTTAAAAGTCGATAGAGAAGATGAGGCTGCCGACGAGAGTGGATTTTAGGGGGGCGCCAATCACATAACCTTCGGTTTTATAACCGAAATCGACACCTAAAAGCATCGTTTCGCTAAGCTCTAATGGATGGCGTAAGGTGGCCATTAATTGAAATCCTGGGCAACGATGGGGATTGGAAAGTGCGGCATAATCGTAATCGTCGCAAAGTTTTATTTTTGATAATCGCTTAGCAAACCAGCCATCGAAAATGCAGCCGATGCGCAGGCCGTTATAACGGATTAGGTCGGTACATTTAAAGCCTGCTCCCCAACTTTTATATTTTAGTAAGGGGGTCCAACGTAAATATGTTTTAAATGGAGTTGTTCCTACAGAAAGGTATTGATCAGCGATAATTTCCGGGCCGGCAGGGGTTAAATTAGGGGAGATGGAAGTGGAAAAGCGGATCGAACCCACCGTAAATGCGGGAGAAGAGTGTTCTTTTCCCCAAATAGTGTAGGTAAATACGCTGATGAGTGCATTCCAAAAAAACGGGTCCAGCAAGGCAAAAGTTGCAATTTGGTCAAGCTTTGCCCCATTGATTGGCGTGGTAGGATTTAAGAGATTTACGGTATCCAAATAATCGACGATATCACTCCCTTCCCGGCTGAGTGTCGTGTTGTCGGCGGGATTGGTGTAATAGGATATATATTGTAAAAGTCCTTGCTGACTCGTTAGGTAAAGAGGGGCGAAACGGCCATCCATTTTGTCTCGTTCAAAGAAAAATTCTCTTAGCTTCATTGCTAAGACTGTTTCTGCCTCAGTTCCCCCAAATGCGATCGCATTTAAAGTAGTCAATCCACAGTTTTCGTAGCAGCGGTATCCAGTTGCCCCGCCACCATCTCCGTAAGGGAAAGGGGGTGGAACATTGTAGCTAATAGCCTCAGCAGAACCACCGGAGGTGCGAATTCTAAACCCATGTCCAAAAAACTCATGCTGCCAAGTATCGGTAAATTCAGCATAAGGTTGCCAAAAAAAACCTATCGTAGCGAATCGATAAGCCCCAGCTCCTATTTTTTCGATTAGATTGGTGGGTTCTTCTTTAAGCGAATCTTCTGCTTCGATCAAAGATTGAGTCGTTGTTTGGATTAAGTCAGCACCCACATATGGAGACATGTAAGGATCTAGACTCAAATTTGCCGATTGCAGCGAAAAAAGGCAAAAAAAGGATAAAACTTGTTTTTTCATGGGGGGAATATAGTGGATAGTTAGATTTATTTTCCATGGAAAAATTTCGGTCAGTTTTTTGATCAATTTCTCTCGAGAAAAGGGGGGATAATAGGAAGAATATTAAGATCTCTTTGTCTTTAACAAATAGGGCTTCATAATTTTTTTCTTGGATTAATTCATTTTCATGTCGTAGAATGCACCTGAAAACGAATTAATGAGGTAATGAGTGCGAGCTAAATATCCAAAGTTAAGCCAAACGCCTGGATTTCTTCTATGGCAGATTAGCATAGAATGGCAACGACTTCAAAGAGAAGCGTTAGCTAATTTGGATCTTACACATGTGCAGTTTGTTTTATTGGCAACTATCCATTCGATCGAATCGAAGAATGAGATGTTAAGCCAAGTCAAACTGTCTTCCATTGCAAACGTAGATGCAATGATGACTTCCCATGTCTTGAGAAGTTTGGAGAAACGAGGTTTAGTCAAAAGAGAAAAAAACCCGACTGATACAAGAGCGATGATTCTTTCTACAACTCAAGAAGGTCGCGATTTATTGACAAAAGCGCTTAAAATTGTAGAAGATGTTGACTCCAAATACTTAGGAAGAGCGGGTGAGGATACACAAGATCTCGTCAGCAAATTGAAAAAACTCACACAGCCAATAGGCGGTTGATTTTAAAAGGTCTTGGGGGCAAAAGAAGGGTGGCTGATAGTTTGCCCTTCTTTTTATCTAGCGGCTCTAGTATGAAGAACTTATGCGCACACTGCACACAAAATTCTTAGGACTTTCTTTTGCATTTCACGCATTAAACTTTTGCCAATTTCTCATCACACTCAATGATGCAATCGCTAGAATGTTCATTATCTTCTTCCTGAATGATCTTTTGGGAATCGAATTTATGAATCGAACCCTTTTTTTGACCTCTATGGTGATCGTTATCCCGTTTCTTTGTTTCGGCATGATTGGAGGGCAGTTAGCGGATCGCTATCCTAAAGGGAAGATGATTCAAAGGCTTCAAGTCTTAACAATAAGTGGAACCACCATCATATGGGTCTCTATGTGGTTTAAAAGTTCTGCCGGCGTCTTTGTTGGGTTGTTTTTAATGGCTTTGCAGGCAGCGCTTTTTTCCCCAGCACGCTTAGCTGTTATCCCTGAATTAGTCGAAAAGGAGAAGATCCCTTTCGCTAATAGTATGATCACCTCTGTCAATTACATCGCTCTTCTTACAGGAGCATTCATTGCCTCTTACCTTACCATTGCGACCGATCGCAACTTTCCTGTTTTAGGATTGATTTTGGTGGCAATCAGTGTTTTGGCGTTTACAATTGCACGCAAAATTCAATCAAAAAAACACTTTGAATCGAAACCGATTGAATGGAATTTCGTTAAAGAGGTGGGAGTCTTCTTGGGTAACACTTTTGACATCCCTCATCTTTTCCACGTTATTATCTACGGGTCTTATTTTTTGCTTGCCTGTCTTTTTACTCAGCTGAATATTATGCCGTTTGGATACCAAGAGCTCGATTTGACCGATGCAGAGACAGGCTATATTCTACTCTACACCTCATGTGGTCTTGGAATTGGAGCTTTTCTTTATGGGCTTGTCTCTCGAAAAAATATCGAGGTGAGTTATGCTCTTTTAGGGGGATTGGGAACCGCCATTTCTTACTTTGGGTTTACGATATTTCCGAATAATTACACGGTTGTCTCTATTATTGGGTTTTTTATTGGAGTGAGCGGAGGCTTTTTCATTGTTCCTTTGAATGGATTTATCCAAACACGCAGCCCTGAACCGATCCGCGCTTCGATTTTAGCTGCCTCGAATACCGTTGGCTTCGTTTTTCTTTTAATAGGGGCTGGGTTTCTTGAACTTTCAGGCGAAATTTTTGGCTTTACAGCCTACCAGAACTTCATCTTTTTAGCTGTTGCCACCTTGATCATGTGGTTTGCATTTGCGTACGAATTTCGATACTCCTTATTTCGTCCATTAGGGGTTCTTTTTATGAATATCTTCTACAAGGTTGAGGGTGATCTAAATAGGGCCGAGGCATACAGATTATCGGCTCATAATGTTTTTGCAACCTTGGGGCTAATGGTTCTATTCGAACCGCTGCGCATCATTTGGGATCGACCTGCTTCCCCTTTATGGAAGCGCTTGATTTTGATGTTCTGCTCTATTCAAGAGATCGACATTAAAACCGAAAAAGAGAAATTCGAGGAAGTGAAGCGGCAAATGAAGGTCGAGGGGGGAGTTCTTGTGATTTCTGAAAACGAAGTCAGTGGGGCCAAGCCCCTTGTTTTTACCAAGCAGGGGCGTTGCCTAACATTCAGTAGTTAGCGAGTTTGGGGCTCTAGGAGTGCATTTGCGATTAAAGCGAATAGGATGAATCCAAAAGAGAGGAGGGAGGCGACTGGCAGAGTCATAAAGGGGGCGAGGGCATCGTAGGAATAGGGGAGCTGTTGCGCCAATAGTGGGAGCGTGTCGTAGGGGGTTTCGTAGAGAACGGTGTGCTCGTAGGAGATCAAAAGGCCTGCTGTTGCTGCAATCGCTCCTAGAATCTTGAAGAACGGATGGGAGCTCCAGGCGGGAAATAAAAAGATCGCGACGGCCATCATCAGATAACGTTGATCTAAGCACATCGGACATGCCTCCATCATCAACATGTATTCAGCAAAATAACTAAAACCAGTAGCTACTGCGCTCACAAACCAGGCGCTACGGATAAAAAAATAGGACATACTTATCCTTTAAAAAATAGGACATACTTATCCTTTCGCGGATAAGTATATTTATGTAAAGAGAAAGTAAATGTAAAAGCAAAAGGCCCTTCCTTTAAAAGAAGGGCTTTTTATTGCCCGCGAAGGGACTTGAACCCCCACACCTTGCGGTACCAGATCCTAAGTCTGGCGTGTCTGCCAATTTCACCACACGGGCGGAAAAATTATATCCTTCGCGATTAACGCTCCAAATACAGGTACACGAGAGTATAACGAAGAGAAGATTTTCGTGTCAATTTTTTCTCTCTGTTGTATGATTAAAAGCTCTTATGAAACCCAAAGATCTTATTTATCCATTCCCCTTTAAGGAGCGTAGACTGCTGTCGGAGAATGGAATTTTTTATTTACCGGATCATCTCGACTGCTATGAGGGATTTGATCCAGGACTTCCGTTGAACGAAAAAAAAGTTTTCGTAGAGTTTTGTAGCGGAAATGGGGAGTGGATTCTCCAAAAAGCTCGAGAAAATCCCGAAATGCAGTTTATCGCTGTGGAAAAGCTCTTTTTTCGCATTCAAAAAATCGTCAGCAGACGAGAAAATTTAGGGATCAAAAATCTTTTTATCGTTAGCGGGAACATCCATAATCTGCTGAAGTACTATTTGCCCGAAAATTCGATCGACCATTTAGCGATCAACTTTCCCGATCCATGGCCGAAAGATCGGCATGTCAAACACAGGTTGTTCCATGAGCCTTTTGTTCGACAGATTGAGCGCGCCTTAAAAGAGGGGGGAGATTTGTACCTCGTAACTGATGATGCCCCCTATTCTGACTGGGTAGAAAACGCAGTGAGAGAATCGCTGTTTTCCTCTCAAAAAGAGAGTTTATCCGATCGGATCCCAGGATATGGAAGTTCGTTTTTTCAGCGCCTTTGGGAATTTAAGGGAAAGAAAATTTTTTACCACCATTATGCGAAAAGGAGCTTATGCTTGACGCCAGTTTCTTAACAAAATTCAATTGGTCTACAGATTCATTATCTCAAGAAACCTTGGAAGTCGATTTAGGGCTATTTAAAAACGGATTTTCTTTTGACGATCAGGTTCGCTTTCAGGTGATGGGCAATATTTTGGACACCCTATGCCAAAAAGCCAGCAATCTTAAAAAGGTGATTCTGTATACGGGTCCTATTTTCTGGCCTTTTTTGGCAACGTTGGAAAAACGGTACCAAGAGTGGCTTTTAGATACGTATAAATCAACAGAGGATACGCAACAAAAAAAAGGGCTTTTTCAAACAAATATTTTGATGGAGTATTTGCATCGATTAGCCTCGTTTGCTCCCGATATGGTTCAATTTGGGGTTCGCTTTACCGATTTTGAGGAAATTGAGAAGCCTCATTTAGCGCAAATTCTTTCTAAAAATCGCTTTACCCATTTTGAGGTGGAGCCGACCTTTTTCGAGGGAGATGTGGGGTTTATTCTACCTGAAGATGAGAGGGTTGACGAGGTAAGCTATGATCGGATCGAGTCTGTTTTGAAAAAACATCAAGGCAAGGTTCGATTTATTCCAGAAAAAATGATTCCAGAGCTTTGGACAGGATTGAAGTGTCTTTATGCTGAAAAGGAAAAGTTGACCCGTTTTGGGCTAAGAGGAATTCTTGGCTTTGAAGCTGCTGAAGGGGAAGTGGTTTCTTTGGAGGATCTTTAAAGAAATTCGGAGCAGAGGGATTTGAACCCCCGACCCATTGGTCCCAAACCAATTGCGCTAGCCGCTGCGCTATGCTCCGAATGGTCAATATTCTAGCATCCTCTCGATTTTAATTCAACAACTTGCGATAAAGAAAGAAATGCAGGACTTTTTTTCATGAAAAACCACCTTTTTTATCAAGCCCCTTTTGATATTACGAAACCCGAAACCTTGGACATAAAACGACACCAACGCTTTCTATCGAAGTCTCCAATGATTCGGCTCCACTATGGATTTGAAAAAATTGATACTGATATCGAAGGAGATCTCATCTCCATGGTAGCCGAGGCGAATCTTCTTCATAAAATGGAGGAGATCGTCGAGGGAAAAGTGGTGAATACGATCCATGGTTACCCATCCGAAAATCGATCGGTTAGTCACATGAAGTGTCGCGATCCTCTAGATCCGTTTAACCAAAAAGAGATCCAAAAAGCGTTCGATTACGCAAAAAAAAGTCCCTTCAAGCATATTGTTGTGGTTGGAATTGGTGGTTCGAATTTAGGGACAGAAGCGATCTACATAGGGCTTGGATTTTATCCAAAAAAACGGGAACTTTATTTTGTTGCGAACATTGATCCGAGAAATACCGAAGATGTATTGAGTCACATCTCCTTGAAAGATTCTCTGTTTATATTCTGCAGTAAATCGGGTGGAACGCTTGAAATCCAATCTAATTTGGAATTGATGCGTGAATTGTATCATAAAATGAACCTTGACCCACGCACGCACTTTGTTGCGGTGACCACCTTAAAAAGTCCTTTGGACGACACAAAGACTTTTTCGGAAATTTTCTACATGGAAGAGAGCGTTGGAGGGCGCTATTCGGTCACTTCGATGATTGGGGTGTTGCCGCTCGCTCTTGCTTTTGGGGAGGAGGTAGTGAAGGAGTTCTTAAAAGGAGCTCATGCAGTTGATAAAACTTTGCTGGAGAAGGATCCCAAGAAAAATCCAGCCCTGATGGATGCTTTACTGGCTTACTACAACACAACCGTTTTGCAAGCTGAAGGGACACTTATTGCCCCTTACGCTTACGACCTGCGTCGTTTAACTGCCCATTTTCAGCAGTTATTTATGGAGTCGAATGGGAAATCGGTCACGAAGGAGGGAGAGTTCACGTTGAAGAAAACGCAAAACATCGTTTTTGGAGGTGTACTCACCAATGATCAACATTCTTATTACCAAGCGGTCCACCAAGGAACGTTTCATCTTGATATGACAGTTATCGGTTTTGCAAAATCGCTCTCTAAAGTGAATATCGAGAAAGAGGGGACTACAGCGCACGAAAAGTTGAACGCAAACCTTCTTGCACAATCGATTGCGTTAGCGCAAGGGCAAAAAACAGACAATCCGAATACGACCTTCGTTGGGAATCGCTCTTCTCGTATCTTGATGATGGAAAGCCTCACGGCGTTCAATTTAGGAGCTCTTTTGGCGCATTTTGAGGGGCGCACCATCTATTTTGGCTTTCTTCTTGGAGTGAACTCATTCGATCAGGAAGGGGTGCAGCTGGGCAAGCGTCTGTCAAAGAGTACAATCGATAAGATGGCCGGTGCTAGCAAGGATCCGCTCATCACCCACATTCTTCACTGGTGAGAAGAGGTGAGTAGGTAGGCTTCAAGGTCGAGGAGTTGATCGACTCCTTTTGGGGGGTGAGGGGCCGTTAGGATACATTGATCGATTTTGCGAGTCCGTTCGATCAGACGCGCTGAGCGAGTTTTGTCAAGATGGGCGCCAAAGTCGTCGATCAAAAGAAGGGGCGACTTTCCGGTGGAGGCTTGGAGAGCCTTGAGCTCTGCAAAGCGCATTGCCAAGACAATTGTCCGTTTTTGCCCTTCTGAAGCATGTAAGAAAGCATCCTTATCATTGAGTTTAATCTTTACATTATCGCGCTGTGGCCCAAATAGGCTGCAGTGACGCTCAATTTCTTTGACTCGCGTGGAGGTGGATGGCTGAAAAATAGAGGGCTCGTAACACAAAGAGACCGTTTCATTGGAATTGAGGAGCGCATCTTTTTCAGGAATTAAGAGTGTGTTTAAGGATTGAATGAGCTCATGACGCTTTTTCTGAATGATAGCGGCGCTGCTGACGAGCATCTGATCTAAAGGGTCGAGAGCTGTATAGTTTTCTGTTTTGAGCGCTGCATTCTTATGAACGATAATGTCGGCAACTCTTTTCAGGTGAAAAGCGTACTCGCTAGAAGCTTGGCAAAGCATTTGATTGAGATATTTGCGACGTGATTGAGGCATCCCTTCGATTAAGATCACATCTTTCGGGCAAACGATTCCAACCGGGACAACGCCGAGTAGTGGGCTAAAGCTTTTATATGTGGTGTTATCAAAAATGATCTCTTTGCTTTGTTTTCCAAAGGTGTATTGAATTCGATGGGGGATCCCATTTTCTTCAAACCCAAGGAGAATGCGGCTAGTTGTTTCATTTTCTTGCAGTAGATCTCGCGTGGAGGTCTCTACTCGAAAAGAGCGACCTAAAGTGGCGCAGCTGATTGCTTCTAGAATATTGGTTTTGCCGATACCGTTTGGCCCCACGATCGCGCACATCCCTGTAGAAAAACTCAAAGAGATGTCGGCATGAGACCGAAACTTAAAAAGCTTGAGAGCTTTAATCATCCTCTTTCAATCGCATTGGCATGACAACGAAATCGACTCCGACACTTGCCGGATCTAAAATAAGTCCAGGCATATAAGGATGGCATAATCCTAAGCGGACCACATCACCTTTGCAGTGCTTGAGCGCTTCCATTACATACTGAGGGTTAAAAGCGATGTCGAGCTCCTGGGTCACATCGACCGCCATCTCAACTTCACCTTCTCCATACTCAGCACTTTGCGCACGGATTCGCATCATTCCATCCTTAAAAGTGAAGCGGGCTGAATGGCTCGATTCCGATGTAAACAGAGCGATCTGTCTCAAGAGGGCAACCCACTCTTCTTTATGGATATTGATCATCGTCAACTCGCTATGATCGACAAAGGCACGAACGTAGTCTGGGTAAGCTAGTCCAATCAATTTTGCGATGAGGCAAACAGGTCCCACCTTGAGAAGGATTTTTCCATCTAAGAAAGAAAGAGTGGCCGTTTCGTCGAAACTTAAGAGGTCGATCATCTCCTGCACCGCTTTTAACGGCACAACTGCTGTGATATCCTGATCGATTTCGATCGGCTTTTGGAACCGAGCAAGTCTTTTCCCATCAGTTGCGACAAACGTTGCATTCTTCTTTTCGATCTTCATCAAAACAGAAACGCAGGCAGGTTTACCGATCTCTTCTCTTGCGGCAGCAAAAGAGGTTCGGATCAACATTTCTCTTAAATCGTCGCTTTTGACGTCGATTGTAAGGCCGTTCATTTGAGTTGGAATAGGAGGAAATTCCCCTTTGTCGATCCCGTTCACTTTAAACAAGGAGGAGCCTGCACGAATGTGCGCAACAGTTCCTTCTGCGGTGATTTCGATCATCGGGGTGGAAAGTTCTCGAATGAGTTGAAAGAAGCGGCGCGCTGGCAAAGTAATCGCTCCCGCAACCTCCACTTGAGCGGGCATCGAAGCTTGCAAACTCACGTTTAGGTCAGTTGCGCTCAAGGTGATCATTCCGTCGCCAGCTTCAATCAATACGTTAGAAAGGATGGGGAGGATCGCCTTTGCTGGAACAATTCTTTGCGCAACAGAGATCAAGGAAACCAGTTGTGATCGGTTTACAATGCACTTCATTCCTACAGCTTCTAGTGTACTACTCATAGAGCCTTTCGTTTCAATCTTTTGAAAAAGATTAGAGGAAATGATGCTCAGATGTCAATCGTTTTTTTGGCTATTAATGGAGAAATGTGCTTTGCGTAGACTGCAGAACCAGATTCGGTCGTTTTCCCTTTTTGATTCACCAAAAAGAAAGAGTGTTCTACTTTTTTTGTTTTTTTATCGAAACGAGCCCTGATTGCTAGGGTAAAAATTCGCTTGGACAGTTCCTCTGGATTCTCTATATCCCTCAAGGAAAAATTAGTTTGAGCTCGTTTGACTTCAATGAAATCATCATCGCAGTTGATTTCCAGGTACTGTGATTTTGAGCTGGATGAATCGAGGGAAAAACCTAATTTTTCAAAAACTGGAAGGAAAGGAGAAAACGCACCCTGACCAGTCCAAAGAGGAATTTCATTGAAATCAGTAGCTTTAAAAAGTTCTATAACTTTTGTGGTAAATGGACCCGATTCACAAGTCTCATTGTTGATTTTTAAATCCATATTACCACGACGCGCATCTTTTTCTATCGCATCTAATTCCCATTCACCAGTAGGAAGAGTATTTAACGAATTTTCCAAGTCTTGTTGCATTTCTTTAGTCAAGTCTTCAATTTGGTTTCTTTCTTTGAAAAAGAAGGAGAAAGGTAGTAAAAAAATTCGCCCCAAAAGCGAAAGCACCGCAAGAGATATGTGTAAAATTTTGCGACAGGCTCGAACTGGAAGGGTGTTGGGAAAAACAGTGAAATAAAACTCAGGCTGCTTCGCTGGTATAACTGCGGGTTCCATAAAAATGCCCTCCTGTTAAGGTCTTCCCTCAATAAGATACTAAAAGGCATTATTTTAAACAAGCGATAAAAAAATATTTTTTACAAATTTTTCATAACTCGTTGAGCCTCACGGGATAGCTCACGCTCTTTAATAACGTTGCGCTTATCGTGAAGCTTCTTTCCTTTGCCGATCCCAATCCGAATTTTGACAATGCCTTTTTTGAAATAGGCGGCTAGAGGGACAGCTGTGTGCCCTTTTTGCTCGATCATTTTTTTAATACGCTCAATTTCAGCCTTATGCAACAAAAGACGGCGCGGTCGCTTCTCTTCATGATTATGGATATTGCCAAAGGCGTAAGGGGGGATCGACATAAGTTTGAGGAAGGGGATGCCATCTTGAATCTCGACGTAACTGTCTGATAAAACGCATTTACCACACCGTAAAGACTTGACTTCAGTCCCTTTTAGGGCGATCCCAGCCTCGAAATTTTCGAGGATTTCGTAGTTAAAGTAGGCTTGGCGATTATTCGCTATTTCGTTTTCAGTGCTCATTTCCAACCGAATATAACAAAAAGGGGGGTTAAAGGCTAGAGGAGAGACAAAGTAGCTTGGATATTTTTAGTTGATTTTAGTATGATGGAACCTTAATAGTGGGATGTATGAGGATTTTATCTTTGGAGGGGGCGCCTTGTCGAGGGATAGGGCAGATAGAGGTGATCAAAAAAATCACTACAGTTCGCTCCACCAATTTCCATCAAGATTTCGACCTTTATCTTGGAAGCTCATGGGGGGCAGTGCTGGCTTTTTGCCTGGCTTATGGGGTCCCTTTAGATGATATCGAGTCTGCTTTTGAAGAGTCGCAAAAATATCTCAACTCAAAGTTTCATCAAATTTGGTCTCTTTTTACTCCGCGGATGTGTCCTAAACGGGTGATCGAGCCATTCAGAAAATTTTTCGATCAAGTCCTTTTTGGGGATTTGAAGCGACGTATCATTTGTCATGGCTACGACTTTGTTTATAAGAAAATTGTTACTTTCGATTCAGCAAATCCAAAAGATCAAGATTTAAATCTTATGGATCTGATCGCAAAACTTACCTTCGCTCCATCGGTATTTAAGCCACATATGGATCATTCAATCGTAGATGCGACACTAGCCACTAGAAATCCATTATACTACTCGTTGATTCAGTTTTCTCGTGAGTTGAGAAATCAAGAATTGAATGTGCTGCATATTGGAATCGGGCAGAAGAAGTGGCAAGGGGCGCGCATTCGTAAGATGTTTGAGAAGGGATGGATGCATTGGGTCTTTTCAAAGCAGATTTTTGATGAAATCGAATCGATCGGACGAAGTTATCAAAATTTTTTAGCTGAGCAGTTAAAAGAATCGCCCCATTTTTCAGGCTTGAAGATCACCGATATTGATCCACTCATCGAGGGGGATTTAGATTTTAGTTTTATGGGCGATATTAGCTTAACACCGGAAAAAATTCGTAAAGAGGTTGTGGGATGGATGGAAGAGACTCCGATCGATCATTTAGAATCCTAAGCCTTGATGGAGGAGCCTTTGCGGGGGTGTTCACTCTGCGGCTTTTGGCCGAAATTGAGAGACGCTCCGGGAAAAAAACCTCAGATTTTTTCGATGGATTTACAGGGATATCTGCGGGCGCTTTTTTGGGCGCGATTATGTCGTATGGGGATATTACAGCGAAAGACCTCATCGATGAGATTGTTTTTACGATTAAAAAAATGCGTTCTTCGAGAGAAGAGAGGCTGCGAAGTTTGTGGGGAGCCCTAAAGCCTGCTTTGAACCACGAAAAAAAATGGGATTCGGTTTACCGGTATTTCGGGGACGCTCGATTGAAGGATCTGCGCATTCACGGTTTATTTCCAATTTGGGATTTTGAAAACAAAAAGATTCGCATTTTTGACACTAAAAAAGATGGAGACATTCACGTTTGTGACGTCGTCTATCTCTCGACATGTGCAAATGCCCACTATGCAGCCGTTGATTCGCGCTTAAGTGAGCCAAAATTTTCTGGGTCTGATCTAGCGCTTTTTGTCAATGATCCTCGGATGTTTGCCCTTTGCAATTTTCAAAAAGAGATCCAAGAGCGGGGCGCTCATATTCTTTCCATCGGAAGCTCTTTGGCCCCTTCAGAATCTAAGGAGACCTCATTTAAAAGGGGCCCCTTGCGCTGGATGGCAAATATGCTCCCGGAACTGCGTCAAGCGCAAGAAACCTTCGTCAATCAATCAATCAGTGCCATGTTTCACCAAGACTTTTTGCCGATCAAGAGCCACTTGCGCCTCAACCTACTCTCGACCAAAATCGTCGATGGCTTTCGTGGTGATGACGAACTTACCATCTTTTTCATAAATCTTGCGGAGGAGCTTATCGAGCGTCGATCTTACGAGATCGATCGCTTCATCGAATCCTGTGAGGCCAACACCCGCCTCGAGCTCCCCACAATCCTATAAAAATAATGAGATTTGTTGTACCTGTCGACTCTGTGAAACGGGCTAAATTCGACTGCTTCAGCGGGGAAACATACCCCTGTATAGATTGCCCCGCCTGTGCCACGAATTCTCGCCGCTCTACGGACGGCTTAGCCACGTTTGACAGAGTCTTTTAAAACATGGCTAACGCTGGATTTTTGAGACCTCTCCAAGCGAGGCTCAAATCGTAGCGCTCAGAGCCCGCAGGGTATAAAGGGGGGTAGTATAAATGGTGCACCCTCCTGACGAGCAGACGATTTCAGCCCGCACGGGTGAGGTCGGCAGATAATTTCAATCTTAATCTTGCTCGATATGAGGGGTGAACAGGCCTTCTTTTTTGGTGGTGAGGCGGCGGGAAAGGTTGTAGGTGAAGGTGAAGACCACTGGAACGACGAGAAGGCTTACAATTTGCGCAAAGATGAGGCCTCCTACAACGGCGATGCCGAGCGGAGCGCGCCCATGAGCCACTTGGCCTCCAATTCCTGAGGCTACCGGGATGGCTCCCATCATCGCAGCAAAGGTGGTCATCAAAATCGGACGAAAACGGATCATTGAGGCTTTCGTAATCGCAGTTGCGGCGGTAGCTTTTGGGTCTTTTTCAAGCTCTTCAAGAGCAAAATCAACAATCAAAATCCCGTTTTTCATGACGATTCCCATTAACATGATAATTCCGATCAACGCATAGATTGAGAGCGCTTCTCCCATTAACATCAGACTCACAAGTCCACCAAATACAGCAAGTGGAACGGCAGATAAGGGAGTCAGCGGATGGACGAAATTTTCGTATAAGATCCCGAGAATGATGTAGACAACGAAAAGGGCAAGGAAAATAAGGAGCGCGAATTGGGCCATAGCTGAGGTGAATTCGGCGGTATTTCCTGCCACAAACCCGGTCGCTTTATCTGCTAAAATTTGGTTTGAAGTCTCCTCAAGAACCTTGACAGCATCAGAGAGAGCGTATCCAGGGGCGACGTTGAAGGAGATTGTGGAGGCGGCGATCGAATTCACATGGTTGACCATGATGGGGGAGGGTTTTAGGTTGTTTTCGGTGACTGAGTTCATAGAGGTATTCGCTGTTTGGGGTCCAAGGTAGAGGTTTTCCAGGTTAGACGGATATTCTTTAAACTTGTTTTTGACCTCTAGAATCACGTAGTAGAGCGATTTTGGGTTGTTGATTTTCGAGATATAAGTCTCCCCGTAAGCATACTTAAAAGTATCTTCAATATCGAGCGGTGTAATATTTCCAAAGGCTCTGGCCTCATCGCGCAAGATATGGATGTTTAAGATGGGACCATTCGGTTGTAGATTGGTGTTTACTTGAGCAAATTGAGGAAGAGCTTGCATGGCCTGCATCAATTCCGCTGTTTTTGCGACTAAAACCTCCTCATCTGTTGTTTGAATCATATACTGGTTATTGGCACGCCCAGCATCAGAAGTCCCAACTTGTAGATTAATCAGTGGGTAGGGTTTTAGAAAGACAAAACAGCCAGGAATATCGGCTATATCTTTGTAAAGTTCATTGAGCACTTGTTGTGTAGGGGGGCGATTCTTTTGGTTGACAAGTGTGGCAAAAAGAATTCCTTCACAATCAGTTGGATAGCCATTAATCACGCCGGTATGGGTTATATATTTATTTTGGTGAAAAACGCTAGCGACTTGATCTAAGTATTTTTGGTTTTTTTCGGGAGAAGTTCCCTCCTGGGAGATCACAAACCCTTCAATCATTCCGATATCCATGGGAGGAAGAAACTCTTTAGGCATTGAAAAGGCGAAAAAGAGTGAGGCGACAAAAATGAGAGCCGCCATTAAAAGGACTAAAAATCGATGATTTAACGACCATTCAAGAATCGGCGCATATCTGCATCGTAAAGCCTCATTGAAGCGAATTGACATATTTTCGATTTTAGAATGGTTGTTTGGGTCGTATTTAGGGATAAAACGGCTGCAAAGCATCGGAGTAAGAGAAAGTGAGATGAATCCAGAAAAAATAACTGCAACGATGATCACTCCTGCAAATTCATGGAATAGTTGTCCGATAAATCCTGGGATAAAAAGCATCGGAATGAACACTGCACAGAGGCAAAGCGATATGGAGAGGACGGTGATGATGATCTCTTGGGACCCTTTTACTGCTGATTGATAAGGGCTAAGACCCTCTTCAGAATAGCGGACGATGTTTTCTAGAACGATGATCGCATCGTCGATCAAAAAACCGATCGCGAGTGTGATGGCAGACATCGACATAATGTCAACGCTATACCCAAGAGGATACATCAACATAAAAGTCCCAAAAACAGTGATCGGGAGGGTAATGATGGGGATGATACTGTTACGGATTTTACCAAGATAGAAAAAGATTACGACAACAACAAGAAGGAAAGCGATTACAAGGGTGAATTCAACATCGTGGATCGCTTCGATAATGTACCCTTTTTGTGAGTAGGCGATGGTTGTCTGAATCGATGCGGGAAGCTGCGTTTCAAGCTTTGTGAGAAGAGCCTCGAGATGTTCACAAACTTGTACTGTGTTATAATTGTCTTGTTTAAAGATGGATAAAATAGTGGCTTCCTTAGAGGCTTTATCTCCGAAAATAAGCCACTTGAAATTCTCTTTATCGTTTTGGACGCTGTCGTAAGCGTAACCGACATCCTTTAGCCGAACAATCTCATCATCTTTGATCTTCATGATCATCGAATTGTATTTTTCAGCCACCTGAAGTTGTCCATCGGTTTCCGTAATGACAGACCAGTTAGGGCCATAGAATTTTCCGGTCGGTTGCATCGGGTTGTTATTGTCGATCGCTGTGGCAATATCATCCATAGTGAGCCCTTTCGCTGCGATCGCTTCAGGATCCACATGCACTCGCACAGCGTAAGGTTGTCCATAGGTTTGTATGTTGGCAACACCCTCTATTGTTCCGAGTTGCCGTGCGACAAAATTGTAGGCGTAATCGTAAATGGTTCCTTGCGACTGTGAATCGGAATAGACGATTACGTACATGATGGGGGTATCGGCAGGATTTACTTTAGTATAGGTGGGGGGATTGGGAAGCTTTGGAAGCAGCCCTTGTGCTTGACTAATCGCCTGTTGTGTGTTGGTGGCGGCTACATTGATGTCGATATCGTCGTGAAATTGAAGGATGATCGTTGTTGATTGGTAAGTGTTTTGCGAAGTAACGAGGCGGATCCCTTGCATCATCATAAATTGTTGTTCGAGCGGGGTGCAAACGAGATCGGACATCTCTTTGGGGGAGGCACCTGGATAACTGGCACTGACTTGAATGGTCGGAAATTGAATACCTGGTATGGTTGAAACGGGGAGTATCGTGTAGGAAAAAATTCCAAAGAGAACGAAGGTAATCATCACAAGAATGGTAGCGACCGGCCGATGAATGAAGGGTTTAGCTAAATTCATAGAATTTGCACCTTGGCCCCATCAAAGACCATGATTTGCCCATCGGTGACGACCTGATCGGTCGGTTTAATCTCCTCAGAGAGGATTTCGATCAAATCTTTGAGTTGCTCACCAGTTTTAACCCAATGAATTTTGGCAATATGGTTTTTGTCTACCGTGACCACGTAGGGGCCGAAACGTCCCATGCTAATCGCTTCAGCGGGTACCATTAAAGTATTGGGTTTTTGTGTTAAAACGAGTTGACAGCGGGCAAATTGTCCTGGCCAAAGGGCCTCCTCGGTGTTGGCGTATTGAGCTCTTAACGGAATGGTTCCTGTCTTCTCTTTGATCGCATTGTCGACAACAACAAGGTTGGTGACCCAACTCTCGTCACTTCCATTCACCTGCACATTTACATTTAAGGGGCCCTGTTTGTAGTATTTCATGATCCGAGGAAGCTCAAATTCTGGAACGGAAAAATCTATGTAGATGGGACTGATTTGGTTAATGGTGACAAGAGTTTGCTGACCATTTAGAATCAAATTGCCAACATCGACTAGTTTTTTGGAACATCGCCCTGTAAAGGGGGCTTTGATGTAACAGTAGTCGAGTGTCACCTTATTTTTTTGAACCATCGCCTCGCTTTGGAGCACTTGTCCGTCAGCTTCTTCGTTGTTGGTTACGTATTCGAAGTAATTGAGCTGAGAAACAAACTGATCTTTGACGAGCTTGGAATAGCGATCCTCTTTATTTTGAGCGAACGATTTTTTGGCCCGTGCCTCAACGAGAGCTCCTTCGGCATCCATGAGCTGTGCTTGATAAATGCTCGGGTCGATTGTGACTAGGGTTGATCCTTGTTCGACAAGTTGCCCTTCTTGGTAAGAGACCTCCATTAAGACCCCCTCGACCTGAGCCTTGATGTCCGCGCTATTGTAGGCCGTGACGTGACCGATCCCTTCGATAACGATAGGAATTGTCATCACAGTAACGGGAGCTACCTTTACTTTGGGGACTATGGGGGGGGGCGTTGTCGGTTTTTTTCCGCAGGCAGTGACGAGAAACAAGAGGGTATAGCAGCTGGTTTTCAAAAGAAGTCTAATTTTCATGGAGCCTCATTTTTGTTCATGGTTCCTATAGCAAAGGTTAAATTGGCCTTTGCATCAAAGTAAGCGCGGATCGCATTGATCTCTTTATTTCTGGCATCAGCAAGAGATGCTTGCGCATTTAAAACGGTAAGAATGTCTTTTGTTCCGGTCTGATACCCTTCGAAAGCCCCTTTGTAGTCGATTTGGGCCGCTTCGAGGTACTCTTCAGTGTCACGTAATTGTGCTTCGGCGCTCATTAAATTGTTGTAGGCAGTCATGACTTCGGAAATCACCTGGAGTTGCAGCTGGGTTAGTGAACTCTCGATCCGTTTGATGGTTGCCTGTTGCTCGCGGATGTCATTGGTGATTTGATAACCGGTAAAGATCGGTAAAGTGATTCCTAGCTGTAAAAGCCAGTTGCTATTATCGGTTACGCCACCGTTGTACCAAAACTGTCCGATCGCTCCGGTAAAGTCAATGACCGGAAAATTCTTCCCTTTAGCCTCTTTAAGAGCTGATTTTTGTTGTCGAATTTTTGCTTTAAGAGATTTGAGGTCAGGACGTGCATTTTGAGCGATCTCTAAGAGATGCTCTGGCTTCATTGTAGATGTTCTGATTGTTTTTGGATCTGGAAATCCAAGCACCTCCAGCTTCGCCTGACCAGACAATCCTAATATGGTGTTCAGGTCGACTAAACTATTTCTTACGTGCGCCTCTTGTACAGTGACATTGATTTTCTTTTGCAAATATTGGCTTTTAGCCTGCATCAATTCTGTTAGATCATTGATTCCCAAATCAAATTTTTCAAGCGATGCTTGATAGGTGGCCTTGGCATCGATAAAATCGCTTTGGAATGCCTCTAAAAGACTTTTTGCGTATAAATAGCTGTAATATGAATTTGCGATATTTTTCAAAATCGTCTGAATTTCTTGATTGTGAGTCCAGTTTTTAGAGAGTAAGTCGAAGAAGTAACTGTCGATTTTTGGATATTTAGAAAAATCGATCACGTTATATTTAAGGATCGCTTCTGGTCCAACAGTTGTGGTGTAAATGTTCACCACATCGTTATTGATAAACACGAAACCTTGACGTTGTCTCAACGCTCCGACATCTAAGTTGATGTTAGGGTAGAGTGTGCTTCTAGAAGATCCATAAGCTGCAGCTGCAATTTGTGCGTCATAAAATGTTTTTGCGGTTTTTGGATTATTCGTTAAACCAATTTGAAATAGCTGTAAGAGATTGAAAGGCTCTAGTTCGCTTTGCAGTTGAGGTAGCTCATTGAGCGGTACATTCGTTAACTGCAAGTCTTCTTTTTTTGAGTTGATCCAGACACTAGAAACAGTTTCTGGCGCATATCTAGATGGGGAAATTTCGGGCGGCGGTTTGCAACCTGTAAGAAAAAGAATGAAACAAACTGCTCGTGAATAACGCATAAATTTTGCGCATAACACAAAAGGTTTTTTGCGTGCAACAGACCTCTTTCGAAACCCATAAAAGGGAATTAGAGATTTTGAAGGGCAAGCCAGGCATTGAGCCGTTCAAGGGTAACACCTACACCCACAATACGAATCGATATCACGAAGGTCTTCTAGGATATCTTCAAAAAAATGAGAACGGTCATTTTTTTATCTTCGGGTTTCACCTAGAGCCTCCATCTACCTCAATACGGCCATTTTTTCAGGAATACGGCCAAAATCCCTTGAAAAATGGCCGTATTTTTAGAGGTTGGCGTTCATCAAGCCTGTGGTGTAGCGCTCGTAAGCGCTCTGGTAGAGACTGATGGCTTCGTCGGTGAGCGGGCTGCTCGAAACTTCTTCCAGATTGCCGTCGGGCGTAGTGGCGTAGGTTGCAACTTCGCGTTTAGGAGATAGGATCACAAGCCCTTCCTTCGCGTAGAATCCAAGTCGTTGGTATGTCCCGATCGGAACAGGGCGGTCGAGTGGGGTGTGAATTTGGTCAACACCATAAAAGCGGCTCTCATAGCTGATGCCGAGAAGGCCTAGAATCGTGGGGGCGACATCGATTTGGCTTGTGCGGGTGGTGACAAGTTGAGGTGAAAGATGATTCGGCGCGTAAAAAAGGCAGGGGGTATGGTATTTAGATGGGTCAATCGTTAGCTTGCCGGCGCTTGAGGCGCAGTGGTCCGCGGTGATCACGAAAAGAGTGTTTTCAAACCAGGGGAGTGTGCGTACTTTTTCAAAGAACCGTTGGATCGCCCAGTCAGTGTAGCGGACTGCAGCTTCGCGCGTCCCTTGAGGCATACTGATCCGGTTTTTGGGGAAAGTGTAGGGGCGATGGTTGGAGGTAGTCATGATGAGAGCAAAAAACGGATCGGTCGTTTTTCGATTCTCGACATCTTCGATAAAAGCATCGAGAAGATGTTCGTCGCTCACACCCCAGACCGTCTCATGTTCCACTTTTTCAGAAGGAATGCTGAGTCGATCCTTTACATTGAAGCTGTTTTTACCGAAGAAGGCATTCATGTTATCGAAATAACCATAACCACCATACCAAAAAAGCATCTCATAGCCTTCAGGCTTGAGCACGGAGGCGATCGTGTAAAGATTTCTGTTGTGTGGACGTCGTAAGATCGACGTGCCAGGTGTCGGTGGAACACTTAAGGAGAGCGCTTCAAGTCCTTTTACCGTGCGAGTCCCTGTTGCATAGTGATCTTTAAGGGAGATGGTCTCTTTTTCTAATTCTGAGACAAAGGGAGTCCACCCTTTGTCGAGAAATTCTTGACTCAGACTTTCGACGACAATCAGGACGACGTTGAGCTTTCTCTTTTCCAGAAAACTTGGAACTTTGCGAGCGATCGGGTCGATACTTACCGCTCGTTCCATAGGGATAAAATTCGTGAGTTTTTGGTGTAAAGTCTCTTTGGAAACAGTTTTGTAAAACTGAATGTAATTGAGTTGGTTGTGAAAATAAGCTTGAACAAAGTTGCTCGTGCCGTTTTCGCTGAGCTCTTGGGCGAAGTTGTTTTGACTCCAACGTGGCGCTGGTAAAATGAGGACGATGGCAAAGGGGAGGGCAAATCGTTTAAATGAAGGGGGGGTGATTTTAGGGAAAAATCGGTGAACCAAAAAAGTTCCACCACATGCGACGAGGGCCATCAGAGCAAAATAGGTATTCATCGGGTAGGATTGGCGGATATTATTGATCACTTCTTTGGTATAGATGAGGTAATCGACGGCGATGAAGTTAAAGCGCGCATCCATGTCGACCCAGAAGGTCCATTCGGCAAAAAATTGAAAGGTCAGAAAAAATAGCGCGATGAAAATAAAAGGAAGGGAGAGATAAAGACGTTTGGGGAGAAATTTTTCTAGGATCATTGCTATGAATGTGAAGATGAATGTGGGCTTTAAGTCGAATAGGAAACCGAGCAAAAGAATACCAGGGATTTCTAGCGGGGCTATTGTGCCAAAATAGAGATTGTAGAGGGAGAGGGAGAGACGGGTAAAGGTCGCAAATAGGATAAATAAAAAAGGAATGCACAACATAGTACTCAAAGGATAACAGTTGAGTTGAAAATTGTAAATGGCGTAGCTTTGAAAGATGCGGTTTTCAAGATATTTTCTTTTGTCGGTATTTGCGATAACAGTTGGTTGTTATCTATTCGTTGATCAACCATTTCAATCCTTTTTTTTTGATGCTTTCCATAACAAGTGGGTCTTAAACGCAAAAGAGCCCTTGCCACGTCTTATTTTTTACAACATCCCGAAAAATTGCTTTGGGTGCCTCATCGCGCTTCTGTTTTTGCGAGCCTTTATCTTACCTCGAGGCGGGCGGTTTTTGGTGGTGGCCTCGATGGTAACACTCACCCCCATCATCGTAGGGTTCTTAAAGTTGATTTCGGGGCACGAATGTCCCAAAGATCTACTGCAGTTTGGCGGTTCTCAAACGCATCTTGCGTTCCTTGATGCGATCCAAGTGGGTGCTGGCCGCTGCTTCCCGGCAGGCCACGCAAGCGCCGGCTTCGGCCTTTATCCAGTCATGGCTCTCTTTTCCAAACCCCGCAAGTGGATCGTCTTCTTCGTGGTCACCTTACTCGGAAATTTAATGGCATTTTATCAAGTCGCAAACGGCAACCACTTCCTTTCTCATCAAATAGCAACAATGGGACTCGCCTTTGCCACCTACATGGTCACAGAAGTGCTTTTAAAAAAGCTCTCCAACCCTCTTAACCAGGTGCTGGCTACTGTGCAAAAACTCGTTCGAAAAATTCCGTTAAAACCCCCTTCGCTTGACTAACCACATCATCAGAGTTAGCTGACGAGGCGCTTGAGGTGGGGGAGATGACTCAGCCGGATGGGCACGTGCGTGAGATTGTTGTGGCGGATGAAGATGGTTTTTAGGTTTCTTAGTTTGTAGAAGCTGTCAGGTAGGTTATAAAGCTGGTTTTTCGAAATGTTGATCGTTTCAAGCTCCTCGAGTTCACCGACCCACTCAGGAAGAAATTCAAGATGATTTTGCGAAAGATTGAGGGAACGTAGATTCTTGAAGAGCAAGATTTCTTTCGGGATGTGGGTGAGTTTTAACTTGGAAAGATTCAACTTTTTCTCATTCAGGAAGAGGGTGGCGTGTTCTTGCATGAGAACACGAACTTGCTGTGGCGTGATTCCAGCGGAAAATTTAAAAATCCCCACTTTCACAAAGAAGTCGAAGAGAATAAGAAGGTTCTCCTCTTCAAGCTTCAATATTTTAAACTTGAGCGAATGCTTTGCCGTGATTGCTTTCAAGGGCGCTTGTGTTTTACTTAAAGGAAGTTCGATTTTAGAGACGTATTCTCGAGGTTTTTTCTCGGCAATGAAGGTTCGAACGCTTCGCTTTTTTTTCAAGAACGGGGTGTAGCGCCCATACATACGATCAATTTTTACGATGAGATGCTCAAAGGGATCAAAACCGATGATAGATCGAAATTTTTTCAAAATAACCCAGAGCTCGTCCACCTCTTTTAAAAGAACTTTCCAACGTCGATTCATGAAGGGCGTTGTGCTGATTTGAAAACACTGCAGCTCATCGGGAAGGTTGGCTAACTTTGTTGTAGACTTGCAAGGCATAAAACGAAGCTAGCAAACCCCTATTTTTCTTGCACGAACTTTTCTTGTCTACGCTCCCGCCATAAAATGCGTGGGTCATGGTCAAGCTCGTTGGATCGCTTCACCGCGAGCTGCCCGCAAGCGGCCGACACGTCTTGTCCACGACTATATCTTATAGGGGCTGAGATCGAACGCTCTTCAAGATAGTCTTGAAACGCATCTAAATTTTTCTGCAAAGCCGGCTCCATTGGGCTGCCTGGATGAGGATTGAGCGGAATGAGATTTACCTTCACTTTTAGACCGTGGGCAAATTTAACCAGAGCCTTCGCATGTTCTAAAGTATCGTTTTTCCCTTTGATCATCACGTATTCGAGTGTGATGCCGTGACGCGTTTGCACCGGATAGGCCAAAAGCGCTTCTTTGAGCTCGCTCAACGGATATTTGCGGTTGATTGGCATCATTTCAGATCGCTCGTCATCAAATGGTGTGTGGAATGAGATCGCTAGACTCACCGCGACTTCTGCTCCAAGCGCTTTGATTTCAGGGACGAGTCCCGAAGTGGAGACGGTAACACGGTGCTTTGATAACGCCAACCCGTCCGCTGCGGTCATGGTTTTAACCGATTGGATCACCGCATCGAAGTTATCCAGTGGTTCACCCATCCCCATAAAGACGACATTGGTCACTTTTTCCACTTCAAGATAGCGATTCGCAATTAGAATCTGCACTAAAATTTCCCCCAAAGAAAGGTTGCGACCAAAGCCCATTTTGCCCGTTTGACAAAAAGAACAATTCATCCGGCATCCCACTTGGGAGCTGATGCAAAGGGTCACTCGATCGATAGAGGGCATTAAGACCATTTCGATGAGCTTGCCGTCGGCCAGTTTCAATAAAAATTTAGTGCTCAGGTCTCGACTGGCTAATGTTGTGTCCACATCGGGCCATTCCCAAGAAAATTCTTCGAAAAGAAGCTCTTTTACCTTTGTGGAGATGTTGGAGAATTTTTTAGGGTCATTCTCTCCCTTTATAATCCAAGAAAAGATTTGCTTCCCAATGTAGGAGGGGAGCTGATGGACAAGAGCCCATGCGCTCCACATTGAGGAGGTTAAATCCAGGTAAAATTGCCGTTCCATAGGAGGGTATTCTACCTGAATCGATTAGCCTTGGCAAGGTGAAAAACCACACTGCCAGGCGGTCGTGATCACGTTGGCAAAAGTGATCCCCACTAAAAAATAGGCACAAATTTTTTCAAAAAAGGTGAAATGTTGGTGTTCTGCCGCATCATGAGAATTGGGGTGAAGGATATTCACGAATCCCGTTCCTAAAATCACACAAAAAAAGACGATAAAGGCCCAAGCGAAAAGGCTTAGTCCAAGCACCGGTGTGCCGAATGTTGGAAATTGTGGGCAAACATGCAGCGCAACTTGGCGCAAGGAGACACACATTCCAAACAGGGCAGAAAAAAGAATTAAAGAATAGTGGGAGGGACGGATGCCAAAGCGAAGGTTCATTAAAGCACCGGTGCCGACCCCGATCATCGCAATTCGTTGTAGCATGCAGAGGGGGCAAGGCAATTCGTGGTAGATAATCTCTACTAGATAAGCGCCGCCAATAACTCCGCAGATAATTAAAATGACTAAAGCATTTAAAAAACGTTTGATATCGGTCATAAACGGATCCCCAGTATATCAGTTGCATGGTGTATAAACATCACCACAGATAACAGTAGGCTCACCATAAAAAGGCTTTTTACCCACTTGTGTACGCCGAATAAAACCATCAATTGAATGATTCCAAACAGCAAAAATAGAGAAAACATCATAAAAAATAAAACTCCTATTCCTTTCTGTTAAAAGAGTTATGAATTTTGAGCAATAGACTTCTTTCGGTAGCTTGATGATTGCGGTAAAGAAGTTTTTCGATTACAATGCTCAATTGTGGAATGGACAGATCGATTCGTAGCCTATTTGGCGGCAGAAAGGGGTTTGAGTCCCAATTCTTTGGAAAGCTATCAGCGCGATTTGGAACGTTTTGTAAATTTTTTAGCTCCGTTGCCTTTAGAAAAAGGGACTAAGCAGGATCTGCTTCGATTTATTAAAGCATTACAAGAGCAGTTTAGCATAGCCACGCAACAGCGACAAGTAGTTGTCTTACGCCGATTTTATCTTTTTTTAATGCGTGAGGGGGTGATCAGGGTAAATCCTGCGGCTCATATCGATCCACCCAAAAAAGGGGTGCAGATTGTCCGTCCGTTATCGATTGAAGAGATGGAAAAACTCGTAGCTGCTGCAAAAAATGCGTTTGAGCGGGCATTAGTTTTAGTGCTGTACGCAAGTGGGTTGCGCGCTTCAGAGGTCGCAAGCCTTGCGGTTTACGATATTTCAGAGGCGACACTGCGGGTAAAGGGAAAGGGGGGCAAGGAGCGGATTGTGCCGATTGCGAAGATCGCCCTCGACGCGATTGATGTTTATTTATCAGAGCGAAAAGAAATTTCGGGGCATCTATTTTTATCGCGCGGCAAGCCATTAAAGCGGGAAGGTGTTTTAAAGGTGATTAAGGGGATTACGAAAAGAAGCGGGCTTGAAAAGAATGTCTATACCCATTTGTTACGCCATAGCTTTGCCACCCACTTATTAAAAGGGGGGGCAGATTTAAGGACTATTCAAGAGCTGCTTGGGCATAGCGATATTCGGACAACCAATCGCTACACCCATTTAACCAAAGATCACATCAAGTTGGCATTTGATCGATTCCATCCAAAACCATAATATATGGTTGATCAAATCTACATCACGGAAAGTGTTGCAACTAGGAGGGTGTTGACGACCTCCGGGTTGGCCTTTCCTTTGGTTTTTTTCATGACTTGGCCCACGAGAGAGTTGAACGCTTTTTGGATTCCATTTTTGTAGTCAACGACTGAATTAGGGTTTTCCTGAAGCACTTGTTGGATGATTGTCTCCAGCTCACCGACATCACTCATTGGTTTAAAGTCCGGATTTTGATCATAGATCTGTTGCGGATGTTGTTGTGTTGCGCACATCTGATCTTTGATTTCTTTTCCAATTTTACCTGTAACGATTCCGTTTTCAACCATTGAAACAAGGTAGGCGACATTTTCGATGGGGATACCAGAGTCCATGAAGTGAATTTTTTGTTCGTTTAGGCTGCCGACAAATTCTACAGTAAGCCAGTTGCAAAGGATAACTGGATTTTTCACTAGATGAATTGCTTTTTCGAAGGCATTGCATAAAGCTCGATCGGCAATCAATACTGCTGCAGAGTAGGGGCTAAGTCCTAAATCTTGGGTGTAGCGCAAGAACCGTTTATGAGGAAGTTCTGGGAGTCGACTTTTGATTTCATCGACGTACGATTGGGTGAGGACGATAGGGGGGAGGTCTGGATCAGGGAAATAGCGATAGTCAGCAGCGGTCTCTTTTTTACGCATCAAGACCGTTTTTTGTTCCACAGGATCGAAGCGATACGTGCTATTCGGCATCACTTCACTGAAGGGAAGTGTTGGATTTTCTTCGTAAACACGAATTTGACGTCGGATTTCATAATCGAGCGCAGTGAGCATGTTTGAAAAGGAGTTCATGTTCTTGATTTCGATTTTCGGTCTCAAGCCCTCTTCCCCTTTTTTGCGCACGGAAATATTCACGTCAATCCGGAGCGATCCCTCCTCCATATTACAGTCAGAGGCCTCGATATATTCCATGATCGCTTTGACTGCTTGCGCGTAAGCCACTGCCTCTTTAGGGGAGCGCATACATGGCATGGAGACGATTTCGATTAACGGCACGCCTGCACGGTTTAGGTCGACACCGGCGAACGGACCAAAATGTTTGAGCATTCCGGCGTCGTCTTCGATATGGGCACTTTCAACCTCAAATTCCTTGGAAACGCCGTCGACATCAGCAACGATTACGCCCCCCACGAGAATCTTGTGAAAGGATTGTGTGATTTGATAGTTGCGCGGGCTATCTGGGTAAAAGTAGGATTTGCGGTCAAAACGAGAATGAAGATTGATTTTCGCATCGATTGCTAAACCAAGGCGTACGGCCATTTCAACTGCTTGTGCATTTAAAAGGGGAAGTGATCCAGGCTGCGCTGTATCAGAATAGCGGATATTCGTGTTGGGTTCAGCTCCAAATTGATTTGGCGCGCGCGAGAAGAGCTTCGTGTTCGTTTTCAATTGGACGTGGATTTCAAGCCCGATAACTGGTTCATAGATATCGTATTTCATTACTTGCTCCCATGCTCTAATTGCCAATGTTCCAACTGCCAGCTAACTTGATACAACTCTTGCTCTTTATTATATCCGGCGACGATCTGCAGTCCCAGCGGCAATCCACCCTCCATTCCCATCGGAATACTGATCGCTGGATGTCCTGTAAGATTCGGGAATATTGTATACACATCTTGTAGATACATTGTAAGTGGGTCTTTAATCATCCCGAGCTCAAATGCGGTATTCGGCGCCGTCGGCACCATAATAAAGGTGACGTGTTGTAAGGCGGTTTCGACTTGTTGACGCAAAAGTTGTCTTACGCGAGCTGCTTGCATATAGTACTCATCGATTTTTCCTTGAGAGAGAACCATCGTCCCTAAAAGAATCCGTTGCTTAACCTCGTGCCCCAAATAGAGTGAACGGGAGTTGTCGTAGACCTCTTCAAGAGTTTTCGCTTCTGAATCACGGCTACTGAATGTGATTCCGTCAAAACGGGCGAGGTTTGTCGAAGCTTCAGCGGTAGCAAGCACGTAATAAGCTGAAATCGATTGCTGAATGAGCGATAGATCAATTTCGCGAATCTCGTAGCCGAGTGTTTTGTAGTGAGCTAATGCGCGATCGAAATGTTTGCGTACTTGCGAGTCAAGTCCTTCAAGCAATTTATACGGAACGCCAATCGTTTTTTTGTGGCTGGGCTTATCGAGGTGACTCTTATAATCAAGTGTATCGAGTCGCAGATTGGTTGGATCATTTGGGCAAGGGGTGCTGATCACCTCTAAAGCCCATGCATTGTCATACACATTACGCGATAATGGTCCAATTTGGTCTAAGGAAGAGCCGTAAGCAATTAGCCCATAACGGGAAACTCGCCCATAAGTTGGCTTCATCCCAACTAGTCCTGTAAAAGATGCCGGTTGACGAATGGAACCGCCAGTGTCACTTCCTAGCGCAATTGGAGAAAAATGAGCCGCCACAGCTGCGGCAGATCCACCAGAAGAGCCGCCAGGGGTGTATCCGTGCCTTAGAGGGTTGTGTGTGACTTGATAGGCTGAATTTTCTGTAGAGGAGCCCATCGCAAACTCATCGAGATTCGTTTTCCCGATTAAGAGGGCATCGGCCGCTAAGAGCGCCTCAACGCAGGTTGCCGAAAAAGGGGCTTTGTAGTGTTCGAGAGTTTTTGATCCAGCTGTAGAAATTTCTCCCTTCAGATGAATGTTGTCTTTGAGGGCGATGGGGACCGCGGCCATTTTTCCGAGTGGGCTTTTTCGTTGATGTTTTTCATCAAGTTTTTGAGCTTGAGCTAAAACTCGAGGCTCAAAGACCGAAAGAAATGCGCGAATTTTACCATCTTTACCTTGAATTTCTTCGAGATGAGCCTTAGCGATTTCAAGGGCGCTCCACTCTTTGCGAAGAAATCCGTCGTGTAATTCTTTGGCGCTTTTTTTGGTTAATGACATCGGTTAAGCTCCTTTAATGACTGTTGGGACGCGGATGAAACCTGAGACTTTATCGGGCGCGTTATCCATTAATTCACCTCGATTCATTAAGGGTTCTACTTCGTCTTTAAAGAAGGGGCAAGTTAGGGTGGGTTGGACCGAAAAACAGGGGGTGACGCCGGACGTATCTACCTGCTGCAGTTGATCGATATGTCCAAGGATTTTTTCTAGATTCTCTTTCAGTCGACTAATCTCATCTGAATTAAGTCGAATACGGGATAATTTGGAAAGCCGTTCTAAAAAAGAAGCATCTATATGACTCACGTTAATAGCTCCAGGCGCTAAATTTTTCCCTCTACTTTAGCTCCTTTTTACTCTAATGTCAAGAGCCTTTGAGCCTTTAAATAAAAATAAAGGGTTTGCAAAAAAAATGCATGACATTGATAATAGATGAGTAATGCGTGCGTTAACAATCAAGACTTTAGTGCCGTATGGGACAAGAGAAGTAGAACTCAGACACCTCGATCCCGACGCGGTATTTCGTTGGGTGATGGCTAATGATCGTTTAAGCGTAACCGAATATCTCCCGACCCAAAACAGACAACGGTTGATCCGCTTTCGACTTAAAAGTTGGTTTCGCCCGCTCATTTCTTACATGTGGGTCCACTTCGATCCAGCTAGCTTATTTCGGATCAAGCAGGATAAGGGAGTATTTTGCCGATTTGAGTATTGTGTGAGTTGTTCCAAGGTGGGAGAACAGACCGAAATCGCCGATGAGATCCATTTTGAATTAAATCACCGCTGGTTCTTCTATAAGTGGCGGATGGCTTTGGTTGAAAAAATACTAAAGAAGGTGGTTCAGGACAAAAATGCGATCATACAACAAGAGCTTGCGCTGCTGCGGCGATACCCTTCTCAAATCCCCTTGAAAATTTTAATCTTAGGGTCACATGGTTTTGTAGGACATGCGCTTGACTTGATGCTTGGTTCTTTCGGTCATAAGGTGTATCGGGCGGTCCGCTCCAAAGAGCAGCTTTCCAAAGCAAATACCGTTCTCTTCAATGATGAAAATGGGGAAGTAAATCGGGACGCTTTTGAAGGGTTTGATGCTTTCATTAATTTGGCAGGGGCGAATATCGCAGATAAACGATGGACCAAAAAACGGTGCGCCGAGCTCTATCAAAGTCGCGTTTTTTATACACAAAAGCTAGCCAAACTCATTTTAAGTTTGGATCAACCTCCTAAAACGGTAATCTCCAGTTCTGCTGTAGGTTTTTACGGATCTGAGGTGGTGGGGGCTAGTGAGACAACGGCGAAAGGGGAAGGATTTTTATCAGACCTTGCGAATGAGTGGGAGAAGGCCGCTAAATTGATGATCCATCGAGAGTGTCGCCTAGTCATTTTTCGGTTCGGGGTTATTTTGGGGCGAGGCGGTGGAATGTTGCAGGTGTTTGATCGCCTTGCTAAATGGTGGCTGCTCGGCCCTATCGGAAGCGGGGATCAAAAGCTTTCTTGGATCGCCCATCAAGATGTGTTGGGGGCAATCTACTACGGGCTTATATCAAAAGAGCTCGTCGGCACTTACAATCTGGTGGCCCAGGATCACCCCTCTCAAAAGAAGCTTGCTCAATTGATAATGAGGACCGTGCATTCAAAAATGAAAAACCTTACCCCTCCAGCTGTACCACGCTGGGTTGTCGAGATTATTTTCGGCAACAAGATGGCTGCAGAGCTCTTTTTTTGTTCACAAATCGTTTCCAATCAGAAGCTTTTAGCGAGCGGATACGTACTGTCCTGCCCCAATATCCAGGACTTGATTCTTGAGTTGACTCCATAACATCACTTAGCATCCGCTCAGCTCTATCCATATTAAACTTACCATCTTAAATATTTTTATAAAAATAATTTGTAATTATCAGGCTGTTTAGCGTATCTAGAAATTAAAAAAGAATATGATTTTTTTAGTCAAGGATACGTATGAGTCAATTCCCATCATTTGCTGAGCTAGCGCTCATTCTTGTAAAACCGCGAGAGGTGATTCGTAAAATTATCAGCGCGAATCCTCGAAAACACTTCGTCTGGATAGCCCTTATGTTGGGATTTTTAGGTTGCTTAGACATGTCTGCTCTAGGGGATCTTGGGTCAAAATACAGTATAAGTTCTATCTTGATCGCTTCCTTAGTCCTCGCGTTCCCTTATGGATACGCAATCCTCTCTTTATTTAGTGTAACTGTCTTCTGGGTGAGTAAGCTTTTCAAGGGAAGGGCAAATTATTTTGAGACAAGAGCTGCTATTTCTTGGGCTTTTGCTCCAAGAGTTTTAAATATAGTCTTTTGGGGGGTGAATATAGCGCTTGTCGGTGTTGCAGCCTTTCATTTAGAAGACCCGATCACCATTTTGGGTCCTACATATTACACATACCAACTCACAACATTCTTGATGGCGTTATTAGTCATTTGGACCTGGGTGAGTTCATTACAAACATTAAGCGAAGTAAATGGATATTCTGCCTGGATTTCTCTGGCGGTAGTCGTCCTCTCTACATTTGCTATCATGGGGTTTTGGGTTCTGATCTCAATGCTCTTTACAATTTTACATACATAAGTCGAGGGAACAATGTCTATACTATCATATCTCACGGTTTACCTCACATTGGCAGCAGCCAGCTTTGTTGAAGTAAGACCCGTGCAATCCACATCTAATGTTGCAAAAGCTCCAGAGCTTTCAGCATGGAAAACAGTGCGTTCTAAGCGCTGCTCATTAAAAATGCCGATGACTCCTTATGCGAGTTCCCATACAAATCTTGTGCGGGGGGAGCAATTTAACTACGATGTTCTGGTAGCTCCAGTGGACAACAAAGCCGTTTATCTTCTTTTGATCGCTGAATACCCAAGAGCGATTCCAAAAAACCAACAACAAACGAATTTAGAGCAATTTTTAACCTGGATTAACAGTCAAAATCCAGAAAACAGACTCGAAAGCGCCACTTTGATCCAGCATCAAGGGCGTGAAGCGATGGATTTTGTGATTCGGAACGGGGCTGTTTGTTTTTCTGGAAGATTAGTGATTGCAGAATCATGCGTTTACCTTATGGCTGTTGAATGTGATGCGTCTTTAGCTAAAAGCATTCCCGTGGAGTCTTACATTAACTCTCTAGAATTATTCTAATTTTTTAGCCCATCACATTAAATCACAAAAAAACGACTCTTAGATATATTTAGGAGTCGTTTTTTTATGGGTTAGAATTCGTAGAGGGAAAAGTTGAGTGAAAAAAGGACTAACTGTTGATTGTTTTCGAGGGTGTGGCGCCACACTTTATTTGTGTCTAAATCTCTTAAGCAGACAGAAATATTCCCGTACCAACTGTAAGAATATTGGAGATCAAAATAGACACGTTTAAAGAAAAAGGGGGCATGAATACCTAGACCTAGCTTACTTCCCCATAACGTTTCGTTGAAATACATAGATGATTGAGGTTGAATTCCTCGACTGAAGTTGATGGCTCGATCATTTTCTAAACCTATGGTCCAACGTCCTCCAGTAACGCCTCCGAGCATATAAATGGCCACATCATCAGCACAATAAAAGCCAAATTTCGCAAGACCACCCCAAAGACAGGGGAGTCGTTTCAACAAATCATAGTTTTTTACTCGAACGATGTGATCAGGGACACCGACTTTATCCGCATAAACACCGATCACTTGCATAAGGTGATTATAATAGAAGTTTCCCTCGAGTGCTCCGTAAAAAAGGCCGTATCGACCATCGATTCCAAGGCACCCTCCAAGTGCGGTCGTGTTATCTCCCGCTTCAAAAAAAACGGTGTGCGTACCCGCTGCCGCAGTATAAGCGCCAAGGTACGTCGCGGGTCCCCCTTGAATACCAGCGTATAAAGAGCAGTGCTGTTTTAGGGGTTCGATGGCTTCTTCTGTATCTCTTGCATCTACTGCAAATAGAGACAAACAAAAAAGCGATGTAGCACGCAGCAGTGACTTTTGTAAAACAGATTTCATGCAGAACCCAAGATTTTCTAATCAGTATAAAGAGTTCTCCCATTTCTGACAAATTGCTTGTCAAACGCAAAGCAGGTCAGTTAAACTGTCTATGAAATTCTCTTCTGTTAATTTTTTGCTGACACCAATTTTAAGGAACATTTTATGGGGCCAGACCCTTTAACTACTTACCCTCTTGATGGGTACGACAAACTTATTTTTCTGAAAAACATCATTAAAGCGCCCAATATTTTCGTCGGCGACTATACCTATTTTGATGATCACCGCCACGGGCCAGAGCACTTTGAAGAGTACAATGTCTTGTACAATTACGATTTTTCAAAAGTTAAACTCGTGATCGGCAAATTTTGTGCGATTGCCGCAGAAACCAAATTTATCATGACAGGTGACCACAAACTGGATGCCATAAGCACTTTTCCGTTTCCAATTTTTCAGCACGGATGGGAATCAGTTTATGCAATCCAAGATCTGCCAGTTAAGGGGGACCTTATCGTCGGTAACGATGTCTGGTTTGGTTATAATTGTCTCATCAAGGGGGGAGTGACAATCGGCGACGGAGCGATCATTGCAGCGGGCGCAGTTGTGGTTAAAGATGTGCCTCCCTATGCCATTGTGGGAGGAAATCCAGCTCGTATTCTTAAGATGCGTTTTGATGAAGCAACCATCAAGCGGCTTCTTGCGATTTCTTGGTGGGATTGGCCCATCGACAAAATCAATCGACACCTTAAGCTCATTTGTCATCTCGACATCGACCGCTTAGAGGAGGCCCATTATGATTCAAACTAAACGACTCCTTTTGCGTCATTGGACTGAAGCAGACCTTGAATCTTTCGCTCGTTTAAATGAAGATCCGAAGGTAATGGAATTTTTTCCTGCTCCTCTGACTCGTTCTGAGAGTGATTCAGTAGCGGCGCGCATTCAAAAAGAGATCGATGAAATGGGGTGGGGCCTCTGGGCTGTAGAAGAACTCGAATCGGGTGCTTTTGTTGGAATCATTGGTATTCACCAAGTAGAGGGGATGCCCTTTGGCCCAGCTGTCGAAATCAGCTGGCGTCTTTCAGCTGAACACTGGGGGAAAGGGTATGCTACCGAAGGGGCTCTTGCTGCACTTGAATTTGCCTTTGAAGTTGTGGGGCTTGATGAGATTGTTGCCTTCACTGTCCCTGCAAACATCCGTTCACAAAAAGTGATGCAACGCATTGGCATGACTCGAGATTTCGACCTCGATTTCGATCATCCACGAATCGCTCAAAACCATCCACTCAAACGTCATGTGCTTTATCGAATAAAGAAAACGAGCTAGAAGGGGTCAATTGTGATTAAAGGGGATAAAGAACAAGCAGATGCGCCCATTGCTCAATTAAGTCGGATTGGTGTTTATGGCATTGCTCGAAAAAGCGATAAGATTTTGGTGATTACTCAAGAAAAAGGGGTTTATAAGGGGAAGTTTGACTTGCCTGGTGGGGGCATTGAATTTGGTGAAAAGATCGAGCAGGCGCTACGACGTGAGTTTATTGAAGAGGTGGGGATGGAATTCGGTAAGATGGAACTTCTGACAAACTTAACAACTTTAGTCAACCATCCAACACTTTTATTTCATCAGATTGGACTCATTTACCTTGTAGAAGAGTTGACAAATCATCCAAATTCAAGCCCAGAACTTCGCTATGAATGGATGGAGTTACAGAGGTTAAATCAAAAAAACAGTTCTCCTTTTCTCGACTGTGTGCTAAACTTTTTAATATGACTACTGTAAAGTCTTTAATATATGGCAACGTGTATGTTGCTTATGTGATCGATTGCAAACGACGAGGGATTGCATTCGCTATTTATTTAATTCAGCGGCTCATGGAATCTTATCATCTTTATAAAGCTAAGAGAGATATTACTGCTGCTATCAAAAAGAGGGAGGGGGTTCATGTGTTTTGTTTTACAGGGCTAGATTCTAAAGGACTTGATGGAAAAGTTCGATTTTCGAAAGCTTCGACAATTGCATGGACTATGGGAGGAGCAAGACCTCATGCTGTCACATTTCACGTGGATGAATTGTTAAAAACAAAAACACCCAAAGTTTTAATTGCAAGTTATCTTAATCAGTTAAAACCTGTGTTTAATTATAAAACTCTAGTTTATGAAATCCGAGAAGGATGGATCTGGCTTTACCCTTATTCTTCCGCATCACCAGAGATTCGAGAAATGCTTGAGCCACTATTTTCCAAAGGAAGTTTCACTTATGAAGGATTCTTTCATGGGGTGCCTGCTGAAGTAACTTATAAATTAAAAGGGGTCATCTGCATCCAATCGGTAGAAGGGGACTTCTTTAGTTGTAAGCGGATTGTTCAGAACATGTTAAGAGCGCCAGGCGCCGACCATTAAAAAATAAATTTTAATCTGTTTGAAGAAAGAGCATCTTGTTTAACCATTAATTCTTAAGGGGATATAATGGCTATCAAGGGACAAATGCCACCACACATCAAAAAATATTTCATCATCCACAACCAGAGCTCCGATTAATTCGAATTCTGGAAGGAATTTCAGATCCAAGAAAATCTGCCTGTAATTTCCAATACTCCCTTAGCTCGATGGTCTTCATCGTCATTGTGACTTCTCTGTCTGAAGCCGATGATTGGTTAATAATCAGACTCTTGCGACATCAATGAAAGATTGGATTTGAAAGGGACCATTATTACAGCAGATGTTTTAAATACTTAAAAAATATAGTTAGCAAGATCATAAATGTTGCATGTATTTCAGCGATTAGGCATCATCATTCTGAATTTTTAACGCAGGAGATAATATGGATGCTTGTCAAGGGATGTCGAGTATATTTTTTAAAACTCTTCCCGACTTTGAGAATGAAACTCTTCCCGACTCTGAGAATGAAACTCTTCCCGACTTTGAGAATGAAACTCTTCCCGACTCTGAGAATGAAACTCTTCCCGACTTTGAGAATGAAACTCTTCCCGACTTTGAGAATGAAACTCTTTCCGACTCTGAGTCGGATGTGTCAGATAGCGAGATCGAATATTTTCAAAACAATGTAGAAAACAATGTTTTTGTATTGCAATACGCTGATTCTGCTATCACGGAAAACAAAGAGCTTATGTTCGAGTTTACCCGAAAGAATGCATTCGCTTTTCGATTCGCAAGTGAAACACTAAGATCTGATGAAAACCTTGCTTGGATTGCTCTGAGCAAAAATATTCATCTATTGCCGTATGTTCATCAGAACCTTTTTAATGATCAAGCCTTTCTACTCAAAGTTATTGCCTTAAAGCCAGACGCACTCCATTACATCAAAAGAGACCGTGAAGACCTTTTGAAGGATAAGGATTTTATCTTCAAGGTTCTCGAGGTCACCGTTGAAGTTTTGCATTATGTCGATGAAACTTTTTTGAGTGATAGAGATTTTGCTTTAAAAGTTGTAGAACTGAAAAAAAAGACAGCTTTCTTTTTCAGAGATTTTCACGAGGATAAAGAATTCATGTTAAAAGCAATCACTTTAGATGCAGACGCATATTGTCTTTGTGTAGTGCTTGGATTTGACGAAGGTTTTAAAGAAGAGGTCTTGCGGCTCAATCCAGAGGCTAAATACTACATGCCCCAATCGGCAGATAGCATACAACAACTGGCAAGTTGAGTTGCATAATCAACACTATTTTTTGCTAAAAGCTCTAAAGCTGCCCCAGGATCGACGATCACAGGGGCATTGCTATGGGAAGACTCTGAACATCAAAAACTTAGCTGTTTTTTGGGTCTGATAATGGACCTTATGTGATATTTTTGCATCAGGCGAGTTTGAGAAGGTGCTTAATGATCAAAAAAGTGGAAAAGGCTGTTGTTCCGGTCACAGTCATTCCCCATAACATATCAACAACGACCAGAACGATCGGCCATTTCTTGAGAGTTGCTAAATTTGTGAAATTGTAGGCGCCGTAGGCAGATAGACCAAATAAGGCTCCCATCCAAAGTGCACGCATTGGACAACCAGTCGATAGAATCAAAGGATATGTAACCAAGGTTGTAAGTCCCAAACTGTAGATCAAATAAAAAAGAGCTGCTGCCCACCAAATGAACTGAGCTCCAAGTAGTTCGCCCATGTGATGTTGATAAAAACTTTTACCCATAAAACTCAACCAAACAGCGTCTGAAGCCAATAAAACAAGCAATGATACCACATAAGTAGCGATAAAAATTTTCACTAAAAAATACTCCTTATTTTTTAAATCTTGCCATAAGCGTGAATTAATTTCTAGATGCTAGCGAAATTGCAGCTTAATTTGGTGGTTGGTGAGGCTTGGATCTGGAAAAAACTGGATCCGATTCTCCTCTTTAACCATTTTAAAATGACCAGAGGTAAAAAAGCCCGATTGGTAGTGAAATTGAGGTGGAATCCAGATAATGACCGGACTTTTACAACTGAAATCATACAAAAACTTCAAAATAAAGGTCTTCTTGAAAGGATCGTACGACTGATGTGTGCTGCTGCCAGGAAGGATTTCGACGTGAGGCCGCAAGATCGGTAGATAATCATTGTGTGCCCCTTCTTGATAAATGGTAAAGGTCTCATGGTTCCACTCATCTCCTTTCGGCGCATATTGCCAAATACAGTAGCTTAAATCGAGTTGATCAAACACGTTAAGAATCCGGTTGTAGGCACGTAGTCGCTGCTTATCGCCGCTTTCAAAAAGGAGCCGACCTAAATCACGGGTGATCCCCGTTTCTGTGATCACCACCGGCGCATCTTGACCGAATCGTTTTTTTGTCTCTGTATCAATATAGTGAAAATCGTCGAGCCATGCTGCTAAGATTTTTTTCGGAAGACCGACTGTGATGTTTTTAAAATAAATGCTGTAGTGGCAAAAAGGGAGATATTGCTTAAATACCATCGCAAATGGATCGTAATAGTGGACTGAGCTGACAAGGTTTTGCATCTTTTCCTCTTCAAGAAAAGGGGGCAACTCCCCTACCTCATTTTCAACAAAAAAGTGCAATCGTGGATAGGGGCGAATCAATCCGTCATACATTCGAATAATGAAAGGGCGATAATAGTGTTGCTCAAAAGAGGTTTTTCTGGATCGTTTAAAGTAATTAGGCTCTAAAAGCACCGGGTAACCATCAGAATCAAGCTTATAAACTCCATGCGCTTGCCAGATACACTCCTTTTTCCAGATAGGGACTCGATCAGGATTTAAGATCCGCTTTCCCCCATGTTTTTTACGCATCAAAGAGATTTTGATCAACGGAACGGATTGAGGAAGGCCAGCTCCAATCAGAATCGATTGGTAAGAAGAAGGGGTGATCCCTAAGTCAAACGGAAGATGAGCCTCTTTCAAGGTAGTGCCAATGAGGCCCGGATTGGGCTCATTCATGGTGTTGATTCCAATGACCCAAGGGTTATGAGCGATTTTATCCAAAAGTTTTTTGTAAGAGCCGATGTAGTGATCCTGCAGGTAATCTTGGATGTTTTTTCCATCAATCTGCAATTTTGGAGCGAAAGTGTTTCCTCCAAAAAAGAGGGTGAACATCGTTTGGCAAGCGATTCTTCGATAAGCATTGAACCAAGCGAGATGGCGCAGCTCTTCTACCGCATGATGTTCCGGATGGATCACCGCGTCGGCCTGCACGACCATGTCTAAATTGATCCCAGCTGCCTCAATCACCCATTTTGGGGCACCACTGCCGTAAAAAAATCGAGAAAACACATCTTGGTGCATATCAATCAAAATATAGAGTTCATACGAGGCTGCTTTATTCAGGAATTTGTCAACGTAATCGAGAAATTCCTCATCATAAATTCCAGGACCTTCCCTCTCGATTGCATCCCAGGTAATGACATAACGGATAAAATTAAAGCCAAGGTCTTTTAGTCTTTGAAAATGGGAGTCGGCCTCCTCAATAGAAAAAGGGACGTTAATATAGGAGTCGGTTTTAATCGAAGGCGTTTTAGAAGCTCCTGAAAGATTGATTCCTCTCAAGCGGACCCGAGCCCCCTCTTTATTCCAAAAAAAACCATCTTTCACTGAAAGCATATGATTGTTCTTGTAGGATTTTTTTCTTTATTTGTATAGTCTGTAGTTTATGTGTTGGTGGATCTACCCTCTCATCGGGGCTTTAGGTGGTTTTTTAGCGGGATTGCTCGGTATCGGTGGCGGAGTCATTTTCGTCCCCGTTTTAATGATCTTTTTAAACAATCCAATCGAGGCGATCGCTACTTCGTTAGCCTCAATGACTGTTTCTACTGGAATCTCCACCTGGATCCATTTTCGAGAAAATCGGATTGATTTATCGACGTACAGGAAGATGTTTCCAGGGGTTTTGATTGGAAGTTTGCTCGGCGCTTACCTAGCAAAAGACACGCCTCAAGATATTTTACGTGCGCTTTTTGGCTTATTTAGCATTCTCGTTGCACTTTTCTTTATCCTAGGAATTCGCAATACAACCAAAGGCGCGACTTCGCTCACTCGCCCAATAGAATTTTTTCTTTTTGGCCTCATCACTGCAACGTTTGCCTCTTTTTTAGGAATTGGCGGCGGAGTGATTGCTCTTCTTATTTTCTTTCTTATGGGGCATTCCATCAAATCCATTCTCGGAATCACAACGATTCTTTCGATGACAATCACCTACATCGCTATTTTACCCCTAGTTCGAGAAGTCAACTGGGGCGCATTTGCCTTCATTGCTCCGCTAAGCGCATTATTTGCTTTTTTTGGAGTGAGAGCATCCTCTAAAATCCACGGCCACTATCTTGAGAAAATTTTCGGCGGCTTCTTATTCATCACAGGATGCATTTTAATGGAGCCAACAATCCGCTCCTTTTTTTAAAAAAATCAGCTCAACCTGACGTGCTGGCTTTTTTACCGCAATTTTCATCAACGGATGTTGCAAAACAGTGGAGATGTTACGAAAAAGACGGATAAACGAAACATCTCGTTTCATTCTATTTTCATAAAACACTTTTTCGTAGCGTTGCTTGTAGAGATCTTGATCGTCATAAACACGGCAAATATCTCGCGCCTGCACCGAATCGTGCAGATCTTCTAAATCAATTTTCCACCGATAGTGCCCCGTTTCATAACTCAAAAAATCATTCGGCATCGCAATATCCCTCAATCGAATCGAAGTAGAAAAACCCCTCCCCTTTTTAAACCCTCTTCTGATCAAAGAATATGCTGAGATGGCCCGCCAACACGTTGCGATTTTAAATATCGAGTACTGGATTGAGGCCATGAGTGATTCTTGCATTTAATTTAAAGGCATGTTAATCAATTCTTTACATTAAATGCAACAAAATATTTAGTGAGTGAGGTGAAGTTCCTTTGCTTTCTTGACAAGACGATCGGCCAATTTCGGAACCAAATCTGCCAGTGTTTCAAAAGGAGGTAAAAGGCGCTCTTTTCCACGATGTTCGCTCAGTGCGATGGCTAATTCAACAAACAATTTCGATGGAATGTGTTTCAATTGACATTTCGTCGCAAAAAGCCCCATTGCCGGGAAGATATAAAGGTTGTTGGCTTGTGTTGCATGATATTGTTTATCTTTATAGACAAATGGCGCAAATGGGCTTCCAGAAGCGAAAATTGCATGACCATCAGAGTACTGGATTGCTTCAGCAAGTGTGCATTCAGCTTTATTGGTTGGGTTGGAGAGGGCCATGATGATGGGACGTTTTGAGAGTCGAGTCATCTCTTCGATCACCTCTTTATTAAAGATTCCTGGCTGCATACAGGCGCCCACGAGCACCGTTGGCTTAAACAAGCGGATCATCTCTAAGATCTCTTTCGTCTCGTGTAGGGGCTTAGCAAAAGGGGTTAAATCCTGACTTAAGTGGCTTCTGTGAGTTGTTACCAATCCCTTAGAGTCACTCAATGCAATATGATCACGCGCATCTTTTCCAGGTATCCCTGTCATTTCAAGATGTTCCACAATCAGCTCTGCAATTCCAAGATTTGCAGATCCTGCCCCAAAAAAGAGAATGCGTTCTTTATCTAAAGAGGATTTTTTTTCCTGAACCGCCGAAAGCAAGCACGCCATGGCAACTCCGGCAGTTCCCTGAATATCGTCGTTGAAAGAGATGATCTCATTTTGATATCGTTTCAAAAAGAGTCGAGCATTATCTTTGGCAAAATCTTCCCACTGCAGTAGGACATTAGGCAATACCTTTTTAACCGTTTTAATAAAGCGATCAACAAACGCCTCATATTCAGACCCTTTAATGCGGGGCTTTTTTATCCCCATATAGTGGGGGTGTTCAAGGTATTCGGTAGTATTCGTCCCTACATCGAGGACAATCGGAACCGTTTTTTTAATATCAATTCCGCTAAACAATGAGTAGAGAAGCGTTTTTCCCATGGAAATCCCCATGCCGCCGACCCCTAAGTCTCCCAAACCTAAGATTCGCTCGCCATCGGTGACTACGATCACCTCAACATCTTTCATTTGACTTAAAACTGCTTCAAGTTCGTGTATATTAGATTCGGATACGAAAAGGCCTCTAAAGCGATTCATAATCAAAGAGAAATTCTGACAAGCAGTCCCAATTGTTGGTGTATAAACAATTGGAAGCACCTCATGAATATGTCGTTTTGCAAAGGAAGCGAACAGCTCTGTATTCTCTTCAACCATACCATTTAAGTATAAAAACTTATCCAAAGGATCCTGGTAGCGAGAAAATTGTAAGTAACGTCTTTCCAACTCCTCCTCGTATGTCTGTGTTTCAAATCCAATCGGTCGAAAAATGGTCGATTTCATGCCGCCTTTAATCCTATAAAATTCGTGTCCACTCTAACACAAGAGAAAATTCTCCCGAAAGATTTTTTCACAAATGGAATCGTAAGGAGATCTATAAGCTAGGAACTGGCTTATAACGAGCAAGCACCGCGGTAATCCAAAGAGCGAAGATTGTAAGCGAAACATAGTCGATCCAAAGAAATGGCAAGATGAGAATCGCAAGTGACGCGATCGCCTTGGCGCTGCGATACACAAACACATCAATGACTGCCTTCGCTTTGAATTTTTGATCTATCGAGAGTGGAATATAGAGCATCTCCCTGACGACCCCAAAGATCGAATAGTCGAGTGCCTTGGCTGACCCGTAAGTGAATGAAATAAGACCGAAGGAAGGGAAAAAAAGAAAGGAAGTAAGGGCGCTTGCCAAAAACACTGGGATAATTATATGGCACCGTTTTAAACCAATCATTTCTATTAAAAAGAAAGAGCCAAAAATCTGTAAAATGACGTTGATCGTATTGAGCACTCCAAAAAATGAGCCGAAAAAGGCGGTTCGTTCGTTGGTTGTTAGATATTTTGAAGCAACGAAAACATTGAATTGATAGTCGAAAAGCGTAGAGATCGCCTGCATGGAAATGACGATAATCAGGATGAAACGCAAGAGAGAGGAATTCTTTATCAAAGATATTCCTTCGAAAAAATCGGTATAGCGAGTTTCTGAAAAAGTGATGCTTTCCACATTTTCAATCTTTTTGCGCGTTCGCATGAGGCAATAGTAGGCGATCAAAAGAAGCGCGTAATAGGGCAAAGAAAAGTAGAGAAGTTGCTTAGTGCCAACTTGCATCGCTAAAAAACCGGGGATAAAGCTGGCGATCACAGCCCCTACTCCCCCGAAACCAAAAAACAAACCATAAAGATAGCGTGCTTTCGAAAGATGGATGGTCGAATTAATGACAGACCAAAGCTGCTGAAACATCAGCATTATGTAGATATCTTTCCAGATGTAAAAGAAAAAGGGCCAAAACCAAAATTCGTGCACATAGGCGATGGTAGATAAATTAACCAAAACTCCCGCTAAAAGGGTGATAAACAACATCTGAAAACAGCCGATTTTCGCCACAAGCACGTTGTACAATGTCACAACCAAGAAGCTCGCCGGGATCACCGCAATCCAAACATAAGGAAAAAAAGCGACGCCGAAGGCTTCCATAAACAAAGAATTTGCGACCGGCTTTGTGATCGAAGCCTCCCCTGTGATCAAAAAACTCGATAGCATCGCTAAGAGAATGAATAAAATCTCTGAATTTTTGTATAGAGAAAACTCGTTTTTTAAAGCAGTCAACATTTTTCACTCTGTGTGTAAATCCAACAAGTTTTCTCTTTTTCTATCCGGACGGCGCTTCCCTCTAAGCTCCCCTCTAAATCGACATCTTGTGACTTTAGCGGAAGATCAACCCACAAAAAATTTGTGTTTCCAGCTAAGTTTTGAAGGTTTTCAAACTCTTTTAAGGGAACCTTCATCGCTTTTACACGCTCTTTAGGGTCAAGGATCGCTTTTTTATGTCCTTCAAATCGGTTGAGAGCGACAAAAATGGTATGATCATTGATCTGCATAAAAGCTTCTAGATCATCCAGTGCTTGAACTTCTTCTAAGACCTCTTTAATGACCCACGCATAATGATAAGCAACAGCACGAACCCGATGATGTTGATAAAGTCTCTCATGCATCCAATGGCGTGCGAGAATCAAGGCTTCACAAGAGGCGATTCCATCTGGAGTGACTGTTAGCTCTAATTTTTCGTTCAGCTGGATCGAGCGGATGAGGTGATACACATCAATGCGCCCGTAATTGAGCCCTGTGTAGAGAGAATCACGCAGTAGGTAGTCGATCCGGTCGGCGCCAAAGTTGGGGTCAGCGACAATCTGACTTAAAAAAGGGATATCGGTCGCCTCCCCTAACGCCACTTGCCGGATTAAATCCACCGTCTCTCTAAGCTCTTTTCCAAATAAAGAAGCACATTTTTCAAAGATCGGAGTAAAAACTCCCGAGGCAAACACTTTGGCAACGATCACCTCGTGTTTGGGTAAAAAAAGCTCTACAGTGTGCGATAGTGGATAGTGGCCCACATCATGCAAGAGTGCACCCAATCGGATCACCTGCCGTAAATAAGGGCTATTTTCGAGGTTTTTAGAGATCGTATCAAAGATTTCGCTGGCAATATGCATCACCCCGATCGTGTGGCAAAAGCGACTATGGGTAGCCCCCGGATAAATGTGAAAGGCTGGGCCCAATTGATAAATATGGCGCAACCTTTCAAGGTAGGGGTGTGCTAACAGCTCCTCCTCGAGAGGGGTGAATACAATAAAGTTGTGAATCGGATCAAAAATCTGCATGGTAGAAGATTGTACCCTTTTTCACCCCTTGAAAGCTAGCTGAAATCGGCTAAAGAAGGACCAGACTATACTTAGCAAAAGAGCACTTAAAAAACTGACACCGTACACGAATGGAGAGATCGAGATTTTTGCTATTAAAAAGAGACCGCCAATCAGAGAAAAACAGACGAGAAGAAAGAGACTATTTTTTAAGATCAAAAGAGGAATAAGCGTGCTATTGGGAAGTCCAAAAAAGCGCAAACTTAAAATCCCTGAAGTCGCATGACGGCACATCGAAGCGAAAAGAGTGTTTAATCCAACAAAGAAGATCACAAACAAAACCCACCCTTTTACCCCAAATTTTTGCAGTAAGAATGACTCTTGAAATAGAGAAAAACCAATCTTCCAGTAGGCCCATTTTTTCGTTAAAGGGTGAAAATTCTTCCCTTTGATGCCGATTCCAATGTTTGGTAGAGCACCAAAAAAAACTTGCCCCTCTTTGACTTTTGACCCAGATCCCCCTTTTAAAGAGGTCGTCTGAATCGACTTTGAATGTTCTAACTTAAAAAAAGTGCTTGAGGTAGCGTTTGTCAACACCTCCATAGAGGGCTCTTTGCCGTCTCTTTTTGTCCGGATTATGTAAGTTTCCAGATTGCTGTTTAGATAAGGATCTATTTCGTTGTCTAGATTGGCCTCAAACAAAACAAGTCCTTTAGTTGCCTCAATAAATTCTTGTGCCAATCGTTGACTAGACTGAAAGAAGTAGATTTCGTTCACAAAGAGAAGCAAACTGGCGATAAAGATTAGGTGAAAGCCCCACTTTAGGGGACGATTTTCTCGAATATATTTCGCTAACATGGCAAGGCCCTCAACTTGTACAGATTTTAAATTAACGAATTGCCGAATTTTCGATAAATGATTATCGTAGAAACATGCAAGAAGAGACCGAAAAAAAAGAAAAAGAGCTCTTAGAGGAGCTCTTTAGACGACCATGGGGATACAATTCATTGAGCGCACCTACGGGCGCAAGATATTTACACGTAGAACTTGTCACCTGAATTATACAGCTTTTACGAATTCACAAAACTTAACTAGTAAGTTGAGTTGCTTTAGAGTTTTCCTAAATTGTCAAAAAACTTGGTAAACTCGTCGAGGATTTCACTATTATCGGTCCCGAATGGATTGTACTTAACAATAGTTGCATCACGTTTGGAGTTGATAGTGTTTCGCGAATCGTAAAGTTGCTCATAAAATCGAGGGTCCTGTGCTTTATAAGCGGGATTGCTCGCTTCCCACTGATGGCAAATATTGTACGCAGGGTCTCCATCTTGACCTAATCCAGCTTTCTGACAATAGTCGACCATTCCCTTAATTGTGACTGTCATTTTTTGAGCAAATTCATAAACAGGCTTCAATATTGTGCGTAGATGCAATGCCTTAGATTGCTGCTCCACAGTCAAAAAATTGCTTAAGTGGTTCATGGAACCATCATCATTCAAACCAGACAGCTTATCAAGGACTGTTTGAAACACATTGCTTATGTCCCCTCCTTGAATGTTGCCATCTCTATCGTTTTCAAAGGTCTTTAAGCCACATAAAGCAAAGAAATAGCCTGTCAGCTTGTTGCTTCTTTCTCCACCATTGTAAAACTCCCCTTTAAAAGCACCAAAGCAAAGCTCTGTGCGACCAGCAGTCCATTGCGGCATTACCCCTTGATTTGCGTAGGCCAAACTTGCATTCTGCCCCCATGTATAGTCGCCTGGGTTGTTACGAGCATCGTTGAATAAGCGAACCGCTTCGCTATTCGATATGTCTTTTAAATTAGCAACAGCCGCCTCTGTGTTTGCGAGATCTTGAGTTGCTTGCTCCCAAACAGGGATATCATTAGCTGGAATTTGACTGCTGCTGGAGGTGATTGGTTGATTGCCCATAATTTTCTCCTAAAATCTTTCGGAAGATAAGAGCTTATCGAAAAGCACACTTCCTCTACACTTAATTTTACAATAAATAATTATAAAATTCAATAATAAATTACAGGAGATTGTGTAGTAGATTGATTTTTAGTAGGTAAGACCGACAGAGATTGTTGGCTCTGGGGTGTCCATCTGTGCAGAAAATTGAGTAGTTTTTATCCCTCTCGTAGAGATCATAAGAGACTCTTCTTCAACGGTTAATGGAAGCCCAAGATTGACCTGAACGAAAAATACTTTGCCATCGATAAGCCGTTTTTCGTAACCGGTTGTAACTAAACCAGATGTCGCTTCTCGACGAAAACCGCCCCCAACTGTGGGCAGGTAAATCTCTTCTCCGTAGAGTTGATAGCCGCCGCCAATTCCGCAACTTAAGTCGCTGCTGCCTGTTTTATTCGATTTTAAGGAGTGGCGATAACGATAAAGGGCACTGCCCTGCATCGATTGCGACCCTTGCTTTTTATTGAAGATGATTTTACGGTTATCGGTCGCATTTCCGAGGATTTCGATTGCATGTTCTTGATGATGAATGGATAAGCCATGCCCTGCCTCATTAGATACAAATTGAGTTTTTACAGTAGGATCGTGCTCCTTAGGTAATTTTAGATCTTCTTTGGTCAATAACTGACTAAACACAACTAGGAAAAAAGGGATAAACATGAACTACACTCTCTCTTTAGAGGTAGATTATCCTACAGATATGATATTTATTAAATTAGGCAAAATTTATTGAAATGAAAAGGATCAGTTTTAAAAACTGACCCTTACCGGCTTGAGGTTGTGAATGCAACTAAGATTTTTTCTTGTTTTGATCGGATTTTTTATCTTTACCAGAATTTTTAGTTGAATTATTTTTAGAATCACTTTTCTTGCCTGAAGATTTTTGTGATCCCTTGCTAGAGGTGCCTTTCGCATTCTTTCCAGATGTTCCAGAAGATTTTTTTGAATCTGAGCTTTTATAGGCATCCATTCCGGTTTGCCCACTGCTATTCTTTTTTTTGTTACTAGAGTCTGTACCTTGATTGCTGCAATCGTGTTGTTCACTTTGCTTTGCAGGTGGTGCACTGTTAGTTTTTGGAGTAGGAGAACATCCCGTTGCCAATACGATGATTCCCATTGCCATTAAGGCTGCGATTCTTTTCATAAAATATCCCTTTTTAATCTTCGTATAACGGAAAAGAGATATTTGTTAAATAAAAATATATTCTATTTTTTATTGAATTGTTTGTTAGATATTTAGAATTAAAAGATAGCGACAGTCGGATTTGAACCAACGACCTGCGGATTATGATCCCGTTGCTCTACCTACTGAGCTATGTCGCCATCGTAAAACGATGGGGTCGCCATCGACAATCGATAGGGTCGCCATTGCTGGCACTGAAAAAAATGGCGGGGACAGGACTCGAACCTGTGACCTTTGGGTTATGAGCCCAACGAGCTTCCAACTGCTCCACCCCGCGTCATAATGATGTATAACATACACCACGTGAATGATTAACCGCAACTAGTTTATTTCTGACCTTAAAATACTCATCGTTTTAGCCAAGGCGCCTCCGAGCTGCCCTTTTATTGAGCTGATCCGTTCTTCGCTTCCAGGCCCCTCTAGCAAGCTCTTCACCTCATCAAAAACTCCTTTTGCCCCAATACAGCTTCCCACTTCGTGAAGATCGAGGATCTGCTTTAAATGGGTTTGCTTTTCGATAAAAGGGCCATAGACTGGAATCGAATCATAGAATAGAGGTTCTAAAAGATTGTGTCCCCCAATCCCCTGGACAAAGCTGCCACCGAGAACGGAAACCTTAGCTGCTTTGTAAAACTGGGGAAGTACCCCAATGGCGTCGATAAGGAGCACCTGTGATGATCCTAGCGGTTCTTTAGAAGAATAGGTAACAAAACTCACCCCCATCTCCTTTAACAGCTCTGCGACTTCACAAAACCGTTCAGGATGACGCGGCGCGATCATCAAAAGTTCACTTAAAGGTAAAAGAGCCTCCACTAAAAGACGCTCTTCCCCTTTATGTGTAGAGGCGATCAAAATTCCCTTGGCTGAATAGGCTAGCACAGAGTCGATCACGGGGGAGGTTTTAATGTCTCCTGTTACGATCACCCGATTTGGAGCAACTCCTGCCTCGATCAACCGTTCTTGGTGCATAAGCGATTGAACGCACCACAAATCAATAGGATCTAATAACCATCGTTTGATAAAAGGGAGCCTTTTAAACCAAAGGGCCGTTTTTTCAGATATTTTTCCATTGATAACGATCACTTTTTTGGCTTCACGCACCATATTAGGCCAAATATCCCCCTCCACTAGAAAAAGAACTTCAGGATCGACCTTTTTTATCAACCTCGCCGTATATAGATCAGAAGGTAAGATAATCGCGACGGCCCCAGCTATCTTTTGCGCCTCCTGAAAGCCGGTATTGGTTAAGCAGGAAAGAAGAATCTGTTTTTGAGGAAATTGTTGCTGCAGTTTTTTTACAAAGCTGTGGGCTGCACGCATCTCCCCTAAAGAGGCTGCATGGACCCAAAGAACAGCTTTGTTTGGCTCAAGCACAACATCAGGCACTCGAATCCCCAACCGAATAGCGAGAATCCCCCGATATTTGCCACGGATCAAGTACTTGTACAAAAGAATGGGGGCGGTACACATCGTTGCCAGCCCCAACAAAACTGAGTAGATCAATCTTTCACGCAAATGTTCAAAATCTTATCAGGCACAAAGATCACACGTTCAATAGCCTGACCAAGATGTTTTTGCACTTGAGGAATTTCTAATGCTTTTTCCATAACAAACTCTTTCGATACCCCCTTATCAACCGTTGTCGAACCGCGTAGTTTCCCGTTCACCTGGATCGCAATTTCTACGCTAGTTTCAACCAAAAGAGCAGGATCATAAACAGGATAAGTTTCGTAAGAAACACCTGTTGTGAAGCCTAAGCGTTCAAACAACTCCTCGGCTAGATGGGGCGCAAATGGACTTAAGATCCGAACAAAGTCAGCCAAGGCCCCTCTTGCTACCTCTTTCTCTTTTTGCAACGCGTTGATAAACTCCATCATCTTCGAAATCGCCGTATTCAATTGCAATTCTTCGATGTCTTTTTCGACTCCAAAAATCAGCTTATGGCTCAATTTTTTGATGTGAGGTGTGTAGTGATCCACAATTTGCACTCGCTCAAAAAGATCGTTCACCTTTTGCAAGAATCGATAGCATCCAACAATCGCCTCATCAGACCAAATTTTTTCCCGATCAAAAGGCCCCATAAACGTCACGTACAACCGCAATGTGTCGGCTCCGTAAGTTTCAATCACATCAAGAGGATTGATCCCATTCAACTTAGATTTCGACATTTTATCGAGCTGCTTTTTAACCAGTTGCCCGTTGCGCTTGTCGTAATATTCTCCATCTCTCTCTTCAACGTCGCTTGGAGCCACGAATCCCCCGCCCGGAATTTTATAAGCATAAGCAGTGATGAGTCCTTGGTTTTTTAGCTTTTTAAACGGCTCTTTTGTTGAAACAAGCCCTAAATCAAACAACACTTTGTGCCAAAAACGGGCATACAATAAATGGAGAACCGCATGCTCTACGCCGCCCACATAAAGATCGACTGGCATCCAATGTTTTTCAATTGTTGGATCCCAAGCAGCCTCTTTATTATGTGGATCTAAAAAGCGCAAATAGTACCAGCAAGAACCAGCCCACTGCGGCATCGTATTCGTTTCACGCATCGCTTTTCGACCCGTTTTTGGATCAATAATATGGACCCAAGAGTCGACTCTCGAAAGGGGGCTTTGCCCATCTTCAGAAGGGAGATAGTTTTCGATGTGTGGCGGCAAAAGAGGCAGTTCGTCATCATCCAAAGAGCGTTGTGAGTCATCTTCAAAATGGAGCACTGGAATCGGCTCTCCCCAATATCTTTGCCGGGAAAAGAGCCAATCTCTCAATTTATATTGGGTTGTTTTTTTTCCAATTCCTAAGTCAGCAAACATGTCCGCAATCCGTGCTTTCGCTTCGGCTGAGCTGAGTCCATTGAAATCAACATCGTTGAAACGGCTGTTGATGAGAAACTCCTCCCCGTTTTCCTCTCGCAAAACATCGATCGAAGCAAGATCGAACTTTTCTTGAAACTCTTTGTCTCGTTCATCGTGAGCCGGAACTCCCATCACAATGCCGGTTCCATATCCCATCAACACATAATCGGCAACATAGATCGGAATCAACGCCTTTGTGATAGGATGGGTCGCCATGCTACCAGTAAATATCCCCGTCTTGTCCTTATTTAGATCAGTGCGGTCGAGATCACTCTTGCGACTCACCTCTTCTTTATACCGATTGACCGCTTCATGTTGTGCTTTACTCACGAGTCGATCTAAAAGAGGATGCTCTGGAGAGATCACCAAAAACGTCACCCCAAAAATCGTGTCGGCCCGCGTCGTAAACACAGGTAGAGGTAAATGATCATCGCTTTTTTGAAAAACAAGCTCTAGCCCTTCGCTTTTTCCAATCCAATTCCGTTGCAAGGCCTTTAATCCATCAGGCCAGTCAAGATCATCAAGATCAGCTAGCAATCGATCCGCATAAGCAGTAATTTTCAAGACCCACTGTCTTAAAGGACGTCTTTCTACCGGATAGCCCCCCTCTTTTGAAAAACCGTTTTCAACCTCTTCGTTGGCTAAAACAGTGCGCAAACCAGGGCAGTAGTTCACTAAAACATTCGCCTCGTAAGCCAATCCCTGATCATAAAGACGTTTAAAGATCCACTGTGTCCACTTATAATAGTCAGAATCGCTGGTTTTCACCTCTCGATCCCAATCGTAACTCAATCCGAGCGCTTTAATTTGCGTTCTATAGGTGTTGATGTTCTCTTCTGTGGTGATTGCAGGGTGGATGCCGGTTCGCATCGCGTATTGTTCAGCAGGAAGGCCGAAACTGTCCCATCCCATCGGGTGTAAAACTTCAAAACCTTTTAAACGTTTAAAACGGGAGATGATATCGGTTGCTGTATATCCGCTTGCGTGACCCACATGAAGGCCAGATCCTGAAGGATAAGGAAACATGTCTAACAAGTAATATTTTGGTTTTATGGAATGACTGTCAGTCTTAAAGGTTTTATTTCGATCCCAAAATGCTTGCCATTTCTGTTCGATTGTATGGTGGTCGTAGGCCATGATTCTTCCTCAAAAAAGCTGCTAATAAGCATAGTAGAACAAACGGGTTAAAAACAAGCGCTTTTGAGGATTGTATTTAAGTCGGATCTGCTATAGAATCTCCTTGTAAATGCAGTTCGATATTCAAAGTCAAAAGAAATACCAGGTTAACCTGGCCGAGTATGATTTCAAAAGAGATCTACTATCAAGAAAGTTATTGGCGGATCTTTGTCCAGCAGAGACACTCCATCTCATTGAACTTTTCTATTTATCTTCAAAAACAACCTTGCAAAAGCTCAAAAGCGCCCTTAGTTTAGATGATGATGAATTGAAAGAATTTATGGAAAAAATTTCTCCTTTGGGACTTCTTTCTATTGAAGGGGAAACGGTTCTTGTAGACAAGGATGCCAAAAAAAATATTGAGTGTTTTTTAGAAAAATTTTCTGATGAGTTCTCTCACGGAATCGAGTATTTTCAATCTTTATTAAAGCAAGTCCCCATCTCAATCTTGCCGAATTGGTATTCCCTCCCAAGAAGTTGCGAATCTATTTTTCAGAGCTTGAAAGAACGTATTTTTCAAAGTCCGAATTCTTACTTACGCCATATTCAGGAGATTGAAACTACGCTGTTTGCTGTGCAGCCACTGATCGACGCTCTCTTCCATGCCCCTGACCATACACTTTCGTTGTCTCAAGCACTTGAGCTAGCAGCCATTCACCCTGATGATCTGGACGAGTGTCTTCTTTTCTTGGAATTTAATTTCGTTGCAGTTGTTTGTTACACAGAAATGAGTGATCGCTGGGTCCCTTCTATAAAACTCGCCTCTGAGCTATCTCAATACCTGAAAGAAAGGTCCGTTTCTCCACCGTTTACAACGCTCTCGCAAAATCAAGTGAAGCCAGATCGTGGTATTCCCCTGACCTTTGCCTTTGACTTAAGCCAAGTGATCCGTTTCGTCAAGCTGACTCCAGTCAGAGCAACTGAACCGTTAGCAGGCTCCTTCCAATTTGACACCACTGCAGTCGAAAAACTCGCATCCATGCTCCTTTGCCCGCAAAAGCATATCGAACAAGTCTTAACACGCGGCATCGAGCTGAAGTTGTTGGAAATAGACCACGATTTCCTCTCTCTTTGCTCACAAGCAGAGCAGTGGCTTCTCTACTCGATTGAAAAGCAAGCCCTGTCACTCTATAAAGCGCTCTGGATTCAGGGACAAAATGGAGCTAAACAGGCAGAAAAAGGGCTCACCACCCTGATCGACAAAGGTTGGGTCCTCTCTAGCGAAGTAATTGAGTTTGTCTCTTACGGAAAACCCTCTTTACAAAGAGGACGTGACGGTTATATTTACGACTTTGCCGATCAAGTAGCGATGACTCAAGAGCTTTTGAATACTCTTTTTGAGTCGGGGATCATCGAGTGGGGTTCATTCAACAATCAGCCGTGCTTACGCCTTACTGACCTCGGAACCCAAATCTGTTCGTAACAAGAAGGCTATAATCGGGTGACCGTGAAGCCTTCTTTCTCGAACAATTTTATGAGCCCCCCGTTGCCCAATAGATGTGCCACCCCTACAGCGACCATACTCTTTTCTGCACTTTTGCGAAATGTATCCAAAAGATTCAGTCTCATTGAAACACTATCGGATTTTGGAGGTTGCCAAAGATTGTAGAGACGCTCTTTGGTAGATGGCGATAAATTACGCATAGTCTCTATAAAAGGAGTCTTTGGTTGCCTATAAAACCATTCATGATTGCGCAAAAAATTCATTATCAAGAATCCATTCTGACTACAGGTAGATTTCGTGAGTGCAAGACAGTTGCACTCATCTCCCTTTTTGTAATAATCACGCGCCAACATTTGCGCTAAATGAACATCTTCATTTATTTGACGGTTGAATGCTTGAGCTTTTGTCCCTAAAGAGGGGCAACTTTCATTCATTGACATATCTAATAACGAAGCAGTCGCAGCGGCCACCTGAAATTCATAGTCCTCCAAAAAATTTACAGAAATACCCTTTTGACGAGCTATATTCCCCAATCTAAAATCTATTATTTGATCTAGTTGATCAGGTTCAGTTCCCGGAATCGAAAGAAAATCTATTTCAAAAAATGCATTTTGACATTTTTCAACCGTTGAAGAAAACCACTCTTCCAAGCCTGAATCGATACCTTGATGGCGAACCCCTAATAAGTAGCCCCTCTCCTCTCCCAGCCAATCAATTTTATAACAAAACATTTTAGAAATAGGGGCGTGTTCTATCCGGTCTAATTCAATTTTAATGGCTTCTTCAAGTTCTGGAAAAGGTGTGTCAAGGGCTCGCTTAGCCTCTAGCAAGCAAAAAAGATTTGCCTCCTTTAACACACCGATCGCTTCTTGATTTTTTTCCACCGAAGAAAGGATTGTAGCAGCAAGAGAAGTGATTTTGCCGATCATGAGTTTTTCTTCAGGGGCAATCGCATTTTCAATGCATTCATCAACATTACAAAGAATGTCCCCTATCAACTCTTCGACAATTGCAGCAGTTGCAGCTTTAATAACACTCACCTTAACCTCGATAGGATTTACATTTTCTGTACAATTATAGCAAAAAATATTATAAACTTCAATGGCAAACGGTAAGGTGTTTTATTTTAAATGGTTAGCTTTTGGTCCATTTGTGCCAATAGTCTTCTCCGTAGTCGACGAAGAGCTCCTCCCCGCTTTTGATGTTGCGAGCGGCCGTGTAGATGACACGAGGCTGATTTTCAATGAAGACGGTAACTGCCTCAACGTTAGGCTTATCAGAGTGATTGATGGTACGAGCGACGTTGCCAGAGTAGCGGGCATCAATGACATAACCTGTTTCGTCGTCACCCACAGTAAGGTTGAAAACGTAACGGTTGCTTGGGTCGATCTTTTTTTCATGCGTGATCAAACCTGTGTACTCGCAAATAAAGGCCCCCTTTTTGAGCGGCTCCATAACAAATACCCCATTCCCCATTGTTGGGCTAATCCAACGGATTTCCAACTGAACAGGTGTCTTTTTCCCGAGATATTTGATGTATTTCTTAATGAGATAATTTTCCAGTTCCCACTTGTGAAGGTGCTTACGGGTCTCTTTCTTAAGATTGCGCAGATCTTGCAAGGAGCGTGCAAAACAACGATGCATCTCAAGAAAGGGTTCTTTTTTCAACACTTCTTTGTCATAGCTATGTTTTGTTTTTCCCATACTAACCTCTTTATCCTCATGAGGTAACAAATTCCCCCCTTCTATTGCAAGCAAAAAATCAGAAGCTAAAAATAATTTTTAAGTCTTTTTCACTCACCCTTAAGAGGTTGGTTGAGCGAATGGTAAATATACGGTATGTCTATTGTGAAGAATTGAGAGTGGTGTTATAGTATATTTTCTAAAGTTTATACGATGAGGTTTGTAGTGGACTCTTTTTTTGGTACTGTAGTAGAAAAATCGAGAGATTTAAGTCTTTATTTTAAAAAAGAATTTTCCGATCTAAAATCTGTTTCGTTGCGTATAGCATTGTCCATTATAGCTGTTGGAGCTCTTCAGCGGCTAAAACAATCGTTTCCCCAAATGACCAATCGTTTCTCACAACTCCAGATCACTTTATTGTCTATCAGCCTTCTTAAACCTCTTTGCTTTCGTATTCTCGCAATTTATTTCAATTGCGATAAAGGGGAAATTGATCAGGCTATCAGGCATGGCCATGTGCAAACACTTAAAAATACATTATCTTCAACACCACCTTCTTTAGAAAAATATGCTATGGTGCAAATTTTACAAGCAGGCAAACCTGAACTTCTGAACGTTTTTTCAGCAGAAATCTATAAGCACTTCAGTGTTTCAGAACGAATCACCATAGTTTCTAATTGTTCTCTGAAAATTTGTGGAGTATTTGGGGATTGTTCGATTGGAAAAATAAACAGGGATCAGCTTTGGGATGTTGTAGTTCAAAAGGTGGCAGATGGGACCCTTTCCATGGGAGATGGGACCCTTTCCTATGATTATTTTTATAATCTATCGAATTCTGCGAAAAGAGTATTTATTGATGCAGTAAGAAGAGACGTCGACACGCTCTTCCCCCTTATTTACCGACAAGCGATGGATGCTAAATGCCTCCACGTTCTTGATGACTTAATAGAGGTATTGTACAGGGATGATTTTTCTGAGTTATCGCCTTCAATTCAACAAAAAGTCATTGGACTTAAACTTGAACGAGATAACCGCTTTTTCCTTGAAATTCCTCTAAAATATTTGTTGGAGGGGGACGAAAATTCCCATAAGCTTTTTCGAAAAGCATTAGAACACAAAAGTCTCGGTCGTCTTTCGAGTTTTAAAAACTATTTAGACGAAAACGGTAAAACCTTGTCTATTCCAGAGGAATTTTGGGTGAAAAGCGATCAGCAGACTCTTGGATTCGCTTGCATACATTTTTCTCCGATCCCAGAACATATTCGAGACTACGCTCTAGGATGCCTTCTAGACAATACGTGGAACCCATCACCAGAACTCGTCCAAGTATTACAGATGCATGAATATCTTCCTGAAAATAGCAGTAAATTTACCCTTGACCAACAATCTGTCTATTGGACGCTTTATAACTCAAACATTGAAAAATTACGCGAGGTAATATCTGAAAAAAATTTAACAACAATCTTAGAAAATTACCAATATATTGACCTGAATTTTATTTGTGAAGTCTTTCGATTAGTTAAAGAAAAATACCCGTCAAACTTTAATAAACACGCAAATAAATATATTTCCTCTAGGTTTTGCTTGGAATCTTCTGGCGCGTTTTCTCTAGATAAATTTGAGGAAGTTTTTAATAAAATTGCATCAATTTTTTCAGATTTTTCGCTAAGTGTAGATATTTCCATGAAAGTTATTAAGTGTTTAATAGATTCTCAATCTTTTAAACCTGTGGGTGATTTGCTTGCAAAGAATTTAAAAGTTGTGTTTTCCGAGAGTACCGGTCCTGTGGATTATGAGAAGAACCAGTTTTATTTTTGGACATTCTTTTCCCCTGACCAGACAAAAATTTCAAATCTTTTAATGGGCAGGGACATTTACTACGGAAGATTCCCCCCTATTTTTGATCACTTGGCTGATCAAGGTTTGATTGACAGGATCGATTGGTACAAGAGTTACATAGATGCCCATTTTTTAGCATTGACCAAACGTCTGCATAACGATCAGTGTATAGAAAAAATATTATCCACCCGCTTTGCCGATCTTTCTCATAAAGATATAGAGGACCTTTTTACAGGATCTATAAATTTCAACCTTTTGTGTCAGTTAATTACACCAAGTCTTGAACGTAATTATCTAACGGCTAAAGATTTGGAAGGTTTCGCTGGTGTAGTAAACCCCATTCAAGAATTAATTATTTGTGCTTTAGACAATAAACGCACAGATTTGCCAAGCCTACTTAAGGGCGATCCATTCGAACCTCCAGATCTGGAACGGCTCGTAAACGTTTTAAACACAACAAATCCTGAAAGTGAGGCCATTTCGACTCTTAAGAGAAAAATTGCTGAATTGGAAGAAAAAAACCAGCTTGTTAAATGTGCAGCTAAACTGCTCTAGAGTCAATTTAGGCAGTTACGATTGCGTCAACAAGTCAGATTATTGCCAATAGTGGGGGCCATAGTCGACGGTGAGCTCTTCATTCGGGAGGATTTGTCGCTTGGTGAAGAAGATGATGCGCGGAAGTCCGTCGATTAAAAGCCAGCGCAAATCATTTCAGGGATCACCACTTGCGCAAAAAGGCCGTACCCTTTCAGCTCATCGATCCATCGGATGTCCATCTTCTGTCGAATGCCCCGCAACTCCTTTTGAAAAAAACCTCAATGAGCTCGTCCTGCTCTAGAGGTACCCTGTTGTTGCTTTTTTTTTACCCAAATTTCGAGAAATTAACCCTTGAGTCCCCTTTTCTCGAACCTTAACCAATAATCTTCTCAAGTGCCTATCGGTTACCCTAAGCTGCTCGCTAGCTCTCTTTTTTTGAAATATTTTTTTGTAAAACTAGATTCAAAACTCTAACTCTTTAACAATCATAGAAATCCGCTCCATTAAGTGTCGCCCTCTACTAATAATCAATGTTTTACGATTATCAGAAAGCGGACATTTCTACTTAACGCTTACATATATAAACAGAGTTTGTTTGGACTGAAAACACACAAGCAATTATATTATTTGCAAGAATGAAAAGGGGAGTCTATGCAGCTTTCGGTTTATGCCATCTTTAGCCCTGTTACCGCCTGGGGAGAAACGAAATTTAAGTCCCTACTAAGCTTTTCAGGGTCGATTTTAAATAAAATTTTTGAAGTCGCAAGCTCCATTTTCAGCTTTTTTGGCTCTAAAGTCGCCGGGTTCTTGAACGCTGATCCTAGAGTTCCTTCGGCTTCGCCGATGCCTGAAGGAGATGATTATGGAGTTCCTTCGGCTCCGCCGATGCCTGAAGGAGATGATTATGGAGTTCCTTCGGCTCCGCCGATGCCTGAAGGAGATGATTATGAAGTTCCAGCGGCTCCGCCGATGCCTGCAGGATATATAGATGTATTTCAAGCATGCGAATTAGTTAATAAGCTAGTGAGTTTTGAAAATGAACGCAAATTATTAATTAAGGTGATTGATTTTCTTCATGGATCTTTTGATAAAGATGAGCTAATTGGCATTGCGATTGCAATTGTGCTTAAGTGTCCTCCAGATCCTGCCCATAATCAGAATTTCAGCACTTTGGCTTGCGAATTAGCAACGTGTTTAACTGCCCCTGCAAACGAATCGCAGCACGACAAGTTGAGATTTCTCTCGGCATTCATTAAACGCTTCGTATCCGTTCAGTTACGGGGTGACACAAGTAAACTTCCAAGTATATCATACTCCCCTTCAGCACAACCTAATGAACTTCAAGCATACAAAGCAGTTGAGGGGCTAGTTGAGCAGTATATTGAAAATAAAGTGACAAAAGAACTATTAATTCAGAATATTAATAATTTTTCTCAACTTGTTAATAAATATGAGCTAATTGGCATTGCGATTGCAACTGTGATTAAGTGTCCTCCAGATCCTGCCCATAATCAGAATTTCAGCACTTTGGCTTGCGAATTAGCAACGTGTTTAACTGCCCCTGCAAACGAATCGCAGCGCGACAAGTTGACATTTCTCTCGACATTCATTGAACACTTCGTATTCGTTCAGTTAGGGGGTGACATAAATAATCTTCTAATACAAATTTCTGTTGAACACAGGAACTTTTTGGATCAATTAGAGGATCCGAATTTTAGTAGGACGCCTACATTCTCCAGTCTCAAGGCTGCATTTACCGGTGCCGTTCGTTCTGCTGTCAATTTCAAGTATAATTGCGCGGGTTTAGAAGGTCTACTTCATAAATACAGCCGACTCGAATGTCATGATTGGAAAAGGATTGTAGAAATTTTAAAAAGGGCAAATCTTGCCCCTGATAGAATTTCGATTTTTGAGAAAAAAATTGAAGAATTGAAACCTGTTGCTGCTTTACGCGCACTCGGCATAGAAACTAAAGAATTGGGTGTAATATCTGAAGAAAACATAAATATAATCTTAAATGCTCACATATGGAGTAAATCGATTTCAGGATGCGAGAGCCTTATCACTGATGTGATTCAAGAATTAAAAGATGGAAAACAAGATTTATATGACAATATGTCGCAAAGGATTTTACTAGGTAGGTATAGTGAATTTAAAGTGAACCATAAAAAATTTAAGAATGTTTTTGCTATGATTGTGGCGAATTTTCCGAAATTTTCACTAAATAAATGTAGCTCTCGAAAATTTATCCAGTGTTTAGTCCGGGAAGGTAAACTTACTGAAGGGATAGCCGAACCTTTGATACGCAAGCTTGAAATTTCTTTGAAAGATGTCCAAGAATTGGACGGTGAAGCTTTATACTATTGGACATTTCTCAATAGAAATCCAACGCAAATCGAATTAATCTTATCGAGGTTGGAACAGAAGGAAACAATACCTTTCGGTGTATTCGATATTGCTTTAAAGTTGGAAGAGAGATTATTGCAGGTGCCTCAGCCGGACCAATGCAATAAGTTTATAAAGGCCCTTATTAAAAAGGGTGGATTCTTAAGGCTTTATGAATCTCTGACACATGACCATTTAAAAAAATCGTTTGCAAACATGTTTCTCCCTGGGATGGGTCTAAAGGATAAAGTGGATGTTTTTGATAAAACAGACGATTGTACACTTTTGTGTGAATTATTTAGGCGAAAGACTTTGGGTGAGAACCTAAAGGTTTCTATAGAGGAACAAAAATTAATATTGACAGACAAAAAGATATCCCTTCTTGCTGTTTTAAATCCTTCTCTTAACTATACAGAAGTAAAAGAACTTCTGAATAAGAGCTCCTTTGATATCTATGAACTACAGAAAATTAGAGAGCTCTTTACTGTGTTTATTGTAGATGAATACACTTTAATAAGGCAATCCCTGAAACAAAATAGGATCCCGGAACTTAAAGAGCTCTTGACTGAGGGTATTTTACCTAATGAAATTTTGAGACAAAGCAGATTTAAGCCCTCTGAACTACAGGAACTTAAAGAGCTCTTGACTGATAGTATTTTACCTGACCGTTATACGCTAATACTACTCCTGGAAAAGAAACCATTTATCCGTTCTATACCCCTGAAATTTGCAGAGTTTATAACTAAGTTTATTGTAGATATTATTTCAAGTGACTATAATTTGATTAATAAATCTCTTGAAGGTTTTAAAGGAGTAGAGGAAGTTCAAGCGTACGTGAATGATTTAAGTAAAAATTCTTTTATTTTTGGGATAAATATTATCAACGAAAAAATAAAAAGCCTTCTCAACCCCCAAAGATAATTGCTGTCGCACTTGGGGTGTGAAAAGGCGACTCAGTCAAAAACGTGATAATTATTGCCAATAGTGGGGACCATAGTCGACGGTGAGCTCTTCATTCGGGAGGATTTGTCGCTTGGTGAAGAAGATGATGCGCGGAAGTCCGTCGATTAAAAGCCAGCGCGATAGAAGGTTGGGGTCGTCGCTGTGGTTGATGAAGCGGGTATGATTCCCCTGCTTTTCAGCATCAATCACGTAGCCTGTATCGAGCGTGTCGATCGCATACTCAAAGATATAACTATTGTCGTTGTCTTTTTTTCGGTCCCGCTTCTTGACGATCCCAACGTACTCTCCAACGCAAATCATTTCAGGGATCACCTCTTGCGCAAAAAGGCCGTACCCTTTCAGCTCATCGATCCATCGGATGTCCATCTTCTGTCGAATGCCCCGCAACTCCTTTTGAAAAAGGGTTCGATTCCACTTGTTGAACGCATAGAACTCACCATCTTGTAACTTTTTTTCCGACTTGCGCCGAATCCAATCGAGATCAACCTCTTTGGAGTACTCTAGGTGATCCAAAAGACGGACTTGCTGCAAATCTAATACTTGCTGCAGTTCGGTTGTGACTAGAAAAATCCGATTAGCTTCCACCATAACGTCCCTATAGTTCCCCAAATAAGAATATTTACTGCACTGATGACAAAGCCAAGCTTCCACCAATGGCCGACTTTCACAAAATTTGCCCCGTAGAGGATTGGGGCCGGGCCAGAGCCGAAGTGGGTCAAGGCACCGAATAGGGAGCTGGAAAATCCGAAGACGAGTGCGGTTAGATTGGGTGGTGCCCCAAGGTTTACGGCAACCACAAAGAATGGAAGCAAGAGTGCGCCAATATGCGCCAAGTTACTGGCGAAGAAATAGTGGGCATAAAAATAGATGAGCGATAGAATGACGAGCCCCCAACCCCAACTCACTCCATCAAAGTGGGTCTTCACCACATCGCCAAACCAGTTTGTGAGGCCAAATTTCGTTAAAAGTCCAGCTAAGGTGAGTAGAGTGGCGAACCAGACTAGTGTATCCCAAGCATTTTTCTCTTTGAGCACATCTTCCCAGGTAAGGACGCGAGAGACGAGAAGTAAAATAAGCCCCACTAAGGCGGTCATTGTCGCTGTTAGCCAAGAACTTCCAATCGACCACAAAAAGATCAAAACCATGAACACCCCTAGCATCCACATTTCATCTTGCTTGAGATCACCCATCTTTTTCAACTCTATAGCGGATCTTTTTGGCGCCTCAGGAGTTTCTTTCAGCTCTGGGGGATAAATTTTATAAAGAATATAAGGGATGGCCAATAGGCTTAAAAGCCCTGGAACAATCGCTGCCATCGCCCACCCCCCCCAGGAAATTTCGACGCCGTAGCTACGGACAAGGTTCAAGATCATCGGATTACCTGACATTGCCGTCAAAAACATCGCGCTCGAAACGGTTCCTGTCTGAAAAATTGTTTGGATCAAGTATCCTCCGATTTTGCGAGGGCTGTGATCGGGGTCACTTTCAAAAGCTTTTGCCACAGATAGAACAACCGGATAGAGAATACCCCCAAGCCGCGCTGTTACACTAGGAATTGCCGGAGCTAATACGAGATCGGTTAATGTCATTCCGTAAGCGATTCCTAAGCTATTTTTCCCAAGAAGACGAATTAAAACATGAGCTAACCGGAGCCCAAGACCTGTTTTAATAAATCCCTTTGCGATAAAAAAAGCACAGGCAATCAGCCAAACAATCGGATTCGAAAATCCGACAAAAGCCTCTTCGAAGGGGAGTACCTTAAAAAGGGCAACCGCAGTGAGCGCGATGATGCATATCGCCCCGGAAGGGAGTGGTTTGAGAACCACCCCTAAAATCGTGAATAAAAATACACCAAATATTGGCATTCCTCGTCCGTCCACACCATCAGGAGCCGGAAAATGCCAAAAAAATATCCCGACTAAAATGCAGATCAACAGCTTTAACATATCAGTCAAATGCTTGCGCGAAAAAAAACCATTGTCTACTTGAACCTGAGACATTTAGACCCCTCGTATTGCAAAATACGAATCTTATCAAATTCGCTCTATAAAACCAACTAAGGATCTCTTTTTGTCAGTCATCTATAATTGTAACTATAGCGGGTTGCATTTTTGTTGATGAAGTCTTCTCATCTGATGATTGCTCGTCATCACCTATAATTGTAACTATAGCGGGTTGCATTTTTGTTGATGAAGTCTTCTCATCTGATGATTGCTCGTCATCACCTATAATTGTAACTATATTAGGATAAGGGGGCGCTGAAAAATTTATATCATTCCAAATTGTTGCGCAATACATTGGTAAACTTCCAGGACCTGTCATTTTTATTCCTGTAAAATATTATTCTGTAGGCCACTTTACCTGATCAAAGTATTGTTGTCTAAAAAAATAAGCAGTTGTTTTTTGCCTTGTTTCAAGAAAACCTCTTTACCTGAAATAAATCGCTTTAATGAGTTGTAGATGGGGTCTGAGTTGATTTTCATGTCGATAACGGCTACACCAAAATCAACACTCTTCATAACTCCCTGAACCGGCAAAGTATCGATGATCCAATCAAAACCGTCCAAGCGATCTTGTAAAAGTTTCACCGGAACTGTAAAAGCTTTCCCCTTTTCTAAATTGCGCAAAAAAATCGTCACTTCGTTATTGGGCGCTAGAAAATGAGCAAAAGCTGTCGCCACCCCGCCGCCGCCTAAAATGGCAATTTTTTTACCCACAAGATTCAATTCTTTCAAGATTTCAATGTCCGTATTGTACCCAATTCCACCCGCATAGGTGTTGATTGAACGACAAATTTCCGCCTCAGCATCTAAGTTTTTTGCTAACTGAAATGCTTTTTCTTTGTAGGGCATCGTGATCGAAAAACCGGCAAAAAGAGGACTTAAAAACACCTCGGCAAATTCCGATTCTTGAACAACAAGTGTCATATAAAGAGCATCGATCTTTTTTTCAGCTAGGTAAGGATTGTAAATTTTATACCCGATAGAAGCAGGCGCCGCCTCCCCTTTTAACACCCCGTACAACTTTGTCTGGTTTGAGAGCCGTTTAATTTGGTACACCTCTAAAAGTTCATGCAACGGAATCTGTCCACAATAGCCATCTCCTGAAGTGTAAATCCAAGGCGCACCCCAACAGTAACTTATCAAGCGAGTCGGCTGTCCAGATTTGCCGCGTCCAAACAAAATAAGATTCGAAAAAGTGTCGAAAAGAGGTTTTAAATGGATCATTTGCCCAAGAGAAAGCTCATCAAAACAGACTTTAATCAAATCAGGGTTGAGATTCGCCATCGCTCTCACCAACGCCCAAGTCTTTTCAACCCCTTCGTGAGGGCCATGAAAAGAAGATATCCATCGATTTGCCGTCTTGGGTGTTCCTGGAAATGGGACGTCGATATAAGCCGCACCTAAATGCTCTTCTTGGTTTGTTAGTAGATAAGGAAGATCTGTCGCCACAACATCCGTTCGATCAGGCCTTAATTCTACAATATCGACCCCTAGAGGAACCTTTTCATCCCCATTAAGTGTATAGACGATCATCTCTAAATGCCTCTTTAGGGAAAAACCGGACCCCCTTCCCCCTTTCGATGTCTGCAATGCCGATTTCGTCCCCTCGATTTTTTTTATCTTGAATCAATGCCTCAATGAATTGCTCTCTATCCACTTTGGGAAACGGTTTTTTGAAAGGGAGCAACGCCTCGATCTCTTCAAAATTTTTCAACTCTAAAAGGCGCATTTCCACTCTCATTCCATGCTCCACAGCCTCGCCATGCGAAAGGGTAAAACCACTCAAGAATTCAAGCGCATGTCCTACTGTATGCCCAAAATTCAGTACGAATCGCTCCCCTTTCTCCTCGGGATCCTTTTCTACAATCTCCTCTTTGAGTTTTCGAGCCATTTCGATCATCGTAACCGTTGGGGGGAAGGAAAGTTTTTCCAAAGAAACTTTATCGATAGCGAAAATCTTCACCATTTCAACAAACCCAGAATAGTGCTCTTCTAAAGGTAAACTTTTCAAAAAATCGATCTCTAGATAAGTTTTATGAGGGAAATAGAGCGTACCGATCTGATTTTTTCCAAGTCTGTGATTGATTCCATTTTTCCCCCCAATCGACGCGTCGACCATCGCTAAAAGAGTGGTCGGGATAAAAACTAATCGGATTCCCCGTTTAAAAGTAGCCGCCACAAATCCAACAAGATCCAAAACAGCACCACCCCCCATCGCAACTAGAGTGTCTTGTTTTTGAAATCCTTTCTCGATGAGCCTGTCCATCAATTCTTCGTAGCGTGCAAACGTTTTATCAGACTCATCTCCCGAAATTTCGTGAAATTCGCCCTCAATGCCCCATTTTTTTAATCGCCCAAGATGCTCCTTGACCGGTTTAGCGTAAATAATTAAAGTGCGCGACATCGTCCCTCCAAATAAAGGTCCAACAACACCATCCAAAGCATCGACTCGACGACGATGCGCGCTCTTGGAACGATTACCGGATCGTGACGCCCACCGATCACTTTACGAATCGAAGAAGGGGGTTTGAAAAAAATCTCTCCCCTAATCGCCTCACCATTCGAAATTCCCCCTAAAATTCCTTCCGAAACAAATGTAGACCCTTTTTTCTCAAAAACATCAGCAAAAACAACCCCTTTGACAGCTGGGATCGTGAAAAGAGCATCTGCGAGGCGATTCGTGAGTTTTCCGTAGACCGGCTCACCTAAACAACCGATCATCGGCTCAATCTGAAATACGATAGAACCACCGAGAGAGTCACCCTCTTCGGATGTCTTCAAAACGAGTTCTTGCATCTCTAAACTCGCACTCGGATCAAATGCACCTAAAGGATCTTGCAGAACCGCTTTGCGAATCTCTTCTGTCGCCCCTTCTGGGGAAATTGCACGAATGGTATGAATTTGTTGTACTGCGGCCACTAAATCGATATCAGTTGCGGTTGATTGTAAAATTTGTTTCGCAATTTCTCCCCCGACAACTCGACACAACGTTTCTCTTCCTGAGGCTCTGCCGCCACCACTTTTATCAACATTTTGGTATTTTAAATGGTAAGTCAGGTCTGCATGTCCTGGACGAAACCGATCCTTGATCTCTTCGTAATCTTCGCGGCGCACATCAAAGTTACGGACGATAAAGGCGATCGGGGCCCCGGTGGTTTTCCCTTGATACAGTCCAGATAAAAATTCAATTTTGTCGCTTTCTTTTCGTTTTGAGGTGAACGGAGAATTTCCAGGAGCGCGGCTGTTGAGTGCCCCTTGAACCTTGAATTCATCGATAAAACAATTGCTTGGCACCCCATCAATGATTCCAACGTAAGCGGCTCCGTGCGATTCGCCCGCGGTTGTTAAAGTAAATATTTTGCCGAATGTATTGCTTCCCATAGGGTATAAGTATCGCCTACAAGATCGGTCCCTGTCAATGGAATCGCTCGATCTGCGATCGATTGATATAATTTTTCTCGCTCTTTTTTTAATGAAGCAAAGTCACGTCCTTGTAAATAAGGGGCCTCTGGATCAATCCTCAAATAGGCACTTTGTAGCCAAAAAATATCCCAATTTCCTTTTGGGATCTGAGCGCCACCACCCACCGAGACAATCCCCTGTGGCTTTTGCATGATTTCAAAAAAAGTTTCCCTCTCGATTTGACGGAACCGCTCTTCCCCGACCTCTAGAAATAAGAGGCGGATCGGTTTTTTATATTGAGAGGCGATCGTCTCATCGAGATCAACATGTAGAATCTGGTGATGGACAGATAGTGACCTGCCCAAGGTCGTTTTTCCAGATTTTGGCAAACCGATCAGGACAATAGGTTTCAAAAAAGTTTGGAAAGGTTTTGGCGACACACGCAACTCCATCGATTAAAGTTTCCCCTGCAGCTTTTAACGCAGCAACGCTTAAGCTCATTACAATACGATGATCCTGATGCCCCTCCAGATGGGCCCCTTTCAACGGAGTTGGCTCAATAAATACCGCATCTTTTTCTAGATCGATTTTTATTTTCGCCCCCATCTTGGCTAATTCTTGCTGCATTGCGAAAGGGCGGTCAGACTCTTTTTGCCGAGCAACATGTATATTGAAAATAGAGGTAGGCCCAAGCCCATAAACAGCAAGAACCATCAAAATCGGTAATAAATCAGGACTGCTTTCAATAGAACATTCTTTTTTGTTCAATAAATCAAAAATTGCCTTGTCTGGCTGAGAGTCTTGAAAATTAAGATGAGAAAAGTCTTGCTCTAACCCTAAAATTTGATTTGCAGCGACGATAAAGGCAAGCGAGCTGAAATCGGGAGGGACTTGATAGGCAAATGAGGGGATTTTGAGGCTACCTTCTACCTTAAAGTGGGTGAAATTCTCATTTTTTATGTGCGCCTTAAATCCGAAAAGCCAATCGAGCGTCATTTGCACATAAGGGGTCTCTTTCGGGTGGAGTACCTCAATCGTACTGTTCCCCTCTATCTGCGAAAAAGCGATCAGCAGGGCAGAAACATGTTGCGAATTCGTTCCACTCAAAGAAACATTTGACGCATGAATAGGCCCCTGAATCTCAATAGGGGCAAATCCAGGCTTTTCTAAGTAACGAATCTTTGCTCCGGCCATCTGCAAGGCTTCGATTAAGGGCGCGATCGGGCGGAGGTTGCAAATTGAAAAATCTCCTGTAATCACCCGCTTTTCGTTGCTTAAAGAGGCCAGAGCGATCAAGAGGTGGAGCGCTAATCCCGAATTTTTCACATCTATATAAAAAGTTTGATTCCAATTTTGTAAAGTAGCGCGGAAAGCATTTACCTCGGGGGCATCCAGCATATTCGAAACGATACACTGCTTATTTGCAAGGTGTTCAAACAGCAATGCTCTCATTGTATGGGATTTAGAGGGAGGAAGGTTCATTGTTAAAATGATAACACAAAATCTACTTTTCTTTCAAAAAATGCAAAGCTGAGGTAAAATAATCTGACATTTTGAAAAAAGGCCTAAATCTTTTATGAAGAAAATTTTTAAAGCGACACTTTTGGGTTTAAGCCTCCTCTTTTTGGGAAATTGCGTTTATCTGTACAACGCACAAGATTCGATCATTTTTCAGTATAGACCACTCCCTGCAAACCATCATTTTGAGATGTCGGCCCCTTTTGAAGAGCGGACCTATACAATCGATCAAGGGATCCATTTAAATGCTCTCTACTTTCCCGCTCAAACGAATGAAGAGTGCAAAGGGGTCGTCCTCTGCTTCCATGGTCGTGGAACTAATATCAGTCGTGATTGGGGTAAATCAGCAGTCCCGTTCACGGGTAAGGGCTATGATTTTATCGTTTATGATTATCGTGGATTTGGAAAAAGCAACGGCTCTATCAACGTTAAAAACATTTACCAGGATCCTATTAAACTTACCGAGGTGATAGCGTCAGAGTATCCAAACAAAAAGTTGATCATTTATGGCCGCTCTTTAGGAACCTCTTTTGCCACTTATGTCGCCTCTATTAAACAAGCAGATGCTCTGATCCTGGATGCCCCTTTTTACAGCATGCTCGACATGGCCTGCCTCAACAAGCCCTACATCCCTCGCTTTCTTCTCCAGAAAATACTCAAGTATCCACTCACAACAAACCAATTCATCAAAAAAGTCGATGCTCCCATTTTGATATTTCATGGTACCGATGACGAGGTTGTCCCATTCTGTGAAGCGGTAAGATTGTTTGACATTATTAAACATAAACAGCATAACCATTTCGTGAAATTAGATGGTCGGGGCCACTCAGATTTAAACAAAGACCCCGATTATCAGACAGCACTTGATCAATTTATGGATAAATTATGAAAAAAACTCTAATCGCTCTCGCAGCATTATCTATACCTTTTGGTTATTGTGGGTACCTCTACCAAAACCAAGAAAAGTTTATTTTTGAAATCCGCACGCTTCACAAAGAACACACTTTCCCCTTCTCGATCCCCTACGAAGAATTTTCCTTTCTCGCCTCCGATAAAAAAACGACCCTCTCCGCGATCTCTTTTAAGACCAAAAAACCACTGAAAGGGGTTGTTCTTTTTCTGCATGGAAGCGGAACAAACATCGATGAAATCCCTGAAACGCTTCCACGTAAAATCACCGATCGTGGCTACGATTTTTACACCTACGACTATCGTGGGTTTGGGAAAAGCGAAGGAAGTATCACCGAAAAAGACCTTCTCAACGATTCAATGACGATCTACACCTCTTTAGTGGAAAAGTATGGGGAAGAAAACATTGTTCTCTATGGAAGATCTCTAGGAAGCTCACTCGCTACCTTTATCGCTTCAGAGCGCCACCCAAAACATCTGCTTCTTGAGGCTCCCTTCCATAGCATGCTCGATATGGCCCTCCTAGAACAGCCTTATCTGCCACGAAAAGCGCTCGAAAACATCCTAGCATTTCACCTTCGCTCTGATCTTTGGGTCCCAAGCGTGAAAACAAATATCACTTTCGCCCATGGCGATAATGATGAATGGGTTCCCCTAGCAGAAGCCGAACGACTCTACGAAAAAGCAAGCTCAACAAACCGTAACTTCGCTCTATTTGAAAATTGGGGGCACGAACATTTCTGCGACCACCCCCAATATGACATCTTGCTAGATAGCGTCTTAGTTTGATGGGACCGATTGGGGATCGGAGCTTTGAAAAAAGCTCATCCCTATACCATTCAGCTGTTGAAATGATTTGCAGGATTTGTTATAACACTTTTTGCTAAAAGTGTTATAGGCATCTTCTTCTTCACCTTTTTTCATGTACCAGATCGTTTTCGCTAGCAACCCGAAGACAAGGGATGTAATCATTTTGGACGTCGTTGACATCAGTGTGCAGACACGCTCTAAATAGATAGGAGCTGATGTTGATTGTGTTGCGCTTACAGAAATTGTCATGTTAATACCCTCTTAAGTTGCTGTTAGGTAAATGTTTATGCAAATTTTACATAATTTTCTACCTAAACGCAATCAAAATTTGCCAAACAACTCGTAAAACGTGTAAACTAGCTCTTGTTATGCAAAAAAATTGTGTTGTCGTCGGTCTTTCAGGCGGAGTCGACTCATCAGTTACAGCTCTTCTTTTAAAGAAGAATCCAAAATATGAAGTGATCGCCCTTTTCATGAAGAATTGGGAAGAGGAGGATGCTTCGGGCATTTGTCCTGCCGATGAGGATCAAGCTGACGTGATTCGGGTCGCAACGAACCTCGACATCCCCTACTACACAGTGAACTATGCCAAAGAGTATAAAGAGCGTGTCTTCGAAGAATTCATTGACGGCTTAAAGAGGGGGATTACCCCAAATCCAGACCTCTTATGCAACCGAGAAATCAAATTTAAGGCCCTTTTAGAGACCGCAGAGAAGCTTGGCGCCGACTTTCTGGCAACGGGTCACTATTGTCGCCGCGATATCGATGGGCGTCTTTTAAAGGGGCTAGACCCATTGAAGGATCAAAGCTACTTCTTAGCTCAAGTCCCCTCGCTTGCCCTGAAAAAGGCCCTTTTTCCTGTCGGCGATCTTTGCAAAACAGAGGTGCGTCAAATAGCAAAAGAGGCAAACTTAGCCACCCATGCCAAAAAAGATAGTACCGGCATTTGCTTTATCGGGAACAAAAATTTCAAAAAATTTATCCAGTCCTACATCCCCTCCACCACCGGATTTTTCTACGACTTCGACACAAAACAGAAAATCTCTTCGCATGACGGAGCCTGTTTCTACACCGTTGGGGAGCGTGCTTGCATTTCAGGAAGTGATGCCCCCTATTTTGTGGTTGGTAAACAAGATAATGCGGTCTTTGTAGCCAAAGGGAAAGATCATCCAGCCCTATTCACCCAAAAGATCGAAACTTACCCCCCCTTCTGGATCCATGACACCCCCTCCTTGGACCGTATCTACACCGCCAAAATTCGGTACCGCCAAACCGACCAAGTCTGCCGCATTGAACAGGCTCCCTCCGGCGATCTTACCGTCCACTTTGAGGCTCCTCAACGGGCTGCCACCCCAGGCCAGTTCATCGTCTTCTATGACCAGGAGATCTGCCTTGGCAGCGCAATCATAAAATAGCAAATTTTTATTTCACAAAAACTATTTTGAAAATTACCGCAACACATGCTGGAAATTTTTTAACAATCATGCATCACAATAAGCTACTCTAGTCTTTGCGTTTTTTGCTAAATCATGATACAATTTGCGAAAGAAACCACTCAACGGAACCATGCTAAAAAAAATCGCCATACTACTCATTGACTGTTTGTTACATCTCGGGTTCTTCTCCCCGCTCTTTATGCTGCCCGGATACCTTCCCCTCTTGATTGTTTTGATTTACCCGGCAACTCTTTTCTTGGAGAGAAAGTTTTTCCACTTTACTTTGGCCGAACTTGTATTCAATAAAAAATTCACCATCTACCCAGTGCCAAAAACTATTTTTAAAAAATCGATCTTTGCTCGCCCAACAACCCCCACCAAACTAAAACTTTTCCTGCGCATTCTTCTTCCTTTGGCCTCGTTGATCACTTTTGTCCTGGTCGAGCCGCAAAGCTCTTTTTCCTCAACTCTCTCTAACGCCGAAACGGTGGTGATTGAAGAGCTTCATTGCGCCATCATGAAGCCAACAGACGGAAGTCTCAGCAACGGAGTCTTAAAGCTCTCTCACAATGGCAACGATAGCGGTGACCTCCCTTACTTGATCTACAAAATGGAGAACAAACAAGAAAACGTTTCCTTTATCGTTCAAGAGTCCAAAATGTTTTCTGAGTGGACCAATTATCCCAATTTTATCGTGATGAAAGGGGCCATCTACGTCGTGTTAGGGGACGCAAATCTCGATAAAGTCATCAAGCAAGAGTCTGGCACCCACCAAGGACATCGCTCCACAACGATTCGGGGTGTGAAAAATGGGGAGAACCAACTCATTCGCATCGTCCTCTTCAAAGATAGCATCTATAAAATAGCCGCCACCTACCCTCTTAATGACCCCGAAAAAGAGCTCTTAGCCCACGACTTCATCAACTCTTTTACCCCAAAAGCATAAAACAGTCCTTCCGGTTTTTTTGAAAAACCGGCAAGCTTGAAACTATGAATCGTTTACGCTTGCTCGCCTGCCTCATCTATTTCATCCCATTCTTCATCCGCTCCCTTCCCGAACTTCCTCTTTATCTAACCCTCGACTGCCCCGCCTGTGCTCTTGCGCTGGAAAAGCTTCAAAACGAGCCCTTTCCTGAACGCCTGATTCTCGTAGATGCCCCGCTCGAGATCAATTGCCTCATCGGCCAAGTCTACGAGCTTGCCCCTGAAAAGCAGATCGCCTTCATCGATTTTTACCGAAAAGATCGGCTCCATCTGCAATTGCGTACATTTTGCGAATCGGCGCAAATCGATCTAACTCAATTACAAAAGTGCAAAAATTGTCACTTTTATCAGTTAAGCGTGAAAGAAAACCTCTACTATGTTATGAGTTATTTCATATCCACTGTTCCTTTTGGTGGTGCTCGCAATCGAGGTCAAGATGTTCGCGCTCAGAAAACTCTTATTGATCATAGCTCTTCTCTTTAGCAGCGCTATTGCGATCTTTTTCGACCCATGCCTTCTTTGCTCGATCCTTAGACTGACGCTCTTCGTTCTTATTCTCATTCCACCCCGCTTCGAACGGACAATCCTCGCCCTTGAAACCTCGGGTCTTTTTCTCTCCTTTATCCTCTCTTGGCTTGAAAACCCCCTTTTCTGCACAACCGGCTGCAACACCCTCCTCTCCATCATTCCTCTTTTCAGTTTTTCGATCTTCCTTACCCTTTTCTGCCTACGAGCCCTTTCTAAAAAAGAAGAGCCCGCCGAGTAATCTGTTTTTTTATTCCCTTCTCGTCTATAGTTAAAAGAATGATACATCTGTACCGCAATCGCTTCGACCGAAAAGTGTTCGGTGTAATCGGAGGCATTGCCCTAAAGTTTAAGGTAGATGCAAACTTGCTCCGCTTACTGTTTGTTTTCGCTCTTGCATCGCCCCTTTTTCTATTATTCGGAGCTCTCTATATTCTGTTGGCGATCGTGATGCCGGAAGGAAGTCGGATCATGATCGAAAATCCGGCCAAAAAATTGTATCGTCCGAAAAAAAATCGCATTCTGAGCGGCATTTGCGCGGGACTTGGCAAACATTTCAATGTCGATCCTCTATTCGTCCGTTTAGTCTATTTATCCCTGCTGATCCCCCCGCTAACCTACGCCGCAATCATCAGCTACATCGCAGGCTCTGTTATAATCCCTGAAAAGAGTAGGTTGTCGTAATGGAACTCTATTTAGGTTTAGATCTAGGAACGACCTCTATCAAGGCAAGCCTCATCGACGAGACAGGAAAGATTCGCTCGTTCGTCACAACCGCAAATCCAATACAGCGAAAAAACAAAAATGTGCGTCAAGATGTCTTTCATTTAATGGAAACAGCGACGCAAACGTTAGATCGATGCATTCTTGAGGCCAAGGTTGAGACTCAAGAGATCACCTTAATGGCTGTTTCGAGTCAACGAGAAAGCTTCGCCTTCTTTGATCTAGGAGGCTGCTCTCCCCTTTTTTGCTGGCAAGATGGGACAAAGCCAGAAAGCCTCAATCTCACCTCTAATCACAGAATCGCCACAGTTGACACCCTTTTATTTCATCATCTTTCCAATAAAAAGCTCTTCATCACCGATCCCACGCAAGCAAGCTACGCAAGGTTTGATACAAGTCGAGCACAAAAAGCTGAAATCGTCCCCTCAAAAGGGAGTTTTGGCAATTATCGAGGGATTCCGATCAAGGCCTCATTAGCGGATCAACCGGCGTCGCTATTTGCCCTTGGGAAAAACAGCGTGCTCAGCCTTGGGACTGGCGCGTTTTTTCTCTCTTCCATTGATCCAGAGATTGCGAAAACGTTCAAAGGAACTAAATATAAAGGGGTGCACGACGCCGATTTTTATACAGAATGTTCGATTGCTTCTTTAGCCCCCATCTTCAACACAATCGTGGAAAACTTCTCCCCTTATCGAACATTTGAAGAGTTTGCAAGCCTTGCAGCGAGTGCATTGGACTCAAAAGGACTTTTTTATCACCCAGAGCTCACCCTCATCAAAGGGTTTGAATCAACCACCGGAGTTGCCGAATGGTTGAAGGCGTTGCTTGAGGGATTTGTCTTCTCCTTGAAAGAATTGATCGACCGGGGGCAAAAAAACCACGAAACACTCTACTCTTCTATCCCGATCACCGGCGGGGTGAGCAAAATGAACTATCTGTGTCAACTATTGAGCGATTTGACCGGAATCGCTTTTGTCCGCCCCAAATTTCCCGAAACGGCCCTTTTAGGCGCACTGAAACTTGCTTCAGGAAATCCTTTTACGAAACTTCTAGAGGAAGATCAGACTTTTTCCCCTCAACCCAATGGTGCACTGCATGAGTCGTATCGCCTTTGGAGAGAGGCTTTCTATGGAGTGTAGCCCATTCAACTTTGGCAAAAAGAGCTGCTATGGAGTATGACCTTTTAATTGTGGGGGCCGGTGCGACTGGCCTTTATACTGCAATCGATGCCGCCTCGCGTGGATTAAAAGTGTGCCTTACAGATCCTTGTGTGACAAATCAGGGCGTACCAGGACAACAAACCTCTTCCAATAGCTCCCGTCTGATCCATGGTGGGGTTCGCTATTTAAAACAGCTCCGGTTTAAGTTCGTCTATGAGGGGTTGCTCGAACGACACTACCTTTTGCAAAACGGGAAAGGCTATGTTCGCCCGATCGAGATGATCACCCCCACAACCTCTTGGGGACAAACAATCTTTCATTTTGTGGGCTTGAAAGTATATCAGTGGCTCTCTGGCCCCTATAGCCTTGGCCCGACACGACTCCTTTCGAAACAACAGCTCTTAAAAAAATGTCCCCATATCCAAACCGAAAACCTAGTCGCTGGTGTCAGTTTTTTTGATGCAAAATTTGACGATCAAGAGCTCCTCAAAGCGATGCTTGCCACCTTTTTAAAACTAGGCGGGCTCTTTTTTGAGAAAAAAGCATCGCGACTCGAAGAAAATGGGGTCCATTTTGAAGATGGCTCCTTTATAAAGGCCAGAGGAATCATCCTAGCGCTTGGACCATTCACGGATCAATTTTTACAAAAAAATGGGTTCACAGAATCGCTTCTCGACACGAGTCGCGGAATCCATCTTGTGGTCGACAAAAAATTTCACCCCAAAGATTTCGCTCTCTTCAACATGCAAACAAGCGACGGGCGGGTCTTTTTTATCATTCCAGATCACGGAAAAGTGTTGATGGGGACCACTGACGTAAAGTCAAACTCGTTAGAGCCTGACGAAGAAGAGATCGATTTTATTTTAATGGAAGCATCTCACCTTTTAGCCCATCCACCGAAGAGAAAAGATATTTTAAACATTACCTCAGGCCTTCGTCCATTAAGTCGACGACAAAAAGGGGGAAGAGATATTGATCTTGTTTCGGTAAATCGGTATACTGTAGCTGTTTTTGGAGGAAAATGGACCTCCTCACGAAAAACCGCAGAGATAGTTGTGGATCATGCCATCGATAAATTTGATCTACCAAAGTCACCCTGCAAAACGAAACAGTTGAAAATTCAATCGAGTTAGTTCTATGCACCCTTCATCAAAACCGCAAGCAATCGTCTTTATCGGCCCACCAGGATCAGGCAAAGGGACACAGGCCGAACGACTCAAGGGGTATAAACACATCTCAACCGGCGACTTGCTTCGCGCCGAAATCCAAAAAGAGAGCCCGATTGGATTGAGCTGCAAAGAAAAGATCGCCAAGGGCGAAATGGTCCCTGATTCACTCATTTCAGCCCTTATTGAACTCCATTTCACTTCGCACATTCTCTTAGATGGTTATCCCCGCACCGTGGCTCAAGCTCAGTGGTTGCAAGGGCGCGTCGATATCCGTCAGGTGTTTTTCTTCAATGTAAATGTGGATCTATTAGTCGATCGACTCACCCAAAGACGAGTATGTCCTTCTTGCAAAGCAGTTTACAACCTTGTTTCAAAACCTCCTAAAATCGCAAACCATTGCGACCATTGTCACACGCCCCTCATCCAGCGGCTCGATGATGTCGAAGAAGTGATCCGCAACCGGATGCGTATTTATCAAGAAGAGACTGCCCCCCTCATCACCTTCTACCAAAATATCGACCTCCTCACCACCATTGACGCATCCCAATCCCCGGATGCCATCGCCGAGGTTATCCACTCCCTTATCTGAGCCTAAACCTCTTATAGCTAAAGGCTCTTTCGCTCTTATTCAATAAATAAGTATATATAAATTATAAATAAGTTTATAATTGTTATCTTATGGAACCCGCACTCTATAGATACTCAGTAAAGCCCAGTTTTCCAGATGTGACGATGAACTTCTCTGGGGGTGCCTCTTCCCTATACGTTATTTTTTGTCCATTTTATCTCCCTCAGCAGGTCGATACTCTGAAAGCAAATCTCCAAGAGGATAAAAAAGCTCCTATCATTAGCTCCGTGATCACCCTTGTAGATACCCCTATCAATCTTGCCTATTCTGTATCTTGGATCGCCACCTTAAGTATCTTTGCCAGTCGCCTCACATCTACGATTTCTCAAGTAACGCCTATCTTAGGAATCGCATTTAATGCAATCGAACTCGTGAAGGATGTTTTTAATTCTTACCACCTGTATTCGCTTTCAAAAGAGCTTCGCCTTTTGACGAATGACGATGCCTCTGATTTTGAAAAGTTAAAAGAAAAGCTCGAAACCAATGCCCACTACCATCAGTTTTTTGGAAGAAAAAACCTCAAACATCTGTCGAAGCTTTTCAAAGAGCCCAATTCTAATCATGCGGAAATCAAGACGCTAGTCGATGCACAAATTAAAAAGGCTTTCATTATTCAGGTGATTTCCATTAGTTGTCTTGCTCTGGCTATTATAGGGCTGGCATGTTCGATGGTCTTTGCCCCCTTTGCTGTTGTTTTAGTCGTCTCGTTTGGTACGACCCTCATATCCTTCGCCCGAACGGTTCTTATCCCCGCCTATCTTTACCAACCTGGACACAAATTTAAACCCTCTGCCGTCATTCCCCTCTGGTGTAAAAAGATCCCGTCACGTATTGTAAAACTGTGTTCTGGCCCATCTTCACGCTCGTCATCTTTCTCGACACGATCTCATCGTCTCTCCAATCGTCGTCCGCAGAGAGCTTGCAAATGTTCATGCAGGCATGCATCGAACCAAAGTACCACTCGATTACCTTCATCACAGCCCTCATTCTCACCCGTTTCAATAACGCAAGCATCCGTCAAGCAGCCTTTGCCTCGCTCTTCCTCTATCCCTTCTTATTTTGCCTAAAAACTCTTATTGGGCGTGCCCGCCCCTTCCTCAACGAAGGGCTTTTCTCCTTCCACCCGCTTCACCTCGATAATAACTTCTCCTCCTTCCCCTCCTCCCACGCAGCGGCCCTAGGCCTTTTCCTCAGCGTCTACCGCTTCAAATACTGGCCCCTCCTGGTCCCCCTGATCTTCGTCCGGGTCATCCAAGGGGTCCACTACCCCAGCGATATCGTCATCGGCTTTGCCATCGGCTTTTTTCTTCCTAAAATCTCCAACCTGGTCCTCGAGAAGCTCGAAAAAGTCGCCCCCCTTGCTTGGTTCGTGAAATAATCATTCCACTAAATCACAAAAAATCAGCGACTTAAATTTTTAGAAAATAAATTAACACTAAAAACCAATCTACATATATTATGTTATTTGTTATAATTTCGCCTTAAAAGGCAACAAAAGAGCAATTGTATGAACGGACCCACGATTGATCCTGCAAGTGATAGCCACAAATTTCAAAACGATTTTTTTTATGCATTCGATGAGGAAGAGGAGGAACGGACAACTCATATAGTTTCCTGGACGCTTAGAGGTGTCGGAACTAGTATTACTTCCTTTCCTCGAGCAATCTACAATAGCATACCCTCTATGCCCGTACCTTTTCGTCGTCGACCAGAGCCTGAAATTCAAGGGCCTGTCGTAGCTCCTCGCATTCTAGAAATTCCTCCAGAACTCACTCCCCCACCTGAACTCACAATCGAAGAGGCTAGAAGTCACACACAAGTTGCTTTTTTTAATTTAAAGAAAATTAGCTCTCGTTTGATCGCCCACTCGATTCTTAACACTATTTTTAATGGAAAACTTCCCGAGTTTTCGATATTCTATGAACCTATAAGAACCTCTGGGGATAATTCCTCTGATGCCTTTAAACAAGTACTTAAAACTACCATAGCAACCAATAATGAAATTAGTTGGTTCAAACGTAAAGTTTTTGGTTCCAGCTTTGCTGTGGAGAGGATTTTTAACTTTTGCGACAATAAGATCGAAAAATCTATTGGTAAAATTCAAACGTTATTGCGAAATCGGGCACCTGTCGAAGATAAAACACTTGTAAAAGCAATCAATAAAACTCTCGAGCAGATAATATATCTTCTGAATCCTCAAATGAATCCTCAGCAATCTAGAATCGACCACAAAGAATCTTTTAAGAAAATTATTAATTTTGTGATTCGAGAATTTATTTCCACAAACTTTTTTATGAAATGGCTCTTAGTTCGCATACTTACAAAATATATAACCATAGAGACGCTCATCGATAAAGCTTTACCCGCGCCCTCAAAACCAACCTATATCGAGCTCGCAGTCTACCAAAATTTAAGAAAACTGCTCTGTAAATTCTACGCTGACACGACAGCCTCTTCCACTCAGCAATCTCGGCAATCAAGCGGCCTTGAGCCACTTTCGATAGATGAAGAATTTTCCGAGAGTCTTTTTCTCCTGGTCAACAATTTAAATAAAATCCGAAATTTGAGTCAGATTAGATCAGCTCCAGTAGGAGAAATGACGCAGAATATCGAAGAGAATCTTGTTAAACTATTTAAAAGTAAATACACACATATCCTCGCCGAATCCTTAAAAAAATTGACAAATCCGGCAGCCTTGGAAACTACTTTATCTAATCTAGTGCAAGCGATTGCCAAAGATCTTGAAGGACCAGTTGAATATAGCGCTACCTCGCCAGCACTTCAGCGACAGATTGACGGAGAAAAAGATGCCGTTTCAAAAGCTCTTCGTCCAGTTTGTATAGCCGCAATTGATCTCGCTATAGTTCATGCAAAAAAGCCCGCCAACATTGCAAAGGATCTCAACAAACAGGTATCTCTAAAAATTCTACAGGATCATTTTGGTCATTTAAACAGAAACACATCTCTTGCAGAAAAAAAATATTACGCCATCCAATTGCATCAACAATTAGTCGGATATATAACCCATCTCGATATGCTTAATGCCAATGTCAATAACAATATTAAAAAATTAACCGATCGTCCCCTTTATCAAGGTCATCTCTCATCGATCAAAGCAGAATTAAATGCTTTGATACCTTTGACTCAAAACATAATGGATAAAGCAGTTTTAAACGATCTAGGCGTTCAGTACACCCCAAGCGCATTCATTCAGAAAGTCAATAACCTGGCCAATGAACAAAATCCTGAAACTATTGCTCAACAAAGAGCAGAGCTTAGAAGGGATTTCTTGTCAGCACAAGCGACGATCAAGGAACTTTCTAATGGAACAGAGATTTCTGCTTTATTAGAACGATGCACACTAGATACAACAACAGAAGCTCTAGTTGGTTTTTCAAATCAACTGCAGAATCTATTCCCTAATAATGAGCACGATACACCTCTAAACACACTTGTTCAGGAGCTTGGCTCTAAAATTCAGGAAGATTCAACTCTAGCGCGGATTTTAAATACCCCCGTTGAAGCTAGCTCTGTTGATTGGGTAAAGCCAAAAGCGAACACCTTCCTTTTAAATCTATTTAAACAATTCGGTGTAAACGGCGTGGTTGCCCGATTGCAGCAATGTGTAGATCTGGGATCCAACCCAAGAATTTACAGATGTGCAGTGGACTCCCTTATTTATCAGGCCGGCTCAGCTTTGTAAAAATATTTTTTAATCTTAAGCTGCTAAACACCAATGTTTTGCAAATTTTAAAATAAGTTATATCAACTTATCGGGTGCGCAGATAACGTATAGTATGTTATAATCTTTTTCTTAGTCCAAAGAAAAAGGGTACGTTATATGAACTTTGACATCTCTATTCCATCTGCAAAAATCAACTTCACACCTGCAGAAATTCTTTCGACTAAACAAGCGCTTGGACAGGCATCTTTTCGCGTATTTAAAAGCGTAACTGACACAGGTTCTTGGGCTTGGAGTGATGCAGCCTCTTTACCGGGTGCTGTTTGGCATGCACCTTCCACCCTTCAATCAAAAGCCACGGCAGCAAACGATCTTTTAACTCCCTACCAAAGATCTTTTTTGCAATATGTCCCCTCTGCCCCGCTAAGAAACCTTGCGACCATTGCCGCAGTCAGTGCTACAGCCGGCCAGGCTCAACCAAATCCAGCGACTGAAGCGGCTACAATTATGGATGAAGCGGCCCCGCAACCCACTTTAACCTTAGAAGAAGCACGCAATAACACTAAAGAAGCTTTCACTCACTTTCAAGGAACTGTTTCTCGTTATGTGACCCATTTAGCGTTCAATGCTCTTGTGAGCAAAAAACTCCCCTCTTTTCATCAGATAAATGAGTCTGTTAAAGATTCTACAAATCTTACAAACGATTTCAAGATTGCGATCAAGGCAAGCATTCGGAATAATGAATCAATTGGCTGGTTCAAACGATGGGTGTTCGGATCTGATCTTGTGATCAATTTTTTATCCAATCTTTGTGACAAAAAACTGGGGACTGCAATCACCAAAATTCAGGGATTCTTGCAAGGCTTAACGAATATTCGGGATGTAGATCTGTTGAAAAAAGTGAACTCTATTTTGACCAACATCAAAACGAGGGACGACCTTCAATCTACTGAATTCGACCTGTCCCAAGCTCTTGAGGGGCTAGGAGCTCGCATCGTTCATGAATTTATCTCTGAAAACTCTTTCATAAACTGGATCGCAAACCGTTTATTGAAAAACAACAGCTCAGCGGTCGCCAACATCATCACGGGCTTTCTCCCGCAAAAAGGAGTAGCGACAATAACAGAACTTAGTGTTTATAAAGGGATCCGATCATCATTAGAAGCCTATCACAAAACTCTAGAAACAGCTCCCAAAAAACAGGCGCGCTCACTGCCAGCTGAAGAAATTGAACCGCTCCCTATCCCTCAAGAGCTTTCTGAGGAAATTCAGTTATTCCTAGAACATTTTAATGGTTTTGATCATTTGTTAACCCCTGAAAGCTCAGCGCCAGAACGATTTTTGCATAACAGCGCTAAACAACTTCTCGAGCAACACAAAGATAAACTCATCCCTCCTGTAGCCAATATTTTTCGATCATTGAGCACCCCTGTAACTTTAGAAACCATCTTAGCGAACGCCCTAAATTCTACAAGCCAAGCCCTAGAGGGGCCCGTTGTGCCAGCTCTTTCTCTCGAAGAACTTGAGGAAGAGACCGCTATAGAAAAAAATCTCATTCAAGAAACGACCCCCAAACTCATCAATGCCCTATTAGATCAAACCAGCGCAAACGCGAAAAAACCGGTCGACCTTGCGGCCGATCTGAATAAAGTCGTTCCTCTCAGAACGATCCGAATGACCTTTGCTCATTTAGAGACAGCTGAGAATTCCCAGGATCGAGTCAAATATGCAACCGATTTATATAGTCAAGTTCAAGCAAGTAAAGAGAAGCTCTCAAAGCTCAATCAAGAGGACAATCTTTCTAAATTGGGCACGTTAAATCGCCCGCTTTATTTCGAACAGTTGAAAAAAATCGAATCTCGACTCAAGGCTTTAGAAATTTATTCTCAAAAAATCGTCGACGCAGAGGTCTTAACAAGTCTTCCAATCTCTCAACAGCCAGCTCAATTTGCTTCGAAAATCGAGGAACTCATTAACGCCTTGAGCTTTGCTGCCCCTAATGACCCATCAGTAAATAGAATTCGCAACTCTTTTAGAGCATCTTTTACTGCAGCACTCCCTCAAATACAAAAGCTTTCGAATGGGACTAAAATCTCGTTTGCTCTCGGAAATTGTCTCGTGAAAAATTCTAGAGAAGAACTTGCACTTCTTCTTGCAGAACTAAAAGAAGAGACAGAAAAACACGATGATCTTTTAACGAAAAAATCGACCTTTTTCACTACTTTTCCGCTCCTTATTGGCGAAAAATCGACCTTAAACACCCTTTTAATGACACCTATTTACGGTAAAACGGTTGATTTGACAACGGCCACAGGCGTACCTTTGGCAATGGAAGCACTCAAGAAAATGAATCTTTCTCTCTCTAATCGAGCCAATCAACTCATCGATTTAGCGGTGCATCCAGCCATTTACAATGGTGCGGCGAGTGTCCTTGCCAGAGAAATTTCGGCAGCTCTTTGATTATGGGCGTAGTAAATTTGCGACAAGACGTTCGAGATGGAGGGCACCTCTTTGACCGAGCGTCGAAATAACCGTTTATGGTCCATAAAGCCCTCTTTCTCTACATATCCAATAAATTGAAAGAACCTCTGGTAATAGTTATGCGCATCAAAGACGATGATCGGTTTCAGTAACCCTTCCTTCGCCGCATTCTGATCAATCACATAACTTACTTCACTGATTGTCTCCATTCCACCCGGCAAAACTAGATACAAATCGCTATCTTTGTACAACTGCTCTAGCCGCTCTGCATCGTTTTGGAGCAATTTGCAACTATATTCTTCAGGAGTTGAGCCCTTCTCACTTGAAACGTTATATGCAATCACTTCGCCCCCCTTCAGCTTAAATTCTTTCACAAAAGAGTGCCTCAACCCTGAGCCCCCTCCAGTATAAAGAATTCGTACTCGAGAAACATCGAGTTCGCTCGCAAGCTTTTTCACATCAAGCGTGATACTTTTATCAGTTCCATCCCGATCGCTCCCCAAAAGCGCCACAGTCACTTTCGAAAGAGATTTATCATCCGCTAACAGGCTCGCTACCGTCGCAAAAAACCCAGCAAACCAAAAAAAGAGCATAAAAAATTTCTCATCACTAGTTCTTTACCAAGCAAACATCATAACGATTCAGCACAAAAAGTCCAATAGCATTATCCGTCAACTTCAACATCAAAAAAGAACAATGTTTTTATTTCTAGAAAATGCTATCTATAAGGTAAAATTTTATCGGGGCTATTTAGCTGAAAATATCATATGAGGATTTATAGAATATCGATTTGTTTATCCTTGTTTCTTAGATTGCTGAATGCCAATGCAAGTGGTATTTATGTCGGAGATGGCGGTAGCGGCAGTCTCTCAACTGTAAGTCTTGGTTATATCGCAATTGGATCCGATCAAAGTTCTGCATTACAACAACTAACTCTTCCCGGTTCCGTAGGTTACATCAATCACTTAAGCTCAAGCGAACTCACCTTATTTGCTCATTCTTCGTTTGAGGGGATCCCCTTTTTAGGAACAGTGATCAATGGCGCCGTTTCACAAATAGCGCTCGATGCAAATATTGTAGGAATTAATCTAATTTCTTGTAATGGCACTCTAGGGGTTATCGCAGGGCCGATCAATTCTATCGACAACAGTTACCTAAAATATGTAGATGAGACAGCGATCATTACAACCATTAGCCTCCCCACAACATTAACAGTCTCTTCTGTTGCGATTAACGGCTCTGGAACAGGAGTTGTCGTAGGAAATGGTGAGTGGATGCCCGGTTATTTAACCGGGATTAATTCTTTAGGTCAATCTGTTGACCCGGTAAGCACCAACACACTCCCCCACGTGTTTTATCCATCAGAATTTTCTGTAGCAGCAGGTAAAGCAATTGTATTAGGTGAAAATGGGGTAAACGGCATAGGGCAAATAAGTTATTATGACAGTCTGCCCGCAAGCTCTCTTCAGCCTCAACTATTTTCCTGTGGTTATAAAAAAAGAGGAACTACACTCGCACAGTCTGCGACTGGAGATGCAGCCATTATTTGTGGAATCGATAGCTCTACCTATCCGGCAACCCCTTACGCTGAATTTTTCGACGGAAGCACCCTAACGCCCATTTCCATACCCGTGACTACAGGTCTTGATTTTTTTACATCTTGCGCCATCGGAACAAACAAGGCCCTTTTGGCCGCTAAATACGGATACTCGACCACCATTTACCTATACGATACACAAAATGGGCAAGTCACCTCGCTAGCCTCAATAGGTTCTACAAACGTCGGTGCCGACACTTTAGTTGCCATGGCTTCTGATGACAAAGGCATCTTCGCTCTACAAAATGGGGAATCCACACCTTTATCCAATACGATTGGAATGGTCGATTCTTCGGGTGTAGTCACCTATATCACCCCAACACCTACCTATACACGACTCAATAAATTATTGATCGAAGAGACAACTAACAGTCAGGCATTGGCTGTTGGAGACATGGGAGCCTTGTCAAGTTTAGTTGGATTTCTCATAGACTTATCTGCCGGAACGGTCAATGATGTTTCTTCGGGAAGAACTCTTAGCACAATAGTTCTAGACGCAAGTTTTAAAGCTCAAACCCAAATTCTTTTAGCCGGATACTCTGATGTTGGTGGCGGACAAACTCCTTATTTAGGTCTCATAAATTCTACCACAACAACAGCAACCCCGCTTGATTTTGGATCAATAGCGCCGGGGATAGGTTCTTTTTCTGAAGTTGTATACGGAACGAATGGAAGCTTCGCAACTATCTCAGCTTCTGCTCAAAATGGTACCGATGTATACGTAGTCCCTTTGCCTGCAGGGGGATCAAATACTCCGTACACCCCTAGTTTCTCACTCAACACTATATTACTCGCGGAAAATGGAGTCGACGTTCCACTCATAGCCTCATCGATAGCAAATACAAAAGAAGCCGCGGCCTATATATTTGATCAAAATGGCAGTCCTCTCATAGCAATTGATCTGGCTGGATTTAAAGCTCATACCGCCCTTATCAACGATGCAGGATCTATAGCGCTTATATCTCTTCCTGAGGAAGAAGTCACTCTGGGCTCTACAGGAGTCGCTTTTGTTCCAGCAGGAGGTGGCAATGCGACTGTAGTGACCATCTCTCCTATAAATTACCCTCAATTTTATGAGGCTGTTTTATTGGAATCTGGCGATCTAATCATGGCGCAATCAGATCTCAACAACATCATAAGTTATATTTATGAAATCAGTGGAACCACAGCAACAATCTCCTCCACTGCGACACTCAATAGCTTTCAGATCGACAGTATCGCTGTAAATGGAACTGAAGGGTATATCTCAGCCCCTGGAAATCAAAGCAGCTTTCTCCAAAAAATTTCGATTCCAGGATTAAACCCTCAACCAGTTGCAGGATTTCCAGCCGGAAATTACGAAGGGACCCATATTTCCATCGATTCTTTCGGAAATGCAGTGATCGGTACGCACCTCAATGATGGAGTGAGCGCTCAAAGAGCTGCTGCTTTTCTCTTAATTAACGGAAATGTTACAGAATTTACCATTCCTCAGAACTCCTCTTCTATAAATTTCTCAAGTGTCGCGAATTTCTTTGGAACTTTACCGCCACCTGGACCCAAACCTGGGCCAATACCACCTTTACCGTCAGGAATCACCTCTAGCAATGCAGCTTTAGCAAGCTATATAATGGCGACCGCCCCCGAAGCTGCTATCTATTTAATCCCTTCCATAATGGACGGCTCTATTAACCAAGCGTTAGATTCAATTGCTCCGTCGAGAAATCAGGTCACATCCTACACATCAGCGAGTAATCAAGCTTCCGTTTCAAGCACGACATTCGCTTCATATCTACGGAATCAACAAATGGGTTCTGGATTAGGAGGTGGCGCACCAATCGGTAAGTTGAACGGTGATCAATTCGTTGTTTCCTTAGATCCGAACACGCAGAAAAGGGGCGGTTTAACGAATAAAGCGGGGCGAAGAACTGCCTGGCTACAAGGTTTAGGGGCTCTTTCTTACCAAAGAGCACAACAGCAGATCCCCGCATTCAATAGCTCAACAGCTGGCTTTGTGGCAGGTGTTGACCAAATGGTCACTGATCAGATCCGTTTGGGAGCAGGCGCGACTTACATGTACACCCACATAGGTCAAAACGGGAGCGCAGGATTCAGCAATATGAATCAGGAAGGTCTTTTTGTTTATGGCTCATGGGATAACAATCAATTCTATGTAGACACCTCTTTTCTAGCTGGAATGTTCCAAATTCATCAAATTCGAAACATCCATATGACAGGATTTAGCTTTAAAGCAACCTCCAACTCTACCGGTTGGAATATCGATCCCCATCTAGAGTTGGGATACTCCTTAAGATTTAGCGATGAAAACAAAAATCAGTGGTCGTACAATGTGAACCCATTTGCCATGGTAGATTGGGCGAACACTTGGCAAAGTGGTTATAACGAAACGGGAGCTAGCCCATTTAACATGGGGAAACCTTCCAGACACACCTCTATACTGCGCTCTGAATTTGGCTTGCGTCTTTACGAAAAAATCGGATTCAAAGATTTTGCTGTGACGTTTCAGGAGAAGGGATCTTACGCTAACGTGCAACAATATGGAGCCACAAACAATACAGCTTATATCGTAGGAGCTCCAAGCTCATTTATCGTAGAGCCCTTTTTGCCAGGGCAAAATGTGGGTGTGGCGCAAGCGATGATCCTCATTGAGCCTTACAACGAAAAGCTCCCCTCATTTTCCACTTTTTACCAAGGGGAATTCAACAAACAAGGGGTGACAAATCAGGTTAACCTATGGCTAAGCTGGTCTTTCTAACAAGAACTTGCCGGAAAGAGCACCGTCCAATCGTTTTTTGGCCCCTCTTCTCTAACATTATTGAAGCTCAATCGCTGTAAACTCATTGGATTTTGATAAGGACTTAAAAACTCTTCAGATAATTCATTTACAGGAAAATCATTTACATGTGTTTGGCGTCCCTCAGCATCAAGAGTTATGGTATATACCCCAACGTGTTGCGCATCGCTTCCCTCAGCCATCCTTGCCCCCTGTTTTATATGGGGGTCCATTATCGCCAAGTGAAAATCGTTGGATCCGGCAGGGCTTCCGATCCCAACAATGCAATAGGCAAAGGATCCGTTATCGATCATAACCGGTTTTGGAGCTGGTTTTAAAAAATGGTTCTTCAATGCTACCTTAAACGCAGGATATCTCATTGGTTTTGTACAGTCTAGCTCCTTATTTATAAAAAATAAATCAGAAGATGTGTTATTTTTTGATAATATATTCTTTGCAATCGATGGGCCATCCAGGCGATTTTCATCTTTGCGTGAACAGGTCTCAACTAATTCATCAAAAGTGAGATGTAAGTTACGATGATCCGTTAATGTTTGAATACATCTCAATGCACAATTATTCCCTTTATCGCCGATTTGACCCTCGTAATATCCGTGAGCAGTAAATTCGCAAGAATTTTTTATGTTGCAGAAAATAGGCTTCAACGCATTCTTTTGGTAATGGATTGGCACATTCAATTCTTGTTCTTGAGATGTTAAAGGCCCAATGATTGGGGGCTGAGCGGAAGCAGTTGAAACAGTCTTTGACCTTCCTAAAAATTTCACACACAACACTATTGAGGAGAGGATGGCTGTGGCAATCGCTACAATGGCTGCTGCTTTCGGATTTTTCGAAGCAAAGTTAAAAAAACTATTTTTAAAAAAATCTGCTGATTTGAGTGAATTTACCATAAGTCCCCCCTAAAGGTCTCAATAATACTAAATTTATGAAAAATGAGCAATTATTTTTTTAACCTAACAAATATCGTAGAGGTCCTTCTAAAGAAGTCCCGTTTTATCTATACTCTCGCTATGCAAATTCTCTTAAGTATCCAGAATCTTTTAAAATCCTATGGTTCCAAGCATCTCTTTGAGGATCTGAGCTTTAGCGTTTACGACCATCAGAAAATCGGAATCGTGGGGCCAAACGGATCGGGGAAGAGTACGCTGCTACGGATCATTCAAGGGGAAGAGGAGGCCGATAGCGGCAAGGTGATCTTCCGTAAAGGGCTCCACGTCGCTTACGCAGCGCAACAGGCTGAGATCCTCGATCTCGAGCTCAGTGCTTACCGGCGCAGCCTTTTTGGATTTCCCGACGAAATCGACCCGAAAAAGCTCTCCGGAGGGCAAAAACGGAAATTTTTAATCGCCAAAGCGCTCGATAAAGAGCCTTCGCTACTTTTGCTTGATGAGCCGACAAACCATTTGGACCTAGAAGGGATCCTCTGGCTCGAGGAGCTCCTCAACTCGATTTCCACCCCGATGTTGATCGTAAGCCATGACCGAGTGTTCCTCGATCGGGTTACTAACGCAACACTGGAGATCAACCATCGTTACCCAAGAGGACACTTTTTTGTAGAGGGGCCCTACTCCACCTACCTCAAAGAGAAAGAGGCTTACGAACTCACCCAATCAAAAAAGCACCATTCACTAGAGCAAGAGCTGAAAAAGCAGCTCGAGTGGCTTGGGCGTACCGCCCCGGCGCGGACAGCCAAGTCGGCGACTCGTATCCGCGACGTCTCAAACTTGAAGGACGAGGTGCGTGGGTATAAAGAGCGGAATCAGGATCAAGGAACCTTGGCCCAGTTTAGCCAAAGCGACTCTGGGTCTAAAAAACTCATCGTCCTCAAACATGTCTTTAAAGCCTATGGGGACAAACAGCTTTTCGAAGACTTCAACATTGAGATCATGAGGAAAGACCGGATTGGCCTTTTAGGGATGAATGGCTCAGGGAAAAGCACCTTGCTGAAAATTCTTCTGAAAGAACTCGCTCCAGACAAAGGGACAGTGAAATGGAAAGAGGATCTTCGGGTTGTCTATTTTGATCAAATGAAGGAGGGGCTTCCAAAATCAGGGATGACACTTCACGAGGCACTTTCAGGCCAGCTTTCCGACACAGTGATCTACAATGACAAACCCATGCACATCGTCTCGTGGGCAAAGAAATTTCGGTTTCCTAGCGATCGACTGGGGATGGACATCGCTCAACTCTCCGGTGGGGAGCGGGCACGAACGATCTTGGCTCGGCTCATGCTCAAGCCGGCCGATGTTTTGCTTTTAGATGAACCGACGAACGATCTCGACATGGAGATGATCGACCTACTCACCAAGTCGCTCATGGATTTTGAAGGGGCCGTCATCATCATCTCTCATGACCGCTACTTTTTGAACTCGTTGGCAACCGAGTATATTGGCCTTGGAGTTCCAAGTGAAACAGGCTATCTGTTCAGCGACTTTGGACAGTGGCAACAAAAGCTTGCAATTACGCGCAAAGAGGCCAGCCGCGCAAACGGAGCCTCTACCCCCAAAGAGAAAAAACGATCCACACGCGAAATCGAGACCCAGATCGAAAAGCTTGAAGAGAAGATTTTAAAGGTAGAAGAGCGACTTGCGATCGCTTCCGCTGATCAGTTAGAAAAGCTTTGCAAAGAGCATCTCGCCCTTAAGAAAGAGCTTGAAGAGCTTTATAAGCGTTGGGAAGCTCTTTCTGCCTAAATGGTTTCGGCGAGGTTGGCAGATGTCTGATCTTTTTTTTGTTTGCGAAGCGATCTGATTTCGCCTCCAATTTAGGAAGAGAAGCTGCTTTTTTGGCTTGTTGGATCGTTCGGACGATGTTATATCCAATGGCACAAAAAATAACGCCTACGAGAGATGCTTGGATGATTAACGAGCTAAATGGAGTGATGATCGTTGAGCCGATCGCTAAAGCCATGACGGCTAATTGCGCAATACAATAAGCTACCATTTGATCTTTCGTGTATTTTCCCGCACGATAATCTTTCACAAAAAAAGTAAAATCCATAATCAACCAACCAAAGCTCAAGGCTAGATTGATCACAGGAATCACTAACTCAGAAACCCCTGCAGTCAGCACATTTGCTGTTATAATCACACCAATAGAGATAATAGTTAACAAAGCGATTATTTTTAATGTGGTTTTATTTGATTGAATGATCTTGTCGATAGACTTTCCAACATCCTTGTAATCGCCATCCAAAATTTTAGCGACGTTGTTCGCGCCAATGAATCGACCATAGTGTTCCCGTTTCCCGATCATGAACAATTCAACTTTTTCGAGCTTTTCAAGAGTGACCCCAGGCTCACCTAAAATAGCAGGGGGCACAATACCTCTTTTCCAAAACCCGCTCAGCTGCTCATTGGTCGGTCCTTGCATCTTCTTACTCTGAAAAGCATCCACGGCTTCTTTCTCTTCCTGGGTCAGCTTAGTCATTTTGCTTCGCAGCTCTTCGAATCCACCCTCTTTTTTCAAGATTCGCAACATCTCATTGAGATACTTATAGCGCATATAGGTCACACCGATCGAAAGAACCAGCCCGACAGAAGAAAAAAGAGAGCCTGACGCCTGCAAGACCCTTCCAACCAACGGATTGAGCCCTGTATAAGCTCCGATCGCACCAGTCGTTGTCACCATCGACTGACACATACGGAGAGCGGCACGAGGCTTCCCTATCGCGGCAAGCTGCTGCCCACTTTTATCTCCGACAATCTTTTTGTTAATTCTTGTGCTCTCTACTACTTGATGTCCCGCCCATTGTGAAACGATCCCCAGGCAAGAAATCGTTGTATGAGCGGCGGCATAAGTGAGGTCGACCCGCTCATAGGCATGCGGGGTCACTCCCCCGACCTTAATCCCTTTTTTAAAAAGCTGACTTGTGGAGGTAAGCATGCTCACCCACTTACTGGCCTTGCTTCCAGAATCTGAAAGGTTTTTAGGATTCAACCACTCTTGAGGTCTTGGGCTTTGAATTAAAACTATGCGTGCAGCTTCCATAGATGAATATTATAATATATTTTTGATTAAAAATCAAAAGTGTACGCAACTATCTAAGGTTGAAAGGCAGAATATCTAAGGTATCCCGCAATAGCGAGACACCTTAGATATTCTAGAGGCAGTTTTAGTAGGATTGAGACTTGCCGCAACCACAAGAGCTTTTGGCATTCGGGTTAGAAATCTTAAATCCTGCCCCGTTGAGACCTGATTGATAGTCGATTTCACAACCTAAAAGGATTTTCAACTTGTGGTTATCCACGTGAATCTCAAGACCATGCGAAACAAAAATCGTATCATGCTCAGGATCTGCTTTTTCTGAGAAATCTAGAATGTACTGGAATCCGCTGCATCCGCCCGGGACACAATCAAAGCGCAGTGCTGCGTTGTCGAGCCCCTCCCCTTTGGCGATCTCTTGGAACGCTTCAGCCGCCCTTTTGGTCATATTGATCCCGTTCGGGTCCAATTCTTGAGCCAAAATGGTATTTAATTCGCCAAGCAAAGCCTCGATTTGCGTCATTTCATACCCATGGGAAAGCATCCCCGCCTCAAGTGTTTCGTAACCGCTTGAATGGCAACCTACACAATGCAGTCCTGCATCCGTGATCGCCTGTGCGAGTTTTTGGCTTTTCTCTGGAAATCCATTCAGGATCTCTTCGATGGTCATCTCTTTGGTAATCATAAGGTTACACTCTTTTTTTAAAATCTAAACTTTACTTCACCTGGGGAGCGGACCTTACATTGGCATGCGAGTCTCTCTACCCCTTGGCCTGCCTTACGGCTTTGCGGTTTTTGACCTAAAAAGTCCTCTTCCTCCTGGTTGTAGTCGGAAAGGTTATCGTCGCCCTCCATCACCTCGATGATGCAAGTGCCGCAAATCCCCTCTTCGCAAGCAAACGGGACCCCCGCCTCCTCGCAACAGCTCTTGATGCAGTCGCCCGTCTCTACCTTGCCGAGTTCGATCTCTTTACCTCGATCCAAAACCACTAACTTCGCATGTGCCACTTTTTGTCGCTCCCTCTAGGAATTATTAGAGGCAGTATACACCACCTACAGGAAAATTGTCTATGGCAACGCAGTTTCCAAGTTATTTGAAGCATCTGACAAGCAAAAAATTAATAAAAAACATTAGATGTAAAAGAGGCGGTTTTGGTACAATAGCCGCAAGAAAGACTTTGGAGCCCCTATGTTTACAGTACCTGCAATTGCGAGCCCAGCCCTGAATCAGATTCGAGCTCAAGCGGCTGCAGCCTCTGGCATTTTAGCGACCGTCCGTCTCATCCGCTCCTTTCAAAGCGCGTTTCGGGAGAGCCTCGGCAAATCTTGGAAACAAATGAACGACGCCCAAAAAGATGGGCTGAAGAAGCGGACAAAGCAGCTACGTGAAGCGCTCCGTAATGAAAAAATCTTCTTGGAAAAGCTTAAAAATCGAACTCGTCTATAGCCTCTCGCTGGCCGCCATGGATCATGCTTTCGACGGTTGCCTTCAAGGTGACAATTCCTTTACTGAAGCCGCAGTCTAATAATATACGATGTAGGTAGCTCATCTCGGTCTCATACTGATCAAGCATCGATTGCAGCTTAGCGATCTTTCGCTCCATCTCTCTCTGTGTCATACAGCATCCTCCTATTTAATCCCTACATCACCTCCCTTTGAAGAGTCCCCTCCAAGGGATCTCTCAATTGAGGCACCCCTCTATTTTACCATATTATAAAAATTTTTACAAACAAATTCCCCCTCCATTAAGCTTCAATACCTTAAAGATTTTGCAAACGAAATAGTTGCGAAATAAATAAAATATATTATATAATAGATTTACTTATCAAAGAATTCCTACGGGAAAGGAGAATGTTATGTCAGTAATAAGCGGAAATAGTTCTAACGCATCATCGTCATCTGATTGTCAAGAAGAAGTCTTAGCACCTTCAGTAGCTCCAGACACTCAATCAGGAATGTTTTCTAGAATTTTTTCACTCTTTTCTCGCAATCCAACAGCCCCTAAACCTGAAAAAAAATACAAATTTGTTGATTCCGATTTTGTTTTTTTGAATGAGCTCGAGAAAACATATGGCCGTGATTTTAAGGGTTTTGAAGGAATTTGGTTGACTGAAGAAAAAGAATTTCAACCATTTAATACTCTAAACGATAAACTCACCGCTAAAAATAAATTTAAAGTCTCATACACAGAAAAAACGAATCAAGAAGGAAAATGGACAGGTAAGCTCGGCATGCGAGTTTCTTTGCAAGGGGAGAAACAAGAACAGTGTGAAGCTCATATAGCAGCTATACGCACAGAATTAGCGACTCCTGTTGCAGAATCGGAAACGAAAAGCAAAGTACAAGAATTTTTCCGCAAACTACAAAAGACCGCTGCAGAAAATGCAGAAATCACCCAGAAATTTGATCTTTTAATCCAAGGTGTTAGAACCTTAAAGGAACTATCGACTGCTACCACATCGACTCAGAGCGAACCCCTACCCACTGAACAGACTTTACTTCCGATCAGCGAGGAGTCTGATGAAATTGAGATTTGGCATGAGATACGATTGAACCGGTCAGCTGCCGAAGATAATTTATTTCAGACAATTGCAGGGTTGGGTATTTCGTGGAATTCGGACAGCGATGATGGTTTCGACAACGCTATTAAGCAACTTGAAGCCCAAAAACCAACCCTCTTTAGTCCTTGGGCTAGTGCGATTAAAAAGAATTACATACAAACTGTAGATTCTGCATCGCCAGCATCTTTTAAGACAAATTGGAAGACGCTTGTCAACAGCTCCATCATACCATTCAATGTATCTGCAAAGCTTGCCAATACAATGCTTAGTCAAGAAGCCTATTCAATCACAAAGATTGCTGCATTCGTCGCCTCTATCCCAGTCATGGCTGCACGAGTTGTATCCAGCTTGATTTGGCGCCCATTAGCAGTTATTGGTGCCGTAGCAATGACAATCTTTCAAAAAATAAGCGCCTCAAAAGAATCTTCTGCAATAAATTTATTGATTGAACAATTGAATGCCTCAAATAGGAAGCCCGAGGTCATTGAAACTCGACCTTTAAAACAATCACAACCTTTGATGAAGCCTTCAGAAACCATTAAGTTTTTAAACGACCGTAAAAGAGAGCTACAGCTTTTAAAACAAGAAAAGATTCAAGCTTCTCAAAAGCTTAATGAACAACTCTTATTTATCAAAGCCGACATTAACGATAAACGTCTAACTATTGCAACAGATCCATTATCGTATGATGTTAAAAATTCGATAGAAAAATTAGTTTTAGAATTAGAAATTAAAGAACTTAAATCAAATGAACTTTCTATAAAACAGAAGAAAAATGAACTGTTACTAGAAATAAAAAATCTTACAGCCGAGCAAGCTTGTCTAAAAACTCTAGAAAAGGAAACCGAGACTAGGATAAGCAGAAGAGTGCGTCATTTACAAGCTAAGGAAAAAGAGGCGATCGAAGCATTTAAAACAGAGCAATATGATGCTTTAGAAAAGAAGCTTAAATCCGTAAATGATTTACTCCTTATTCTACCAGAGTGGACTGAAGCTGAAATAACCGATTTGAAATCATTTGAACAGCATTACCGAAAAAACGCCGCAAATATGTCTAGCACAAATATATCACAGTCTAACTTTACAAAGGCAGCCCAAATATCGCAGGAAGGAAGCAAAATTCAACGTGATATACTTGAAAAGATTGAAGAACGGAAGAAATCTTTGCCAATTCAAATAAAAAGCTTACAATACCAGCAACTAGAACTTACAGAGCAGCAGAAGGAGCTTAATAAGCTCGATAAGGCAGGCTGGGCTAGACTTTTTAAAGCGTCTAAGATTGGAACTACAGAGGAACCTGCATCAGCATTCGGGGGGGGGATAAGCCAATCTCGCCTATAGGTGGGGATAACGAACCTCAAGAAGTTTAACCCGCATCAAGGTTGAATTTTCTGCAGAAGCTAGTTCATCTACGCGAAAGCGCCCCTTGTGAGAGATTGCAAGGGGCTTTTTTTTACTCAAGGCTTTTTACCTGGAATTCCTTCAACGCTTCGCAATCAAGGAATTATTAATATGTGGATATTATATTAAAATTTATGTTATAATAGATGTTCAAGCGAACGAAAGGTATAGTATATGGACCCAGTGATCAAAGGACAGCCTCAAGCTTCTTCTAGTGGCCCTGATTTTGCTTCTAAGACAGCCAACGCCGGTTTCATTGCTCAAGACTTAAATGGTTTTGCCACAAGCGTAGCCCCTTCCACTGTAGGTAGTTCAATCGACATAACCTTAACTGCGGCCACTTCTGCCTTAGGACTTTACCTGAATGGACAAAGCTTCATAGAGGCATCCAAGAAAAAGGACACAAACGGCAAACTCTATGCAGGGATGCAGCTAGCTCGATTCTCCTCTCGCTCAGTCGCTGCGGTGACCTCATTGGCTTCTAACGTCTTAAAAGTATCTAAGGTCGCGACATCCGCGGCACTAAACGCCGTATCAGGTGCGTTTTCTACTGTAGCTTCAGCCTCTTTAACAGCTGCCTTCGCTTTACGCGTTTACGATGTTCGTAAATTAGAAAAAACAGAGCTAGACCCAGAGCAAATCCGCAAAGAATTCATCGATTTTAGCGCCAATGATCTCAAACGTTGCGGCGTCAAGAATTCTCACGTATTAGACCAGATCAATCGGCATGATTGGAGTGCTAAGCCGGAAATTACAGGCTTAACCGAAACACATATCGAAGAATTATTCTTGATGCGCAAAGGGAAGATCGACCGTTTAGGACGAGCTCTTGGCGATGCAGACTTAGCGAAAAAATTGGCAGATGGTAAAGAGGTGGATCTTGATGGGGTCAAGAAAAAGTTCTCCTCCAACCGGATGTGGATGATTGCCATTTTAGTCACAGCCATACTAACCGACATCACTAAAGTGATCATCCTTGCGCTAACTCCAATCATTGGCCCCGCTGCAGTCTATGTAAATTTTGCCATAAATAGTTTATGGACCGTGATCGATGCAAAATTCTTCCTAGATGACATTAAATCGCAACCACACATTTCCACAAAACTAAAAGTGATCTACGTAGCAATGGCGGTCCTTGCTGTTGCTGGGATCGTAGCCGCAAGCATCGCCACCTTCGGCACTTTGCCTATGGGATTGTTCATCGGAATCGGTGTCGCCTCAGCAGTGGCCGCTATCGCCCTTTATATTGCACAGCATCGCGAAAAAAGAAGAATCGCCCTCGAGTCTCTGCCTCCTAAAAGCCGTCTTCAACAAATAAAAGCCGAAGCCCCAATTAAACCCGCTATCGCCCCCCCTAAAAGAAAGAGAAGAAGACCTATAGCCCCCGTTAAAGCGGCAAGAGAGCTTCCTTATGGTGTAGAAATTCCCGTCGGCATAGCGATTCCTTCAAACGACTCTCCGATCCATACTCCATTAATAGACAACCGCAATAGACGCAAGCCAAAGAGCGTCACAATTGAGACCACCCCCGCTGAATTAGATGAATTCACCAACGAAGTCGCAAATCACAACAGTGAACTAGAGCGCATTTTACAAATAGCCCACGAAGCGCTTTATGACTTCAACAGTGCCGAAGCTTCTCGATCCACAGTTTCTTTCGATGATCCAAACGCGCGTCAACTATACGAGTCAAAACTCAGAATATCCCAATTAGTTGAAAAAATCGGTGAGCTTAAAGAACTCGATGCACAAGTTCGATCCGCAGATTCATTTGACGTAGCAATACCCCTACAGCAGATTTCTGCTCAAATCCGCCTAATCTCTCAAGCGACAATAAGCACTGCCCAGAACTTCGCTCATCTGACCCCAGAAGTTTTGAAAGGTCGCTGTGTTTTCTTAACCACAGCAATTGAGAAAATGGAAAAACAGCTTAACTCCATCCAAGTCTGATTTTCCTCGATTGACAGAGTGCAGGCATTCGTGTATGAGGGGATCTTATGGACAAACAGATCGCCTGGTATCACGAATCGATTGAACGGGTGTTTCACCTTTTGGGTAGCGACATCGGCGGATTAAGCAGCGATGAAGCAAAAAAACGGCTCGAACTCGTGGGGCAAAATGCGCTCCAACAAAAAAAACGGCGCTCTCTCTGGTCGCTGTTTTTCCACCAATTCATCAACCCCTTAGTCATGATCCTTCTTCTTGCCTGCGCCTTCAAGTTCTTCATCTACAGCTTTACCGATGGGATTGTGCTGTTAAGTACTTTGCTCTTGATGGCGCTGATCGGCTTCATTCAGGAGGCCAAGGCTGAAAGGGCGACTGAGGCGCTTAAGGCCCTTTCGGCTTATAAGAGTCGCGTCAAGCGCAATGGACGGATCGAGGAATGTGACGCCAAAGATCTCGTGCCGGGCGATGTGATTGCTCTGGAGCCGGGGGACCGGATTCCGGCTGATGCACGGATTGTCGAGGCGGTGAATCTTCGAGTCAATGAGTCGACCTTGACTGGTGAATCGGTGCCGGTGGAGAAAGTGACCAAGGATCTCGAAAATCACCCCCCTCTGGTCGACCGGATCAACATGCTCTATATGGGGACAACCGTATCAGCGGGCAAAGCAACGGCCATCATCACCTCAACCGGGATGAACACCGAGCTCGGCAAAATCGCGACCTCACTCAAAGAGATCGAAGAGCAAAAAACCCCCTTACAAAAAAATGTGGAGGCGATCGGATTTTGGATTCTCCCTATGATCGGTATGGCGATTCTTTTCTTTATCTGGATCAGTTTAGAGCAAGGCCTGAGCGTTGCTGAAATCTTCTTACTCAGCGTATCAGCTGCTGTTTCTGCCATCCCTGAAGGGTTGCCCGCCTCTTTCACCATCACTCTTGCCCTCGGAATGTCTGAAATGGCGAAAAAGCATGCGATCATCCGTAAGCTTTTGGCCGTCGAAACGCTTGGCTCGACAACCTTGATCGCATCAGACAAGACCGGGACGCTTACACTGAATCAGATGAAAGTAACCGAGATTTATGTTGAAGGAGATGAGATCGTCGTCGAAGGGGAAGGTGACTCCCCTTACGGCTCATTTCATAACGAATCGGGTCGCATCTTGCCTCATGAACATTCAACGCTACACGAGTTGCTCTTAGTCGCCTCCTTATGCAATGATGCACTTGTCACTCCTGAAGATGGAAAACTTGAGATCATCGGTGATCCGACCGAAGGGGCCCTCATGGTCGCAGCGATTAAAGGTGGACTCGACGTCGACACCCTTTTCAGCCACCACACCCGCCTCAGCGAAATCCCCTTCTCCAGCGAACATCTCTTTATGGCAAGTTTGCACGCCAACACGCATCACGAAGAGATCTATATTAAGGGGGCTCCTGAAAAAATCTTAGGTTTTTGCAGCCATGTCCTGACGAATAAGGGGCGCGAGGAGCTCACCCTTGAGCGACGGCAGAAGATCGAATTCCATCTTGAGCGGATGAGTGAAAAGGCCTTGCGCCTGATTGGTTGTGTCACGATGCGCCATCTGGGAGGAATCTTGGATATGGAGCGGATTCATATGGCCGACGGAACTTTTATCGGCTTTTTAGGGATGATGGACCCTCCGAGGAATGAGGCTATCGAGGCAATTCGGCAATGTAAAGAGGCTGGCATTGAGGTCGCGATGATCACAGGAGACAGTCCCATCACGGCAAAGGCGATCGCTGATAAGCTTGGTATTCACAGTAATGGCGTGTTAAGAGGCTGCGACATTAAAAAACTCTCAGACGAGCAGCTATCCGAAGAGGTTCAGCTCGTCAAAATCTTTGCGCGGATCGAACCAACCGACAAGTTAAAGATTGTGAAGGCCTTTCAAGGAAACCACCACATTGTAGCCATGACTGGCGACGGAGTGAACGATGCGCCAGCCCTCGAGGCTGCCAACATCGGAATTGCGATGGGGATTTCGGGGACCGATGTCGCCAAAGAATCGGCTGACATGATCCTTGCCGATGATAATTTTGCTTCGGTCGTCCATGCGATTGAAGAGGGGCGCGCGATTTTTAATCGACTCCGCAACGTCACAACATTTCTCCTCACCACCTGTTTCGGGGAACTCATGGGGCTTATCCTCTGTGTTTATTACTTTGGGATCGCGCCGCTTACTCCCCTGCAAATTCTTTGGGTTAACTTGGTAACAGGTGTGATCTTAGCCATTCCGCTGGGTCTTGAGCCTAGAACAGGGCGCGAGCTCCATCAGCCGCCGAGAAGTCCGGGTGTTGGCCTCATCTTCGAAGGGATGCTCTATCGGATTGGACTGAACGCTCTATTTTTGGGCCTTTCGATCTTCACTGTCTTTTATTTCTCACTTGCTTTTGAGAATATTGACCATTCCCGCTCCATCGTTCTCACAGCGCTCGTTGTCTTTGAGTGGTTAATCGCCTTCAATTGCCGCTCTGACGAAATCTCGATCTTTCAACAAGGGATCTTCTCTAACCGCTATCTTATCATCGGTGTGCTGACCGCAATCAGCCTCCACCTGATGATCCTTTACATCCCTTTTTTCCAAGTCGCCTTCAAAGTCTACCCACTCGACCATGAAAGCTGGAAAATCGCCCTGATCCCCGGCGCCTGCATCTTCCTCCTCGAGTCACTACGCAAGCAGCTGCTCCCCACCCTCTTCTCCTTCGGCAAATGGAAAAAAGGGCGCCGACTCCGCCGCATCGCCTAAAACCGTAACAAATTTACCTTTTGACATTTAGAAAGTTTTTTCATAAAGTGCAAAGCCCTTGCTAATTACTTGTCGCACTTCGGACTTGAAAAGGCGTATGTTTCGGATCGACAACTGGCAAAAGAAAAGCTCCCTGACATCTACGCCCTCACTTATGAAAAAGAGAGGTTTGTCGCGATGTACAAGGAGACTTTTACCACCACACTCCATTAGACTTCTTTTGAAAGAAGCCTATTAGCCGATGGTAATGGCTGGATTGAGATAGATATCTTGAACGGCGTGGATAAGCTTTACGCCCTCTTTGAACGGCTTTTGAAACGCTTTACGCCCCATAATCAACCCTGAGCCGCCTGAACGCTTATTGATGATCGCCGTCTCTAGAGCCTCTTTTACATCTTCAGCTTCACTTTTTGTGGAGGCGCCGCCCGAATTGATGAGAGGAATTTTACCGGAGAAACAGTTGAGCACTTGATAGCGACACAGGTCAATCGGGTGGTCAGAAGAGAGCTCCGAATAGACTTTCGGGTCCGTTTTCCCAAACTTGAGGGCATTATAGCCGCCATTGCAGGTTGGAAGTTTTTGCTTGATGATGTCGGCCTGGATCGTGCAACCGATGTGACATGCTTGAGCTGTAAGGTCGGCTGCAAGATGGTAGTCGATCTCGTTTTGCTTGAACGCAGGATTGCGCAAGTAGCACCAAAGAACTGTCGCCATCCCCAGCTCATGGGCGTAGGCAAAGGCATGGGCAATCTCTGTGATCTGCCGATTGGATTCTTCAGAACCAAAGTAGATGGTAGCACCCACGGCTGCCGCTCCCATATTATAGGCCTCGTCAACAGTGCCAAAGAGGACCTGATCGTGCTGATTTGGATAGCTGAGCAGTTGATTGTGGTTGATTTTCACGATGAACGGAATCTTGTGCGCATATTTGCGGGCATAAAGCCCCAGAACTCCGTAGGTAGAGGCCACGGCATTACACCCTGCTTCTACCGCCAACTTGACGATCATCTCAGGATCAAAATAGTGAGGATTCGGCGCAAAAGAGGCTCCGGCTGAATGTTCGATCCCTTGATCCACAGGCAAGACCGAAAGATACCCCGTGCCGCCAAGGCGCCCGTGAGAAAAAATTCGCTCTAGTTGGTTGATCACTTGCTGACTTCGATCCGATTGAAGATAGATCTCCTCCATCCGAGTTTTCGGATGATGAAACAGCAGCTCTTTAGAAACGCGCGGTGTATGATGCACGAGTTTTTCGAAATTCTTCGCACCCAGTAGGGTTTCTAGTTCTTTAATATCCATAGGATTGACATGATACCTAATGATCCCTTTTTTTGAAAAGGTGCTCGATCTCTTCCAAAGATTTTCCTTCCGTTTCAGGAAGATAACGAGAAGTGAAGAAGATCGTCACGAAGAGGAAAAAAACAAAGATTCCAAAAAGACCACCCATCCCGATCCAGGTAAGCAAATCAAGAACTGTGAAGGCGATGATCGCGTTGAAAAGCAAGTTAAAGAAGGTCGCAATCGTCAGTAAGCGCCCCCGATATTTTTCAGGATAAATTTCTGCAAGATACACCCAAACAACCGGACCTAAACTCGTCGCAAACGAGGCAATATAGAGCAAAATTCCAAGCTTCACCCAACCAAATAAAGAAAAAGTGAGCCCCAAGATCATTCCCAAAGAGCCGTAGATCAGAAGAGGCTTACGCCCTAATCGATCTACAAAGTAAATCGCAAAGATTGTCATCACAAGATTTACTATTCCGATTCCCACGGAAGTCATCAGGGCAATTTCGGTCGAATTTCCCCCGGCACTTAAAAGAAGGCTCGGCGCGTAGTAGATGATTGCATTGATTCCAGTCACTTGCTGCAAGATTGCCAGTGTGATTCCAAGTAGCAAAGGGCGACGCACCTCAGGACTAAAAGAGAACAGTTTCCCCTTTTCCCGCACCGGCTCATGAGTGAATTGAAAACGGCGACTAAGAACCGCACCAAAAAGACCCACACCCGCAACCAACGAGCTCAAGGCATACGGGGCTCTCCAAGCATCCTCCTCATCGATCATATAATTGGCCAAGTAGCCCACCAAAATTCCGATCGTGATCGACAATTGATGCAAAGAGACAATTCCTCCCCTTCGCTCTTTTTGACTGATTTCTGCCAAAAACATCGGCGCCACAACAGAGCTCGTTCCGATGGCGACGCCCGAAAGCATCCTTCCCAGCACCAATCCATCCATCGATTCAGCCATAGCAAACAAGATCGCTCCGGCAAAATAAAAGGCGTAGCTGATCACAAGAGTATTGCGTCGTCCAAACCAATCAATAAACGAGGCAATGCACAAAAGACCGATGAAGGCGCCGATCAAAAGACTTCCCACCACAAGCTCTTGGTGAAACGGACCCTTTAAGACTGTTTCTTGCAAAAAAACAATTGTTCCCGAGACAACGCTGAAGTTAAAGCCAATTAAAAAAGAGGCCATGACGATAATTAAGTAAATCATAAATCTTAATTACCAATTTATGAATTATTTAAAAACGAAATTAAACTTTAAATTATTTCGGTTCGGCCTCGAAATGTGCAGCGCCCGCTGATTAGGGTCTTGTTTTCGTAGGTTAAAAGGGCATCGAAGAGCTCGCCCTCCTTATCGAAAACTTTTGGAAGGAAAAGGTGATCTCCTTCAAAAAGGGGGAGGTCGTACAGCTTAGATAAGGCGATGAAATGAAGCGTCCCTTCTGGATTTTCTGTAATTGGCTCCCCTTCATACTCTTCGACAAGAAAGACGGCTCCCAGCCAATTTTCTCGCCGCTGCCCGAACCCTTGCCAATGAATAAATCCACGCAATGAGAAGGCGGTCGCACGGATATTTGCCTCTTCAAACAACTCCCTATGCATGCAATCTATTATAGTCTCATTATCCTCGAGCTTTCCCCCCAAACCATTGTAAAATCCGAGCTGATCATCCGTTTTTCTCTTGTGACGATGAACCATAAGAACCGATTTCTTATCTTTGGATAGAACATAAATCAACGTTCCAATAATCATAAATTTATGCATTAAATTCCCTCTTAAAATCCTCGAATATATTCTCGAAGAAAGATTGTCTCGGATCCCCTTCATAAAGAATATTCAATCTTTCTATAACCCAAGGAGAAAACGTGTTCATTGTTAAAATCTTATTCCTTAGATTTAGCCCCGTATTCCCCTTTATCGCATTCGCTATTTTTGTGATAAAAAACTGAAATTCATCCTTGTTTGCAAAGATAATTTTAGCCTGATTTAGATCATTCGTTGCAAGAACCAATTCTAAGATTCGTTGCAAAATAAATTCTTTTTCTTGTAAAGACTCTTTTTTTTGCCTGTCATGAATTTTTTTATAAAATTGATGTAGCTGACCTAGGTAAAACTGATAGCCCGCTTTAATTTCTTCACAAACTGGCAATTCACTCAATATTGGTCTAAAGACTCTTGTAAAAAAAGAGGCGACAGATGTCATTTGATGCTCTAATTGCAATTTACCTTCAACTGTTTTGAGATGCATCGCTTGCACTAGGATGGATCTCCCTAATACGTCTACCGCAGGAGCAAATATATATTTCGGTTCAATCTTTTTTTGCAGATACAGAAACTCAAACATTTCTCTAATGCGTCGAGATAAAAAGAAGGTATACTTGGTTAAAATTTCCTCAGAATATCCCCCTTTTTGAACAAGACTTGTTTCAATCAACATTGTTGTAGTGTGAATCAACTGAGGATAGGTATGCTCTAAAAAAAACAACACTTCTTCCGAGGGGGCTTCAAGAAGATCTTCATCCGTGTTCAATAAAATAGCACACAATCCATCTTCACAAAGCCGATCTAGTGTTTTAACAAAATTTGATCTGTTTTCAGTGGCTGGACTACGCAAGATCATAGAACACAAGCCGGTCAACGTTTGGTACAATCCAAAACGGTCTTTCAAGGAGGTTGTTTTATTGATTTTCTCTACAATTAAATGAAATTTCTCTGAAAAATTTTTTTCTGTTACTGTATAAAAACCAACCTCATCCCTCACTCGCTGCTCAATTCGTGAAACATTCTCCTCTGGATATAAAGCCTTATACTGTTGCAACAAGGTGTTCCCCATCCTAAAGTAGTGCAGATAGCCCTGATTTAACATCGCGAAAATCAAGTTGAAATAGCTCTTTTTTATCCGATCTCCTAAACTACGAACAGCAGCTTTTCTCGAATCTATCCACTCAAGAGACAATTCGGTCGAATTCACAGGGCAAATCCCAGAAAAAAGGTCAACAAATTGATACACAAAAAACAGAGACTCTCGTTTAACTGCCTCATGATAACACTTCAAAAAAGTATCTATAGCCACTTCCAGTAAAACATCATCCCTCGAAATTCTCTTTAACCCTCTCTTAAAAAAAAGTTCATACAGCTCCCGCTCTTCTCTGATTAAGTCTGTATCTGGCACACTCGTTAAAAATACGACATGAATCAGAGAGAGATAAAGATCTTCGGAGATTTTTTTATGTTTTTCCAAAATTTCTTCAATCACCCGATTGATGAGTGCAACCGGATAATTTCCTTTGAAATCAAACTGTAAAACCAATTTTTTATATTCATTCAGAATAATCAATATTAAATCACTGATAGTTTCTTTAATCTCTTGGCTCTTCTCTTTTGCATAGATCGCAAGACATTCTTCCAAAAATAGTTTGAGTTCCTCCCCCATCTTTTTAAAGTCGCATTCTTTCTGTTTAGTATGGACATTGAGATAGCAAGTGAGCCTTAGCATCATCAAGTGCACTCTTTCTAAATGATTCAATCTCCTAAAGTTTTGGATAGAGGTTGGCCTTGGATTCTGCAAATCAATCAAGGATTCAAGACAGTAGCTCTCAAAAGTTTCCTTTTGTTTTAAAATTTGATAAAAAACATCTAAATACTCATTAATCAGCATAAAATTCAATAATTTTTTTGAAATGCAGATTTTATTAATTACGCCAATTGTGATCCGTTCTAGATCTTTCGAAAGAATCTCCTCCAGAGGCTTATGATAGACAGGCAAAATTGTGCATATTTTTTCGACAGAATTCGTCTGAGCCACCTGCTTTGAAATAACTGATAAGTAGGCGAAGTCGGCCCATTTATTGGTTCCAGGAAAAAAAAGGGCGCTTTGATATTTTTCCAGCAACTCGACTAAGGGTTCGACCAACTCAGGGTGGATGCTCTCTTTTTCTACCAGGTTCTGCATAAGAGGCTCCAAATGCTCAACCTTAAAATTCGTTTGCCTCAACATCCACTCAATAATTGAACGGGCCTCCTGAAATAACTCTTTTTTAAAAAGAACCCCCCTCAAAAGCTCTGGCATAACAGATTGATAAAGTTCTGTCTGAAGATTCATCTCTACTATCTGTTTCGTTAAACATGACAGATGAATTAAACTCAATTTAGTCAAATCTATTTTCAAAACAATATTTTCTAACACATCCTGTGGCACCCTTTTTCTGTGTTGATCAACAAATGTAACCATGTCAAGTTGTTCCAAAGCTGTTAAAGAATGAGGTTCTCCATGTTCTAGAAAAGACTCGATCCGATCAGGCAAAAACTCACTTAAATCATAATCTGTTTTAAGAGCTCTAGAGGTCGCAATAGAGTAAGCTTTTGCCAGCTGCCCCTGCTCTGATTCTGTTGATTCTAACCAACAGATAAAAGCCTCAAAAGCCTTCTCTTTTATCGAATTTTTTTGTTCGAGCAAAGAAAAGACGTTTTTGATCCACGCCCCTTGCGCTGGGATCACACGGGCGCAAAGTAAAATCTGATCAGCAAGGGCTACCTTCAGGTAAGGCTTTGAAATTTTTCGCAAGTTTTCAATAAAATAGGAACGCAATCTTTCATCATCAACAAAGCTTGCAATATTTTCAAGATCTCGATCCAGATGATCCATTAAACACCCAATCCAGATTGGCTCAATCTTTGGCCCCCATGCCTCAGATAGCAACACAAAGGTTAGTATATTTTTTACTATACCTCTGTCTCCGATAATACTACTGTCCCTTGAATACTGGAGCAGATTTTTGGTAAAATCCAGATCTGGACTTGAGCAAATCGCGTGCAATAAACGACGAAACTCCCCCATATCTTTTTTAAATAGCTCGCGACCGGCAGCGCGCAATTTGATTAAAGCATCGCTTGCCGGAAAAATTGTCTTTAAACCTCTAATATTTACATTGAACTTCTTTTCTAATATTTGCGCACGGCTCGGGTGAATCTGTAGCCCTGAATGAGCATCTATAACTTTTTGCAATGCCTCGGTTACGCACGAGTCACATTCTGCAATCGTCTCGCAATTTTCAAAAATCTTAAGAGCCATCACCGCATCCTTAACCCCATAATGAGCTAAAATGTCCATCAAACAACCCAACGTCTCAACGGGCGCTTTCGGCAACAGATCAAAACATGTGTTTAATGGCAATGGTCTCAACTCTTTTTTCCACCATTCTGGAAATAGAGTCACATATTCGAGCTGCAACGCCAGCCCTCCTCTATAGGAGGTAGCCTTGGCGCGTTGCTCGATCAAATTTTTGTAAAACTTTAAAGGTAATTTATTCTTTAAGGCGATCAACTCCTGCTCTGATTTAGGAGCCGGAACACCCTCTAAGCAGACTTCTAGTATTCTAGATCTTCCTCCCACAGGAGCTTTTCTCTCTATCCAAAGAATCCGCTCTTTCATCGTTTTGCCCAAATCAAAGAAACAGAGTAATTCTTTCGCTTTTTCTCGATCCTCTTTTAAAAGCGCAAAAAACCGTCTCTCAATAATTTTTCCAAAAAAACCTCGATATCTTTCAGGGATTTTATCAAAATCCTCCTTTTCGATTAGAGAATTAAATCGACAAATATACTCAATGACTCTTTCTGAATGGTCGATTTCTAATAAGGTGTAGAGATAATCGATAAATTCTGCTGGATAGTGAGTCGCGACATATTCCAGCCAATTCGTAAGATTATGTGGGTTTTTTGCGTAAACGAATTTTTCCAAAAAATCATTGCGGGGCGTTTCTAGATAAAAAAGCGCGATCCGATGATAAGCGCCAGGTGTCAATTCCCCTGAAATACCCGTTGTTTTAATCCACTTAAGCAATTCCAACTTTTCTTCAATAGGATGCCCAGGTTGAATAATATATTCAGATGCCTTGTTCATGAAAGTTTCTGGGAAAAGAGCGTGCGCCTCATCATAAGCGTTCTCTTTGAATAAATCCTTAAACTGCGAAATCAATTGAGAAAATCCATCTTTTTTTTGAAAACCTAAAAGAAAATGACGAAGGATGTGCCTTTTTTCTTTGCAGGCCTCTTCTGGTTTAAAGGGAGCAAAAATCTGCTTGACCATCTCTAATGTAGAGTCGCTTCTAGCTAAAATAGAAGGAAGCGTTTCGCTTAAAACAACTAAATTGCGTGGATTTTCTAGACAATATGCCAATGGATTGTGTACACGAAGCTCAATTTTATTCACCTGAAAAAGAACATGACCGTCCGCTCCATAATTTTCTTTCAAAAATTGAAAGGCTTTTGCGTGTAGATGAGGAGGAAGTCGTTTCATATAGCAGCTGACGTTTTTCCCCATTGGCTCAAATAAATCCAACAAACAATCGTCCAAAGATTTCGGCCAATAAATTTGAAAATTCAAAGAGAAATCACCTTGCTCAAGCAACAACTTTAAAAGAGCTTTGTAGGCCCAATCTTTACCACGAATATTTCCTAAATTTAAATGGAAAATCTTCGCTCCCGCATCATCAATCAGATGATTTTTGCAAAAAAGCTTTAAAGGCTCTTCCTCTAAATTGTCACGAAGCCGCTCGATCGCTCTACCCATTAACTCTGGGTCAACCTCAAAATTTTCGGTAAAATATTTCAAAACTCGAAAATGATAATTAAAAGCATTATCTGGATCGCTTAACCGCAGCCGTTTTTTAAAAAGATGATCCAATGCCTCTTGCACGGTGACGATTGCCCGTGGTACGGCAACAATAGAAACTTTTTCCTTAAAAGACTCTTTGTCCCAAGAGAGCTTCATCACGGCTGCGTCATGATTAAAAAGGTGTGATCTATTTTCACACCGTGGAACCTTTAAATCCACCCTGCCAACGGAAAGATACAAATGCGCATCATTTCGTCGAAAAAAATAGTGGAACGCTTGTTGAGACTGAGGGTCAAATCTATCTATAAATCCAACCATTATATTAATGAGATTTTTATACATATCATCTGGATTTTTAGCATCAAAAATCGCCAAATCTACGTCAGAAAAAGGGTAATCAGCAATGACAAAGCGAGCCCCTCCCCCGATGAGATAAATATCTTCTAAGTAAGGGCTAGGGCCGAAACAGCGTATCCATTGCAATAAACGTTGCACAGGATGAGTCTTCGTCCCTAACAAAATACCAAATTGCAAAAGCGCCTCCCAACGCAACCGTTGCTCCTCGTTGAGCTCTATTTCTTGAGATTCTTCACAAATTGCTGCAACGGGTATAGAGGGCTCTAGTGGCCGATTTCGAGAAAAACTAACCAACATAAAACTGCATACACATAATAAAAAAACCCTAAAAATACTTTTCGCGGATATGATCCACTATAGCTCGATTTAAAAGCAACCTCACTTCGGCAAGGGATGGTCAAATTTTTCGCAAATCGCAACAAAACACTCTTTCTCCTCGGCAAATGTCTCTTTTTGCAAATAGATGTAACTTTTAATAAACATTTTAAATGTTGGTTTAAATTCTTGGGTTGCCTCTTTTTCAAGACTGCTGAACAAGGACCTGCGATTTTGGTAAAAACCCTCTACAAAAGCCTTTGCCTGTTCATTTTGAGCTTTTTCCTCTATAAGAATATCTGTTATGATCGCATTCAGATCTTCTAAACAAGCCTTTACGAAAGGCACCTCACGATGCACATATATTTTTTCTCTAAAATCTAACAATCGATCACAATCGAAGCAGTTTTTATGAAATACAGTTGCTCCAACAATAAACTTTTCTCTCCATTTTTCTTCTTGATACACTGCAGATTCGACCGATCTGTCCAACCATTTATGGAAGATCGAAAAAATATCCTCATACAAACTCTTTTGCAGTTTTTTGAAAAAAGGAGCTGTTTTTACAGCAAGTACCATCTCTAAAAAAACACGCTCCAATCTTTCTTCAAAATCGATTGCCTCTTGTTCAAATTGCATAGTGGCAATAAATTCTGCATCGAGTACTTTTTTAGCAAGCCACTGAATGGCTCCTGAACACTCTTGTCCTGATTGAGGGTTTTGAGCGATCTTCTGATGCATTGTTTGCAATAACACTACAATAAACAAAGGAGTCCGATTACCCATACCGCTCAAAGCTGCGCTCGTATAATCTATGAATCTTTTGCTATTTTCTGCATATGCAGTGGCCATTTCCACAGAGTCATAACATGCAGATAATCGGCTGAATTCCTCTTTAATTTCCGAGGGGAAATTCAGTTGCATTGCAAGGTTTAACCAACGATTACGTATCTTTTCAACATCGCAATGGATGGTCATATCACAGATAACTTTTTCGGTGATTTTTTTTACAAAAATGTTAAGACTTGTCCTTTCCTCATCTATAGTCCACACAGATTTTTCGAGATTTTTTAAAAGCTCTGGCATTTCGAATGCTTCCATATATTCTAAAGCAAATAAGACAAAATATTTACAATCCGCCGATTCTAATTTTGTAGATGACTCGATTGAAAACAATAAAAATTCAAAGAATTCCCAAGAAAATGTCTTGATTTGTCCAGCTAACCTTAAATCGTGAAATTTTTGCCGTAATGCACTGATATAGACTCTATAAATCAGCCTATCTGTCTCTGGTGCTTTCGTGATTCTAGCTGACAGATACTTAATCAGCTGCAGCTGGATTAAATTCCTTTGATTTTGGTTGAAAAATTCATGAACAATTAGCTCTGGTTTTAAAAAGGTCACCGTGTATTTTTGCGTAGAGCTCGCTGCAATAGTGTTTGGCACCGTTAAAAATAAATCAATAAAATCACGCGATGTTTTCTCTTCTTCAACTCGTCTTAAAAGCACGCAAATTATATTATAATTGATTTTTTGAAATTTTTCCTCCAGATTCCAGTCAAGACAGTCGAATATGTCATCTTTTTTGTTGAGTTTTTGTTGACCGGCTTGCGCTAATTTCATAATAGCTGACAAATCGTCGAACAGAAGTTCTCGTACTTGTTGTGCATCTGCATTTGACCCTTTAACCGAACGATACATAGCTCCCAAGAATTGTTCTAATCTTTCTAAAAAAGAGGCGATCAACTCAAAGGAAGCGGCTTCTCCTTGAGAACTTTTTGAAAAAATTTTCAAAGCTTTTCCAAAATCAGAACAATATCCCGCGACAAAAGTTTTATAATCAATGCCTTCTGATGGAATTTTTAGAGAACTCCTGAGTACTTGATAAGCTTTTTTAAATAGATCATCTGGATATATCCGCTGAATTTTATCAAACTCAACTCGATCTTCTGCAGATATCATATACTCCATACGCAAGAGGCATCTTGTGAGTTTTTTTTGACGATCCTCTAGTTTTCCTTCAGAAAACCAGACCCCCCTATCGATAAGATCTCTTAAAAAATCAAAAAATGTATCAAAATTCAAACAAAGCATGATCTCTAGTGCTTCGGTTAAAAGCTGCGTATCCTTTATGCTTTCAGCCCATTTAGCCATTTCTACAGAAAGGTTCAACGGACACATTTTCATGTTCATGAAAGTGTTTTTAACGTCTAGTCTTTGAGAAGGATGTTTTGCTAAGACGAATACTTTTGCAAATAAAAAATCAATTATTGGGTCATAAACCGATTCTTCATCGAGCATCGATCCGCTAATAAAATTGCAATAAACTTTGACTGCGTACTTATTGGTTTGCAATAAATCATCAAACACATGAGGACATTTTCTATAATCTTCAACCGTGAAATCTAGGACAAAGTTTCCCCTCTCTTTCCCTTTTCCTAAATTTAAAAACGGCTGAACAGAAATCCCTTGTTCTAAACAAGAGACCACCATATTTTTAAACTCTATTGGATCGAGCATCAAGCAACTTGGATCTTTTTCTATTCTATCGATCAATAATCGTGATGCATGGGGCACCCCTTTTTTTACCCAACTGATCAAGTTAGCTAAAGAAATGGATTTCATTAACAAAAGGGGTGATGGTCGATTTTCTAAAAAACATTGCTTTTTTTTGTCATCTATTTTAGAAAACTGATCTTCTAACACAGCGATCGCTTCTTTAGCGAATTTTCCCGAAGGCCTCGCAAATGGCAGCAACTTTTGAATGAGCAACAATCGCATTTTTGCATCGCATTTTTTGGCATTTTTCAATACTAATAGCACCGTCTCCTCACTCAATGGCTCTGATGCCTCTAAGACACTTTGCCATGTCTTCTCTGGGTCTATCGCCTCTACATATTCAGGAAGCGGATGTGCCTGGTAAATTTCTTCTTCTTCATAAATCATCGCCTCAACTCTTTCAGCAACAACTGTTTCCCCAATTTTTTCCAATACTTTTTCGTATTCAGCAATGATTCTTAAGATTTCTTTTTCGTGAATCGTTACCTCAACTCTTTCAGCATCCATTGTTTCTGCTATTTGTTCCGACACTTTTTCACCCAAATAGCTTTTGACAACTTCAATCAAGTCCTGCGAGCTATGAAATTGGATTAGATATCTGTGTAAATTCGATAAAAATAGACTTCTTTCCAAATCGTCGAAACATTCTACACAGAGGAACAAGTCCAAATTTTGATGAAAATTTTTTGGATCGCGCCCTTCTTCAAACAACTTCAACATGCTCTTTTCTAAAAATTTCTCATCAGGAGCTGTCCACCCTTTCATCATTAATCGAAGAGCCTTGAATGAAAAATGGGTCGCACCCTCTGGAAAAAGGAGCTGTATTTGCTTTTGTTGGCTCAACTCAAAAGCTAAATTTCGATCTTGAATAAGTCCATTCGGAATTAAAGTAATTGAAGGGTGAAAGACGTTGTAAAAAGGCTCAAGAATTGACTGGATAGCGATTGCTTCATGAGCAAAAAGGTGTGGGCGACCCCCTGAGGGGAACATGATGGTCATCTGACCGCAACGAATCAATCGATTCGGAATGATGAAGGGTGAACAGAAGGTATTCGCTATGATAAACTGTACGCATCGGGTAAAAAACAGATAAAAATTTACATATGGAGGGACAAAAACTTCGAGCTGAATATCAGTTTTTTCCCGACCAAATAAAACAGACTCTACAACAGTTCCTGTAAAAAATAGCGCCAAAGCCCCTTCAGATACAAGGAACGATGTCACCTGCTGCACTGAAAAACAACTCCCTTCCACATATTCCATCAGTAAATTTCCAAACCTTCCTAACCGCTCTGGCGTCATTAACGGGTCTTGAACAACCAGTTGCGCTTGCCCTGGAACTGGAAAATACCTAGGCTGAGAAGGATGAAGACCATACATAATAAAAATACCCACAAAATACTTATCGCGAGTAATTTACATACAGGGTTATTTAAAATCCAATAAAACCTTTCTATTTAGGAGAGGTCAATGGTAAAAAAGCCTTCATGAACATTCTTGTTTTTTCTTTGTGCATATCCACAAAGAGCTTATCTAAATCTTTTAAATAGGTGTAAGTTCCCCAAAAAATGTCGTAGATGTCTCTATAGATTTCTTTTTCTTCTTGTTCGATAGCCTCATCCAATGTCTTTATACAGGCCAAAAACACCCACATACTGATATTTGCAACAGCCTCTGCCTCCAGCTGAAGAATTGGTGCCCCCACCTCTTTCAGATAATTGATCGATGTAACAAAGCTCTTGCAATCATCTTTTGCACCCAATATCTCTTCCGGATTCAATCCAAGCAAAACATGTTTAGAGCGAAATAAAATCGATGAGGCACTCGCTACATGAAACTCTGGCCTTATGTCTTTTAATCTAGAGGCTGCAACTTCAATAAAAAGAATTCCCTTTCCCTTCATAGAATAGATCTTTTTGCGACACTCCAGATAATATTCCAATCCACCAAAAGCCCCATAAAATTGAGTCATATCCCAAATTAGCTCTGCCCGATTAATTTCCCCGTGGATATTTTGCTCTTTTACTGAAATATCAATCCACGTTAGAAAAATTGCGTGTATCTCAGGCATCAGTTGATGAACCATAGCTTGTATAAAGGGGGTATTTTTCCCATTTAATACCATCACTAGATAAGCACTTAACGCATCGTCCATATTCTCAAAATCCACCTTTGATTGATCAGAAAAGTTTGATTGAACACATACAGCCAACCTCTGTGCTATCCATTTAAATGAATTTAAACAAAGTTTTGCCTGATCAGCAGAGCGCGCAAATTTTACAGTTATTTTATGATTTAAGGCTTGAGTCACACTTCTTAAGAACAGAATCTCCTCCTGCAACTCTTTTTTCGAGACGAAAGATGTCATATAAGCTCGAAATTCTTCCTCTTTTTTAATCAGATCTACTCCCTGTTGAACACTGCTATAATAATCGACTAATCTCTTCATCTTCATCTTATATTCTTTTTCTAACGGGAATCTATCAACAAACCTCCATAACCGATCAGGCCAATCTTCTGCATCAAGGATACTTAACTCAATCAGCACTTTCGTGGCATTTTTTAATAAGAGATCAAAGTAAGATCTTTTATCATCTGGGTTGAAATCTGTAGTGGTCACAGAAGTTACCTCGGATCGAGTTTTAATAATCAGACTGTTTTCTTTTAATGATTGTTCGAATAAGTCCATATCAGATAAAGAAATGCCCTCTAGATATTCAACAGTTAGTTGCACCAATTGAACATACCTTTTCGGCGGCAGGCGGTGACCTGCGTTTAAAAATCGCAAAATGACAAAAAATTCATCTAAGTGCATCTCGACGTTATTTTCAACCTGTAGCCTTTGAATTTCTTTTTCTACCACATCAAGATATCGATCATCACCATTCTTGCTAGCTGAAATACATCGAAAAAGATGTAAACATATACTCAGACTTGCGGGCTCATTAGCAAGTTCAATCGATTGGTCTTTGATGCTCTCAATAAGATTTTTTACATATGCTTCAGATTGTGTATCAAAAAGAAAAAATTGAACAAAGGAGGCTAAAATAGCGGTAACTGTTTTTTTGTACTCAGATTCGATGTCAAAATAAGCTAAATCTATAGGATTAATCAGTAACCGTTTTAATCCAATCCGTCCTACCTTAGCAAGATCTAGCACCTTGGTAAACAAGCTGAGATGTTGTGTCATGATTTTATGATTTTTAGCACACTCAATCTCGGATTTGAAAAACCACACTTCTAGTGATTTTAAAATAGCAAAAACAGTGGTGGCGGGAATGTTTTTAGAAGTGATTGCCCGCGTGATTTCTTGCAGTTTTTTATCAACCTCTCGAAAATGGAGATTAGATGTGTTTATGGACTTGAATATTGCGTCAAAAGATGCTATCTCGTTAGGCTTACAATCGGTTTCTATAAAGGGGTATTTTCCTAACAATTCAGCTAATAAAACAGCATCGTCTCTATCTTTTGCAAAATGCAACATAAGTAAAATGGCTCTTTTAGAACTAGGTTGAATCTGCATGAAATATTTTTGCAACTCAACTTTTTCAGCCTTACCGGTTACAATGCAATTGATTTTTTCTAATATATCCACAACAAATGGCTCATCAAAAGAGGAGCCATTTCGCACCTCTGAAGAGACTAAACGGCAATAAAAAGAGAGAAGCGCGTTTCGCTTTTCTAAAAATCGCTCTAAAGCCACTGTATTTGTAAAATAATCCTCTTTTGTAAAGAAAGAAAGAGGGTCAAAAACCAATACGGAGCTTAACGTTTCAATTGTTTTTGGATCGCCCAGATAATGGATAAATAATTCTTTTTGTTCAGTTTCGCTTAATTTTAAGAACAATTGACCAAAAGTTTGTTGCGTCATTAAATCCCGCGAACTTAGTGAATGTATGCACAGATTTTTATAAGCTGAGGCTTCGATTTTTTGACGAGGTTGCATCACAAGCTGAATGAGCTCTGAAAAAAATAGGGAGGTTTGCGCACAAATTTCGATGAGCTCTTCTTTTACACAAGAGATCTCTTTTTTTCGCAAACGATCCCACAAAAGATCCTGAGCACCTGAAACATCTTGTTGGATCCACGAAATCAGCTGATCAATAGAAACCGATCTTGAAAACAAAAAGCCTTCTGGTCGATTTCGCAACATTCGTTGCGTCAATAAAAAGCGAAACTCTTCTGGAGATTCTTTTATTTGCTCTGCAAGAAAGTCTAGTTTTTCTTGAGGCCAACGACATTGCAATAAGGTACTCCAGCAGATCAAATCCCCTTTTTTGAACCCCTTGAGTAAGGTAGAATAATCAGATAAAACTTTTTCTTTGCACTCAAGAACTAAAGGTTCTTCCGATTTCAATGACTCCAGAAGCTCAAGAGTCTTCGCATACTGATCCCGATCTAATGAACAACTCTTTAAAAGCACCAAAAACAACTCTAACGGGGGAGAATCAAAGTCGTTTTTTGTTTGAAATCCGTTCAAAATGGCATCCAACATCCACTTCTGTTCTATTGATGATTTTTTTTCCATCTGGTTTGCATAAAAGAGTGTCATATCGGCAAAAGTCAACTCCCCAGACTCTTTCAACGCATCAATCAATACATCTATACCTTTCGATTCGATGATATAGAGTCCATGTGGCGTTTGAATTCCCTCTTCCAGTAAAGAAAAACCCTCCTGGCAAAAACATAGCGCTCTTACCACATTTTTTCCCGTATTCGAGAGAATTTCTCCATATTCTGTAGATAAAAACGTTAAAATTTCTTTCGTGTCTTGTAGGGGCTGGATATTTTCTATGCAAATTTTTACATTCGAAATCAGTATGCCTGCCTGCTCCTTTACAACATGACCTTCCAGGTAAAATTGCAACTCCCGTTGAAATATGACCCTGTCACATTCTATTTGTTTCATAATTGCAAGATGGAGATCTGAAGCAGCCTTAAACCCTTTGGTTAAATGGTGAACAAAGCGGATACATGGTTTCAAGAGATTTTCACCCGTAATTTGCAATATTTTGTTTTCTAAACAATGTGCAGCCACCTCATAGCCGCTCCGAGCATTACCGACTTCTGCTAAAGGCACTGTTCTCAAAAATCCCTTTAATGCACCCCTTTCATCCCGACTTAGTTCTACGCAAATGGCGTCATGGTCAAAAAGATGAGTGCGGCCAGTTTTTTCCACATCAAAGCACTTAAAATCAAATTCTTTACTCTCAAATGAGTGATACACTTTATTATAACGGAAACCCCTCATCTGCGAACCAAAAAATGGTGCAAAAGTTGTCTCAAAATTGTTTAATCCAAATGTATGTACCGGAAACAACATGACATCGATATCACTGTATTTCTTTTCTACACAAATCGATTGCCCAGCCCCCCCAATAATCATCGGAATAAATGCATTGTTCAACGCAAAGTCGACAAACATTCCTAAGATGAATATTTGATCTCCCACAGAGATCAACCGATTCAGCAAGAGGTCTAAACGAGCCTGCTGAGCTCCATTCAGCTCACATTTATACTGTTCTGAAACGACCGGAGTTGAGTGAAAGTAAGAAATTGGGGAAAAACTAGCCGAAGTTGGAGAAAGACCTTGGAACGACAAAACACACCTATCAATAAGTAAGTATGATATTCTTTACATTGTTTTTTGACTATATTTAAATAAAAATATATATTATAAAACGTTAAGAAGCGGGAAAGATTATCGGCGTAAGACAACCCGCATCCATCCATTCATCGTATCAACGCTATTCAGACTAAAGTGAGGAAGGTAAGCCTCTAAAAGCTGCGGCAATTGAAACGGGAGTATGCCGCTAAGGACCAACACCCCCTTCGGCTTACATAAATCTTTGAGTGTATGAACCAGAGTCAAAAGTGGCCCTAGATGAATATTTGCAAGAACGATGTCAGCTACAGCTCCAGCCACAAGGGTCACATCCTCTTCAATTCCATTTTCTCTACAATTTTGGTGCATGACCTTCATGGATCCCGAATCAATATCGTACCCTGAGATCTTCGTCGAGCCCAGTTTTTTCGCAGCAATCATCAAGATTCCCGAGCCACATCCATAATCGATGACTGTTTTTCCGGTTGGGCGATTTTTCACAAGCCACTCTAAGCAAAGGTGGGTGGTGGGGTGATCGCCCGTTCCGAATGCATTTTTTGGGTCAAGAAGCAATACCTCTTTGGCATCTACCGGCACCTTATGCCAGCTAGGAACAATCCACAAGGTCTCCCCAATCACCTGGATCGGGGTATTTTTTTGCATCTCTAACACCCAATCTAAATCTGGGACAATCGTGGAGTTTAAAGGGTTTAAGTGGGCGAATTTCACCTCATCCTCAGCAGAAATCAAGACTGTTACTTTATTTAAATCCCAATACTCAGCTTCAAATTGCGCTTCATCCTTAATGATTTCTTGCCCTTCTAAACATTCAATCGTTACAGAAAGGGCCCCAAGCTCGCTCAAGGCGTCTGTGAAAGATTCCACCCCATCTGATTTCACTGAAAAAAAAATTTCTTTATACATATTCAAAAAGGAGTCTACCATATACCTTCCATTAAAAAATAGATTTTTTAAATTTACCTCGAATTTATACATCCATTTAGATAAAATAATGTGCATGAATATTTTGTTTTGTGAAGAACCTCGATTTGAAGTAGATTTAAATAAATACTATACACCTCCTCCAGTAACAGAAGATAAAACTGTTCTGCAGATCGCTTTATCCATTCTATCTCTTGCATTTTGGAAAACAACCCTTAAGGATATTTTGGGAAAAAATTTTCCAACCACTCTAAGAGCAAAGGCATATGTTCCAAGCTTCATGAATTCAGCCCATCTTTACACAAATAACCATAAGATTCCCACTAATCACATAAATGAAAATGTTAAAGTTAAAGATTTACAATCGTGGATTCCCACAGAAGACCACGATTTAATACAAAGTTTGAATGCTTTCATTACTAATGTAGAAAAGCGCATTCCTTTTCTAGGAACCCCACCCGCCGATAACAAAACAGATATCGATAAGTTCTACACTCAAATAGAAGATGGAGTGCGTTACTTAATAGATGCTAGCAATCAGGAAATTTGTCTATTTCAAAAGGAAGCCGGAACAGATATTTCTCAATATACAAAAGCTCAAAATGATCAATATCTGTCTATTTTACAAGATCGAGTTCGTATTGCACGTCAAATTGCTGAAGCTGGCCAACACTGCGGTACCAGATACGCATTAGAAGTAATGATGCTTTACAATATCAAATCAGGGAATGCACCTACCTGTAGCTTACGCGATTCCATAATTAATACCTTAGCTGAAAAACGACTACAGCTTGTTAGACAGCTCATCAAAGAAGATTATCGAGCAGAGATTGATGATAACGTTCACATATACGCTGAGCACTTCAGCAAATTAGGAAACATTCTTGGACTGCCCGCCACAAAAAATTTAGTTGAACACCTCAGTAATGAATTAGATGTTCCAGATTTTTTAGTCAGATTTTTTAGAAAATATACAGAAGATTGTATCATCGAAACAATTCAAAAACAGTTTCGTGATTCTGCTCCATTTCGATCACTAGTAACCGATTGGATCCTAGCTGAAGTTGAAAAAACGGCATTTCTACCACCTGAAGTTGAAAAAACATTACCTAATACGGTAGAAACAATCAAAATTTTTTTTAAAAAACCAAATCCATCCTATTTGGAGTTCCAAAAAGAATTTGGCTTTGATATAAGCAAAGAGTCTCTATTAAAATTAGAGGAGGGTGCTTTAGAAGCGGTTAGACTCGCCCTTGAAAAAAATTTACGTTCAGGTATTTCTGAACATATTATAAGTACTTACGTCACTCAAAGTTCAATCTCACCTGAACTCATGGAGTGGCTGCTGGTTTCTCTTGGAATTCTATTGCCAAAATTAAATTCAACCTCAAGAAACTATTCACAGAATATCACCCCCCCCCTCTCAATTATTCATCAGCCTATCATTTCCGAGTTCAATCCTCACATACCAGATCTCAGAAAAATAGGTATATTGCCAAAGGACACCCCTGAATGGCTTCTAGGTTTTGCAGGTATCACAGTCCCACTATCAGAGACACCTCCCGACAAAGCTCATCTTCATTCAGAACAGATGGCATCCTTAAACAAATCTATAGAGAACCATTTTGCTCCAGTGAATGAAGTAATCAAATCATTAAATCAAAATACAAAAATTCGCGAAAAATTAATTCTTGATGCCACTAAGGCGCTAAAATTCTCCACTGGAAACAGCCTCAGATATCAGCCCAAAGTTGACCTTGACCAACAATTTTTCAGCGCATTATTTGACTTTAAGGTTACTTTAAATCCTGAAATCTTTGACACCACCATTGATTTAATTCCTGGATTTCACCACAAATGCAGAACATTTTTTTGCATTCAGCTACCCAATGCCCTTTCCTCTGCAATGAACAGGCGTTTCATTAGAATGGCTTTTACCATTTTCATCATTTATTACTCTTACAAAAGCCTAAACACACTTTTTCTTAAGTCTACTGTTCTTACACAGCCATTTACAAATAGGATAATTTGTAAAATCCCAACAAATTTGCTCGAAGCAATCCGCATTATTTCCTCAAAAGTTTGTTCACTAAAAAAAATAATTAAATTTTTGCTATACACCTTACGAGCCATATATATTCTATCTAAAAAAAATGTCAGCAATAATGACGCCATCGTGAGACTTCTCAAGCTTTTCTGGTTGTTTTATCGTTTCCCTTGGTCTTTACATGATTTCGCAGTCTTATTTTTCCTAGCCAATAAATTACCTGTTTTTACTGACACTCTTGCCAATATAGAAAAAAAAACGCGTCGTTCCGATCGCGCTTACTATCTACCACAGATAAAAGCTTGCTTCCTAAGGGAGATCCAAGCAAAACGGAATCCGGAATCAGCAACTGCCTAGTGCAATCATTTAGAGCAATCATCTTTCCTTTTAATCGAAAATAAAAGAAAATGATTGCTATGTCATGGCCATCGTATCTTACGTATAAAATTTTTAGCCTATCTTGCTCTTTATTTTTAGTAGCGACTGCCACCTTCGTTTTAATGCACATGATTCCAGGCGACCCCTTTTCCCAAGAGCAGACCATTCCAGAAGAGATCTTAAAAAGCCTGATGTCTCATTACGGACTCGATGAGCCACTTCATGTCCAATATTTCAAATACCTGAAAGGATTGGCCCACTTTAATTTAGGTCCTTCCTTTAAGTATGAGGGGCGCATGATCCAGGATGTGATTCAAGAGGGCTTTGGCGTATCGGCGGTTCTTGGCGGATTTGCCTTTATCATCGCGATTGTATCAGGAAGCACACTCGGAACTGTCGCCGCTTTTTACCGAGGCAAGTGGCAAGATTGGTTCTCTATGCTGGTCGCTGTGATCGGCATGTCGGTTCCAAGCTTCATTTTATCGACTCTGCTTCAGTATGTATTCGCCATGAAATTGAATTTATTGCCGATTGCCCGATGGGGTGAATGCAAACACATGATTCTTCCCGCAATTTCGCTCGCCTCATTTCCCACCGCCTTCATCGCGCGACTTGTGCGCAATAATATGATCGAGGTGCTCGAACAAGAGTATATCGTCGCAGCCAAAGCGCGCGGCTTAAGCACCCTAAAAATTCTCTTTCGACATGTCATCCCCAACTGCAGCCTACCCGTCCTCTCCTATCTTGGACCTTTAGCTGCCAGCATCATCACCGGAAGCTTTGTGATTGAGAAAATTTTTGGGATTCCGGGACTTGGCGGCTGGTTTGTGATGAGCATCACTAACCGGGACTATACAATGATCATGGGAATCACCCTGTTTTACAGCGCTATCTTGATGATTGCCGTTTTCATCGTCGATCTATTATGCTACTCTATTGATCCACGAATTCGGAGCTAAATGTCTATGGAATCAGCCCCAACAGCCCCCTATTTACGAGAATCAATCCAAAGACTGAAAGATAATCGCCCTGCAATGGTTGGCTTCTGGCTCCTTGTCATTCTCTTTATTGCTGCTCTCATCGCTCCTCTCTTCACGCCGTACACCTATTATGAAACCCACCTAAGCCTTAAAAATTATCCTCCATCTAAAGAATTTTGGTTTGGCGCCGATGAACTGGGGCGCAATATTTTCTCACGGATCTGGATGGGAGCTCGCATTTCTCTTTTCGTTGGAATTTCGGCCGCATTCATTGACATGGTCATTGGTGTGATCTATGGGGCTTTTTCAGGATTTATAGGGGGGAAGACCGATGAGATCATGATGCGCTTTTGCGATATCTTAAATAGCTTACCCCAACTTTTAATTGTGATCATCCTCTTAGTTTTAATGGGGCCGGGACTTTCAACAATTATTTTAGCTCTTACTTTAACCGGGTGGATCAATATGGCGCGCATCATCCGAGGCCATATCAATCAAATCAAACACCTCGACTTTGTCCTCGCTGCAAAGGCGCTCGGCGCCTCTAGAACAAGAATACTAATGCACCATCTCATCACCAATGCAGTCGGTTCGATCATCACTACAGTAACGCTTACGATCCCGGCGGCCATTTTCACTGAGTCTTTCTTAAGTTTTTTAGGGCTTGGGGTGCAAGCGCCGATGGCCAGTTGGGGGACGATGGCCAGCGATGGACTACCCGCGCTCCGTTTTTATCCGTGGCGCCTTTTTTTTCCTGCCTTTTTTATCAGCGTCACGATGCTCGCCTTCAATTTGCTAGGCGAAGGGCTGCGCGATGCATTTGACCCAAGGATGAGACGATGAAAGCAGCTGAACTGGAAGTGCGCAATTTACGAGTCACTTTTTACCCAAAAGGGAGGAAAGTGCAAGCGGTGCGCGGTGTTACTTTTTCAATTAAACCGAATGAACGGGTCGCCATTGTTGGTGAATCTGGCTCCGGGAAAAGTCAGATGGCGCGAGCTATCATCCAATTAATCCCCGATCATGCTGGAAAAATTGAAGCAGGGGAAGTGTTGTACGACGGAGTGAATCTCCTTTCATTGAAAGAAAAAGAGATGCGTAGCTATCGAGGGCGTGAAATTGGGATGATCTTTCAAGATGCAAGAGCTGCATTAAGTCCATTGATCAGCATCGGCAATCAACTTGTCGAAGCTTATAAAAACCATCATCTATTAGCCACGCATCAAGAGGCCCAATCGCGCGCGCTTGAATTGCTTGAATTAGTCCAGATCGAGGATCCGTTACGTTGCTTTCACCAATATCCGCATGAGCTTTCGGGTGGAATGTGTCAAAGAGTGATGATTGCCCTGGCGCTAGCGCCTGACCCAAAATTGCTCATCGCAGATGAGCCAACGACATCTTTAGATATGACGCTTCAATCACAAATTCTTGATCTTCTGAAAAAAATCCAAGAACAAATGGGGATGAGCATCTTATTTATCACCCACGACTTTAGCCTTCTTTCCGGATTTTGCCACCGTGCGCTTGTTATGTATGCTGGAGAAATTGTCGAAGAATCAGATATTCAAGAGCTCTTTAATCGCCCGAAACACCCCTATACAAAAGCGTTATTACGTTCAATTCCCCGCTTAAATCTTCCTAAATCGACACCTCTTGAAGTGATCGAAGGGGCTCCGCCTGATCTTTCAATCCCGATCGTTGGCTGCCCCTTTCAGCCTCGCTGTCGCTTTGCAACCCCTCAATGCAGCAGTTCTTCACCGCCGATGATCCAACGTGTTGCCTGCTGGCTTTATGACCCTCGATTTAAGGAAAAATATGACCTATTCGCCGCTTCTTAGCGTTCGCAACGTCAAAAAGACATTTCACAATAATGAGCATATCATCAAAGCTGTCAGTGATGTATCTATCGATGTATTGGAAAATCGTCCTCTCGGCCTTGTCGGAGAAAGTGGTTCAGGAAAATCGACTCTTGCACGTCTGATTCTTTTGTTAGAAAAAGCCGATGAAGGGGAAATTTTTTTTCAAGGGGTCGACCTTTTAAAGCTTTCCCGTAAAGAGATGATGGATGTGCGAATGGAGCTACAAGTCATCTTTCAAGATCCTTACGGCTCGCTGAATCCGCGGATGACCGCGCAAGAGGTGATCATGGAACCACTTGAAATATTCATGAAAAAGCTCTCCTTCACCGAGAAAAGACAACAAGTCCTCCACTTGATGGAGCTTGTGGGGCTCGACCCGAATATGGCGCACCGCCTCCCCCACGAATTTAGTGGCGGGCAACGGCAACGAATCGCAATTGCCCGTGCCCTGGCCCTCCATCCACGTCTTATCATCTGTGATGAACCGATTGCAGCCCTCGATGTCTCCATTCAATCGCAAATCATCAACTTGCTCAAGCATCTCAAGGCAGAGCTTGGCCTTAACTATCTCTTCATTTCCCATGATCTTGCGATGGTCAAATATCTTTGCGACGACCTAGCGGTGATGCACTATGGAAAAATCGTGGAGCAAGGAGATAGCGAACTGATCTACGAAAACCCACAACATCCCTACACAAAAACTCTACTCCAAAGTCACCCTCATCTCATCAACCCTCAACCAATCTAATTAGCCCAAGCTGGCAGGTTTGATTAAGTAACCCAACTTGCCAGTTAGCTGTTACTAATTCACTCAACTTGCCAGTTGTTGTATACTATCTGCCGACCTCACCCGTGCGGGCTGAAATCGTCTGCTCGTCGGTGGGGGGCACCAATTGTGCACCCCCACTTTCACCCTACGGGCTCTGAGCGCTACGATTTCTAGCCACGCTTGGAGAGGTC